>ERZ1026858.307-NODE-307-length-27246-cov-75.901217_pt1 | contig 27246 bp, 29 predicted proteins | sample MGYA00380159_ERZ1026858 | MGnify/ENA primary metagenome ERZ1026858 (study PRJEB33269, sample SAMEA4719795) | human gut metagenome | biome: human-associated habitat; feature: organic feature; material: feces | place: Cameroon | collected 2013-10 ...
AACCAACTACCTTTGCTACGTTCCCGTCCTGGAGGATTCGAAGGGAGCTGGCCGTATAAGACTTGCCCGTCTTATTTTAAAGCGAGTGCAAAGGTATTACATAATTTCGAAACCACCAAATGTTTCGATAAAAATACCAATCATTTTTTCACTTTTTAACATGCTGCGTATTATACGTATGCTAAATAAAGGCTAACTTTGCACTCCCTACATATTATATATATGTATAGGAAAGAATACAAACCAACAAAATACATATTATGAAACTCAAAAATTTCAGATTGCTTACTGTTGTGATTCTTGGCGCCATCGCCAACATCAATGCCCTTGCGCAGATTCCGGCGGGCTATTACGACGGACTGAAGGGCAAGAAGGGCGCGGAGCTTAAGACTGCCGTTCACAACATCATCAAGAACGCGAAAGTCCTTGATTACGGTCCGGGAAAAGGTGCTACGTGGTGGGGATTCTACACCACGGACAACGACAACGGATACGTGATAGACAGATATAGTAATAATAAGGTGAAGTTCGGAGCGCAAGGCCAAGTACCCGGCGGCATGAACATCGAGCATTCCTTCCCCAAGAGCTGGTGGGGCGGCACGAAGACGCAGGCTTACAAAGACCTCTTCAATCTTATGCCGAGTGACAGCAAAGCCAACTCATCAAAGAGCAACTACGGCATGGGCGTCGTGACGCAGACCTCAGGAAAGGGATATTACGACAACGGATGCATAAAGGTTGGAACCGGCGCACAGAACAAGAAGTACTGGCAGCCCAGCGACGAATGGAGGGGCGACTTCTCACGTGCCTACATGTATATGGCTACGGCATACCAGGACTATAAGTGGTCGGGCGAGCAAGCTCTCATCTCTCTGCAGCAGGGCGACTACCCCACCCTGAAGGAATGGGCTTCGAAGCTTTACATAAAGTGGGGAAAGCTCGACCCCGTAAGCCAGCTGGAGGTGAAGCGAAACAACGCCGTGTATAAGATTCAGGGCAACCGCAACCCGTTTATCGACTTCCCTAACCTCCCTGACTATATCTGGGGCGACAGCGTCAACTATGCCTTCGACCCTGCGAAGACCGTGACAAGCGAGAGCTATACGGGCGGCAGCGGAACCACAGACCCGACTGACCCGACAGAGGAGACCATCTATACAGCCAACTTTAAGTCGACGGACGGATCATGCACCGTGAAGGACGACGTGGCTCCCACTCAGGACGATTCGGTATGGAAGCGCAACAACAAGTACGGATGGGTTGGCACGGGATATATCAACGGCACGCGTCACGCAGCAGACAGCCGACTCTTCACACCTGTGATAGACCTTACCGACTACACCTCAGCCAAGTTGCTCTTCAAGCACGCCGTCAACTTCCTCTCCAATCCGTCGTCAATGCTCAGCGTGGAGGTAACGGACGAGGAGACAAAGACCACGACCAAGCTTGACGGCATCACATGGCCCAAGGGCAACTCATGGACATTCAATGAGTCGGGCGACGTAGACCTGACAGCATTCGCCGGCAAGCGCATCACCATCTCATTCCATTACACCAGCAACGAAAGCGTAAACGCCACATGGGAGATAATGGACATCGCCGTAACAGGAATGAAAGCCACAAGTGGAATCGGCTCCGTAACAACCACCACCGTCGCCTTCAACCCTGCCATGCCTTACACCGCCTACGACATCGCCGGACGCCGCATCACAAGCCTCAACAACCACAAGGGCATTGCCTTAGTGAAGCAGAACGGCAAGACATTCAAGATAATGTGCAAGTAAAGGGCACATAAAAATGAAGTCTACTGCAAAAACGACTTAAAAACAACATAAAAATGAAGTCTACTGCAAATCTATGCTATTTTATTAGTATATTTGCAGTGGACTTCATTTTTTGTTATATATATGATAGAGCGTAAGAAATATATGTCGCTCCTTGAAAAATGGCGCGACAAGAAGGTTATAAAGGTTGTCACTGGCGTTAGACGTTGTGGCAAGTCATCTCTATTGCGGATGTTCCGTGAGAAATTGTCAGATAACGGAGTGGAAGAAAGACAGATTCTCGAGTTCAACTTTGAGGACTTGTCTAACGAACCATTTCTTGATTATCACGTGCTCTACTCACATATCCGCAAGAATCTGTGCGATGACCGTATGAATTACATTTTTTTTGACGAGATACAGATGGTCGAGAACTTTCAGAAAGTTGTCGACAGTCTGTTCCTGCTTGATAACGTCGACCTTTACGTTACGGGGTCAAATGCTTATCTATTGTCTGGAGAAATTGCGACATTGCTCACCGGCAGATATGTCGAAATCAAGCTTTTCCCATTCTCCTTCGCAGAATACATCGAAGCATTGCCTGAGGGTACGCCACACGATACGGCATATCGTCATTTTTCAGAGAAAGGCGGGTTCCCATATACAGTACAGATAGCCAATGACGATGAGATGCTAAGGGAGTATCTCACAGGATTGTATAACACGATCGTACTGAAAGACGTGGTGGCACGTAGAAAAATCACAGACGTAATGATGCTTGAGAGCATAGTCAGATTCCTTGCAGACAATATAGGCAACCTGTCCGTTATAAAGCGCATCAGCGACGCCATGACATCGCAAGGCCGCAAGGTGTCTGTGCATACTGTGGAGAATTACATTTCAGCCCTTTCCGACAGCTACATATTTTATCCCGTATACAGATACGATGCCAAAGGAAAACAACTCTTGAAGACAGGACAAAAATACTACCTTGTAGACACCGGACTTCGAAACATAATCAACGGCACTAAGGGTGGCGACTTAGGACATATTCTCGAGAACATTGTTTTTCTGGAATTGGCTCGTCGTGGCGGAGAAATATATGTAGGAAAGGTGGACAATGCAGAGGTCGACTTTATTGTGATTAAAGGAGAAGCGAGAGAATACTATCAGATCTCATTGAGTGTAAGAGACGAAAACACCATGCAGCGCGAACTTGCGCCTCTGCAAGCCATTCAGGATTATTATCCCAAATACTTGTTAACTCTCGACAACGACCCTGTAGTTCTGCATAACGGAATAAAGCAAATGTACGTAATCGACTGGCTGTTGCAAAACTAAGACACCGATACAAGTCTTTGTTCAGAAGGACAATGAATTAAGGTATTGTTTCCTCCGGCATACACCCTATATATAACTTCGCTAATTTTGTAATATGTAAAACCTAATCCATAGCTTATGAAAAAGTCTGTTTTCATAGTATTGTGTATGCTGTGCTGCTTATTTATGTATTGCACAGCACAACAATCCTATTCTTCAGAGGAAATTGATATCACTGATATAAGACTCTTTAACCAGACCCCAACTTGGGAGCTAGTTAAAGCCATTGAAAAAGATGACAGCAAGAAGATTAAGGAGATATTGCATAAGAATCCTAATCTTCTTAATTACCAAGAACCTGTTTATGGAATGTCACCTATCCGAAGAGCTGTCGGAAGAAGAAAATATGCTGCAACTAAAACTTTAATAGAGTGTGGAGTAGATTTAAACTTGCATTCAAAAGATGGAGAAGCACCTATTTTTGACGCTATATCTTATAAATGGGATGAGGGACCGACTATTGACGATAGTATGTTGAAGATTTTATTGAAATCTGGAACGGACCCCAATATTATATATGATTATAAAGAAAATAAAAATGGATATATAAATGTAATAGAATATGGCACTACCCCTCTGATGTATGCAATAGCATATTCTTCTGGTTATAACTTAGTTAAAACACTTGTTGAATATGGCGCAAAAATAGATGCAAAAACTCCATTGGGAACGACAGCGGCAATAGAAGCTTTACGTTCAGAAGATATTCAGAGTGCATATTATTTGATTGTAACTAAAAATGCCAGTATTACAGAACCATATTATAATTATGAGTTAGGAACATCCGAAATTGATTCGAAAAATCCATTTTTCCCTGTTGATTTATTGCTGTACTTAACTTATCCACTTGATTCAAAAGAGTATCTAATGAAAAAAGCGATAATAAATAAATTCGGTGAGCATGGCATTAATTATCAAAAAAGGAAATCTAAAATTCCAGAGACGATATTAGAAATGATTAAAAAAATATATCCTGAGACTTGGAAAGAATATGTGGCAAAATACTGAATTACATTGCTAATGACGAATTAGCCTTACTTACTTCTTGTAGACTCTCACCTACCTCTACTTTTGCGCCGATAAGCTGTAAATTGCAGTTTATCGGTGATATCACAAATGAGCTTGCAGTACAAACCTAGGAGGCTATGGCGTCCCGCCGTAGCCACGCACCCACGAACGACCAGCAGATTGAGTATGAGCTGCGGGTTCCGCGGAGCGGGACCTATATCATGAAACCCACTGCAAGCTGCGAAGCAGCGCAGCTGTGGGTACAATATGATACCCCACCCCTATCGTTCCCCGAAGGGGGACTGACACATCAACTATGATGTTGAGGATGATAGTCGGTCCCGCTTCGCGGAACCAAGAGAGGGTGAGGTGATGCCTATTGCATGGGACGGTGGAACAAGCTACCAAGATAACAGCATAGGAAAGATGCACAAAGTGCAGGAAAGGCGGTGCGCCACGCCTTACTCCTTTGAAAATCGGGATTGGCTACCTTTCGTTATTGACTCTCACGCCTGAGAGATTGCAAAAGCCAAAGGTGCGGAGAGCGAAGCGAAGGAGGTGCTGAAGACGGAGCATACCTCTGAAAAAAGAAAAGCCTTCATCCTGCGTTGGGCGCAAGACAAAGGCGTATAGGAAAGGCTGATTAGGCTGTGTTCCGCTTCATGGAACACTTTAGCGATACCAATTATCTAATATTGTTTTTAAAATTGACTGAGCATATTCAATAGCTTCTTTTTCAGTAATTTCATCACGAGTATCATACCCCCAATCATTTCCGAATTCCATGTTGACAACAAATTCAGCTTCTTCTCTTTTGAACGCCTTTGCCCAATTATTAAACTCATCTGAATTTTCAGCTACAAGTCCATGTATTGTATTGGTGATATTATCAATCAACCAATCTTTTAATTCTGTTTTTATCTTAATAGTTTTCATAGTTAATGATTTTACAAATCTTCTCCATTCGCTTGATTATATTCATTATCATAGAACATGGCAATATAGTAGCGATCATAGCTTCGTTCTATAATTCTAAACCACACTGGTTTTTTAAAAGAATCACCATCTTCCGTTTTTGCTTTTTGATAAAACAAAGCATCGTAAGTTTTCTTATTTAACAACATCTCATGAGATATTCTTTCATTTTCAGGAATCGAATAATCTGAATTTTTGATATATCTTGGATTATTTTCAAATTGGCTAACGAGTTTATTGAATCTTATCTTTATATTTATTTCATCTTGGTCATTAGCATCACAGAGCATTATACGATAAACCTTGTTGTTATTTGTCCCAATAAAAACATGTACATCTGTACCATTAAATTCCCCTGTAAGAGCATCCACTCCTTGTACCGTTACAAACCCTTTGGATTTTAGATTTTGAATCATTTGTGGCTTATAACCATCAACAGGAATACCAAGGAATGTTGTTACATCCTTTTGAGTTTCTTGCGCATGAGTTGTACACATACAGAACAACATCATAATGAAAAGCAATATTTTTCGCATAGTATAGAAATTATTTAATAGTATAGAAATTATTTATATGATTATGTTGCAAAGGTAGTAAAAAATACACAACCATTGTCCAATTATATCAATAAATATATAACAATTATCTCACCCCCACCCACGCAAATTGGATATAAATCGTGCTGTGGGAACTTCTCGCAGCCGATGTAGAGCGTATAGAAGGCATCGGTGCCGTCAGTACGGTGTTCGAGGAGGTCTTCTTCGGACTCCGGCTGCTTCTCCATGGACTTGTTCTTGCGGAAGCCGTTGCGCTCGAACTCATGGGTGACTACCCAATGGAACTAATTCGGACGGCACACCGTCCGACACAATATTTGCATTTCTGATGCTCAATACTCCTCGTTCAGCGCACAACAAAATCTTTGGTGCGAAATTCTTGAGTTTTGAGCGTGCAGCGATAGTATGCTGACATACAGTTAATTACGCTGCTGAGAAGAGAAGTGTGCAATGAATGACGGAGTAAAAAAGCATCATTGGGTTGCAATAGCGCCACTTTTACACTACAATAGCGCCACTTTTATCATGCAATAGCGCCACTTTTACACTCTAATAGTGGCACTATTGCAGTGTAAAAGTGGCGCTATCGTTAAGCTCGGATGCTGTTTGCACAGCAAAACACCGTAAAAACAGCAAACCGGAACTCTAGAATCGATTTTTATTTTGTAACAGCTTTTTACTCTTTGTACGATATTTGCATGGCAAGAAGGCATGTGCCAATGATATTATGGTTATCACTTGACCGTTGCGCGGAACGGTATGAGAGGCAAGCCTCCTTGGTTTCGGGCGTTGCCAAGCATGAAGTTGCGGAAGCAATAGCGTACGGCGCGTGGGACAGCCACCTTTTCTGAGCTGACGATGATGCCGTCGTGCCAGTCGTAGCGGGCAGCGGCACGATGGAACTTGCCGTCGGCTCCTGCCACCTCAAAGCCCTGTATGCCGTAGAGCGGATAGATGCCGCCGTCGGTATTCGAGAGTTTCACAATCACCTCATTGCCGTTGACCGTCAGACTCTCGAATGTTGGGTTCTTCGAGATAAGCCCCTTTACGCCGTACGTGTCGGTGAGGGCACGATAAGCAAGGCGCTCGCCCACCTTACGTTTCTGCGAGGGATGAATCTGCTTCATCTCCCATGCGTAGGCACCGTCGTTGTTGCCGATAAATCCACAGTTCTTTATCAGCTTTGAGGCTTTATACTGCTGCTCACGCAGGACGGCAGCGTTAGTGCCGTCAGCATCGTCATACCAGTAAGGAGCAATCTCAACAAAGTAGAAGGGAATGTCGCCGCATGCGAAAGCCTTTCTCCATTGGGTGACGAGCAGTCCGAGACGGCGTGCATAATCGTCCATGTGATAGCCCACATTGGAGCATCCCTGATAATAGATGATGCCCTTGACGGTGTATTTCTCTATCGGCGAGAACGTGCCGTTGCCCCATACCAAGGGTCTGTAATAGTCGGTCTTTATGGCGTCGATGGACTGCTTGTCCAGCTTCTCGTCGGTATTGGCTTTGAGATTCTCCTGACTGAGCCACGACTCCACGCGCGTTCCTCCCTTGTTGGCCTCAATCAGTCCGACCGGCACACCAAGACTCTTGCTGAGCAGACGACCGAAGAAATAGCCCGTGGCGGAAGCTCCCCGTACGGTGGACGGTGACACGACGGTCCAACGGGTGGCTGCGTCCTGCTCCGGACTCATCGACATGCGCGACGGTATCTTGGCATAACGTACGCCGCTGAAGTTGGCGGCATCGATGACAGCGTCGTTATATCCCTCCACGGGACATCCGTCAAAGCCGTGTACGGGCATCTCCATGTTGGACTGTCCTGCGCAGACCCACACTTCTCCCGAGAGCACTCCCTTTATGGTGGTCTGCTCGCCATCGTCGAAGGTTATGGTGAGCGGCGTGAAGCTGGGCTTCGGCGTACGTACACGAACCTCCCACGAGCCGTCCTTTGCGGCACGCGCCGTTACGATGTCCTTGCTCCATGACGTGCTTACGCGGACCGTCTTTCCCGGCGTGTCCCATCCCCAGAGACGGGCTTCCGAGGAGCACTGCAGAACCATGTTGTCCGACACAAGATGATGAAGCCTTACCTTTGCCTGTGCTCCGAAGGACATAAAGGCGGCTGCCAATAACAGTAATGATTTTCTCATTTTCATATATATTATATGCTTACGTGTGTTTTATTATAAAATCCAATCAAAATTACGCATTATTCACGAATATTGCAAGTAGAGACGACTATTGTGGCTGAAAAGGCTTGGTATCTGCTAAAAAAGTGTTAATTTTGCAGTCTCTAAGGATAACAATAATATTATTTTTCACACATTCATTTCACACTAAGTATATAATTAAGTATATAAGAGGATGAAAACATTCAGTCTGAAACCACAGCTTCTTACGTCCCTCAAGACGTACAACCGACAAACCCTGACAGCCGACATCATGGCTGGCATCATCGTAGGTATTGTCGCCCTGCCGCTTGCCATCGCATTCGGCATCGCCTCCGGCGTAACCCCTGAGAAAGGCATCATCACCGCCATCATCTCCGGATTCATAATCTCGCTGCTTGGCGGCAGCAAGGTGCAGATAGGCGGACCCACCGGCGCCTTCATTGTCATCATCTACGGCATCATACAGAAGTATGGCATAGAGGGACTGATGATAGCCACCGTCATGGCTGGCGTGTTCCTGCTGCTGTTCGGTCTGCTGAAGCTGGGCACCATCATCAAGTATATTCCCTACCCCATCGTAGTGGGATTTACGAGCGGTATTGCCGTGACCATCTTCACCACACAGATAAAGGACCTCTTCGGACTTACCATAGAGAGCGTGCCGTCTGACTTCATCGAGAAATGGGGATGCTACATCTCTCACTTCTCCACTGCCGACCTCTGGTGCTCCATTGTCGGCATCCTCAGCGTTGTCATCATAGCTCTCACTCCGAAGGTGAGCAAGAAGATTCCTGGATCGCTCGTTGCCATCATAGTGATGACCGTCGCAGCCCTTATCCTGAAGAACTATTTCGGCGTGACCACCATCGAGACCATCGGCGACCGATTCTCTGTAAGCAGCGCCATCCCCGACGCTCACATGCCAGCCATGACATGGGACACCATCAAGAGCCTTGTGGCTCCTGCGCTGACCATCGCCGTGCTCGGCGCCATAGAGTCGCTTCTCTCTGCTACGGTGGCTGACGGTGTGATAGGTGCGCACCACAACTCTAACACGGAGCTGGTGGCTCAGGGTCTTGCCAACATCGCTTCGCCCATCTTCGGCGGCATCCCTGCCACCGGTGCCATCGCCCGTACGATGACCAACATCAACAACGGCGGCAAGACTCCGGTCAGCGGCATCGTGCATGCCATAGTGCTCCTGCTCATCTTCCTCTTCTTCATGCCTCTCGCCAAGTACATCCCTATGGCTTGTCTTGCCGGTGTGCTCGTGATAGTAAGTTACGGCATGTCGGGATGGCGTTCGTTCTTGGCGCTGATGAAGAATCCGAAGAGCGACGTAACGGTGCTGCTCATCACCTTCTTCCTCACCATCATCTTCGACCTTACCGTTGCCATTGAAGTGGGACTCATCATCGCCTGCCTGCTCTTCATGAAGCGTGTGTCTGAGATTACGGACGTGAAGGCTGTGACGGACGAGATTAACGAGGAGAGCGACATGATAAAGGACAACGCCGAACACCTCACCATCCCTGAGGGAGTGGAGGTTTACGAGATTAACGGTCCTTACTTCTTCGGTGCCGGCAATAAGTTTGAGGAGGTGATGGCTGCCTTCGGCGACCGTCCCAAGGTACGAATAATAAGAATGCGCAAGGTGCCGTTCGTCGATTCCACCGGCATACACAACCTCACCAACCTCTGTGAGATGAGCCATAACGAAGGCATCGAGGTGGTGCTCTCGGGCGTTTGCGAAAAGGTGCACAAGCAGCTGGAGAAGGCACGCTTCTATGACATTCTCGGCAACAAGAACATCTGCTCACACATCAATCTTGCCCTGGAACGTGCAAACGAAATAATCGGGGAGAAGAAATAAAAAGGAATACAAAAATATAGGAATGCACGCCACTCCTACAGTTAGATAATAAGAAAAGGAGTTAAGAAGTTTTGGCTTCTTAACTCCTTTATTTATAAAATCAAAACTGAACAATTCAAAATCGCAGGCGAAGCCGAGAATAATTCAAAATTCAAAACTCCTAATTCAAAACTTTATATATGCTTCGTCGCGCATATCGCTTAGCTTCTGAAGCATTTCTATTCTGCGCAGGTCCAGCTTGCCCTGCTTAATGCGCTTCTTGTTGTACTTCCACCAGTTGAGCAAGCCTCTCGACTCCTCCTTCTTCTTATCCGGAAACTGGCGGTGCACCTTTACGTAAGCGCATAAGGCATCATATTTGTCCTGCCATGCCTCAGCACGGCTTTTCTTTTCAGCCATAACAACAGCGTAACACTTATTCAGCCAGCTTCTCGCCGATGCGGATGACGTATTCGCTCATGAAGGAAGCGCCCGGCTGGAGGTGGTTCATCAAGTACTTGTCGCGCAGCTGACCCTTATAGCCAAGATGGTCATGCACACCGTACCACGGCTCAAGGCAGATAAACGGAGCCTTCTTGCCGTAGGGAGTCCACACGCCTACGCACGGAGCGCTGAACTCAACGCTTACCTCAGCCTCGCCCGTAACTGGAGAAAGGATGTCGATGGCATGTATCTGGCTCTGGTCTATGATGACGGCGTCGTCCTTGAAGTCTTCCTCCGTAAATGCCCACAGTCCGTCCTGCACGCCTTCAAGAGCATAGCGGTCTGACGTGATGCAACCCTCATGATTGCCGTAAATGCGTTCGATGTGTCCGTTATTGTCGAAGCGCAACACGCCCTTCACGTCGTCGCCCTCCTTCACACCCGGCAAGCGGAATGCGGGATGAGCGCCAATCTGGAAATGAATCTCCTTCGTATCTGTGTTATATACATGCCAGATAACGTGTATCTCGTTGTCCACAAGCTTATATGTCACGGAGAGCATGAAGCGGTAAGGATACTGGCGCAGCGTATGCTCTGTCTCGCTGAGCACGTACGTCACCTTGTCGTCCGAATGACGGAGGAGACGGAAGTTCATGTCGCGGGCGAAGCCGTGTCTGCCCAGCTGGAATGTGCCGCCCTCCGTGCGATACGTTCCCTGATAGAGTCCGCAAACGATGGGGAAGAGAATCGGAGAACGGCGTCCCCAATACTTGTCGTCTCCCTGCCAGAGATACTCGTGTTCGTCTGCGTCCTTGATGCTCTGCAATTCTGCTCCGAGGTCTGACACTTCTACGGTCAGAAATTCGTTTTGCAATGTTTCCATATAAAAAAGTGATTATTTATGCTGTACGTTCCTTAAACTTCTCAAGCAGCCACTCTCTCTGCTCGTCGATGGTAAGCTCCGAATTGTCGAGGAGGATGGCATCGTCTGCCTTACGGAGCGGCGACACCTCACGATGAGAGTCGGCATAGTCACGCTGCTGCACATTCTCAAGGATGGTGTCATAGTCGGCAGGCATTCCCTTTGCTTCAAGCTCCTTGAAGCGACGGCGTGCACGAATCTCGGCTGTAGCCGTAACGAAAATCTTAAGCTCGGCGTCGGGGAAGACCACGGTGCCGATGTCGCGTCCGTCCATCACCACGCCTTTCTCTCTGCCCATAGCCTGCTGCGCTGCAACGAGGCGTTCTCTTACGAAGGGAAGGGCTGCCACCTGGCTGACGTGCTGCGATACGTCGATGGTGCGTATCTCGCGCTCCACATTCTCGCCGTTGAGATATGTCTCCACCTTGCCCGTCGTTTCGTCGCGGCGGAAACTGATGTCGATGTCATTAACAGCAGCCTTCAGGCGCTCCGTGTCCAGACTGCCGTCCTCACCGAACATTCCGCCACGCATGGCAGCAAGAGTGACGGCACGATACATGGCGCCGGTGTCAACGTATACGTAGCCCACCATCTTGGCAAGGTCTTTCGCCATCGTGCTCTTGCCACAAGAAGAGTGGCCGTCGATGGCTATCGTTATTTTCTTCATAGTTATATAAAGTAAGTGTATGTGATTATTATTTATAAGCTAAACGCCACATTGCCCATTATGGAAGAGCTTGAGACGTGATACTTGCCGTAAGCCAGACTCAGCTTCAGGCGGTTAAGGCTTACGCCGGCACCAAGCGAGAGTCCTGCCATGTGGCTGCTTCCTCCTTCTGCATCGTTGATGTTCATTTCGTGAGAACGGCGGAGGTTATATCCCGCAGCTATCCACATCGACTGTGACAGCGTGGCGTCCACACCCACCGTGAAGTGGTCGGCAAAGCGATAGTTCCAATGTGTGAGGTCGCCCATTGTGAGGGATATGCGGAACGGCGTATGGCTGATTTTCTTCGACACGCCCACCTGAAGGTCGAAAGGCAGCGCGTCATAGTCCTCCTCATACGCCTTGGTCTGTCCGCCGAGGTTCTTGGCAACGATGGATGCGGACAATTCGGATTCGGGGTCATAATAATTCAAGCCGAGGTCGAATGCTACGCCCCACGACGAATAGTCGCCGATGAACGAAGACACCACCTTGGCTGTCACGCCACCGGCAATGCGGTCAGAGAGCATGTAAGAGAAATAGCCAGCCATGGCAATGTCCTTGGCTGAGAAGTCGCCTGTCTGCTGTCCGGAAGCGTCGGTCTGCTTCATGGTGCCATAATTCATAAACTGTCCTGACACAGCCCACGTGGCACGTTCGCCGACGGCACGGTTGAACGATGCACTGGCTGTGGTCGATCCTGCCATGTACGTCATAAAGTTGAAAGCCAGCTGCTTGTCGCTGACAGACGAAAGCAGCGCAGGATTGTGGAATATGAGCGAAGCATCGTCTTCGATGAGGGCAATGCCGTCGCCGCCAACCGCAGCTGCACGTGCCGAAACCGGAAGACGAAGAAAATTATAGGCGGTCTGACTCTCCTGCGCCACACCTTTGAGTGGCAGGAGAAGAAGCGACACCATACATATAGCTAATATGCAGACTTTGTTCATTCTTGGATATATCTTATGTGAATGTATCTTTTTCTGAAGATACAAAATTGAATGTATCTCTTATTGAAGTTACAAATTTAGACAAAAAAAACGAAACAAGGTGGTATGAATTAGGATTTATCAGTAATTTTGCAGAATAATTAGTTCCAGCTGGCTGGCTTCATCACCACCTTCGTGTCCATAGGTATGGGCTACCTGATAATACAATTCCTGTAAGAAATGAGAAAATCGATAATATTAGCACTATTCACAACGGCAGCAATGCCACTAAACACGCTGGCTCAAGGCACCAACGACGGACTCGGAGAGGAGGAAGTGGACCTCAAGTCGCTCTACGAGATGGTCACCAAGCATGAGCAGAAGTCGAAAGCCTTAGAGCTATACATTAATTATGGAGCAGCGGCACAAGCCACACACGACTCGCGCAACGGCGAATGGGGCGCACGCATATACAACCGCTACCTTAAAATAGAGATGGTGGGATGGCTGACAGACCATATATATTACCGCTTCCGCCAACGCATCAACAAGTCGAACGTGGAACAGAGCGAGGACAACTTCTCCAAAGCCAACGACTATATGATGGTGGGATGGAAGTTTAACGACCACTGGAGCATCCAGGGCGGCAAGAAATGTCAGGCGCTCGGATCGTTCGAGTTCAGCGAGAATCCGCTCTTCATCTATCAGTATTCAGACCTGGAGGGCAACATTGACAGCTCAAAGGGAGCCATAAACGTGGTGTATAATCCCACGCCCGACCAGCAGTTATCCGCCGAGGTGAGCAACACCTATAACGGTAAGCTGGCAGACGAGTTCGGCAAAGACGCCAAGATAAGCGACGGAAAGATGACAAGCGACGGCAATGCGGAGCCGAAGCCCGACATCGCCCTGCTCCAGAAAGCCAGTGCGCCGCTGACATACGCCTTAGGATGGAACGGAAAGTTCTTCGGCGGCAAGCTGCAGACGCGATGGTCATACATGCTCCGCACGCAAGCCAAGGACAAGTATAGCCAGCTGATACGCTTCGGACAGAAGCTCAAGCTCGACCGCCTGCAATGGTACGTCGACTATAGCATTTCCTTGGACGACCTTGACCGCATGAAGATAACGACGCGCGAAGTGGCAAAGGTGCTGGCGCCGACAGAAGAAAATCTGTATATGGGCAAGATATGCAACCTGTCATTGGTGACGAAGATGAACTGGCAGTTCACCTCAGACTGGAACCTCATGCTGAAGGGCACGTACGAGACAGCCAGCATGACACAGTCCGAGCAGTTCAGAAACTACCGTAAGGCATACGGATACGTGGGAAGCGTGGAGTATTATCCTGCACGCAAGCAACAGCAAGACCTCCGCTTCTACCTTGCCTACATGGGACGTAAATACGGATACAGCAAGCGCAGCACGCTGACGGGATATAACACGGACTGCATAGAACTGGGAATGATATACAGAATGAAGCTGCTGTAATGGCGTGAAGATGTCAAGGAAACTGCAAAACGGTTCGCTTTTTACAAATTAAGGTTCGCTTTTTATAAAAGACATGTATGATATAAAGCGTACCTTTGCAGCAGAAAACAGAACTAACATCTAAAACAAGATTACCATTATGGCAAACGAAAAGAAATTCAGAGTAGAAGCTGACCTTTTAGGTGAACTTCAGGTTCCGGCTGACGCACTCTACGGCGTGCAGACACAGCGTGGCATCAACAACTATCATATCTCTCGCAAGACAATGCGCGACTATCCCGACTTCATCATCGCTAACGCATACGTGAAGTTGGCTGCCGCTCAGACCAACCACTCGCTCGGCGTTATCAACGACGAGATAGCAAGCGCAATGGGACAGGCTTGCCGCGAAATCATCGACGGTAAGTGGCACGAGAACTTCCCTATCGACATGATTCAGGGTGGCGCCGGTACTTCTGTCAACATGAACATCAATGAGGTGGTAGCCAACCGTGCTCTCGAAATCATGGGACACGAGAAGGGCGAATACCAGTATTGCTCGCCTAACGACCACGTCAACTGCGGCCAGTCTACAAACGACGCATATCCTACATCCATCCGCCTCGCGCTTATCCGCATGAACATCCACTTGGTGGGCGCTCTGACAGGACTTATCAGCGCTTTCCGCTACAAGGCAGAAGAATATAACGACGCCATCAAGATGGGACGTACACAGCTGCAGGACGCTGTGCCTATGACCATCGGACAGGAGTTTAACGCTTACGCCAACAACCTCGAAGAGGAAATCCTCAACCTCGAGCGCAACGTGAAGCTGCTCCACGAAATCAACATGGGCGGTACTGCCATCGGTACTGGTCTGAACGCTGTTCCCGGCTTCGCAAAGCTTTGCGCTGCCAACCTCAGCAAGCTCACCGGCGAGAACTTCATATCGGCAATCGACCTCGTAGAGGCTACACCTGACACCGGCGCTTACGTAAGCTACTCTTCAGCTCTGAAGCGTCTTGCCATCAAGCTCTCTAAAATCTGTAACGACCTCCGCCTTATGGCTTCAGGTCCGCGTTGCGGCTTGAACGAGATCAACCTCCCTCCAAAGGCTCCCGGATCATCTATCATGCCGGGTAAGGTTAATCCCGTTATCCCCGAGGTTACCAATCAGGTTTGCTTCAAGGTTATCGGCAACGACACCACAGTAAGCTTCGCAGCAGAGGCTGGTCAGCTGGAGCTCAACGTTATGGAGCCTATCATCACAGCAAGCCTCTTCGAGAGCCTCACATGGCTGAAGAACGCCATCGAGACACTTACCGAAGAGTGCGTACTCGGCATCACCGTCAACAAGGAGCGCTGCTACGAAATGGTGAAGAACAGCATCGGCATCGTTACTGCCCTCAACCCCATCATCGGCTATAAGGCAAGCTCAAAGGTGGCTAAGGAAGCTCACGCAACAGGCCGCTCGGTTTATGACATCGTCATCGAACAGGGACTCCTCAGCAAGGAAGAGCTCGACAAGGCGCTCGACCCGAAGGAAATGCTCCACTCTTCAAAGTTCTCTCTGAAGTAAGAAAAAAGATAAAGCTTAATAATATATTAAGGTGAAAGCCTGCAAGCCAGTCCGTTCTCACATGGATTAGGCTTGCAGGCTTCTTTTTTTGTCTCTTTGCAAGGCAAACCATCAATATACCAGTCAGCTGGGTTGCTGTTATGGAATAAAATTCATACTTTTGCACACAGGAAACATAATCTATTGTATAAAAAACTGTATCGAAGAATCTGAAATGAATCAACAGAAAGTCTATAATCTGGAAGAGTTTGCCACCAAATATCACATCAAGGATATTTATGGTGCATACGCCGCATACTTTTCTGTCAGCGGATTCAACAGCATGGTGAAGGAACGCACACTCTTCACCAAGATTCTTTTAGTGAAGCAAGGCAGCTGCCGCATGCTGCTGCAACATACCATTGGCGACGAACAAAGCATACAGCTCGCCGCCAAAGACCTCCTTATCATCACACCCAAGGAAGTGGCTGACATAGCCGAAATCTCCACGGACTTTCAGGCGGAGAGCATCCTCGTGGACGAAACATTCGCCGACCACGCCACCCGTTACCATCTCACCGACGAAAAGGACAAAAGCATAACGGACACCTTCCACTTCATACGCGACATCGTACGCCGTCAGCACATCAACAAGGTGGAGATGATCAGAAGTATGTTTAACGTGCTGAAGCTCATCATAGAAGAGCTGCCTTACGAAGATTGCTCCGTGACGCACGACCTCGGACACAAGAAGCAGGTGTACGAGATTTTCCTACACCACCTCTACCGCAACTTCCGCAAGGAACGCCAGATTCGCTTCTATGCCGACAAACTGAACGTATCGCCAGCCTACCTCTCACGTCTGGTGAAGGAAATAAGCGGATCCACCATCAACGAACACGCCACATCCTTGGTATATAAGGAAATATGCAACCTCCTCACCCAAACCGACATGTCAATGGGCGAAATAGCCGCACACCTCAACTTCAGCGACCAAAGCGCCATGACCAACTTCTTCAAGCAACGGTCAGGAATGTCGCCGCTGGCGTATAGGAACAAGTAAGGAGGCGTTTCTGTAGACGGTACGACGCACAAGGTAATATCAAACAATTAAAGAAAGAAAGGACAACACTATGCACATCGAAGAAAGTTTCATTTGTGGCAAGCATACAGCAGCCGACTGTGAAGACGGCATCGTATGCACACCCAACTTCGTGGCTGTAATCGACGGCAGCACAAGCAAGACACCCTTCCGACTCGACCCAACGATGAAGAACGGCCGCTTCGCCATGCTGCTCATCCGCAACTATATCCGCCAGATGGCTGCCGAAGCCACGCTGGAGGAGTTCTGCCAGGGCATAACGAGCCGCATCGCAGAGGAATACGCAGAGCGCGGCATATCCGAACGCATGGCTGCGCATCCAGAGGAGCGTCTCACCGCTTCTGCAATAGTATACAGCGAACATCGGAAGGAGGTATGGATGGTGGGCGACTGCCAGGCCATCGTAGACGGCGTGTTCTACGAAAACCCGAAGCCTTGCGAGCAGGAGACAGCCATGCAGCGCGCCAACATGATAAAGGGCGGCATGACACCAGCAGACGCCCGCCACGCCATAGAGCCGCAGATAATAAAGGCAATGCTCGAAGGCCAGAACCGCCTGTATGCCGTAATAGACGGCACGACGATATACATGCCCGGCACACGACTCGTCAGCGTATGCAGCTCCGCCGTGCTTGCCTCCGACGGCTACCCCACTCTGCTGCCCACGCTTCGCGACACCGAAAAGGCGCTGGCAAAACAACTCGCTGACGACCCGCAGAACATCCGCAACTTTGTGGCTACGAAAGGTCTCGTTGAGGGCAACAAGAGCTTCGACGACCGGGCATATGTAAGGCTAACCGTATAGCTGCCGTTTTGTATGATTGTTTTCATTCGCACTATCCGCCACTGCACAGACATTCGGCGCATTGTGTAGACTGTGTATCAACCTATCTTCCAGACGGTGATGCCAAGAGCAGACGGCATCATCGACCGGAAGATAGGTTGATACGTAATTATATTATCTGATTACCAGACGGTTGTTGTCCAACTCAACATGATGGGCAAAAGAAAGGGCGGTGCCGTCGAATACCGCCGAGACATCAATGCCACGGCGCACCAGCTCGTCGATAAGAGCCTTGTCATGGGCTGCACGCACGGAATTGAAGCCACGATTTCCAACCTGGCTATTGAATGATCTGACAAGTGAAGTGAGTGTACTGGCTGCGAAACGCGCAGCGAAATCGTTGTAAAATGAATTGTTCATAAAGACTTGTTTTTGAAATTAAACTTATTTCCACATCGTACCTTGACCACCGTGGCTGTCGTGCTCGGTTGGTGCAGATCAATACTGCTCTTGATGTTTCGGGGGACAAAGGTATAAATAAAAATAGGGATAGGCAAAGAAAATCAAGGGAAATTTCTTCGAAAAAAAGCAATATCTCTAGGATAGGCTTTTTTTAATTATCCACTTTCTGTAATACTTACTTCGTAAGATGTTCATATAATGCATATAGCGAAGCCAGTAATCTTATATAATACCAAACTCTCTTAGCTGCTTCTTATTAACAGTTGGGTTCTCTTTTACGGTATTGATAATCAGCTCCATCATTTCCGTATCTGAGATTTCGCCACGATAAGTACTTTTATTGAATTTACTTCTTTTTGCCACAATAATTTTTGAGCAGTTTATAAACGAGTTGTGCTCCAAAAATGAAAACTGCTCAACAGTTACAGGTAACTGATAGTCTGTAACTGTTGTAGGCAAATTATAATTGATGTTTGAGTTTATTACTAATCCACCAATAACATTTCCTTCATTATCAAAACCAAGGATGATAAAGAATTTATTGCGTGTAGCATCTCCTGCCTTGGGAGTAATACCATTAAATAAGCCAAGAGAATCTCAACTTGGAGATGAATATAGAATAGCAAAGCACCATATCAAAAGATGGAACACAATTCCACTTTTTTTGACATGGTGCATTTTTATTATATCAAAAGCACTAATGGTGGCAGCAATAGCCTTATGATAACTATCTCTCTACTCTCTTCACTATCAGAACGCTCAATTCATAAAGCCCATACATTGGGAGTGTAACCACACAACAGGTGAAAAGGTCAGGAGGAGTGATGACGGATGCTATGATAGCTGTCCCAACAAAGGCATGGCGACGGTATTGCTTCATAAAATCGGCATGGAGGACACCGAGTTTGGCGAGAAAGAATGATAACACAGGTATCTGAAATACCAACCCCATCATCAGTGTCAAAGTGATGAATGTGGAGATATAGGAGGATAGGTTTATCTGGTTCACTACACTTGCCGCCACCTGATAAGTTCCCAAGAAACGCAAGGCGAAAGGAAACAAGACATAATAGCTCATCAGTACGCCGAGCATGAAAAGTAGATACACCGCTATGGTCACTGATGCGGAATATCGCCGCTCGTTCTCATAGAGAGCAGGAGCTACAAAGCGGTACAGCTCAATCACTACATAGGGCAGGGAGAACAAGAAAGCAAGATAGAAGGAGGTAGAGACATGCGTCATAAACTGGCTCGACAGTTCCGTATTGATTAGTTGCACATGGTACGGCTCAAAATGAAAATCTATCCCTATTTCTCCCGCCAACCGTTCTATCACTTGATAGGTAGAAAAGTCGCTGCCGCTCGGTGCCAGTAATAATGAAAAGGTCGTATCCTTGGCACAGAATATAACGATAGCTATGATTATCGCCACGGCTAAAATACGGAAAAGCATCTTGCGGAATACCTCAAGATGCTCTCCGAATGTCATCAGTGTGTTCTGATTATTCTCCTTTTCCATCATTCTATTTTATAGAAGAATCTGCCTGACGGGCATCCTTCGGCTGTATTTTTGCATCATCATGCTTGCCAGCAGATGAAGTTGTTTGCTTTGCAGCATTGTCGTCCTCAGGTTCTGTCACTTCTCTCATTCCGTCCTTGAAGCTGCGCACACCTTGTCCCAAACCCTTCATCATCTCTGGCAATTTCTTTCCACCAAAGAGCAAAAGTACCAAGGCTGCAATAAGCAACAGTTCGGATGTTCCTATCATTAACAAATGGTTCGCCATTATACATTTCCTCCCACTAAATAAATTTCACACGTATCGAAGTTGATTTCCCAGTTGCCACCTTCAATGCTCTCCCATTGGTATTTCTCGCCCATACGGTCCCACCAACTTTGGAATTTAGTACCTGTCTCGCCCATATCCTTGACCAACTTTTCATAGAGTTCATGGTTTTCTGCCGTTAGGATCTTAGCAAGCTCATTCAAGCCGTTACGACGCTCAAAGAGCTGCTGGATTTCATTTCTTTCTTCTATGGTCACTTGACCTACCACTTTTCTGATTGCCATATACAGTTATATCTTTAATAGTTATTGATTGTTCCAATCATTCCTCATATAATAAGGGTCAAGATAAGAAATTTCCTTGATTTCTTTCTTGTCGGAAAGAAACTCGCCATACCTGCGCAAAGTCAGCATCAAGTTACGACTCTCATTCCTCTCCAAATGCGCCACTACACACTGCTCATGGCTCGGGGTGTTCACCTCCAACGTCAGCTTGCGATTCAGCCAGATACAACGCTTGCACTGATAAGCATCACAATGGCGACAGATAGGTGCATGGTCAAGCCTATAGAGTTGCGGATTCCTCACATCCAGTCCATTGTGCAGACTTCCCACCGCATATCCGTCTTCCGAAAGATAGAAGGCGGGACATACATAGAAGTTGCCATCTGGTGCCAAGGTAACGCAGGTATCCCCCACCCCACAGTTGTTCATACCATCAAGCATCATACGGTCGGTAAGTAAATTGAGCTGTGGAGACTTTCCTTCCACATAGAGATTCACTACTGCCTTGCTGAGCATTTGAAGCCATTCTCGGTAAGAGACAAAGTCGTCATTCGAAAAGCGGTCTAAGTCCGTTAGAACGACATTCAAACGAGCCACTTTATCTAATATGGACAAGATGGTGTCCGACTGGGCGAACAAAGAGTCTTTGTCTATTCTCAATACATAAGAAGTGGCATACTTCATGCCTTTTCTTACGAGTAGCTCAGCTTCTTCCATACCATCCAACACCACAACATCCGCACCATCAGATACAACCAAAGGCTTTATCTTCACATGGTCAATGCTCTCTATTACCTCCTCGTAACCCACAGGAAGATGGTAAGAGGGATAGACAAACTGCACATTGAGGTTTTCCTTCATCGCATAGAGAATGCCTGCCTTCAAGGTATCCAAAGGCATCAGCCTACGCTCCTGTTTTTTGTTCGGATAATGGCAGAATGGCACCGAGGTATCATCCAATAATATCACAATGTATTGTATCATGCTTTCTCCAGTTTACGATAAAGTTTATTCCAATAGTAGTTATTGGCATGCACCCTTGCCTTGTGCATCTTGCAGATGGCAGTGGCACGCTGATAAATAGTCGGTGTATCGGCAGCATCGTAGTTCTCCCCCTGACACCAGGCACAGCCTTCAGCCACATCACAATCGATGCACTCTTGTGTGGACTGCGTACAACGGTCCAATGTCAAGAACGGTCGGAGTTTGTTTTGGTCAATACCATCATGGATGTTGCCAATAATCCTTGCTTTCTTGCTACGTAGAGAGTATTGGGCAAATCGGGTGCAAGGATAGAAGTTACCCTCAGCATCCACTGCGAGCATCTTACCAGCTCCACACCAGTTCTGGTTTTGTAAGTGGCAGTCCATCGGCTTGCCCATGTGCTCAGTAAAGAACGAGCAGGCATAGTCTTCGTAATAGCCTCCATCGATTATTGCATCCGCCAACTGCATAAGTTGTTCCTCGAAGAGTTTGTCATCTCCTTCTTCCCATACATTCTCAAACACGCAGTTGATATTCACCTCATGAATACCCAACGAATAGAGATGCAACACGCTATCCTTGATATAAGGAATATCTGCACTGCTGATAGTCACCTTGGTACTCGCATTAGGAAACTGTTCTAGCCACAAAGGGATATTCTTTACCACATCCTCATAAGATCCTCGTTCTTCCTCAGGTTTGGGCATAATGCCATTCTCCATATCCCGAGTCTTCCAAATACGGTTGAGATCATGTTTCTGCTTGGTGCCATCGATAGTGATTCCGATGGAGAGGTGCTGGCGGTTCTTTTGGATAAACCGCTGTACTTTCTCTGTTCCGTAATTGATGCCATTTGTGGAGAAGGAGAAGCGATAGGAGTTAAACCAATGGTGGTTTCTACGGAACATCTCCACCTTGAGATAGTCGCATATCTTGTCGACAAGGTCTATCTCCAGAAAGGGTTCGCCGCCTATAAAGTCCCATATCACGCTCTCCTCCTTCATCTCGTCCTCATGGTCAAGCACATAGTCAATGGCTTGCTTAGCAATCTCCCAGGACATCCTCTCTTTCGTGTTCTTTCCCACGAGGTAGCAGTACTTACAAGCCAGCTGACAGTCCTTTGTGACGATAAAGGTGATATTCTTGGCGATGCCTGATTGCCATTCACTGCGACTTGTTCTGAAATTTTCCATTTACTATTAATAACTAACAGCTAAAGCACCACCAGAACAACCATAAGAGCATCCAAATCCACAGCGACCACTACAAGTTCCCGTGCAATCACCAAGGCAATTACCGCTACAACCACGACTGCAACCTCCTGTACAAGTTGACAAGCAGTTATTGCCACAGTTAAGTATACATTGGTTGCTACAACTCTGTTCACAAGTCTGTGAACACATAATTCCACAATCTGACTGACATGTACTCGCACAACCTTGTCCACAACCACTACCACAAGATGTAGTACATGTTGTCTGACAACCACCTTGACATCCTTTACAGCCAGACTTACAACCATTTGTACAAGATGTAGTACATAATCCATAACATGAGCCATTACAAGTCTGTGGTGTCTCTTCACTCAACATTTTGTTTGCCAACACATTCCCAGGCACAATCAAACAACCTAAAAACGGCAATAAACCTTTAGCAGTATTCTTAAAGAATTCACGCCTTGAAATTATATTCTTTTTCTCCATGCCCTACCAATTTAAAGGATTAGTGATAAAATGGACTGCAAAACCTTGGTTAAACTCGTTATTATCGACATCATGATAAAAAACATTGTAACAATGTGGAAAATCCTTATACGGAAGTATTGTTACACTTACCTTTTGGATTCTTTTTACGCAAGGCGTTTGACCCTTGGAAACGACATGGTTCCAAGGTGCCACCGCCAAATAACCAAATGCCTTTAGCTGTGACAAAGATGTAGGGTATGCATCAGATACATAATATTCTAAAGTTCCACTATATTCCCAAGCTTCTTTCTTTCTATAATGCTCTTTAATCTGCTTTTCGTCTGGTCGTACGAAATCATGCAAAGTCAACTTCCAACTATATTCAGAAGGATGACGATATTCTCCAATTTGATAAACTTCCGAAAAACGTCCATAATAAAAATCTGTATAAGTTTGACTCCATGCGCCATATATACCATCAATACACGCTGAATAGGAGACATCACATCGAACCTGTGCCAGGGCTAAACCACTACAAAGCAGCAACATATATAACAACACTATTTTTCTCATAACTAATGATTATTTATGTAATCAAAAACGTATTCTTTCAACATCGCGTTGGCATTTTCTACTGCGATTTCACTCACCTGACAATTCCCATAACGATTAAGATGCTTAATTTCTGACCAAACTTGCCTGTTGGTACGTTCTCCCTTAAACTCATTTGTTTCAGCATGGCGCATACAAACTAACTCGTCTGTCAAAATTGCTACAAAAGCATCTTTCCACTGTTCACTGTCGACGGCACATAATTGAGTTTTACCATCATTTGATAGATAAAAACTACATCCATACTCTTTCAAAAATGCATTCTTCTTATCTGTTTCCATCATACTTTTTGTTTAATTATAACAAAATTGCTTCTAATACACAAAGATATCCACACGGTATCTCATACCACGACATACCTTATCACCTTCTGTCTTTATATACACAGAATATCTCTGTATTCCACCTGGTGATAGACTCACTATTCCTTCAGAATCAGAATCATGACGTTCTACATAATCACACTCACCAATGACGTGAAAGTTACATTTATTTGCATACTGTCCTTCCTTAAATTCTGCACTCTTAAGAGAAAAACCATTCAAATGAAGTTTCTTGCTTCCTCGATAATAATCAAAGAGTTCCATTTCACGTAGCAACTGGAGCAAATCTTTCTTTAATATACCTTCATCTACTTTCATATACTACTTATTATTAGTTCACTATCATTTATTAGTTATTTTAAAAGGCCAAGGATGTAGTTTGTTTGCCTAACTGAAAAACAAGTAAATCAGCCTCGATTTTGGTTCATATTTAACCTTTTCTTCTATAAAGCATGTACATAGAAATTATGAAAGAACACTATTCATAGTTGAATCCATTGCATGGCATGCTTAAACTAACCTCCTCACGTGACTCCTCGTGCTTCTAAAAAGTTTAACCAGTCATACACAAAAAAAGCGTGGAGCCAGTCTGTCACTCGTTCCACGTGTTGAGGCCTTCGCATTGCCCTGTTAGCCGAAACGAGCAACGCTGAAAGCCCCACGTAAATGTATATATAGACTATTCCACAAGATACAATCCACTCATAGAAATGGACATAGCATCTTGAAAGGAATGTATATAATACACCCAAGGGGCGTTCCCGTTGCTTTGTTCTTGACTGATAGTTTGAATTTGCGAAGTTCCAACACGTCAAAACCAAAGCGTACAGTTACGCCTTTTATGTATATGTGTCTCCCTAAACATCCCACCCACAAGGGCTTTCAGCAAGGGCTTGACTATGCAAAGATAATAATAGTTTTGGTTTCTACAAACTTTTTAACCATTTTTTATTGCTTCTATATAACAATAGTTCGTTAAAATTTGAATATATGATTACATTACGCAGTCTTAGGCTGCCAGCCAATGAATTCTTTGACAATCTTACTAATTAAAGTTTGGTTCGGTCGGCATCGGGACATGTCGAAAATTAAATTCGTATAGTTCGCATTGAACATCAGCGACTTAACTTTTGCCATGTAATTGTCCATGCCATTGTCTTTTATGAAGACCTTGGCGGCATTCAGTGAAGCGAACGATGCATTGAACGCAAAGTCCAACTGTTTCTTGTGTCTTGCCTAGTCCCGTAAACTGCTTGCTATCGCGATAGCAGAACTATAATCGCGAACACTACTGTCCAATAAAAACCATTAACATTCTCTTGAAGCCTTTGTATATATAGGCTTCTGGCGCAGAATTTTCACTCCCTACTTTTGAAATGAGTATCTTTGCTCAATCTTACAAATTGAAAGCAAAGAACTCATGAATAAAGGTCGGTATGTATTTTCGCAATTGTGTGATTTCTTGCCAACAGACCATTTAAAATGGTTGGTCAAAAAATATGAAGGCAACAAATATGTGAAGAGCTTCACTTGTTGGAACCATCTGCTTGTACTTCTGTTCGGACAACTTTCAAATCGGGAGGGACTACGAGACTTGATAGTGTCTATAACCCCATTCAAATCCGCCTTTCATCATTTGGGTTTTGGCAAGAATGTAAGTCGCAGCAATTTGAGCAAGGCAAATGAGAAAAGAGAGGTTCGTATATTCCAGGAGTTCGCTGACAAAATGGTGTCCTTAGCAAAGGACAAGCGCAGTGGCATAAAAGACTTCTTCCTCTCGAACAATATCTATGCATTTGATTCATCTACTATCTCGTTATGTCTGTCTGTATTTTGGTGAACAAAACTGCATCATGGCAAAGGTGGAGTCAAACTGCATGAACTATATGACGTAAAGAATGACATACCTGCCTATTCCGTGATTACAGATGCGTCCGTGAATGATTCCAAGATAATGGAGCTAATTCCTTATGAGAGAGAAAGTTTCTATATTTTCGACCGTGCATATATGGCTACGCAGCATCTGTTCAGCATAGAAATGGCATCTGCCTATTTTGTTGTCAGGGAAAAGCACAAGATGGTGTATGAGGTTGTGGAAGACAAAGACTACAACAATCCACAGACAGGGATAATGGCAGACCAGACAATCAGATTCAAGGGACACAAGACCAAAAGACAATACCCCAACAACCTCAGACGTGTCGTTTTCTATGACCATGACGGGAACAGAACCTTTGTCTTCTACACAAACAATTTTGATGTTACGGCAGAAGATGTTGCCTTACTGTACAAATACAGATGGCGTGTGGAACTGTTCTTCAAATGGATGAAGCAGCACTTACGCGTCAAGGATTTTTATGGCACATCTGAAAATGCCGTTAAGATACAAATATATGCTGCAATCATTGCATATTGCTTGGTCGTGATAGTGCAAGAAGACATGAAAATCAACTTGCAAACATATGACGTGTTAAGGATATTGAGCACAGCCTTGCTCACAAAGATGCCATTACATGATTTGTTGACCAAGCAGAATGATGAGTATTCGTCATGCAGTGATGACGGGCAGCTTTACCTCGAATTTGAAGAGTAGCTTACAATTTGTTACTTTTTGAAATGTTAAACATTTTTCGTGGACAGTAGTGATGGTCTTCTTCAAATTCTTCACTCTGTTGCCAAACATACAGACCACCATCTTCCCAAAAGAAGAAGTCGCCAAAGTCGGCATAACCGAATCTGTTCTTGTCCATAACATAGCGTATGCGCATACGAGGACAATCCTTCTTACTTCCAAGTCCTATTTCGCCCTTATGCTTGTTACAGAGAAATGACAAGATATCCTCGTTAAGCACTCTCGGAATAGGCCCATAAAAGTGTTTCTTTGATTCTTCCATAATAGTAGTATTATTAATTCAAATGCAAAGATACACATTAGGTGTCTCAATATACGTTACAGGATAAAATTTTTTTTCAAATCTGATAATCCGCATCTGTAGGATAGCTTACATCATCATCACGAACTAATGATTGAATCAATGATGGTGCAGGCTGTACAGCTCATTTAGCGAGCTCTTTTCTAATTCTTCAGGGGTTCCGCCGAAGACAATATTTGCATTTCAGATGCTCAATACTATGAGTTGAACGCACAACAAAATCTTTGGTGCGAAATTCTTGAGTTTTGAGCGTGCAGCGATAGTATGCTGACATACAGCTGATTATGCTGCTGAGAAGAGAAGTGTGCAATGAATGACGGAGCAAAAAAGCATCATTGGGCTGCAATAGCGCCACTTTTACACTCTAATAGTGCCACTTTTATCATACAATAGCGCCACTTTTACACTCTAATAGTGGCACTATTGTACTGTAAAAGTGGCACTATCGTTAAGCATTGGTGCTGTTTGCACAGCATAACACCATAAAAACAGCTTTTTGATTCTCTAGAATTGATTTTTATTTTGTAACAGCTTTTTACTCTTTGTACG
>ERZ1026858.312-NODE-312-length-26961-cov-68.229726_pt1 | contig 26961 bp, 20 predicted proteins | sample MGYA00380159_ERZ1026858 | MGnify/ENA primary metagenome ERZ1026858 (study PRJEB33269, sample SAMEA4719795) | human gut metagenome | biome: human-associated habitat; feature: organic feature; material: feces | place: Cameroon | collected 2013-10 ...
TTCCTAAACCTTTCGATTATTCGTTTTCGTTCCTCCTTTGGAGTCTTCGAGCTAATCGCCACTGCATTCAGTCCATGCTCCCTATAATATTCCGCTATATGTTCCGCATGCTTAATGTCAATCGCATAAACTATGCCTTTCTTGTTTGGCGCATACCTCATCACCGTATCGCACAGTCTCTCAATACTAGGCAAGACATTCAGTTTCTCGCTCATCTCTTTCAGCGAGAAGTCTCCGTCAGCCCCACGTTTCTTCAGAGAGTTCACCAATCGCCAATCCTCGTTCTCCTCTCTGACAGACATATAGTCATATAGCGACAGCCACCCATCCGCAATAAATTTATTATACGACCACGACTGCAGCAGCACGTCAAACAGATCCGTAAACCCTCGTCTGTTCAATCTGCAAGGCGTAGCAGTCAGTCCCAGCTTCCTTGCCTCCGGATAAGCATCCATCACCTCCTTATAAGTCTTCGCCACAGCATGATGCGCCTCATCAATGATAATAAGCGAAGGTCTCTCCTCCAATTCATGATAGTGCTTCGACAACCACTGTATCGAGAAAACCCGCGGTTTAAGTGAAGAGGGAAGAGTGAAAAGTGAAGAATCCAATTGCTTTCCACGCTTAACATTTAACATTTCACATTTCACATTAAGCGAAGCCTCAAGTGTTTCCTTGATCTGTTCAACTAATTCACGCCGATGCACAATAATCCACACACATGGATTTTTCACTTTACCCTTTTCACTTTTCTCTTCCTTCCCTTTTCCCTTTTCACTTTTCACTCCATCAGGAATCTTCACTCCATCAGGATTTTTCACTCTTCGTTCTTCACTTTTCACTTGCTCCGCCAGGAGCATTGTTTTTCCCGTACCAGTAGGCATTTGAACCATAACAGATTGATGGGCACTAAAAGCCTCATCAATCCGTCTAATCATATCAAGTTGGTATTCGAACAACTGTATTCCTTTTCTCATTTGCAGAATCCTACATGAATTTCTATTTCATCCATTTTCTCGTTATAAACAAACTTGCTTTGTTTATAACGAGAATCAAGCTTGCTTGAATATTATGCCGAGATGCAGCCTTATCTATATTATTTGCGAGACATATTTTATTCAAGCCATAATAATTCAAAATTGAACATTCAAAATTCAACATTGCGCACAGCGCATAACTTTCTCCACATCTTCCACAGGTACATTCAGCATACACGACACATTAAGCGGAGTAATGGTATAGCATGCACCTTGTGGCACAACACAACCATAATTACCAATGGTGGGGTCAAGATGAACTACTAATAAGTACTTCATATAATTGATTTTAATGATTTAAAATCTTAAGACTTTAAAAACAGTTAGTGTTCAAATTAGGGAACACCAACTTTATAGACACCTACCCTTGCAAGTGCCTATATAATATATAATGAGTAAAAAAATAAAAGATTAGAACCCCATTGCAGTATCGCTCTGCACTACGCCGCCACTCGGATGAGGCAAAAGATTAAATATTAGGTCTTACAGCTAAAAGAATGCCTGAATTCACAGCAAGTACACTGTTAATACCTAATAGATGTAGTTTATATTTCCTTCTAAACTTCAAATGTTCATCTTGATTAGCAGTAAAACTACTAAAAGGTGTCAAGTCATATTCATGCTCAGGTACAGAAATGTTTAAGTACACTTTACAATGTTTACGATCATAAAAGCCCTTACCATCAAGAAATCTCCAAGTATCAACAAGTTGAACATATGCCTTATTGGCATTCTCACAGATATTTACATACTTACAATATTTCAATTCACAAAGCAATAGCCATCCCTTTCCCACATCCTTAGGTCGACACATACATTCACAGTCATGTACCCCTTGTGGAAAAAATCCCTTGTTTCGCTCAAAATTAACAGCAAGAATATCAATACCCTCTTTGTTCTGTAGATGAAAAGAAGCAATGTTATCAAAAGGTACCTCTTGAATTATCACTCCTTTTCTTTCTTCTTTTGGGAGACTCTTCGTTTTCTCCGTATAGTCTGCCACCCAAATATCCCCATGACAAACCATCACGTCATTGAATGTACTTTCAATCTTAGTCATAGAACGTTGAATAATTTGAGAAGTCCGTCATTATAAGTTTCATCACACGGTCGAAATAGTTGCCACGAATAAGTCCGTCAGCATCCTGAAGTGTCATATTCTTTTTGTCAACCATCGACGAGAACTCTCCGTCCTGTATTTCCCAAACAGCCACATCCTTAGGGTTCACCCAACTGCTTTCATTATCTCTCAACTCTGAAACATCAGCAGGAATCTTATCCTTAACCTTATACCCTAACATGCAGTTGTTAAGAGCATAAAGTATATAAGGGCTATGTGTTGCTATAAACAAATTGTCATTATGCAAAGCTGTATTTTTCAGCAACTCATACACCAATTCCACCTGTGTCAACGGGAATAGATTCTGCTCAGGCTCCTCCAAATATATGTCAGAGTGGGACGTTTGTGTATAAGCAGAAACAAGTTGTTTGAATTCCTCAAAATCCTCTTTCGATGCAAACATACGCTTTGTTAAACCAAACTTGCCTATAAAAACTTCTCCATTTTCTCCAACTTGTTTAGCGGTATTTTTAAACTTGCTTTCATAAATGTGTTGGGCTATCTCTTCGTTTTCAGTTTCAGTTTTCGAACTCAACATTTCATTAGGGCTATACTGTTTGCGGAAAAGATAATCTAAGTACACCCACATCGGTATAACAGACTGTAGACCACTCGAAGCATCAGTCAACTTCATCTTCTTGCCGTCATCCAACAATATATAATCATTGTCAGTCTGCTTGTCATAAAAGAAACTTACGTTCAAATTCAAAACAGGCAACGTAGCGTCATCACCACACAGTTTATGAGCATAAGCCCAATCTGCTATAAAGCTCTTCAAGTTGGTGGAATCCATTTTAACATCAAACCAGTTAGGAATAGAAGAAACCAAATTTCTCTCGGCAGGAATATACGAAACACGTGGACGTTTATAGTTAAACCTCTTTTGCACATTGCCCCATCGCAAATTAAAAGACTCTTGTGCAAAATCAATAGCAAAACTCAAGAAATCACTCTTATATTCAATTCTACTGTCTTCATGTAAAAAACCGCTCAACTTATGAAACACAAGCAAATTTTCTTTTACATATTCAAAATCAGCAAAGCCATTCTTTCCCTGCTCCAACTGGATCCTTTTTTCAGCCCAAGCACAAAAGCATGCAATCTTTAGAATGCAGCTCTTGCCAGCACTCTGAGGACCTATAACCACATTAATGCGTTTCAGCATCAATTCCACATGTTTAATTGGACCTATATGATGAATTGTCAATTTCTTCATTTCCTTATATTTTTATGAATATATTGCTTTACCGCAAATTTACATCATTTCCCCGACACCTGCAAGTATTCACCCAAATTCTAAATAGAACAATTCAAAAACGGCAAAGCCGACAATGCCCTAATTCAAGTGCTTACCAAGTAAATCCATAAAATCATTTATGCCTATCACATCAATTTTAGGGAAAGCTACTTTAAACAATTTGTGTCAAGAACTATATTCATCATACTCCCTCTTCATCTGTCTCACTGGCTGCATAGTCACAACAGTCTGTGTACCATTCTTCATGTGGAAGATCACTCTCCACAACGTATTTACGGCTGTCAATAGCTTCTGACCAATAGGTCAGGTAGCGGATTAGTACGTCATGAGGCAATACCTTCAGCTCTTCTACGACTTTCTGTATTTTCTTATCTACAACTAAATCGTAATAATCGCCTTCGGCGTTGTAGACGAAATCGAATGGTTTCGTGCATGTTTTAGAGTTTATTATATTTACACATCATGTTCACTAATAAATCGCATTGCCTCTTTTACGGTCAAAGGCTTAGCGCCAACAACTTGCGGCTCGTATATACAGCGCAATTCACCAATAAAATAGTTCAGAGAACTGTATTTGGCATCTGATTCCACTAATTTTTCAAGAGCTGACACTACTTGAGTGAACTGATCTATGCTTTGACTTGCCATATTAAGTAATGTATTTTGTAAACGGGAGCACCAAGTGTTAAATGTGTCTGGCAAATTCCATGTTAACCGTAAAAGTTCAAGTATGTCTTCTAAGTACTTAGTATCTGTGTACATAAACGAAGGTACATCACAAGCCTCCCATAAAGCCTTGTAGTCATTTCTTGTCGCAGCCACGCATTCTTCTAAGGCTTGACCATCACCCAATCTGACGAGATATTTTATTGCTTTTGCTTTTTGTTCCTCATCGTAAACAGAAACGTTTCTTTTGATGGATTCTATTGCCCAATCTTTATTTTTATCATCTTTGATTGCTTTAGAAATAATATACAATTGAACGTCTGCTGGTAAGGAGTCATAATTATTCATTAATAACGACAGACCTTCACTTTCGTTTGAGCGACAGAAAAAGTCAGCGAGATTGATGGGATATTTTACATCCATAATATGACGTAGAACATCTTCATATGTCTCTCTTATGGAATAATATGCAGCACTTCGAACCAACAAAGTCAATGTGTCATAAGCAATATTTTTCGTATCCTGCTTTAAAAGATTGACTATTTCGTTCTTTACCAATTCAAAACCACATTTTTGTACTGCATATGTTATGTAATCCGAATGTTTCTTATCCGTAGAAAGACCACAATCTAATTCTGCATATGGTATCAGGCGCAGTATAAATTCCTCTGGCATATCAAATCTGTACTTGACTAAGATTTTAGAACAGATTTTACATCCTGCATAATCCAGACGAAAGCGTTTTGAAGACAGAAGGTTACAAACAGATTCCTGAAGGACTTTTATCTGTTTCTCTGAAAGCGTATCATCATTATGAAATGTGTTTATAATGAACAACGCAAAATGGCATTTTGACTCCAAACTATCCAATATTGCCTTTTTGTCATATTCGTCCGAATTATTCAGATTGTAATGGGAAAGATATTGCCATAAGTATTCATTTATTTGTTCTTCCTCATCATCTTTTAATTGTAATCTCAGCTCTTTCCTATTTGTAACAGCATATTTATCCAAAATACTTGAAATGTACTGAGTGAATCTCTTTCTATCAAAAGCAACTTCTTTATCATGTCTATGTATACTCTCATAATCCAGAGGCTTAGGTATAGTTGCCAAATAATAAGCATATTTGGTTTTTATAAGAGTTTCTATTTCGTAACATAGCTCTTTTGAAGGGGCATTTCTTAAATAGAAGACAGTTGTTCTAAAATATTCGTCATTTCCCCATTCTTCTGCTATTGTCGTTATGTCACCAGGGGTTAAACGAATAAATAGTTTAGCTTGGAGTTGCACATAGTCACTGTAGGAGCCAGAGGTTTTGTGAATCATACGCAGTTCTTCAAATATAGTGCGAATCTCATCTATGTCACAATGTGTAGACATAAAACCGCTGAAAGCACTAAATATCTTTTTGCCATCTTGTCCGTAAAAGAAGAAATGTCGATTATCGTAAACTTTCAGCCATGCATTATCAACAAAATCTTTCAGATTTGGATGTTCGATTATAAGTTTTTCTGTATTTACTATCAACTGCGATAAAACTTTAATGGCTTCGTCATCATGATAGTTATAGTGCGTCTTATCTGCGATTGTAGGATAATATTGCCAAAGCTTGATTAGACTGTCATATTGGGATACATTACACAATGCAGTGACAACATTGTCTCTATTGACCGAAACTATGGCAGAGTCGCTTTTTCTTGCAAAGTCATGAATTTCAGAGTCGTTCTTAATTGCAAAGTCCACGAATTCATCATAGGAACTTGAGGCAACAATCAGTTTATAGATTGATTTCTTTAGAAGGACATGTTTTATTGATGATGTTAGCTCTATCAATCTCTTGATGTCATCAGTATTTGCAAATATTTCATTGCTAAATGGTATGTAGGGTGCTTCATACCATCTGCCGTCATTATCTCCGAACTTTTCTAATCGTTTGTAAGCTGAAGCCTTATAAATCGCTTTTAAACCATTTCTGTTTATAATATCAGGAGAGATAAACCAAAAAATGAACGACAACAAATAAAGATATGCTCCTAATTCGGCTTCATTGTCATACTCTTGTAAAAAGGAATCTAATGAGTCTTTATTTAAACAGAAAGCAGCAAGTTTCCGGTCAAAAGACCATCCGCAGTCCGGACTACTGGATATGCGCTTATCCTTGTATTCTAATAATACTTTCTTAAAAACCTTATTGCAAAAAGAAGAGTCCAAACAATTTGTATCTATATTTAGCAACGCTTCCGCATGATTATCATAAGTCCAATCGAGCAGATTATCTTTTTCCTGACTATTTGGCATTACAGACAAAAGCAGCTCAAACGCATCAAGCCATTCTGGTTTAATACGATTGATGCCATTGTTTCGATAACTGATTAAATCAAGAATTGCATCTACATTAAGCATTGAAAGATATTTTGCGACATAATACAATTGAAAGGCATTCTTTTCGAACCGATAATATCCTCTGTCGTCTCTATGAAATAAAGTATAACCAAGGCAACATCTCATATCGTCTTCTGAGATGTCCATGTCTGCAATGTCTTCTATAGACAATTCTTTCTTTTCTGTAAATTGCATCACTAAGGCAATACGTTGGAGAAGTTTTGTACCTCTTAGTCTTCCATCTACCACAGAACCCAACTTTCGTTCATTGTCAGCAGTAAAACTTCTTTCGATAAGAAATTCATAAATAGAAAGTCTGTCATTTGGAATTTTAGTATGTTTGCGATAGCAATCCAGCAATCCGTTTAGGTAGAAAGGCACATACACTAAAGAATACAGATTGTTCTCTTCTATTTGACGCAAAAAATCCTCTTGATGGTCTATCCCGCTTTGTTTAATTATACTTTTAACATCATCAAAACATAAATCCTCAAGATATAATCGTTGGAAATCAGTTAATACTTTGTCATTTGCGATAAAGTTTCTTCTACATGTGATTACTATACGCAATTCGGGATATTTGCGTTGTAGGGTTGTTATCTCAATCAAGAATTTCTCACGTCGTTCCTCACTACTGATTTCATCATAACCGTCTATGATATAAACGATATGATTTGATTGCCAGAAATGAGGAATACTTAACTCCTGGTTGTGGTTAAACATTTTAGCCTCATAAAAGAGGGGAAACACATTCGATTCATTTTCTTTTAGAAGAGAATATAACTTTCTCGCTTCATACGTTTTCCCTGCTTGCCCAGCAGCTATGAGTAGCCATTGTTTGCTTTCAAAGCCTTTGGCTTTACCCATTACATATTCCTCTAATGTATATTCCTTATATTTATCTGGATTTATGAAACGTTCGACAAGATAAGAATCATCTTTATTGGAATAAGCACTAATTCTTCTGGGATAGTATTGTTCGCCATCCTTAAAAAACAATGGGTCTTTACTTCCTTCAATGGCATTGCAAAACTCGTCTACACCATAATAGTTTTCACCCAACCAGCTCTGAATACGCATATCGAGTTCTATGACCCGTTCATGAGCTAATGACTTTAAGTCAGCACATATAGTTCTGAAATCCACAACGTCTATAGCACCCTCAAATTTGAATTCCTCATCTTTATATGAACGAACAGTCTTGTTAGCTTTGTTGGCAATTATAAAGAACTTGAGCTTATAATGTTTAAGCTTTGAATTTTCTTTACACGATTCTAATGTGTCATCTAACTTTTTTTTCGTCTGTTTGCTCGTTACTTGGACACAAACCTTATTGGTCAAATCTATAAGGTCTATTCCAGCGGCATTGCTCATATGTCTTTTGCCGTTGAAATTTTCCAACTTATAACCATAAACAGAGTTCATCAACATCAACACAAGATTCTCACATGCCACATTGATGTCATTTGTTCCCTGTGAATTGCTGATTTCTATATAATGAGATAAACATGAGAGCATCTTTTCTATATGCTCAATACAATCCCTATATGATGTTGCCATTTTCATATACGTTGTTAACTATTAGCTTTTTACGATATTATAGTTGTCTTTAATGCTTCTACCTTTTCTATTGATTATTCCTCTAATACGAAATTCTCATCTATTGGGATTATTATATTCTCATCACTTGTCTCTTGTTGTGCGTTCTTATATTCCTTTGGAATTTTCCTGTCAACGACCCTCATCTTTTGAATTTCAACTAACTCTCCTGTTTCATTATATAGATAAGCTGCTGATAGGTCTCGAATTATGGTATTTATTCCTTCGAGTTTAAGAAGTTTTTCTCCAAGTACATAATAGAACATGACATAACCATTTTCACTCAAGAACTTATTCAAAATATCTCTGCGTATAAACAATCCTTTTATACCATCACTATGCCCTGTATTCAATGCAGCAAAATTACCATCACTTTCTGATTTTACTATGCCTCTCATTTCAGAACAATACAGTTTCATTTGCTCCATTATTTCTTTGCATGGCGCATATACGTTACTGAAATATTCATCTTCTCTATCAATTCCCTCCCAATCTTCTTGTAGCTGCGCCTCATATGATAACATTATATCACACGGGCAATTTTCGGGTTTCGACCATGTTTCATGTTCAAAAGAAGATTTATAAGCATCAGCCCATGGATAATCATTCCATAGATACTCTGTCCTTCCTCTTCTTTCTGGCATCCAACGACCATAAAAGTTTTGAACTTTAGCCCATTTAGCAAACTTGTCTTTATCTTCAATCCTAATAAAACATGCATTACTGAACAAGAATGTTTCCTTTACATCTTGTTGAACTGTGTCATATCCCATTAACAGTACATACTCATTGCCAGTTTCATGTATTGCTAAGCTTCTAAAAACTGGTAGATATTCATTTCTATCAATCCATTTATCATCATTCACACCCTGTATCATTTGTTTATCTATTCTTAAATTACAAGTTTTCAGAGCTGTATTATATTCCACATCGAGGGTCGGATCGAATCTAGATACTTCTGATATATTCCATGGATAAGGGTGCTCTGCTAAATCATCCTCATCTGGTTCATCTTTATAATAATACTGTTCTTTCGAAGTGCGGCACGAATCAGCAAGTCTGGCACAAACCTTATAGTATGCAAGCCACTGAAACTTTTTCCCAATGCGTTCTTGGTCATTATGCGACCTATTCCATGAATATTTCCCATTATCCAAATAACCCAGTTTGTCATTCCATCCGAATACATTCAGAATATAATACGCCATTTCTGCCATAATATCAGTCAGCTTAACTCCTCGATACTTTCCGTCTTCAGTAAGTTTGAAAAAATTACTGCTATAGTGGCTACTATTTGTTCCGATAATATACCTATTAAAGTCCTCTAAATCATAAATAGAATTATGCATTTTAATGGATCCCTGCTGTAGTCCAAAATAGTCTCTTTGTTTTTTAACTTCATTGTAATCTGGTATTTTATCACCTTCAATTCGGTGCTCATTAAATGGAGTTTTAATTTGTTTCCAACAGTCGCATGTGTTGTCCAAATAATATGCTCTCTCTATGATTTTTAGAGTCCATTGTCTCACTATTAAATCTTGTGGTATAGTTTCATCATGCTCATAATATACATGGTATAAATGTTCAGCAATGCATGAGGTAAGTTTTTTATCTCTAGAAGGCAATACAACACCACATATTGCACAAAATAACCCACCTGTTACATATGGGTCATTTACTTCTTCGAATAATTTCACTATCCAAAGTATCAAAGTTTTGTGTATGTTGAGTATCTTCCTAAGTTTCCGAATTATCAACGCTCGGAATTTAGGATGCGACGAGGCTAACATCCATGTGATACATATTAAATATTGTTTTTCTTCATCACTTACTTTCTGAGTATGGTCTTGTTCTAAAGGTACTTCACTTAGAAAATCATCTCCATACATCTCATACATTTGGTTTACATAATGTGTCCATATGAGATCACGACTGCCTACATTCTTATACGCCTTCAGTTTCTTGTGTATCTTCATTGCATCTTCCAAAGAAACCTCATCGAATTTCTTAATTAACTGTAGAGGGTTAATTTCATCGTGATCGAGTTTGAGAAGCATTTCTACCAATTGTTGAGGTGATATATCTGATTCAATCAACGATTCATAATATAACTCGTATAGCGAGCCTCCCTTTTGTATTAACCTTTCTTTACTGATATCCTTTCCCTCATGATGCCAACAGTCAAAAAGGGCTTTTATAGAATTCCTAAAATTTTCCGAAGGCTCTTCTGGATGCCTTTCCAAATAACTTTTCTCACTTTCTATCCATTTCAACAGTTCGTTGGTTGACAGATTCGAGTTTAGCAATCTTTCCGCTTTGTAATAATCGCCCAAATTCTCATATTCAAACATGATGATGCTTTCTCCCAAGTGAGAGCGATCATCCAACAACAAATTTGCAGTAAGACAAGCATGCATTAAATCCTGACTCCACAATCTGTATGGAGCCATTCGTTTTGCATATTGTCGTGCTTTTCCTCTTGTTACAGGATTGTAGTGGCCATAATAAACACTATATTGAGCTAGTTTTGAAAGATACTTATCTGCAATATTCAGTTCTGGGTCTTCATTAACTAAGTCAGAAACCTGTCCGTTTTTCTTGGTGACATAGTGCTTATATAGTAACATTTTATTCACTTTCGACCTTTCTGTTACTGACATGGAATGGAATGTCTCGCAAAACATTTTTAAGAAAAGAGGATTCTTAAAAGCCTCAATCTTCTGTTCCAAATAATTACTGTCTATTTTATATTTCTTAAAATAAGCATTGATGGCCTTATTCTTATCTACAAAACCTTTGACATAGTAAATTTGCCAATTTTCTATATTTGCGAAATCATTTATTTCTTTATCAAATGGCATTCTTATAGAAACGATAAGTCTGAAATGATCGTGACGTTCCAATTCACTACGCAGAGCCCCAAGATTATTATTCCAGTAATAGCATCCTAATCCCTCATTCAATGCATCTATTACAATTACAGCATATCGGTTTTTTATCTTTAACTCATTGTTATAATCCTCTATTGACAAATCTTGACAGACAATATTTTTAATATGGCTAATAGCAGATTCGTGTTCGCTGAAATTTGTACCAAAAAACAGATATATATTCGCCTTGTCATGATTTTTTAAAGAGAAATCGCATAAACTATGTGTTTTACCTGAACCAGCTTTTCCAATTAGACACAAGTTTTTTATATTTCTTACTTTCAGCCTCTCAAAATCTTCATCTTTCAACTGATTGGCCAATTGGTTTAGGACCATAACTTTATCCCAATCTGTGACATGTTGGAAAGGAAATGTTTTTATATAGTCATAACAACGATGAAGCAAATCATAATTATTTTCCGATAGCAACTCAACATTGATTTCTTTCCCTATTTTTAATTTCTCCTTAATATTGTCCTTTATCATTTTGGGCAAAGTGCTGACACAGTCAGCTAAAGCCTTAGCTTTTTGAACGCTCTCATCAGAAACCTTCTTATTTATTACAAAATCCAACTTCGACTCCAAATCTTCATTATGTTGGTGCAAATCAGGCATATATCGGTCGTGAATTGTTGCTACTGCATCCTCGCATTGTTGATGACTTCTTCCTGAACCAAAAGTTGTAATGTCATCTTTTGCCCAGTCTTTATCATAATGTATTCCTTTCAGCTTTAGATGCTGCTGTATTTTTTCAATAGACAAATAGCTTAATGTTTCGTTAATCTGTATAACCACGATTCCAACAACTCGCCCTGATTTACTTATCACTGGGGAACCTGATAATCCATCATAATGATGTAAATGTAGTGTGTCTTCACGAACTAAAGCACGATCATTCCATACTCCTCCATCTATTTTCAATCGATTTTTTACTTTAAGATTTACCAAATTCATACCCATGGCCACTTCCTCAGGATAACCACATACGCATAAAGAGAGATTGGGAACGAAATCATCACATAACAAAGTCAAAAACTCTGTAGCTTCAAAATCATTGACAATTGTTAATAAGGCAATGTCTATAGCTTCATTAGGTAGAGACATTTCTTCTGCACGACATAAAATCCTTTTGCCTGAAACAATGATATAAACAGGCATTTCAGAGCTTTGAAAATGAGCCTTGACCACATGCCGAGCTGTCAACAATTGAGTTGGTCCTATAAAGAAAGCCGTTCCACATGAGGTCTCGCAATGTACAGGAACGACCAAACGCTCCGCTATTTTAGCATTCAAATAATTCATACTCTTGTTCCGTTATTATTGTTTCAACACCTAAATCAGCTTTATCTTTACTGCTTAGGCCATTTATCAGCTCTGTCATGTCACATGTGTGGCTAAATACCACAAGCTTAGGGTATTCATCTTTGTTGTTTTCTACAATTCTTCCAAATGTACCCCAAGTAGGATATTCAGTTCCTTTTCCGCCAGGTATAAAATAACGATGTGACGAAATTAGGTTGCATAAAGTATTACTATTGTTGCCATTACTACCATGATGTGAAACCTTTATTGCTTCACATGCTATAGGTTTCTCATCATCTCTATATTTCTTTACTATAGTATCTTCTATTGTGCTGGCAAAAGCATCACCCAACATTGCTATCTTATGACCATTGCATTCTAACATAAATGCTATTGATGAATAATTGGTATCTGAATCATCTAATGTTTCATCTTTTGCTGCATTCCTAACAAAAGCAGCATTATGAATAGGTTCTTTAATAGATGCTACAGTTTTCTTCTTTATGCGACTTTGTAAAGAATCAGTCAGCCTGATTAGTAGTTCTTGTAATTCTTCCCCACAATCTATGCTTTCATTCCAAATCTGCATAAAATATTCGTCAAAAGCATTCTTAAATTTCTTTTCTATCGTCTGAAGTGCCTCATGTTTCGGTCCTAACAACACTATTTTTCCAAAGCCATTAGGCAATATAAAATCCGTAGTTTGGTCCGTGATATAATCAGTTCTCCATACACGGCATAAAGCCTCTTTCTCAAGTATAGTCTTAGCCAAAGATTTTCCTTGTGTATTACTTATTTCTCTATAGTTGATTGCATCGAATTCTACAGGTAATGCTTGTTTTATCTGTTCAAGTATTTTTTTTTGCTGTTCATTTAGTCCAATCCGATTTTTTATATTTGTTCTTCTATAGCTATTATACCAGATGTTATCTACCAATAGACCTTCATGATTGTTCAACATCTTTGTCAGCCCCAAAATATGATCACCATCTATATGCGTAGCTATCAATAAGTCTATATGGTTATGCAACACATCACGTACATATTCTTTTATGGCTTGAGTATATTTTCCACAATCAACCATGATGGCATACTGTGTACCATCATCCTTAATAAGACGTATAACGTTGCAATCACCAATCCCTGCATCAAAAGAACGAAAAAAGCACTTCATATTATACCATTCTTATTTCAATATGCTTATCCTTTATACGCCCCATCCTTTGCCTCGAATATCACGCTCGGCTCTATTACTTCCACCGTGTGCCATGCGCCTTTCGGTATCTGGCATCCATACTTTGCCTCCGCTGGACAAAGATTAATACGTTGCACCTCGCGATACTCTACTTTCCGTGTTACATCCTGCGCATCCATACCCATTGACATAGCTTCAGATGCGGCATTCTCGTATGCTGCAACTTCCTCATATATCACTACATCCAACTTGCCACACAGACAGATTACCGACTCTGTTGTGTCTTCATGCCTGTGTATAGGTACAACCGTACCTGGCAACAACGCAATCAACATGCGCTGGCTTGTATCTGCCTCAGACGTGCGCAAATCAAAACATTGGCGCAATTTGGGATTCATTGTGGCTTGCTCAAAGAGCTTGCCTAAAAAGTCTTTATCAAATTCCATAATCATTAATCATTTGGTAGATGATGTGCCTTTCTTGGCACAAACAAATATTTGCAGAATTGCCAAACGGCACACAGTAATCTTCTCATCGTTCTGTGACAATAACCTTAAATGTCTCGAAGATAAGTTTGATGTCATACCAGAAAGAGCTGTTCTTTACATACTCCAGATACAGTTTTATCTTCTCCTGCATAATCACATTGATATAGTAATCCTCAGGATCCTCAGCCTTCTCCATCAGCTCATTCTCATTACGAAACTTGATACTTGCAGGATCAGTAATGCCTGGCCTTACATCCAATACGTGCATCTGCTCAGGAGTCCAATAGTTCACATAATGGCGCACTTCAGGACGAGGACCAACCAAACTCATGTCACCAATAAACACATTAATCAACTGAGGCAGCTCATCAAACTTATATTTACGGATATAATAACCCGAACGTGTCACACGAGGATCACGACCACCAATGGTCACTAATGAACCCTTGTCTGCTCCTACACGCATAGAGCGGAACTTGAATATACGGAAGTCCTTATTGCCACGTCCTACACGCACCTGACGATAAAACACCGGACCTTTAGAATCCAACTTAATCCAAATAGCCAATATTAGAAACAATGGGCTTAAAACAATTAATCCACAACCAGAAACAACTATGTCAAATAATCTTTTCATACATTTTTAATATAAGTATGTATTCATTTTTATCTTTATATATGAGCGGCAATCTGTAGGAGGGTATGGCATCCCTGCCATACCCACTCTGCCATGATTGTACAAAACCTATTTAGTGAGTATGGCATCCCTGCCATACCCTCCTAAATATATCCTTTGAAATTCTTTTATAATCGAATTTTACAAATTATTTACAATATCTACAAAATTCTCAATCACATACTCCAGATCCTCATCCGTCATCTTAGTGTTCAACGGCAGAGTGATTTCATTCTCAAACATGTGGAAAGCATTAGGGAAATCCTTGATGTCAAAGCCCAACTTCTTATAGGCAGTCATCATAGGCAGCGGCTTGTAGTGAACGTTGGTAGCAATGCCACGCTCCGCCATCTTCTCAATCACCTTGTTTGTCTCCTCACGTGTTCTGCCCAACAGACGCACCAGATAAAGATGACCAGATGAAGTATGCTCCTCGTCATAATGATTCAGCACAGCCACATTCAATGGTTTCAATGCCTCATCATAACGCTCAATCATCTTGCGTCTGCGCTCCAGCATACCCTTGTAACGCTGCATCTGCACCAATCCGATAGCTGCCACAACATCCGTCATGTTACACTTATACCAAGTGCCGATGATGTCATACTCCCAAGCACCCAGTTTAGTCTTAGCCAACGCATCCTTGTTCTGTCCATGCAGACTCAACAGCTGTGCCTTACGATAAAGGTTCTCGTTCCAAGTCTCTCCCTCAATCTCAGGCACACCACTAAATGTATTATCCACATTCTTGTCCAAGTCCTTCACCACCTTCTCATTACCAAAAGGCAGATTCCATGACAAAGCACCACCCTCAGCAGTAGTGAAGTTCTTCACAGCATGGAACGAGAAAGACGAGAAGTCAGCAATCGATCCCACCATCTTTCCCTTACGTGATGCACCAAAGGCATGAGCGGCATCACAGCAGATGGCAATACGACCAAGCATCTTCTGCAAGTCAGTTTTAGGAGTAAACATCTCCTTCTTGCCTTCCACGATACTATACAGTCGGTCGTAGTCGCAAGGAATACCAGCCAAGTCAACAGGAATAATCGCCTTAGTATTAGGAGTGATAGCCTTTTCCACAGCCTCATAGTCCATCTCAAGACAATCCTTCTGCACATCCACAAACACGAGCTTGGCACCCACATGCTCCACAATAGAAGCACTTGCCGTATAGGTATAGGCAGGCACAATCACCTCATCGCCCTCACCAACGCCCAACAGTCTAAGAGCCATCTCACCACAAGCAGTTTGCGAGTTAAGGCATACAGCCTTCTGCACACCAACAAACTCAGCAACTTCTTTCTCTAACTTCTTTGTGCGTGGTCCAGTTGTTATCCAACCAGACAAAATAGCATCACGCACCTCTGCAGCCTCAGCCTCCGTCATATCAGGCGGAGAGAAAGGCACATTACGCAATTTCATTGTCATAATATGAATTTGATTGATTAAAAATATGTGTACGACAAAAAGCCCCAAAGACCTTGTTACAGCCTTTGGAGCAGTCGAATAATATTAAAATGTCATCTTAAAATCGTCATGATAGTATCCCAAATTACTAATTAAAAACACTTTTAATTAATAATTGAAGCATGTGTTCCCCACCGCAGTATCGCTCTGCGCTTATGCCGCCACTCGGGAGGGGAAAAGAGTATGTGTCAAAATAGGAGTTATAGGAATTTAAGAAGAAGTTAAAATTTGACACACCATCATAATTCAGCAACAAAGCTTTTATCAATCATGTTGCCAAAATAAAAAGGAGGAAGAATTATTCTGTTAAGCTTTGTATTCACTGTTTTAGCATGAATCACGCCACGTATTGATCCATAATTCAGAGACGCAATTTGGACTAAGAAATTAGGAGGAAAAACAACCTTATTATTCTCTGAGAGCATTTCTATTGACTCTTTGGCTATTTCAAAGTAACTTGCCACCACTACTTTTAGAATTGTGGTAGACATCTGAGAAATATTCACCATAATCTTATTGCATAACACACCATGCTCTTTGGCATATCCAAACATTACTTCTGTCTGAAAATGCAATTCTTCCACACTATCGTTAAAGCTTTCTTCGAAAGTTGCGAACTGTTCCGTTTCTATCTTTATATATTTATATAAAATCTGCTGATCCATATCTCTGTTTTTTATGCCACACTATCTGTTGCAGCGAAAAATTCTCCCTTATAATCTATTTTCTTGGAATATTGTCCATCAAATACAGTATCCGAGGCATCCACCGAACATTTAGGCAACACGTACATTTGCGTATTAACATACGGACGTGCTACCGTTATAATATTCTCTCCCAACACTTTCTGAAGCTTACAGATGGTTTCAATGGTTAGGTTCTCATTTCCTTTCAATAATTTTCCAACATAAGCAGGAGAAACCCCTAATTTTTCAGCAAGCGACTTCTGGGTTATACCAGAGTTACGCAAATAGTAGCGTATACACAGGGCTATATCCTGTGATATGCTCAACCACTCACGATTATCCTCTCTTGCTTTTGCTTTTGCAACAGCCGATTCACTACGATTAACAGCAATAGCTGCAAGTTTATCTAAATTGAATGCCATAGTTGTAATTTATTTTTCATTCATATCTTCACCGTCTAATACTCCATTGTTTTTCAACCACCGTCTTACTCTATCAATGTTTTGCAGCACATGGTCTTTAAGCCCAGGGGAATTTTGAATAGTATCTGCAAGTTTTATTCCTCCTCCAGTTATTAGATACACATTCTTTCCCATCTTTATTGCATACATTCTTAGCAAAGGTGGTCGTCCAGTACCATACGATTTCATTGGTTCATAACTCAATTCATATTTATATTTCCCCTCAAGATACTTAAAATGGTCATCCAAATCAGGTTTCTTTCCTTTTGCTGAGTTCTCGCACAATTTTTTCAGCAAGCTTTCCAACTCACGGGCTTCCGTTAGGACTTGTTTTGTAGCATCTTCAGGTTCAACAATTCTTTCCCATATAGCATTTTTAAGGAACAAGCTATTATCTTCCATAAATTGACACACATTCTCAACATCATTCCATTGTTGAAAAAGCCTATCATATTCATTCTCATCAGCCTCCTCATATTTTACACTATACAGGAATTTATCATATATTTTTACTATGTCAAGATCCACTACTTATAAGTTTATCATTGTTTGTTTACATATGCAAATGTAAACCAATTTATATAATATTGCAAGAAACAAATCCACGAATTATTAACTCATAGGTTTATTTAATATGTTTTAAATCTTTTACCTTACTTTGTAGGTATTTGGTATCTGCCATAATTGTCCAACCGATTTTGTGGGTATGGCAGGGATGCCATACCCTCCTACTATAAATCTGAACTGTTACTTATAATAATGTACGATTAACGGCGATTAATGTCTATTTACGATTCCACACGCTCTTCTTTCCCCACTTCCAATTCACCCAAGAGCGAATTCTCAACAAGAATCCCATTAAATGATTTTCTTTGCTATACACCAATTGATACTTCCATCGGTTCTTGAAATATCTTTTTATCTTACTTGGCAAAGAATGTACATCCACAGAAGTTGGATTTAGAATTTCAGCAAGCATACGTTCTTCTATATCCTTATACTTTTGCCAGTCAGGGAAACAACAAGAAGGAATACCTATGTAGTCCATACATATTCCATTCAAACAGCACAAGAATTTGAAATAACCACCTTCAATAGCCAATGCCTTAACCCTCTCCCAATCTATTTGATTGGAGTAAGAGTTAAGATTCGCATTCTTCACCACCAAAGCATAGTCAACTATTTGCCTTAGGTTAGCTCCACCATAAACAAAGTGTCCTGCAAAATGTAAGGGTAAAAAAACAACATTAAACATTGTAGAAGGTAACCAACATCCAGATTCCTCATCAAGATGAAGATTTCTTTCAAGGTCATCCTTTAATAACTCTTCCACCTTCAATAGCGAGAGGTGTTCTTGCTCACAAATCATAGAAGCGTGGTTCTCTACGTGAAAGCCATTAATGCTATATACACTATGCTTCTCCTCATTCTGTTTTACTTCAATGCCCTTCTCCTTTATCAGTTCATCAGCATACTGCCCTTTTCCACAGAAGTAAACATCCAAATCACCACTCCCTCGATGTTTAGGAATAGGATATAACTTCGACAGACCATATCCCTTCATCAACACCATCTTCAAGCCATGTTTAGAGAAGAATGAAGCAAGTTCTTTTATGAACACCTTCTGACGTTCATACTCTTTCTCTAACGTCATCACACTGCCAATCCACTTTATCAATACATTTCGTGGTGGCATAGCCCCATTAGATTTTAATTTATCAAGAGCATCTAAACATAATCCAAGAACCGATTGCTGTCCTGCTATCTGCATCAGCTTAAACCAATCGTTTTCGGATAGTGAAGAAAATAAAGTTGAATCTGTAGGTTGAGTGTTTAGACTATAATGTAGGAGTAATAAAATACGTTTACGATTCATTTGTATCATTTCAATCTTCTTCCAGTGAAGAAACCTACTATCGTACCCCATCCATACGAGATATGCACACAGAAGAACATTATGAATAATGGTAACAGATATTTCCAACCATGTTCTTTAGCGGCCATTACAGAAGCCAATAAGTCACATATAAAATACAAGCACAAACCAGCTAATAAAGCAAAGAAGAAAGGCAACCATACGAATGACAATAACACACCACATATAATACCTGCCACAAACAATAGAGGCACAAGATGACGTAAGCTTATAGATTCTCTGTCTACATAAAACAAATGACCTATAGATTCTCCGTTGGCATACATCTGCTTGCATGATGTGCGTAAAGTAGGACGAGCATAATATGAACTCACAATCTCAGGGTCAAAGTATACTTTATATCCAGCTTTGCGGATACGAGAATTGTATTCATTGTCTTCTGCACGAGGAAGGTCTTCACGCATACCTCCTACATTATCAAACACATAACGAGGGAAAGCGCCAAATGGAACAGTATCAACATAATCAGGCTTAATTCCAACCCTGAAAGCCGAACCACCAATACCAAAGCGAGAATAGTTCAAAATGGCATTAGTCTTTGCCCATAAACTTTTGTTAAAAGGAAGAATTATACAACGTCCCCCCACATTACCTCTTGCATTATCTGCTTCCAATCCTTTAATACACTTTTCTATATAATCTTTATTATATAATGCATGGGCATCCAAACGCACTATATAAGGAGCATCAGATGACTTTACACCTATATTAAAAGCAATTGATTGTATTCTACCTGGATTATTGAGGAAACGTATATTCTGAAATTTACGTTTATACTCCTCCACGATATCCTTTGTTCTATCCTTACTTCCACCATCAACCACCATCACATCCATATCTGCGAACGGATATGACTGACTAATAACGGAATCAAGACAACGGGCTATAAACTTCTCCTCGTTTAAGGTAGGGATAACTACTGCTACTTTATAATTCATATTTCAACGTTTTCCTAATAATAATCTGATTTTATGCTGTAAACTCACTGGAATAGAACTCCAAATCAAGTATGACAATTTGAAATCGTGTTTCTTCCAATACTGATTAACATCCGCCCAATTCATTCTCTTTCTCCATTCAGAAAGTATAACACTACGTTTATCAGTATGCCTTGACGGATGATTCAGTGGCTCATTACCGTCTTTTATGTCTTCATATGATACAGAATATTGCTCTATACCACAAGATTCAACAACTGTTTTTCCTCTATCCGAATTGACTAAAAGACAGGATACACCTTTCTCTATATCTATTTTTTCTTTTAAATCTGCCCTTCTTCCTACAATGCCCCAAAAGTCACCAAGAGTTATATCTGCACCACGTTCAGGTTTTGCATAAGGACATTCATAGCAGGAATCTCTACAAGTCTCTCCCTCGAGGAAATAAGTCATATACGAAGCCAAACGATGATTTATCTTCTTTACACTACCGTCTTTATAGACTATCAAATTGTTGTAAGTCCAACCCTGGCCTTTATCCCTAAATAAGAAGTCCTTTATCGAGGCTTTATTGTAAAGTTCCAACGAGGAATGAAACATCTTAACATTAGGAACACCATGACAGATTACCTCAATAGTTAGCAGATTCTCATTACTCTTTGTATATCTCTTAACAGCAGCCACTTGGCAAGGAGTTCCTGAAAAGAGAACTTTTCTTCCTGACTTTATAACATCTTTTACCGATTTATAGATGCCATTTATATCACTCTGAACATATTTCGACCCATACATTCTACGCAACTCTTTGACATCGTCTGTAAGAATATGACGTGGATTAAGGTCAGCATCGATAATACAACCTGCAACCATCCAGCCTTTAGAAATAAGATGCTCTGCTATAGCTGCAAATACTCCACCAGACGACGACAATTTTATTTTGTCCTTATCCGAACGAACAGCAGCAGAAGTTGTCATTGGAGTTATCGTTTCTGTCGGATGCACTATTACACATTGTCTTGAGCACAGCCCACAATCAATGCAAGTAGAATCGTCTATAAGAGGTCTTTTATATCCAAGAGAATCCTCAGACATAGTTATGCACCTTTTGGGGCACACATTTTCGCAAAGACCACAACCTGAACATTCTTTGCTTTCAAAATCTGTTACTCTTTGTTTTTCGAAAACATTTTTCATCATAATGGTTCTAATTTTTATTCCATCATTTTTTACGACAAGACATTACAGACTCTTGTAAATACCTCTTTGCTATTTCCCTTTCAGCAGTTAGTATCTCATCAGAATGTGTAAAGTCTAAGTTTATCTCTGTATTTGCTTCTTCACTTGGTTCATATCTCTCCATCAGTCCAATTTTCTTCAATAAAGAGATCACACGGCTACTCTGCGAATGTGCGGCACCATAATTTCTATCAAATACAAAGAAAGGAGTATGCAAGTTTATTGAGAAGGCTGTACCGTGAAAAGAGTCGGTAACAACAGCTACAGCATTATCTACCAAACTTAGAAACTCAAGTGGACCTGTTGGCACTACGTTTGTGGCATAACTCATATCCTCATGTTCATAAGGAATGGCTATAACGTCACATTGGTATTTCTTTTTGAGATTGTTTATACAACACTTTGCTTGTCGAGATGGAGCATCAAGGAAATATGCTAATATGTATTTATTCTTTTTTTTCTGTATCTCAAGTTTCTTCCTCCATGTCTCTCCATTCAGCAGTAGTGTTGGATCAAGAAGATGTAGGGCATCTCTACCACACAGTTCCTTTATTAACTTTACGCCACTATCCTCTCTAACAGAAAGATGTTTTACCTCTGAAATCCACTTTCTTAGTTTCTTCTCGTTATATTTTGCCACAAATTCATGTCCCATACTTGTGGCAAATGATATACGTTTATCTTTTGGAGCAAATCTAAGATAATACATAGGGTCGACATAAAGCGTTGTAGGATTCCACAATTGGTCACTTCCTGCAACACAAGCGACGGAATCCTTTGCCTCCTTTTGCAACTCAGACCATCCCATTCTCTTAGGTTGTAGATATTTTTCTTCAAATTCAGTGAACCTTTTTACTGAATCACCTATCAAGGTTTTCTGATATGAACTTTTGTATGCTTTTAGTGTTTTTGTGTCAACAGTAAGCAACGTTCTCCATAGTATTGTGAATAATTTACCCAATCTTATATCACGTCCTTTAACTATGCTTTTTCTTGCTACCAATTCACACTCATACCCCAATTCTTCTATTATGGATTTTGTTGCAAACGTCTGCAATGACGACCCATAATTATAACCTGAAAAAAGGGTTGTTAATAATATCTTGTTCATTATATGTTTCTTTAAAAATCCTCTAAAGTAATATCAGGAGCATAAGTTGTTTCTATTTTATTTCCATACAACAAGAAGCCATCAATATATGCGAATTCTTTTAGAACAAACTCGGCATCATCCCAAAACTGATCGGCCCATTATTGTGTATGTTCTTTGGTTATCTGATTCCGTTATCATTACGATAATCCTTTATGGTTTCATAGATGTCTTCTATTAAGATCTTCATTTTATAACTTTATTATGTTTGCATGCAATTAAGGGTATATCTGAGAAGCTCATATCTGAAAATTAACGAAGAGCTCCTAATAATCTTGTTATAAAAAAAAGCAACGAATATTTCTGAGGCTTTCTCAAATATATAGAGATGTAGGCTTTTATCATATTCATTTTATTTGCTATAATTTCCCTTTTTGTCTTACTTCTTGTACAAGCACTATTTTCTCTGAACCTACGGTAATATATAGCATCTTTAGATGTAAAAGACACTTTGTCTATTTTATCAGAAATTAAGAACATAAACAAGCTATCTTCTCCATTCTTAAATCTCACGTCGTACCTCCTATCATGTATGAAGCTCATTGGAATGAGCTTCATACATGGTCCGGAAAAGAATTTCCGGGCCATGGATGACAAATTTTTACATTTATGTTTACAAATGTAGTCATATGCTTTTGTAATACTATATGGCAATTGTTTTTCAATATCTCCATCATTGAAAGCATAAGGATAACACAACGAAACAGTATCAGGAGTCGCCTTTTCATATAATTCTTTCAGATATGCAGTGGAAATAAGGTCATCATCATCAATGAACGTCACATATTCTCCCTTTGCATTATCAAGGGCTATATTGCGAGCATTAGAAACTCCGCCAGTATCTATCTGAAAGAACTGTACGTTCAGATCTTTGTGCTTTGAACGCCAATCTAATATTTTGGTATTATACGGCTCATTGCAACCATTCAACACAAGCACAAGTTCATAATCAGACTTTGGAAAAGTTTGATTATATATAGAATCCAAACACTCCCACAAATATGCCTGTGGCTTATATGTGGGAACAATAACAGAAATTTTCATACTTTAGATTTATAAACTTCAATGTATTTTTTTGCAACCTCAGAGATTCGAAATTTGCTAAATACTTCCAAGCACTTTTGTTTCATATCCTTTATCTCTATATCAGTACAAGAAACAAAAGACTTTAATGCTTTATAATATTCCTCTTCACTTGAATCAGTAGATAAAAATCCATTCACACCATTGGTTATAACTTCTGGTATACCACCTACAGGAGAGCATATAGGGATACATCCAGCGGCCAATGCTTCTAACAAAGTAACTGGCATTCCTTCCCATATAGAGGGCAAACAAAAAGCGTCTGCCTCAGAAAGCAAATCACGCACATCGTTCCGTTCACCCAAATAAATAATGCGTTCATTTAAATATGGTTCTATTTCTGACCATATTAGCAGATCCTGTTTTTGCCCAGCAATTAGTAATACAACATCATCTCCTTCACTGATGAGTCTATTAAAAGCCTTTACTAAAACGACTTGATTTTTAGGTTCAGAAATTCTGCCAGGGTGAAGGAATAACTTAGTATTATCTGTTTTTCTATACTCAATAAGTTTACTTACATTATTTTGTGCGATATAATCTGGAATACCATTATATATCAATGTACTATCCAAACCATAATATGCCGCAAAAGACCGTTTTGATTCTTTAGATATAGTAACAGGGTGGATATAGTCTTTTTGAAATGCATATTTCTTTATTCTAATGAAACGCTTATCCCAAATAGTATTTTCTTTTGCTGCATCAGAATGTATTGTATATACAAACTTCACACGTTTATGCAACATAAAAACAGCCAAAGCATAATAATAGAAGAATCCATGAATATGCACAACATCATAATGCCCATCCCTTATACATCTATATATATCGAAGACTTCTTTAATAGAAAAACCTGGTATTTTTTTCCCTAATGATATACGATGTACAGATGAAGACAATTTTTTCTCAAATACATCTTCTTTCTTTGGTTCAAAGATTGTGCATAAAGTTACGTCATGAACCTTAGCCATTTCATTCACTAAGCCACAAATCATGGCTTCAATACCGCCCCCAGCCATAGAGGGATGAATATGTAATATTTTCATTTCTTTTCTAATCTACTTCTTATTAGTTTTGATGGATTTCCTCCAATTATGGAGTATTCAGGGAAATCTTTACAAAGTAAACAACAGGCGCCTATTACGGATCCTTTAGCGACATGGCGACCTGGTGTAAATGTAACGTCACGTCCTATCCATACATCATCTTCAATTATAGTTCGACCTTTTGTTACAAAACCTTGTCTGTTCATTGGAATTGACAAATCATCTATTTTGTGATTCTGAGATAAAATATAACAATTAGCCCCCATCATTACATCTTTACCAATACATATATCACTTGGGACCATAGAATTGATTCCCAAACCACTATTGTCGCCAAGTTCAACCAATCTTCCAGAACCAAAACACGCGCCCTTTTCGATGTTTACATTCTTTCCACAATATTTAAAAATTCGTCTGCAAAGCATAAAACGAATTCTCCGACTTACCCCCCCCATTAATATATTTTGTGACTTTGGAAGATGGCGTGCAATACCATAGTACAAAGCCAAAGAGATGATTTGCATTATACTAAAATCTTTTCCAAAAAGTTTCATTGTTGTATTCGTTTAAAATTATAATAGGTTTCACTATAAGAGGCTAACAATATAAAGAATCCAATCAGCCATAAATCCATATAAAATACATAGAAGAAGTTATCAAATAAATATATCAACCCGCAAATTAAAAATACTAAATACGCCTGATCGTGATATCTTCTCATTCTATTCCATTGTTTTTTTATAAACATAAGTAAAAGAGTTACATAAATGAGAGATCCAATGACACCCGTATTTGCAAATAATTCTGTGTATGTACAATGAGAAAAATGCCTGTTGAATGAATACCTGACATAATTGCCAGGACCAACCCCTATGACAGGATGTTCAAATCCTACTTTTATTGCATCTTTTATCAACATAGCTCTGACATCATCTTTTGCATCTTGTTCGGCACGAACTTTAAGGAAACTATTGTCATACGCATCTTCTATTTTGTTTATACTTGAAATACATATAACAGAAGCAATTAAAACGAATACAACTTTACGCTTTGCACTTGCTCCTTTAATATACCTCAAATAAGTCAACAAAGCTAAAAGTGGTATTTGTATTATGAGAACTTGCCGTGATGCAGTTAACAAAGCAACAATAAAGGTAATTATGTACATTGCTATAAAACAAATTCTAAATACACGTACTACAAAATCCTTCTTAACTAAAAAGGTATTTCCTAATTCGTATAATGCAAACGTAACGAAGAATGTATAGTACGCAACCGTGTTAGCGTTCAACTTCTCATCGTTCAATCTATCCTTCGATGTATCAAATCCTTCTATTAATATATGATTGTAGGCATATATTAGGGCCTGTACGAATAATATTATAAATACACCATACAGCCAAGGTATACAACGTTTGTTTTTTGAAAGATTTGCTAATGTAACAGAAAATACAAATACGCCTAACATATTTTTCATTTGATTGTTAGCCTCTTGCATATAAGTAGCACCTAAGTATGTAAAAGCAATCCACAAAATGAGATATAATAAATATTTTACATAATTATTTGTTTTTATACTATTTCCAACAGAAAAGCTAAGAAAAAAGCTTAATGGAATTGCACCATATAATGCTAAAGGATTTAAACTATCATTTAGACTTACAGAAGCTGCAAAATATAATAGTATGATGCAAATTGTTTCTATTTTATTCATGAGAGTTTAATATGAGTTACACAAACTGTTCATATAAAGCGATTGTCAATATCAATATGCTCTGTTTCTCTTTCGAGGGTATAAATGAACCATAGTGAGAAAGACACGGATTTTCTCAGATACCGGTATGTATTTTGATAAAAGAACTTGTTTGTTTAGCCCTAAAAACATATTATTCCAAATATTATAATATTGTTTATCGTATACTATTGGATAAAGCACAGATCTTATAAAGTTTTTATATACGACAAGTGCATCTTTGTATTCGGCATCCAGTTTCTTATTTTTAATAAAGTTCATCACTATAGTTGTATTATATGAAAGCTGATTAAATTTACTTATACAACTATCTCTTGTACAAACTTTTGTTATGGATTCAGAATTATAAAAATATTGGTAATAAGGCTTGTTTATATATGACAACATTTTACAATTCCATAATAATTGTATTATTGTTACCATGTCTTCTCCCATAGCACCTTTGGGGTATTCAATGTTGGAATAAGCTTTTCTATTGAAAAGCTTATGAGGGCGTGTCAAAACTCCCAATATAAATAAAAAAACTCGTTGTACATTCTTGTG
>ERZ1026858.316-NODE-316-length-26741-cov-78.102001_pt1 | contig 26741 bp, 18 predicted proteins | sample MGYA00380159_ERZ1026858 | MGnify/ENA primary metagenome ERZ1026858 (study PRJEB33269, sample SAMEA4719795) | human gut metagenome | biome: human-associated habitat; feature: organic feature; material: feces | place: Cameroon | collected 2013-10 ...
CAGCTGTTACTGCTTTTTTTGAATTATGCAAGGTATAAACGCGGAGACGCTTACCTATAATAAAGCCATATAAGCCATATTTGCGACTCTTTATAGGTTTACCCCTCGTAGAAAGTTGGAGCGAAGGAGCCTACGCATTTAAAGTATTCCTGGGCAACTTTCTCCACTCCCAGTGTTTTGAGTAATTCAAAGTCTTCTTTTGAAGCCTTGACGCAGAACCTCTGATTTTTCATGCCGAGGAATTTCACCCTCTTGAGTAAGGCTGCTTGTGAAGGATCAATTATCATGGAGAGGAATTCTTTCCATTTGTCCTCCCCACCCTTTTCCATTTCTATCTTTGAATTTTCTGCCGTTGCTACATGGGCAAACAAGTCGCCCATTACAGGCTCCTTGCTCTGAGGCAGTCCTTGCTTATCCTTATCCAAGACATTGCCATTGATATGGGCTTTTCCCAAAGCAGTTCTCTTGATTTTGAATATCAGTGCTTCAGGATTGCCTCTTGACTGTCCCCTCTTATATACGGGTGTACAGTCGGTGAACATGATATCAACCTTGTCTTCCTTGCTTAATTTGGCAAAATCTTCCTGCACCGCATCCAATACTTGCTTTTTAAACTGCGAGAATTTCGGATACTGTTCTTCTATAACAGTTCCGTCTTCTGCAATTTTAGCCATGCCCAGGTATTCCTTCAATTGCATGAATGGCACCTTTATGGTCATTTTCCCATTGTTTATTCCCATTTGGCGCAGTAAGAACAGATATATCCTAGGAGTGTTCTGCCTGCTTGCATATCGTGCAATCAAGGCGATGTGATGGATGAATCCTTGGCTCATGTCGAAGGCATATTTGGCAACAACTGGGTCAATCTTCAGCTCAACCTCTCCTTTAGACCTGTCGTATGTGACACCCTGCTTGGTGGTATAACCATTGGTTACGATATCTTCTGTTATGTTAGAAAAGACGTGCTGTATGACGGCCTTGCCATCTATCTTGATTCTGACGCTGAAGTCCAGAAGCTCCTTCAGGGTTTTGCGCAGATCCTTATAGTGGCTTGATTCAATACCTAATTCATTCAACTTCAGTTTGATTTTAGGTACATTCATGGCAACATGTTCTTTATCTACTTCAAACATATAGTCTGAGCGCAGATTACCTTTCTCACGCTTTTCGTTGAAGAATCTCGTTACATATTCCTGTAGATGCGAGCTTACGCAAAACAATATATGCTGTTGTGAAAGCGTACATTGCTTGTCTATCTTCGTGAAGCTGAATGGAGTATTAATCCATTGTTCGCCTGCATTGGGCTTTGCTATTTCCTTTTTTTTATCTGCCATATCCGGTATCTTATCTAAATGTACTTATGCTCTATATAAGTACTTATATTCTATATATTTGTTGCAAAAGTAAGTAAAATACCTGATATTAGAAAATATATCCACCTTTTTTTTATGTGAAGAGACAAAATCTTCAAGTTTTAACCAAAATATGCCTCATGTTTTGCATGCCATGCCTCCAGTTGCCAGCCTCCAGTTTACCAAGCCTCCAATTGATCGGCAATCTCTGGCATTTTATCCTTGGAGAACACAGGATTCTTGCCTTCCTTCTTCTGCTGTCGATAGTCTTGCAGCAGGAAAACGGCGTGGCGGGATAGCAAAACGATGGCCACAAGATTGCAGAGGGTAAGAAGCGCCATCGTGATGTCGGCAAAACTCCATGCAAAATCCAATGATACCACAGCACCAATCATCACCATCGCAGCCACGGCAAGGCGATAGATGAATACGCCCAGTTTGGAATCCTTGATATATCTCACGTTTGTCTCGCCATAATAATAGTTGCCGATGATGCTACTGAAGGCAAAGAGCCATATCATCACAGCCACGAAAGGATTGCCGATGTTTCCTATCTCATGGGTCAGGGCATCCTGCGTAAGCTGGATACCATTGGATGCAGTGACGTCTACCCCACTCACCAGGATGATGAATGCCGTACAGGAACATACCACCAGGGTATCCGTAAACACGCCCAGTGCCTGGATGAGTCCCTGTTTCACTGGATGGCTCACCGTGGCCGCCGCAGCCGCATTAGGAGCACTACCCTCGCCTGCCTCATTGCTGAACAGACCTCGCTTGATGCCCTGTATCACCGTTACGCCAAGCACTCCGCCCGCAGCCTGATTGAATCCGAAGGCATTCTCCACAATGGTGAGCAATACCTGAGGCAGGCAGGTGATGTTCCAGATTACTACGCCCACGGCTATCAGGAGATAGATGATTGCCATCACTGGAACTACCGTGGAAGAAAACTTAGCCACTCGCTGGATACCGCCGAAGATGATGAGCAGCGTGAGCAGCGTGAGCACGATGCCCATGGTGGCAGGATCGATACCGAAGGCCTTCTGCCATGCCAGACAGATGGTGTTGCTCTGCACGGAATTATAGGCAAAACCGAAGGTGATGATCATCAGCACGGCAAAGAGGATACCCATCCATCCCTTGCCCAATCCATACTTCATATAATAGGCTGGTCCGCCATAGAAGGAAGTCTTGCCCTTACGCTTGTAAAGCTGGGCAAGCGTGGATTCTATGAAGGCTGATGCGGAACCCAGCAAAGCCAGCATCCACATCCAGAACACGGCTCCCGGACCGCCAACACTGATAGCTGTGGCCACACCCGCAAGATTACCCGTACCAATTCTGCTTGCCAATGCCACCACGAATGCCTGGAAGGAAGAGATGTGCTTCATCTCTCCATCCACCTTCACATCCATCGATAGCTCATCCTGCCCTATCTCGTCTGGCTGAACCTTATCGGGATGGAGCAGCAGCCTCACCATCTCCCTGATGAGACGAAACTGAACGAAACGGGTTCGCCAAGTGAAAAACACGGCACAGCATATCAAAACGGCAATGATGATATACGACCAGAGAAAATCGCTAACCTGAACAAAGATGTTCTGAATTGAATCTATCATTTTTATCTGCTAATTTATCTGCTAAATATCTGTATATATTATCTTTCCGGCTGCAAAATTACTAATTTTCTCTCAATAAACGGGCCATAATGGGCAATAATCGGCAATAATCGGAGGAAATAGCTTATAATTTTGTTGCAGATACTTAGTTCAGCCATCTGAAGGCATACTTTTCATACGTTTTAAAGCCCTTTTTAGAAGTCTGCAAACATGTTTGCATGCTTGCATGTTTGCTTGCAAGCATGTTTGTTAACCTACATGTTTGTTAACCCGCATATTGAAAGCATTTATACTGAAAACCAATATATTAGTAATTCTGCAAACATGTTTGCATGCTTGCATTCAAACATGTTTGTGTGTTTGCATGCAAACATTTCGGCATATTTTCTTGGTTATTTCAATTAATTCATGTACCTTTGCACGCAGTTTAATATTTAAAAGTCAAAGACATGGAAAATAAACTGAAAATGATCTTGGCTATCGTCAATAATAAAGGTGGCGTAGGCAAAACAACAACAGTGCAGAATCTTGCCACTGGCATGTTACGGAAGGATAAGAATCTAAGAATCCTCGAGATAGACTTGGATCCTCAGTGTAACTTAACTCTTCTGAATCATGCGCCAGAAGATTGTGCCACTGTATTTGATTCGATGATAGCCTGCAAGGGGTTGCCCATCTATAAAAATGGGGTAGGGGTGTATTACGTTCCAGGTTCTGCCAAGATGCAGGATGTGGATCCTTTCCTGCAGAACACGGGTGCACCACGCCAGGTATTGGGAGCTTGTCTCAACAGCGACTGCATGGATTTCACTGGCGAAGGCATCGGCAATCCTATCGACTATTTCGACTACATCTTCATCGATTGTCCGCCAGCCCTGTCACAGTCTACCTATAATGCCATGGTGGTAGCAAGTCATCTGCTGGTTCCTGTACAGATGGAAGGACTTTCTGTAAATGGTTTGGCGGCAGTGCTGGCAGCCATGGAGGAGGTGAAGAATGGCAGGTTTGCCCTGAACAAGGAACTGGAGCTTCTGGGCCTGTTGCCTGTTATGCTCGACGAGCGTCCACGCATCGTGCGTTCTGCAATGGAATATCTTCGGGAGAATTATGGCGATAAGGTATTGTCGCATGGAATCCGCCGCTGCGTCAAGGTGAACGAGTCGCAGACAGAAATGACAGATCTCTTTCATTATGCGCCTTATTGCTCGGCAGCCATAGATTATGAATTGGTTATTAATGAATTGTTTAATATCTAGATAAATTAGGAAAAATGGGAAAGGATTTTCATGCAGCTTTCAGTAATATGAATAAAGCTGTTCGCCCAGGTGTTGGGCAGTCTGCAGTTGTGCAGCCAGGTATAACTCAGCCAGGCGTTGTGCAGCCAGTAGGGGAGACGGATAAAAAGAAGGTAACTCAGGTAGAGAAGAGGAAATCGATGCATGGAGTTCAGACATATCTGTCGGATGAGGAATATGAACAGCTTATGCTGACGAAGGTTAGAACCAAGAAGAAATACGAGGATATCCTTCGGGAAGCATTGGTACAGTATATGAATAATCTATAGTCTGTTTGCTTTCAAACATCTTTTCGTTATCTCTCCATCTTGGTAGGTTGTAATAGCGTTTATTCCGCTACGAACGGCAAAAAAACTGCTTCGTAGCGAAATAAACGCTATTTTCTTTCGCTATTTCCGAAATTAGTAGTATATTTGCAGCACTAATAGGGAATGATTATGTGTGAAATAATAGGTAGAAAAAAGGAAATAGCAGAATTGAAGCGCTACTATGAAAGTGGTAGGGCTGAGTTTGTGGCAGTGTATGGTCGTCGCCGTGTCGGTAAGACATTCTTGATTGATGAGGTGTTTCACGATGACATGGTGTTTCATCATACAGGATTGTCGCCTTACGACCGTCGTCGTAAGGTAACTCTGAAAGACCAGTTGCAGAATTTCTATTTCTCGCTTCTTCGTCATGGCATGGAGGACATAGCGCAGCCTAAGTCGTGGATGGAGGCTTTCTTTTTGCTGGAACGTTTTTTGGAAACTTGCGATAATGGTTCCCGGCAGGTGGTGTTTATCGATGAGTTGCCCTGGATGGATACGGCACGTTCCGGTTTTCTTACGGCATTGGAGGCTTTCTGGAATGGTTGGGGCAATATGCGTCATCAGCTGTTGCTCGTAGTCTGTGGTTCCGCCACTTCCTGGATGCTTGACAATCTAATCAACAATAAAGGAGGATTGTATGGCCGTTTGACAGGAGAGATAAAACTCTCGCCGTTTACATTGAAAGAATGTGAGGAGTTTTATCAGAGCCGTGGCATCCGAATGTCCCGTTATAATATCATGCAGGCTTATATGATTATGGGCGGAATACCTTTCTATATGAATTTCTTTAACCCTTCCTATAGTTTGGCCCAGAACATAGATGCCTTGTTCTTTTCCCGTAATGCGAAGTTGGGGGATGAGTTTGAAAGGCTTTTCAATTCAGTGTTTGATAATGCCGAGGACTGTATGAAGATTATTCGCTTTTTGGGTACCCGCCATTCTGGTTTTACCCGTAAGGAGATAGCCGATCGTACCGGTTTGAATCCGAATGGTGATTTTACCAAGATGCTGAAGGCATTGGTGGGTAGTGATTTTGTGGTGAAATATACTCCTTTCGGTTTCAGTCAGCGCGAGGAGCATTACAAGCTCATCGATTCCTTTTGCTGGTTCTGGCTTCATTTCAAGGAAAAGAAGGCTGTTAGGCAGAATGATTATTGGCAGCAGCATTTGAAGGAGAGCGATGTTGCCTCATGGCGTGGCATTGCTTTCGAGGAGGTATGTTTGCAGCATATTTCTCAGATAAAATATGCTCTTCAAATTGGTGCCGTGTCTTCGCAGGAATCTTCGCTTATAGTGAAGGGAAGCGAGGAGGCTGATGGTATGCAGATAGACTTGCTGATAGAAAGGGCTGATGATGCGGTGAATGTTTGCGAGATGAAATTCTATAAGGCTCCCTATGTAGTGACCAAGGGCTATGCTCAGGTATTGAATAGCCGCTTGCAGGCTTTGGAAGAAAAGAATCCTGCCAAGACATTCCTCCTTACGTATGTGGGAAATTCAGAGTTGGTGAGTAATGAATACTCAGATATATTCAAGGCATCAGTAACACTTGATGATTTGTTTGTTTAATGAGTTTGATAGGTGAACGTAAGAAAGGGTCTATACGCTGCTTTTCATCGTGGCATATAGACCCTTTTTAATTGCCATAGGCGAAGGCGCTAAACTTGATGCTTCACTATATATATAATAATGTATATAAAGAATTTGCATATTTAATAGCAAAAAATGCTACGACCGTACACTTATAGCACATTTTTTTAGTTAATGATTGTTATTTCTCTTGGTTTGTTTATTTAATCTTAGTTTCTTTGCAATCGAAAATAAATAGAATCGTGCATAAGCTATCTGAACTAATAACTAAACTTCGCGCATCATTTGCGCATCAGCTAATTGCACTAATAACTAAACTTCGCGCATCATTTGCGCATCAGCTAATTGCACTAATAACTAACTAACATAAATAATCATGAAGCATTATTCATTGCTAATTTCACTACTGTTTGTCGCCATGTCGGCAACAGCACAAATCGATAAGACCGGTTATACGCTGGTTTATTCATCAGAGACCTCTGAGCAGGCATCCGCCGAACTCACACTCACTGATGAAGAGAAGGCTAATTGTTCTGGCGACTTTATGAGTACCAGGAACTTTGAGCGTAACTGGAAATATTGCCCTCGCCAAACTTCCAAATGGAATTGCCGCATGGCACAGAATGATGAAGACCGTGCCAAGGTTCATGTTTGCGAAGATGGAATCCTGAAGATGTATGCTCTCTCTTTGGATGGTACCAAGGACAACTGCATCACCTCCGGCATCCAGATGAAGCAGGGATATAAATATGGCATTTTCGAAATCAAGGCTAAATGCAATCCTCACAAGTCAAACTTCCCAGCCGTATGGATGATGCCTTCCAACCCTAAGGGCGGATGGCCTAACTGCGGTGAGATTGACATCATGGAGCAGATTGGTACCAGCAGCACCGTATACAGCACCGTGCATCTGGGCGCCCGCTATGGAGAAAGCGTAGGAAAGAATTACGCATGGTCGGGCAACAGATGGTTCAACAACGATTATCATATCTACTCCCTGCATTGGACCAAGACCTGTCTCATCTTCTATTGCGACGGCAAGGAAGTATTCAGATATGCCAAGGACAAGACGCTTGATCTTGTCAACCATCCTCAGTATGAACATGCCCAGTTCCCATACAACGAGGAATTCTATATGATTCTCGACCAGGCACTCGGCCAGAATGCATCTTGGGGAAATGAAGATCCAGACCCAAGTTACAGATACGAGATGGACGTGCAGTATGTACGCATCTTCCAGACCGACCAGGAAGAGGATAAGCTCAGCTACTATCTGATTCAGAATGCTGAGAATCCCACCTACTATATGACCGCTACGGATAATGGATTTGCAGGAACGGAAAAGGTGGATGCCGGCAATCCAGACCCCAATTCAGCCTTCTGCTTTCCCCAGGACGATTGGGGAACTCAGAAATATATCCGCACCATGTCGGGCAAGTATGTAACTACAATCAACATCACCAACAAGCAGGTTCCTTTTGATGATAAGGGTATCTTATATAATGTCATCAAGGACGAAGCAAAAGGTGTGGCATTCGATGCAGCAAAGAAGGAGTATCCGTTCACTTATTCAGATGGCTCACGAGCGCTTATCCTCAATGCCAAGAAGAATAACATCATTTCCGTATCAGGAACTACCAAGGCTTCTGCCTGGTGGAACCTGATCAAGCTGGACGATGGTATCATTTCCGGCATCACCGAAATTGCAGCAGAAACCCAAACTCCTCATGTCAAGAAGATCGTTAAAAACGGACAGCTACTCATTCAAACCAATAACAGAGAATATACGCTAACCGGTTGCCGTTTGAAGTAACAACGAAATAACAAAGAAAAAAACAAGTAACAAATAAATTACTAACCAGATTTTATAGACTCGCTTTTCAGGCGGGCATAAGATATTTTATTTAAACTTATTCAACTATTTAATTTAAACAATTATGAAGAAAAATGTACTTCTCGCTGCTATGATCGCAGCTACATTGTCAGTTTCTGCACAGCAGAAAGACATCACTCCTAAGGCCTATCAGTTTGCAAATCGCGCAGTTGGAGAGCAGCTCCAGGTTCAGGATGAAGTTGGCGACTGGAATACTCCTCCTATGAGCTCTGATCAGATTAAGTCATTTGCGCCAGAAGGTGGTTTTATTTCAGCCAACATGTGTACCAAGGCAGATGTGATGAATGCATCATGCATCGTAGACCTCGGTGGTAACGTAGGTCACGTGCTTGCTATTACTGGTACCAGCATGGAAGGCTTGAACGAGGCTTATGCAGCAGCAGGTCTTGGCGAGGTGAAGAATGCTCCACAGGGAAAGATTGGCCAGATGCAGCTTAATATCTACTCAGATCCTGAGACAACTCCAGGTGCTTCTGTTATCCAGTCAGACTTTGTTGTTAACGCATGGTCTCCTAATCTGGGTGCAAGTCAGCATGTATGGAAGAACTTCTATTACATGACTTCTGATAACTCAGTAAATCCTAACGGATCAAATGCATGGAAAGCTAATGGACTTAATATCACAGATTTCTGCAAGGTAGATGAAGATGGAGATCTCGAGACTGATGATTTGGATAATCCAATCTACGATCCTAACCGCTGGTTGCGTTTAACAACTTATGTTGGAACATTGGGTGAAGGCGGTAAGTATTCTAATGCTATCAAGGCTAAGCTTTGGACAGGTGGTTTCGGTAAGGTAGTTCTCTTCATCAAGGAGATTTCTTTCAAGACCACAGACTTGACTACAGACAGCGAGGAGTTCAAGTCTCAGGACAACCACAAGCGTACTGTTGAGACTTACAATCCTGATCCAAATAAGGTTACCAATGCCATCAAGAATATTCAGGCAGCCAAGAACTTTAGCGTAGCTAACGGCACATTTACATCTCCTGTTGCTGCTGATGTTTATACTCTCGAGGGTAAGAAGGTATTTAGCGGTACTCAGGGTAAGCTTACTCCAGGCGTTTATGTAGCTAAGATCAACAACGTAAGCGTGAAGTTTGCAGTTAAGTAACATATCACCTTTTCAGGTTAGATGAGAAATTAATTAGGTATTTAGGGTATGGGGAGAATTCTGCTCCCCATACTTTTTATAGTTAATAACCTAAACGTATTATTATTAAAGCCAAAAACTATGAGAAAGTCGTTAGTCCTGGTTTCATTGCTTTTTTCTGCGGTGCAATATTCCCAAGCCCAGGTAGATAACTATGCCCTCAGGTTTTCGGGCAAGGGTAGCGTAACCTGCGGCGAACTCGTTGACATGGAGCAGCAGAAATCATACACCCTGCAATTCTGGATGAATCCGGATGTCTGGACCGATGGGGCTACAGTCTTCAGCAGTGGCGACTCCTTTTCTGCCAGCTTAGGCGCTGAAGGCAGCATCATCTTCAAGGTGGGGGATACCAGTCTCCAAGCCACTGCCACCCAGCAACTCACTGCAGGAAAATGGACCCAGTTAACCCTGGTGTGCAATGATGGAACGGCCCAGGTTTTTGCCAACGACGAGAAATGTGGCGAAGGCAACCTTCCGGCTATCCCATCTACGAACTCTCCTCTTATCATCGGCGAGAAATTCAACGGTCGTCTCGACGAGATGCGTTTCTGGAAAACGGCACTCACCGACGAGTTTGACTATTTCCGCCATACCACCCTCAACCAGTTTAATCCCCATTTGAATCATCTGGTAGCCTATTACAAGATGGACCAGGAACTCTGCGAGAATCTGGTAGACTACAAGGAAATCTATGCCGAGGACAAGGGAAATCTTGCCAACAGCCCAAGCTACAACTACCATGGCATTCTTCGTGGCGATGCCCGCAAGGAGAAGGTTTCCGACAACAATGGATTGCCTTATCTTATCAATGGTGCCTATACCGCCAACGAGCGTTTCTACGACCGTGCCATCCCTCGCGGACAATATCTGCTCAGCAACGACCTGATTATATTAGGTATCCAATCCTATAGCGACGGCCATCTGCGCTACTGCACCCCATGCAATCATGGAACCCTGGAGAATTGTGTAAGACTCGACGAATATCAAGGTCGCCAGGGTGTTCTTTCCCTGGATGGAAAGGGCAGGATGCGTGCCGGCAGGGATGCCATGCAGCTCAACGAGAACAAGGATGGGAAATCCACCGGAGCCTATGCCTTCGACTGCTGGATCTATCTGGACGAATGGACTGAAGGAGCCTATCTCTTCCGCAAGGAAAACGAGGAAGGAACCGAAGGATTGAGCATCCGACTGGGTGATGCCGCAAAGCAGCAGGTCATCGTGCGTGTAGACGGCAGAGACTATGGCCATGGAGGCAAGCTGAAAGTGGGCGAGTGGACCCATTTCGGCATCGCTACCCGTGCAGCATCCAGCCCAACCCAGCAGTTCGGATTCGTATACAACGGCAAGATGGTATTGGGCAAGAAGAGCATGTGCAACCCAGTTGCCGACAACATGCCTACCCACACCAGCCAGTTTGATGCATTCATCGGAGAAGGCCTGAAGGGTAAGATGGACGATGTGCTCATCTGGAACAACCGTCCATACGATGAGGAAAGAGTAATCCGAGATATGCAGGGCAACTTCCTGATGCCGGGAATCGGCAAGGAGGTGACTGCCGACCTGATGCACAGCTGCAACAGCCTGTGGAAGTTCGACAAGGAAGACCAGCCAGGTTACGATTCCTATTCGCAGGACGAATGGCTTGCCATCATGAAGTCGGCATACGAAGGCTATCGTGGCGCCCGGTTCCGCATCTCGGTGAAGAGTCATGACGGTTGGGAGAACACCATCAGCTCGAAGAAGAAGCGAGAGATATTCGCTGCCGACCTGGCAGAACTGAGCAAGCCATACGATGGGGTAGAGCTCGACCTGGAGTGGGCAAGCAGCTGGTACAGCTACGGATTGCTTGCCGAAGAAATCCGCAAGGCTTTGCCGGCAGAGAAATCCTTCGAGGTTTCGGTGCATGCTTACAACTATAATTATCCAAAGGAGAAGATAGGATTGGCCAATGCCTTCACCGTGCAGCAGTACGGACCGCAGAAGCAATGGTTCTACTTCAGCCGCTACAAGCAGACCCTTGCCGGAATGGAAAAGTATGGTTATCCGAAGGACAAAATCTATGCTTCCTACAGTACCACCACCTCGGGCCCTTACAAGAACGGTTCGCAGCAGGGCCACATCATCACCGGTGTGCGCAAGGGACTGATGGACGGCGATTTCGTTCCGCGGGAAGAAACCGATGTATATAATCATCCGGATGGTAGCCAGTATTATTTCACCGGTCCTCTGCAAACCTACCGCCGCGCCAAGTACGTCACCGACCATCTTTACCGCGGCATCTTCTATTGGGATATGGGCAATGATGTACCTGTGGAGCATCCTTACAATCTCGCCAAGTGGTGCAGCTACGGCCTGAACGCCAATGTAGACAAGCTCGTCACCCATGTAGATGTATTGCCTTACGAATCCACCGGCATCTCGAATGTAGAGTTCTCCTCCCAGGAAAAGGAGATGAAGGGCGAGGTTCAAGTATATAATATGATTGGAACCCAGATAGCCAAAGCCGCCACTTTTCAGCAGGCAGTGAGCATGTTGCCCAGTGGGATGTATCTCATCAAAGGCAAAAACTATGCTGGCAAGACAGTTTCAATGAAATTAAAAAAATAAGAAAAATAGATTGAATTATGAGAAAATTATTATCTTTTGCCATGGCAGGATTCTGTTTGTGCGGAATCGTAGCTTGCGAGGACAGCTTTGAGAATCCGGGCGACTTCAATGCCAAGTCAACTTTGGAATTCGCTCCAGCCAGTGCCTTGTCAAAGGTAGATGGCATCACCTATGAATTCAAGGTTCGCGAAGAGAAGGATACGGCGTTCGTGAGTTTCTATACCAAGAATGATACCACAAAAGACGCCAGTGGTAATCCGGTGATCGGTTCTGACGGAAAGCTTGAAATCAAGACAGATACCATCTATTTCAAGACGGGCAAAGTAGCACATTACTACGAGATGGACACCATTACCTTGCCTTCTTATGCAGATACTTTCACGGTACACATCAAGAGCAACGCCCTGTGGAAGGCTCCGCAGTTCAAGCCGGAGAAGACACAGTGGTTCTTCAACTACAACCTGAAGACCGACGGTACTTCGCTCTATGGCGGTGGCGACGGATATTTCTACTTCCGTACCATCAGAAACAAGAAGAAGTCACGCTTCGAGAAGGCTCACCAGTATATCTTCACATCCGACTCTACTGTGATGTATCATTTTGTATTTGCCCAGAAGGGTGAAAAGGATCCGAAAAAATAGAAAGGAAATAACTTTATGAAACAGAGAATTATCTTATTCCTCGGCTGCTTGCTGGTGTCAGTTACCATGATGGCGCAGCACAAGGTGACAGGTGTTGTTTTTGACGATATGAACGAAACAGCCATCGGTGCCACCGTAGTTGAGAAGGGAAAACCTGCCAATGCAGCTGTTACTGATATGGATGGTAACTTCGCACTCACCGTGTCGAAGCCTACTTCTACCATCGTGGTTACCTACATCGGTTTCGAGCCTATGGAGGTGGAACTCAAGAACCGTACAAAGGTTACCGTAAACCTGAAGACCAACAATACCAACCTCGACGAGGTGGTCGTTGTAGGTTTCGCCACCCAGAAGAAACTCAATGCCACCGGTTCCGTAAAGACCATCGGCGATGAGATGATGAAAGACCGTCCTACGGTGAATGCCGTACAGTCTCTCCAGGGTGCCGTTGCAGGTCTTAACATTACTACCGATGGTGGTGGTGCCCCTGGTTCCAAGATGAACATCAACATCCGTGGTGTGGGTAACCTGGGCGATGGTTCCAATTCTTCTCCTCTCGTCCTCATCGACGGTATGGAGGGTGACTTGAGCACATTGAACCCTAACGATATTGAGAACGTATCCGTATTGAAGGATGCTGCAGCTGCAGCCGTTTACGGTTCACGTGCTCCTTTCGGTGTAATCCTCGTTACCACCAAGAGTGGTGTAGGCGGCAAGACCACAGTTCCTCAGATTCAGTATTCAGGCAACCTGCGCATCAACCAGCCTATGGATGTGCCTGAAATGGTGGACGGTCTTACTTTTGCCTATATGATGAACGATGCTTACATCAACTCAGGAGGTAATGCTCCTTTTGGTGCTGCACATATCAAGAAGATCAAGGATTACATGGAGGGTAAGTCTACCAAGAACTGTGATTCTTATCTCGCAGGTATGAAGTTGGATAAGTGGTATGAGAACCAGGCGTGCTTCGGTAACACCGACTGGTATGATGTCTACATCAAGGACCAGACGGTTTCTACCGAGCACAACCTGGCCATCAGCGGCGGATTGGGCAAGGTGAACTACCGTATCTCCGGCAACTACATGCGCCAGACCGGTCTCTTCAACTATGCCGACGAGCTTTACCAGCGTGCCAACATTGCCGGTAAGTTCCAGTATAAGCCACACAAGATGATTACCCTGGGCTACAGCGTCCGTCTTGCCATGGATAAGAACGACAAGCCATCAGCCCTCGACGGTCTGTTCTATCACAACCTGGGTCGCCGTGCTCCGGTGGTTCCAGTCATCAACTCCGAGAGCGGCGAGTATCATTCCGATTCGATGATTCCTGCCGTAAAGGATGGCGGACGTGTCATCAACAAGACCAAGAAACTCTACAACCAGGGTAGCATCGTCATCGAGCCTATCAAGAACTGGAAGATTCACGCAGAGGCTAACAGCCGTTTGGAGTGGAACCCATATGACCGAGGCTTCAACCCATTGCCATATCATCTGCCTTCCGGCAAGATTGGCTACATGCTGGTTAACGAAGGCGTCGTTGCCAATCACAAGGTGAATGCCGATGGTACTTACAGTGTAGTGCCAGACTATGGTGAGACCTATGCAGAGGATGCAGAAACCAAGGTACATTATTTCAATACCAATGTCTATACCGACTATAAGTTTAGTCTCAACGAGGCTCATAACTTCACCATCCTGCTGGGTGAGCAGTCGGAGTACTGGAAGCGCGAGACCAACCGTTCGGGTTACTACTATTCCAAGATTCAGGACAATGAAACCAAGGAGTACACCGACGAGGGTATCCGCCACGAGATGAAACCTACCAACTATCAGGAAGACTGGGCATCTCTGGGTTTCTTCGCCCGTCTTAACTACGACTACAAGTACCGTTACCTCCTGGAGTTGAACATCCGTGCCGACGGTGCATCCCGTTTCCCTACCGACCAGCGCTGGGGTTACTTCCCATCAGTATCAGCCGGTTGGAACGTGGCAGAGGAGCCATTGATGAAGAACATCCGCGACAAGTTCCTCGATATGTTGAAGCTTCGTGGTTCCTATGGTACACTGGGTAACCAGAACACCTCTTCCTGCTATCCATACTATCAGCAGATGAAGGATGTCAACGCTTCTGTTGTCTTTGGCGGAGAACAGGTGAACAAGCTCCCTGTATATTCTCCATATTCTACAACCCTCACCTGGGAGACCATCGAGAACTCAGGCTTCGGTGTTGACTTCGCCATGTTCGGCAGCCGTCTCTCCGGTTCCTTCGACTGGTATCAGCGTACCACCAAGGACATGGTGGGTCCTGCTGCAGCACTCACAGCCCTCTATGGTGCATCAGCTCCTAGAACCAACAATGCCACCCTGCGTACACGCGGTTGGGAGTTGGAAATGAAGTGGCGCGACAATATCGGCAAGTTCAACTACGGCATCGGCTTCAGCCTCTCTGACTATAACTCAGTGGTAACCAAGTACTACAACTCTACAGGCCAGTGCACAGACGCCAACAACGGCACCTACTGGTACGAGGGCAAGAAGGTAGGCGAAATATGGGGTTACCAGATTCTGGGCATCGCCAAGAGCGACGACGAGATGGATCAGTATCTTGCTAAGGTAGACCAGGCAGCCCTGGGTACCAAGTGGGGTGGTGGTGACTTCATGTATGCCGACCTCAATGGCGACCACAAGGTGGATGGCGGTAGCTACACCCTCGACGACCATGGCGACTTGAAGCGCATCGGTAACACCACTCCTCACTATGCTTACTCCATCACCCTCGATGGTAGCTACAAGTGGTTCGATTTCCGTGTCTACTTCCAGGGCATCGGAAAGCGTGATTACGTGTTCCCTAACTCAGCTCCATACTTCGGTATCGCATCAGAGTGGCAGCGTACGCTCTACAAGGAGCACCTCGACTACTTCCGCTTTGCCGGATCAGAGCTTGGTTCCAACCAGGATCCGTTCTACGGCCGTATCCGTATCGATGGCAACAACACCAAGATCAGCGACCGCTTCGTAGAGAATGCAGCCTACTGCCGTCTGAAGAACGTGCAGCTCGGATTCACCATCCCATTCTCTGAGGCAGCCAAGAAGTACATCAAGCATTGTCGCATCTATGTATCAGGCGAGAACCTGCTTACATTCACCAATCTGAGAATCTTCGACCCAGAGGCTATCAATGGCGCATGGGGTCCTGGTAAGTCATATCCTAACTACCGCACATTCTCTGTCGGTGCCGACATCAAGTTCTAATTTTTAACAACAAGCAAAGATATGAAAAAACAGATAGGTATAGGTCTCCTGCTGGCAGCAGCATTGTTCACATCATGTGATGACTTCCTGCAGAGAGAACCTCTTTCATACGGTAGTGAAGCTACCTATTTCAAGACAGCCAACGACTATCAGTTGTCGGTGAATGCCTTCTATGAGTATCTGCCAACCAACAATAACATGTGGGGTGGTCTTTACACAGCCGATACTCAGAGCGACAACCAAGCTGCCAGCGGCTACAGACATGATTTCCTGAGCGACGGCAACTACAAGACCGTTCCTCAGGGTTCATCCCAGTGGTATTTCAGCCGCCTGCGTGCCATCAACTTCTTCCTCCAAAAGGTGGATGAGACATTGGATGGTATCAGCGACGATAAGGAGATGGCCATCCACTATGTGGGCGAGGCCCACTGGTTCCGCGCCTTCGATCATTTCCGCCTGCTGCGCACCTTCGGCGATGCTCCTATCCTGAAGGAGATGATGCCGGATAACGCAGGATATCTGGCTGAGCACTGCAAGCGCTATCCTCGCAACGAGGTGGCCCGCTTCATCATCGAGGAGCTGGAAACGGCTGCTGGCATGATGAAGGATCAGGCTCCGGCATCAGGCCGTCTGTGCAAGGATGCTGCCTATGCCCTCATCTCCCGCGTGGCATTGTTCGAGGCTACCTGGGAAAAGTATCATGCAGGTACCTGCTTCGTGCCGGGCAACTCTAAGTGGCTCGGTGCCAAGTCATGGCCTGAGTTCCGGTTTGCTGCCGGAAGTGCAGAGGCTGAGTGCAACTTCTTCTTCGACAAGGCGATTGAGTATTCTGAAAAGGTGGCCGACAAACGTGCGCTGGATGCTGACTATGCAGGCATGTTCAACAACTGGGAGACTCAGTTCAGCAACACTGACGAGGTGATTCTCGCCCGTTACTACAAGAACGGTGTGCTTGCCCACAGCTGTTCTGCCCTCCTGAAGAACGGTGGTGGCTGCGGCGTGACAAGAGCAGCCGTAAACACCTTCCTCATGCAGAACGGTTTGCCTATCTACGATGCACAGGCAGGATATAAGGGCGACCAGACCACCTACGAGGAGTTGCAGGGTCGCGACGGCCGTCTTACCCAGTCGGTTCGTGCAGCAGGTAGCTTCATCAATACCACCCAGAATCCAGAGACGGGTAAGTTTGAAAATGATACCATTTACTACCACCGTCCTCAGCTCTGGACAGCCGGAATCGAGAAGGCAACCACCGGTTACGACCTCTGCAAGTGGCTGAGCAGCGATGAGGCTCAGCAGAAGCAGTATTACACCACCACGGCGGTGCCATTGTTCCGTGCCGGCGAGTGCTACCTCAACTACATCGAGGCATACTACGAGCGCCATGGCAATCTGAACGACAAGGCCATCCGCTACTGGAAGGCACTGCGTGCAAGAGCCGGTGTTGACACCGATTTCCAGAAGACCATCGATGCCACCGACCTGGACAAGGAGAACGACCTGGCGATTTATTCTCATGGCAAGAAGATAGACAAGACGCTCTACAACATCCGTCGTGAGCGTCGCTGCGAGCTGATAGCCGAGGGCTTCCGTTACGACGACCTTCGCCGCTGGAGAACCTTGGATATGATGAAGAATTATCAGCCAGAGGGCATGCACCTGTGGAATACGCCGATGGAGGAGATGTATTCAGCCAATCAGATAGATCCATCGGTTATCTCTCAGCGCAATGTATCAGAATACATCCGCCCATTGCAGATTAACTCCACATCACCTGCTTATCAGGGTTACACCTTCCCTAAGCCTCATTATTTGGAGCCTATTCCAATTTCTGAGTTCCTGCTGAGTGTATCTCCTGAGGGTGTCACCCCAACATCAGCCGGCAAGAGTATCCTTACTCAGAATCCGGGTTGGCCTGTTGATGCTGATGGCCCGGCAGATTATACTTATGATTGTGAATAGTTTTTGGTAAATTCATCGCCCTGAAGGTGCAGAAGCGTCTGTACTTTCAGGGCGATTTTCTTTGCTGTGTATCTCTTATTGCTGTGTATTTCTTCTTTCATTCATGATTGGTGCATCTACCTTACGTTTCCCCAATTTCTGGGGAATAATTCCCCACTTGTTCCCCAGTTTCCCCACTTTTGTTTGATGAGTGAAAAATGATAAGTGGCAGAAAATCAGTATAATAACATGTTTCGCCAGTTTTTGGCACGCATGTTGCAACTATACATAGCGTGTTTGAATCAGATAAATTCGTTTCTCAACATAATGACAACGCATTTTGCAGTGCGTATATATAGAAATAGGTAAGAATAAAAATAGTTTTCATCAGGTAAAAGTTTATATTTAGGTTTATCATTTGCATTTTATTGCATATCTTGAAAAATAGATGTAATTTTAGGTTCGGTTAATGAAAAGAGAAGTCTGCGAGCAGTGATGCTGGCAGACTTTTTTATTTCTTGTCACGCAGATATCGCAGATTGCCGCAGATTATTTCTCGGATTTGAGTATTTTAGTGCGATTTATTTCTCGGATTTGAGTATTTTAACGCGATTTATTTCTCGGATTTGAGTATTTTCGTTATATTTGCATCTGTTATTCAAATAGTTACGATTATGGCAGAATATATACATAGAAATGTAGATTCAGAACTCATCGCCTGGAAAGAAGATTCCATGCGGAAACCCTTGCTGCTTCGTGGCGCCAGACAGGTAGGAAAGTCATCAGCGGTAAAAAACTTCGGCAAACAATTCGAGTATTTCGCCGAGGTGAATTTTGAACGCCACAAGGCCATCAAAACCTTCTTCCAGGGGGATATTGACGTACGATTGATTGCTAAAAAAATCAGCAGTTATATCAATGTCCCTGTAGAAGCAGGCAAGACGCTCCTCTTTCTCGACGAAATTCAGGAATGCCCAGAAGCTATCATGGCATTACGCTTCTTCAAGGAAGATTATCCTGAGCTGCATGTCATAGCCGCAGGATCACTTCTGGAATTTACGCTTCAGGAACTCCCTACTTTTGGAGTAGGAAGGATTCACTCGCTCTTCATGTATCCGATGACTTTCGATGAATTCCTGTATGCCAATCACGAAGAAGGACTCATCCTTCTCCGAAATGAAGCATACGGAAACCAGTCTTTAGACCAAGCCTTCCATGATAAACTCGTGGAATACTTCCGCACTTACCTGCTTGTTGGAGGCATGCCGGAATCTGTACTGGCGTGGATTAATACGCACGATTTCAACCGATGCAGAAACATCCAGGAAGACATCATACTGACATACGAAGATGATTTCAGCAAGTATAAAAAGAGAGTCAACCCGGATTTGCTGCGCACAACGATGCGTGGCATCTGCCATCAGGCAGGAGAGAAGCTGACATACAAGCAAATATCAGCAGACTATCAGAGTTCACAAATCAGAGAAGCCATCCGCCTGTTGATACTTGCCGGAATCGCAACTCCTGTGGTTGCAACCTCGGGTAATGGCATTCCGCTGGATGCGGAAGCCGACGAGAAGAGCATGAAGGTTCTCTTCCTGGACCCAGGATTACTGTTGGCTGTGCTTCAACTGGAAGGCGACCTGTCTCAGCAGCTCATAGAACTTATTTTAGCCGGCACCCCACAGGAACTTGTCAATAAGGGAGGTGTTACAGAAATGGTTGCCGGACTTGAGATGATGCGTTACAAACCATGCATCCAGCGCCAGAAGATGTTTTATTGGGAGCAGAAGGGGAAGAGTGTTGCCGAGATAGACTATCTGGAAATCCACAACATGAAGATTACCCCTATCGAAATCAAATCGGGTACGCAGGGCGGCATGAAGAGTCTCTGGCTATTCATGAGAGAGAAAAAGCTCACCGAAGCCTTCCGTTGTTCCCTGGAGAATTTCGGATCATTCGATTACATTGACAAGCAGGATGATGATGCCGTAAGGCATGTCACCATACTGCCTCTCTATGCATTATCTCTATTGAAAAAGATATAACTATGATAGAAAGATATAACTATGATGAAAAGATATAACTGTATATTCATGGCGCTTGTGGCGCTAGCTTTGTTTGCCTGCCAGGGCAGAAAGACGGCATCTGGTGATGGGGACGGGGGTGATACGCTGAAGATGAAGTATGCCCGGTTGCTGACCATCGTAAGGCATGGTGAAGGGACTTATGATGAAGTGACGATAGCCAACCCATGGAAGGCTGGCACCCTGCTGCATCGCTATATCCTCGTGCCGAAGGGCAAGGAGGGGGATGAGACCGTAGCGCAGCTTGCCAGGCGCAGGGCATCGGGCGTAAGATGCACCACGGATACCGTGCGCACACCCGTAGAAAGCAGTGCCGTATTCATGGCTCCGCATTGCCAGCTGATGTATGAGTTGGGCGTGGGGAATGCCATCCGTGGCGTATGCGATCTGGATTATATCAATATTCCCGATATCAGGAAGCGCGTATCATCATCCTCTATCGTGGATTGCGGTTCCAGTATGGCGCCCGACTTCGAGCGCATCATCGCCATGAAGCCCGAGGCAATCCTTGTATCTCCTTTCGAGAACAGTGGCGGATATGGTAAGCTCGATAAGCTTCGCATCCCCCTGATAGAAGCAGCCGACTATATGGAGACATCGCCATTGGGCAGGGCAGAGTGGATGAAATTCTATGGCATGCTCTTTGGCAGCCGTCAGGCAGATTCGCTCTTTGCCGGGATAGAAAAGGAATATCAGTCGCTGAAGTCGGTGGCAGGGAAACTGCCCGAAGGTCTTTCGGTGTTGACCGAGCGCAAGACGGGTGGGGTATGGTATGTGCCGGGCGGCAGGAGCACGATAGCCCTTCTTCTGAAGGATGCCCATGCCCGCTATGTTTTTGCAGATGATGCCCACAGCGGAAGTCTGGCGATGAGTCCGGAGCAGATTCTGGCGAAGGGTAGGGAGATTGATGTCTGGGCATTCAAGTATTTCGGCGGTGCTCCCTTGGGCAAGGCCCAACTGCTTCAGGAGTATGAAGGCTACAAGGCATTGTCAGCCTTTCAGCGTGGCAACATCTATGAGGTAGATACCTCCCGAGTTCCCTATTTTGAGCTGACGAGTTTCCATCCCGAGCTGCTGCTCCGTGAGTTCATCCTCCTTTCTCATCCCGCCACGGATGCCCGGTATGCCCGGAACGGGGAGTTGAGGAAGCTGGGAACACTCCGGTTCTATCAGCCTTTGTAGGGGGGATTGAGCATGTTTGCATGCTTCTTTATCGTTAATAATGCATAAATATTGGGGTCTGTATACGTTTTTTAATGTATTGCACCTTATCTTTGCTGATTAGAAATCATCCATAACCTAAAGTAATAGAAATAGAAAATGGCAAAGAGCAAAAAAGACTTTACATTACTTCTCGTTGCGCTCTTTTGCAGTTCTTTGGCTCATGCACAAAAGCAAGTTCCTGCAGAACGGAAAGATTCCATTGACAATGGAAGTAATATTATAAAGATAGTTGGAAATCATTCCAACAAGGGTGCGGCCAACAACGCCCTCGACGTGTTGAGTGGTCAGGCTGCTGGTGTCAATGTGACATCCAACGGTCTTGATCGCATGGCTATGCTCAATAGTGTGCGAGTACGTGGTACAACCTCCATCATCGGTGGCAATGACCCTTTAGTGTTGATTGATGGGGTTACTTCTGACGTACTTACCCTATCAACCATCTATCCTGCAGACATCGAGAGTTTTCGTATATTGAAGAATGCTGCGGAGACCGCCATGTATGGTTCACGTGGAGCGTCTGGTGTTATAGAGGTGAAAACCAAGAAAGGCACAGGACGAGGATTCCAGATCTCGTATGAAGGAAATGTGGGTTTTGAGCAGATGTACAAACACCTGGAGATGCTCAATGCTGCTGAATATGTTGCAACGGCAAAGTCATTGGGTATCTATTGCAACAACGGAGGTTTCAATACCGATAACTACAAGGTGATAACACGCACGGGTATGGTGAACAATCATTACCTTGCATTCAGCGGAGGTACGCCACAGTCAAACTATCGTGCATCTTTCGGAGTAATGGACCACAACACCATCATCAAGAAGATGGACTATAGCGTTTTTGTTGCCAAAGTTGATGTAACCCAGAAAGCCTTCAATGACAGATTAACCGGAGAATTCGGAGTGTTCGGCTCTTCATTCAAGAACCATGACATCTTTGATACGCAGATGCTGTTCTATTCCGCAGCATGCCAGAACCCGACTTTCCCTGCTGGTACTGACGAGCATGGAAACTGGCTGAAAAACGAATCGGCAACGCATGTCAACCCACCCGGCATATTGCTTGAAGAGAAAAACGACTCCAAGGATTTGAACTTTGACGCGCACATAAAGCTGAGCTACGATTTCAATAAGAACTGGCGTGTATCTACCTTCGGCTCTTACCTGTATGGCTCTACCGAAAACGGACAATTCTGTCCGACATGGGTATGGGCACAAGGCAACGTGTACCGTGGCGAATTCAAGAAAGAGGAATGGCTCGGCAATGTATCTCTTGATTTCAACAAAGAGTTCGGCATACATAAGGTCTCTGCTGGAGTAAGCAGTGAATACAGAAAACTGAGAAAAACTGCTTTCTGGGTGTATGCCAAGGGAATACCTACAAACGATTTTCATTACGACAATCTCGGTGCTACGGCAGCCCGTCCATACGGTGGAACAGAAAGCACATACGAAGACCAGTCTCTGGCTTCTGTAATGGGAAGCATCACTTATAATCTGCTTGACAGATATACCTTAGCGGTAAATGCTCGCGGTGACGGATCGTCAATGGTTGGTGACAACAACACATGGGGATTCTTCCCATCTGTATCATTCACTTGGGACATGAAGAAGGAAAGCTTCCTTGCCAACATCAAACCGCTGTCAATGCTCAAACTCCGCACGGGTCTGGGACAGGCCGGCAATCTTGGCGGTATCACAGCCTACACAACCATGAACACTGTAAGGCAGACAGGCATTGTTCCGGTAAAGAGTTCTCCAACAGTAACCCTTGGTATGGTAAGAAACAACAATCCTGATTTGAAGTGGGAAACGAAGACAACGTTTAACCTCGGTGCGGACATTGGTCTCTTTGCCAACAGGCTGATGCTTACAGCGGAGTATTACTATTCCAAGACCACCGACATGCTCTACGCCTATGAGGTTCCGGTTCCACCATTCGCATACAATACATTGCTGGCAAACATCGGTTCAATGTCAAACCGCGGATTTGAGCTGGGCTTGTCCGTGCAGCCAATAAGCAAGAAGGACATGGATCTTAACATCAATATGAATCTGTCGTTTCAAAGCAACAAACTCATCTCGCTAAGTGGAGATTACAATGGAATGAGCATGTCGGCAGCGAACATCACTGCTATTGGATCATTGGATGGTGCTGGTCAAAACGGCGGCGACAACAACGTGGTCTATCAGATTGTCGGACAGCCGCTTGGCGTTTTCTACTTGCCACATTGTAAGGGGCTTGTCAAGAACGAGAACGGCAGCTATTTTTATGACATAGAGGACCTTGATCATAATGGCAAGGTGGATTTGAGCGACGGAGGCGACCGATACATTGCAGGACAAGCCACACCAAAGGTAATCCTTGGCTCAAACATCAGTTTCAGATACAAGAATTACTATATCTCCATACAGATGAATGGAGCATTCGGGCACAAGATTTTCAACGGAACAGGACTGGCTTACACAAGCATGGCTTGCTTCCCAGACTACAATGTCTTGAAGGATGCTCCAAAGAAGAACATCATGGACCAGAGAGTCTCTGACTACTGGCTTGAAAAAGGTGACTACCTGAACTTCGAGCATCTGACAATAGGCTACAATGTGCCTTTGAGGAGCAAGCTTATTCGTTCCTTGCGTGTATCATGCAACATTAGCAACCTTGGAACAATCACCGGATATAAAGGTTTGACACCAATGATAAATAGCTATGTTGTCAACAGTACGATGGGTATTGACGACAAGCGCAACTATCCATTATACCGTACTTACTCATTGGGACTGAGTGTACAATTTTAAAACGAAAAGAGTATGAAGACTATTATTAAATACATATTAGCAGCACCGTTAATGCTTTGTTTCAGCAGCTGTCTGGATGAGCATCCCAAAGACCAGCTGGACCAGGAGGCAATCTACAACAATGCTGATAATATATACAAAAACGCAGTAGCTTCCCTGTACAACTACATAGGGAGCAATCAGGAGTCGGAAGGCCTTCAAGGAACTTGCCGGGGTATTTACGACTACAATACCTTGACCACTGACGAGGCAATGAATCCAATCCGTGGTGGAGACTGGTATGATGGCGGTTTGTGGGAGAACATGTATCAGCACAAATGGAATGCCAATGATATTAATTTATATAATGTATGGAAATACCTCTTCAAGGTAATTGTTTTATCTAACCAGTCGCTTTCTATCATTGACAGCCATAAGAGTCTGCTTTCAGCAGAACAGACAAGAGATTTCACGGCAGAGGTAAGAGCTGTACGAGCCTTGTTCTACTATTATGCGATGGATATGTTCGGGCGTGTTCCTATCGTAACATCATACGACGTGAAATTGGAGCAGGTAACGCAAAGCGAAAGAAGTGAGGTATTCAAGTTTATTGTTGACGAGTTGCAGGATGTTGCCCCACAGCTCGCCGATGAGCATTCCAACAAAGAAGGTGACTATTACGGACGTGTGACACGCCCGGTCGCAAACTTCCTGCTTGCAAAGCTTGCCTTGAATGCGGAAATATATACGGATGATAACTGGACCGACGGCAAGCGTCAGGACGGGAAAAGCATTTACTTCAATGTGAATGGCGAGAAAAAGAACGCTTGGGAAACCTGCATCTGGTATTGCGAGCAACTGCGGCAAGAAGGCTATGAGTTGGAGAGCGACTACGCATCGAACTTTGCGGTTCATAATGAAAATTCCAAGGAGAACATCTTCACAATTCCATTGGACAAGAACTTATATTTGAACGAATACCACTATCTTTTCCGCTCACGCCACTACAAACATGGCGGGGCTTATGGTGGTTCTTCCGAAAACGGCACATGTGCAACTGTTTCAACCGTCAAGGCTTTCGGTTACGGAACTGATCATGTTGACAATAGATTCAAGATAAACTTCTATGCAGATACCGTGCTTGTTGACGGAAAGAAGATATATTTGGACAACGGGAAGCCGTTGGTGTATATGCCGCTTGAACTGAAACTGAACCTCAGCGACAGCCCATATAAACAGACGGCAGGTGCCCGTGTAGGCAAATACGAGGTTGACCGAACCGCCTATTCGGACGGACGGCAGGTTGACAACGATATCGTCCTTTTCAGATATGGTGACGCGCTGTTGATGGAAGCCGAGGCGAAAGTTCGCAATGGCGAGGATGGTTCAATAGAGCTGAACGCTATAAGAGACCGAGTAGGAATGCCTCATGTGGAAGCCAATTTGGACAACATTCTAAAGGAGCATCTGCTGGAATTGGTTTGGGAAGGTTGGAGACGTCAAGATCTCATCCGTTTTGGCAAATATACCAAGGCGTATGATCAAAGAACTCCATTAGAAAAGGAGTCTACCGGTTTTACAACGGTTTTCCCAATACCACAAAGATGTCTGGATTTAAACAAGAAATTAAAACAGAATCCAAGTTATTGATAGAGTTGCCATAAGCTTTTCATTCACATGTCGGGGGAATGGTTGTCATGGCTCAGAATGGAACAAAGCGAAAGTGTAACGATAAAAAAGAAAATAAGATATTAGGTATTATGGCAGTAAATAACAACATACCGCAGTTTGTGAACAGCGACTCATTCATGGCAGACAAGAACTATGTGAAGTGGTTGTCTGACTTGAAAAAGCGCTTTCGCGTGGCACAGCTTAAAGCTGCAGTCAAAGTGAATACAGAAATGCTCAAATTCTATTGGAGTTTGGGCGAGGACATTTGTGAGAAACAGAAACAATATAAGTGGGGGGCAAAAGTTATTGGCAGACTTAGTCTTGATTTGCGTGCGGAATTTCCTCAGAGTGAGGGATTTTCCAGAACAAACTTGTATGATATTAAACGTTGGTTTGCGTTCTATTCAAGTCAAATTGAATTTGTCCACCAGGCTGGTGGACAATTACAGAAAGTGGATTATGCCAATACACCAATGCCAGAAATCTTGCTTTTTGTGCCTTGGAGACATCAAACGGTTATTGTTTCTAAATGCGATACGATAAACGCAGCCTTGTTCTATCTTAATAAGGTTGTTGAAGACAACATGAGCCGTACAGAGTTGGAGTCAGTGAAATGGACTTGGAGAATAAGTTGGCTACCAATATTACTCGTTTCCTCTTGGAACTGGGTAAGGGCTTTGCGTATGTAGGTAGGCAGATGGAACTTGATACGCCAAGTGGAAAGGCGTACTTCCCCGACATGGTATTCTATCATACTCGGTTGAAATGCTATGTGGTGGTGGAGTTGAAAATCGTGGATTTTATGCCTGAGTTCATCGGCAAGCTGAATTTCTATGTTTCGGCAGCCGACGAGTTGCTTAGAGGCGAAGGAGACAATCCAAGTATTGGCATTCTTCTTTGCAAGGACAAAGATTCGTCTGTTGTAGAATGGTCTCTGCGTGGCATCACTACTCCGTTAGGTGTGGCAAGTTATCAGTTGCAGGAGGTGTATGAACGTACACTGCTTGAAATCAAGCAGGAAGCCGCAGAGGAAGAAGACTAAGCAATACTGAAATCGTAGACAGGGTTTACGATGCCTGTAAGTTTGCATGTTTGCATGCAAACATGTTTTGTTCTTTGTCACGCAGATTTATTCTTTGTTGTTTTGTCACGCAGATTTCGCAGATGACGCAGATCTTTCTTGCTACTGCGGATGTCAGCTGTACCTACCACTACTTCTAGAATATTATGGATTGTATTATTTTGTGCCATATTTTTCGATTAAACGTTTATCCAAGTAGGTCCGTGGGGTTGCCCCCACTTTCCCCTTCAAGAACCGTGCATGCG
>ERZ1026858.319-NODE-319-length-26657-cov-76.227239_pt1 | contig 26657 bp, 20 predicted proteins | sample MGYA00380159_ERZ1026858 | MGnify/ENA primary metagenome ERZ1026858 (study PRJEB33269, sample SAMEA4719795) | human gut metagenome | biome: human-associated habitat; feature: organic feature; material: feces | place: Cameroon | collected 2013-10 ...
TCTGCATCAGCTGGCAGCTCACCCTCTTCACCATCCTCTTTGTGCCACCATTCGGCTGGTTCATGGGATATGTGGGTAGAAAACTGAAGGCGCAGAGTGCAGAGGCACAAGGTCTCTGGAGCGATACGATGAGTATGGTTGAGGAGACCTTGGGCGGATTGCGCATAATCAAGGCTTTCTGTGCTGAAGGTAAGATGAACTGGCGCTTCAACCAGGTGAATAGCAGTTATCGCGACAACATCATGCGCGTGAACATCCGTCAGCAGATGGCACACCCGATGAGTGAGTTCCTGGGAACCATCCTCATCGTGGTAGTATTGTGGTTTGGCGGTATCCTGGTCCTGGATTACGGCAGAATCGACGGTCCTACCATCATCTTCTACCTCGTGATGCTCTACAGCATCATCAACCCGCTGAAGGAATTCTCCAAGGCGAGCTACAATATTCCTAAGGGTCTCGCCTCCATGGCACGTATCGACAAGATTCTGAAAGCCAAGATCGAAATCAAGGACAAGGAGAACCCTGAACATATCAGCAGCTTCGAGCATCAGATAGAGTTCCGCCACGTATCTTTCGCCTATACCGACCATCAGAACGATGAGCTGGTTTATGTATTGAAGGATATCAACCTGGTGATTCCTAAGGGAAAGACCATCGCACTGGTGGGACAGAGCGGTAGCGGAAAGAGTACAATGCTCGACCTGATTCCCCGCTACTACGATGTACAGGAGGGCGAGGTGCTCATCGACGGCATCAACGTGAAAGACCTTGCCGTGCACGACCTCCGCCAGCTGATAGGTAATGTGAACCAGGAGGCCATCCTCTTCAACGCCAGCTTCAAGGACAACATCCGCTTCGGCAAGACAGATGCTACCGACGAGGAAATTGCCAATGCTGCTAAGATAGCCAATGCCTACGAGTTCATCACCAAATCGGAGCACGGATTCGATACCAATATCGGCGACCGTGGCGGCAGACTCTCCGGCGGTCAGCGTCAGCGTGTGAGCATAGCCCGTGCCATCCTCAAGAATCCTCCTATCCTTATCCTCGACGAGGCAACATCGGCTCTTGATACAGAGAGCGAGCGCCTGGTACAGGATGCCCTGGAGAGATTGATGAAGACCCGTACCACCGTGGCTGTGGCCCACCGCCTGAGCACCATCAAGAATGCCGACGAAATCTGCGTACTGCACGAGGGAAGAATCGTGGAGCGAGGCACCCACGAGGATCTGATAGCCAAGAACGGTTACTACCGCAAGCTGCATGACATGCAGCAAGTGTAGGATAAGAAAGAATTTGTTGAATGTTGAATTTGCATTCTTACAGAAAGAAGAAATGATGAAGAAGATATTATATGGCAGTGTATTCTGCATTTGGTACTTGATGTCTCTGCTGCCGCTGAGAGTGCTCTACATTCTCAGCGATGGCTTATTTTACCTTATTTATTATGTGGTAAAATACCGCCGCCCACTGGTAAGAAAACATCTCTTCGACTCTTTCCCTGAAAAAAGCGAGGCAGAGCGCATCAAGATAGAGAAGGAATTCTACTCCTGGTTCTGCGACTATATCGTAGAAACCATCAAGCTCTTCACGATGAGCAAGAAGCAGGTGATGAAACGCATGCAGTTCATAGGTGCAGAGAAAGTAAGAGAATCATGCCAGAAAGGCCAGTCGTGCGCTATATATCTGGGACATTACTGCAACTGGGAATGGGTTACCTCCCTGCCTCTCTGGGCTGGCGATGACATCACCTTTGGACAGATTTACCATGTGCTGGAGAATCCCGCCTTCGACAAACTCTTCCTGTATCTCCGCAACCGCCTGGGTTCCATCAGCATCCCTATGGCAGAAACCCTGAGAAAAATCGTAAAGATGCGCCAGGAAGGCAAACAGATAGTTATCGGTTTCATCGCCGACCAAGTGCCGTTCTGGAACAACATCCATTACTGGACAGACTTTCTGCACCACGACACCCCAGTATTGACAGGAACGGAGAAGATAGCCGTAAAAGCCAACTTTGCCGTATATTACCTTGATATGCAACGGGTAAAGCGAGGCTACTACAAGGGTGAATTCAAGCTTCTGACAGACAAGCCAAAGGAATGCAAGGAATTCGAGATTACCGAGATGTATTTCCGAGCCCTGGAGAAATCCATCCAACGCCAACCAGCCTTCTGGCTCTGGACTCACAATCGCTGGAAGCGAACCCGCGAGCAATGGCTGAAGATTGTAGACCCAGTGACACATAAGATGAGAACAGAATAATAATATCCAGTAAAATATAATATCTATATTAAAGAAATATGATTTTCGCAACAGACAAGGGACGCATGTGCAACAATATCCTGCAATATGGTCATGTTTACGCCTGGGCACGTGAGCATGGCAGGAAGTGCGTATCCATGCGTTTCTGCTATAAATACCAGTATTTCAAGATATGCCACACCCGTTGGCACAACTTCCTAACCTACGCAGCTGCCAAGTATGCTGCCAAGTGGGGACTGATAGCTACCGTGGATTTCAACGACATAGCCGAAGAGGCTATTGAAAGAGATGCTGCTATTGTAGCCCGTCATAAACATGTTCTGATAAAAGGCTGGTGTGTTCGTTTCTACGAACTCTTCATCAAGTATAAAGCAGAAATCATAGACCTCTTTTCCTTCGACAAGCCTGTTCTGGATAAAACCCAGGCCTTCATGGGCAAAAAGAAGATTGATGAGATTAGGCTTGGTGTGCATATTCGCCGAGGTGACTACAAGACATGGCATAATGGGAAATACTATTTTGAAGATGATGTATACCAAGATTACATTCAGCAGTTCCAGTCGCTGTTTCCAGATAAGCAGTTGACGGTGTATATCTGCAGCAACGATCCTGCCCTTGACAAGTCATTCTATCGGGATCAGCTAAAAGGTGCCACCATCGTATTTCCACAGGGCGGTCAAGAAGATGACCTATGCCTGCTTTCGGAATGTGATTATCTGATAGGTGCTCCAAGTACATTCTCTCTGGTGGCAGCCATGTATCATGATCTTCCGCTCCTATGGATAGAAAACAAGGAGGATAAAATCTCCTTAAACTCATTTGGTAAATTCAATCAATTATTCCGTAATATAAGATAGAATAGATATGAACCATGTTTGGCTAGCATTTAGAAAACTGTTCTGCACTATCTGCTCTGCAGTCATTCCTAATAAATCTTTAAGGCACAAAGTAAGATATGCACTTAATCCACTCAACGACAAGAGAGTGGAACGATATTTCCTGCGCAAATATGTGATGCCATTGAAAAATGACTATCACCATTTGCCTATTGAAAAAAGCGCAAATGAAAATATCGAATATATTTGGCAATGTTGGCTGCAAGGCATAGAGCAAGCTCCAGACTTGGTAAAAATGTGCTTGAACTCTGTAGAAAAATACAAGAAGAGCAACCAAAAGAGAATCATCATTACGGCAGAAAACTTTGCTGACTATTTGACCTTGCCAACAACCATCATTGAGAAATGGAGAAAAGGAAATATCAGCAATACACAGTTTTCTGATATTTTACGTATCAATCTCTTAGCAAGATATGGAGGTTATTGGATAGATGCAACTTGCCTATTAACCCAATCTACCCCCGAATGGATGGATAAGCAACCACTATTCATGTATCATGCGTATGGGGAGTTTGCTTTTACACAAATACAAAGTTGTTTTATGCATGCTAAACCAAACAACTATATAATGCAAGCATGGTGTTTGCTAATGAATACGATGTGGCTTCATGAAAAGAAACTACTACATTATTTTCAACTCCATCTGATGTTCAAGGCTCTCATTACTTCAGACTCTAAAGCAAGAGAAGATTTTCAGAAAATGCCTGTTGTTTCTGAGAAAGAGACGCAAGCTTTGATGAAATTCATCTTGTCAGGAACACCAAACAACCAACAAGAGTTAGCAAAAATCAAAGAAAAATCTTTTATGCATAAACTCACCTACAAGAAAGAGATTCCTGATGAATTCTTCTCATTCTACAAGTCAATAAATTAAATAAAACATCCATTATGAAAAAAATAAAAGTTAGTATCCTTGTATCTACATACAATTGGCCGGAAGCCCTGGAACTTTCGATAAGAAGCATGTTTGCACAGACCATACTTCCAGATGAGATAGTCATTGCAGACGATGGTTCCACACAAGACACAAAGGATTTAATAGACAAATTAAGGAAAGAAACAACCATCCCTATCAAGCATGTATGGCATGAGGATAAAGGCTTTCGCAAAACAATCATTTTGAATATGGCCATAGCCCAAATCACAGGCGACTATATCCTGCAAGTAGATGGAGACGTGGTACTGTCATCACATTTCGTGAGCGACCATCTGGAGCTTGCAGAGAAAAATTATTTCGTATGCGGAAGTAGAGTTAAGCTTTCTCCCGAAGTAACCCATCGTATCATGGCATCAAAGAATTTCAAGCTGAATATCTGGAACATGCCAACAAGTTTTCTGCTCAACAGTTTCCGCGCCAAATTCTTACGCCATTATATGGCCTTGAGATACGCCAAGAAGATAGACCATCTCCGCGGCTGCAACATGGCCTTCTGGAAAGAAGACCTCATCAAAGTAAATGGCTATAATGAAGACCTCATGCAATGGGGACATGAAGATGGAGAAATCGCATTCCGCCTTCACTTCGCAGGAGTCAAGAAGAAAGCTTTGAAAATGGGTGGCGCCGTATATCACCTCTACCACAAAGAAGCATCAAGAGACAATGAGCAACGCCATTTCACGGAACTCGAAAAAGTTAAGAAAGAACATCTGTCCTGGTGTGAGAACGGTATAGATAAATATCTCAGATAACAGATAAACTCTTTTAAAAACTTTGCCTTTGACAAATAAGAGCATCAATCAAAGGCAAAGTTTTACAATTCTATCATCTGCAGAATCTAATGAAGATTATAATTTATTTTATACCAAAAAGCTCGCAGTTGAAACCAAAGGTAAAACAATAAATTATATTTTTGTGTTTTAGCCACATCCTGTAGCGTATGATAAGCTCGTTTATGCCACATTTCCAACATTTCACTTGACCCCATATCTATAATATTATCAACTAGAGCCTTATATTTAGAGTAGCAAGATTTATATGATTCCTTTTGACTTGCCAATCCACCTACCCTTGGCGAATAACAATAAAGGACATCAGGTATTACTTTTAAATATTGCGCCTTAAGACAATATGCCAGAGCAAAGATTTCATCTTCTCCCAAACAAATATTCTCATCAAAACGCAAATTATACTTTTCAATTAAATTTCTCCTAAAAATTTTATCGAAAGCATAACCCAAAACATTATAGCCTGTATCATTCTTACACAAAGACAACATTAATTGTTCTTTTTCTATTTCATTAACAGCACATTGCCTTCTCAATGATAAACTCATAGAACTTTCATCATTATATCTAAGAAAAAAGCCAAAAAAGAGAACATCAAATCCCTGCACTTGCTCCATAAGTGTGGCCAAATAATCGGAAGTTACCCAATCATCAGAATCAACGAAGCATACATACTTACCTACACTTTTATCCAATCCAACATTACGAGCCGCACTAACTCCCCTATTTATCTGGTGAGTAACATGGATACGCCTATCCATCAGAGCATACTCATCACAAATAGCTCCTGAAGCATCAGTACTTCCATCATCTATCAAGAGCAATTCAAAACTTATAAAAGTTTGAGACAAGATGCTATCAATACAGCGTCTTAAATATTTCTCTACATTATATATAGGAACTATTATACTTACATCAGGTATATACTTACAAGATTTTTGATTTATAATCGATTGCGATCTTTTAATTATATTTTCAGACTCCATTATACTGACTTTTATTTTTTTCTATCACTTTTGCAACAATCAACATTTGGTACGTACCCATCAACAAGGCATAAACAAGCCCAGGCACACCATCACGCCACCCACTTTTTAGAATATAAGCCTTAAACATACGAAACACTGGACGCAAGAATAGTTTACCAACACCATATTGCTTGTCCTTCCGGCGCTCTACCTCATAGTCGCTATAGGTGTTGTTCTTGCGCATGATGTCGGCAATGCTATCGTTGGCAAGATGCTCGAAGGCCAGGTCTTCCCTGTTGCGGGGAACCCGATATACAACACCATCTACTACCGGCGATGTATGGATTACCGGCGGCCAATGGGTCTTGTCCTTTCTGAAGAAGCGCAGAATGTAGTCGGGATAGCTGCTGTGCATAAAGCGCCCCATGAAGTAATTCTTTCTCGGAATACTGATGCCATCCGGACACTGAGCCTCAGCAATCTTCGCATAGAGATAATCATGAAGCGCCGGCGTGACAAGCTCATCAGCATCCACAACCAAGACCCAAGGATGGGAGGCTGCATCTATCGCAAACTGGCGTGCCGGTTCTACTATAGAAACTCCTTTTTTCTTGAATGTCACTATCTTGCACCCATAACGCTGGGCTATCTCAAGCGTGTCGTCCGTGCTTTCCATATCACAGATGACTATCTCATCAAAGTCCTTGACGGAGTCTAGGACTCTCGCCAGGAACTTTGATGCGTTGTATGTATTGATAACTACAGATATCTTGTTATTGTTCATGTCTCTTTGGCTATTGATACTTTACGTTTATCTTTCTAGGGGGCTACCTAAGATTCTACTGTTGTGACTGATTGCCAACCACCAGTTCGTTCTTCGTCATTCTCTCCATATACGACTGGATAATGGCCTTCACCTCGCGCTCCATGGCTTTGCGAACGGCAGGTTCCTTGTCGGCAACATTATTCTCCAGCAGCAGGTCGGTGCGGAAACGATAGAGTGCCTTGGTCTGCTGACCATCCCACTGCAAGAGATAATCGCCCTTTACATACTGATAGAAACCATTGTTATAGTTCACCGCCCAAGTATCCTTGGCTGGCGTGGTAAGCAGGTCGATGCCGAAGCCCACATACTTCTTGTCATAACCCAGATAGCTCAATACCGTAGGCATGATGTCTATCTGCTGGGCAATGGCATCACGCATGCCCGGCTTAAACTCGCCGCTAGGGTCGAAGAAGATGATTGGCGAACAGAAACCACCCAAATCGGTCTGATAATAAGCATGGTCGCTCAGGTTGGTATGGTCGGAAGTTATCGCAAAGAGGGTATTCTTGTACCAAGGCATCGTCTTCGCCTTGGCGAAGAACTTACGCAAGGCATTGTCTGTATAACGGATGCACTTATGGATGACGATACCCTCTTCTGGGAATACTTTCTTATACTGTTCTGGGATTACATACGGATGATGCGAAGAGGCAGTGAAGAGTGCAGTCATAAACGGCTGCTTCATCTCGCCCATCTTCGTGGCATAGAACTGCATGAAAGGCTCATCCCAGATGGCCCAGGTACCATCAAAGTCCTTGTCGCCACCAAATCGCTTGTCGGCATTATATTCCGTACGACCGAAATAATCGGTGAATCCCGTGGTGCGGGCGAATGCCTGGAATCCCATCGAACCATTCTCTGCTCCATGGAAGAAGGCAGAATAATAGCCTTTCTTCTTCAGCTCGCCAGCCAAGCCACTCACATTGTTCATGGATGCCGGGGTAAGGAAGAACGGCTCCACAAACATCGGGATGCTGGAAAGTATGCTAGGCATGCCGTCGATACTCTTTCTACCATTGCAGTAGGAATAAAGATAGGTGGCACTATGCTGCATCAAGGAATCGACAAAAGGAGTATATCCCTTGTACTTGCCGTTTTCCAGCCACTTGTTGAAGCCGCCGATATACTCACGGCCAAAACTCTCGATGATGATAACCACCACATTCTTCTTGCGCTTTACGAGCGTATCAGAAGGGGTATGGATAGGAGAATAGATGGCATTGAGCTGCTTCTCCGTATAGTAATCAGGCACTACGAATACAGGCTTGTCGATGGTACGGATGATGGAGAAAGGAGTATTCAGCACGATGGCAGCCTCCTGCGGGCGGTTTACATACTGATTGGCATTGCTGATGGTGATAGGGCGAACTGCCGTGGTGAAACCTCCACGCATACCTGCTACGCAGAAAGGTACGAACACCGCCAGACAAAGAAGATGAACGCCATAATAAGCAAACAATCTCTTTGGCTGATAAGGACGGGAAGCCTCAACAGGCAACTTGCCCTTTGGCATGCGATAAAGAAACCACAAGCCTGCTATCAGGATGATGCCTATCAGCACCAGATACCAATGGTTGAGAATCTCAACCCCAAAGATTCCACCCAGATTCTTCTCGTTTCTAAACTCAGAGAACACGGTGACCGTGGTACGGCGCGTGGTGTATTTAAAATAAACGCAATCCACCAGATTGGCTATGATGCAGATGGAATTGCAGATTACGAACACCCACTTCGCCATCTTCTGATACCAGCCTCTCTCCTTGTAATGGATAGGAAAAAGCATCAGGAGCGCATACAGGGCATTGGTATAAAGGATGGCAGAGGTATCAAAATACCAGCCGCCATGAAGCATCTCGCCAAAGGCGCCCCATGTCATCGCTTCGGAAAACACACTCCAGTTGGTCGCCAGGAAAACCAGGCGGCATATCTCATACACCACATAAACCAGCACCATATTGATGACGAAGCACAAAGGCGCTGAAAACAAGTTTCTCTTCTGTTTCATCTTTCCTATTCCTATTTTTTTCTTTTATCTTTGTTCTTTTCTATTTTTCTATCTCCCTTTCAGCAAATTTCTTTCTACTTTTCTATCTTCTTTTCTGCATAATCCCGGGTATACATCTCGTAGATGAGCTTGAACCATATCAGCACGCAAGGCAAGGCCTTCAGGGCGTAAGGCTGCACGTAGTTCTTGCGGATGAAAGCAGGGAAAAGATCGGATGGCGACATGCTCGTCAGGATAAAGGCAAACACCATCAGGGCAATATCCCAGCGGCTGCGCTTCCAAGGAGCCGTGATATACCAGATTGCTACGCCCAGGAGGGCGATGATGTAGGTGCTCGATTCGCTGCCCGTACTAAACAGGACTACAAACATCAATACCGATGCCAGGAAAGCATAGCGGAAGGCGATGTTGCCATACTGCCTAATGCGCAGATAAGGATAGCAGAACGCCAATATGCCCGGAACTATCAGCCAAAGGTCGGAATAAGTGGCAACATGCGAAATCTTGCGCACCAGACCGAGCAAGGACTGGTTCTGAGCACAACTGAACATATTCTCCATGTTCTTGCCCGTAAGACTGACGTGCCACTCCTTATACTGGTCGATGATATACTCCGGACTGGTTATCGCCATCGGCAAGACGAAGAACAGGGCTGCCCATCCTATCAATGCAGCCACAAACTTCACCTTGTGCTTGGAGAAGAAGAAGAACGCCAGTCCCACGATGCCATAAAGTTTCACGAAGGTTCCGATCATGATAAAGCAGGCTGCCGTAATATCCTTCTCTTTCTCTACGCAATAGAACGAAGCGATGATGATGGCGGCAATGATGATGTTAAACTGGCTCATAAACAATGCCGTGAGCAACTCATGGGCACAGAACCAATAGCAGAATATCTGCTTGCCTTGACGCAACGGCAGCTTACGGATGGCTACAAACAGGGCCAGCGTCATCAGTACATGCCAGAACAGCAGACCCAACGGATGAGGCAGCACAGCAAAAGGAGCAATGATAATGCTGAAGAACGGACCATAGTGGTTCGAATCGAAAAACTCCGAAGGATACTGGGCATACAATGATGTCTGCTCCCAAGCATGCCAGAATACATACTTGAATATCAAGAAGTTATTACACTTGTGAATCTTGGTCAATGCAGACACCACACCTAGAATCAACCAGAGCCCCAGCAGGGTGCGAGGGTCGCTGAAGAAAGGGCGACCGAAAAAGCGCCTGATACCTGCCAGCCACTGGCTATTCTCCATTTTTGTACTATCCATTCTATCTGTCTTGTTATAATTACTTTATTTAGGGGGCAAAATTACGCAAATTCCACGTAATTAGCAAATAAATCCATATTTATTTTGAGAAATCAGTTTTTTAATATACCTTTGTCCCAATAATTAAAGAAAAAACAAAAAGATGAACATAGGATTCGATGCTAAAAGAGCGGCACAAAACCGCACGGGATTAGGAAACTACAGCAGGTTTGTCATCAGGATTTTGTCGGAGAAATTCGCCGGCAATCAGTATCATTTATATACTCCCAAGCCTCATCGCATGCCCTATCTCCAGGAGATACCAACACTCAAGCACCTGTTTCTCCATTTTCCGCCCCAAGGAATATGGAGCAGGATCCGCTCGCTCTGGAGAGTTTGGGGTATCACAAAAGATATACAAAAGGACGGCATCCAAATCTTCCATGGCTTGAGCAACGAGCTTCCGCTCAACATCGGAACTCCCGAGCAGCGAAAGATGAAGGCTGGCGGCAAGGGATGCAAATACATCGTCACCATTCACGACCTCATCTTTATCCATACTCCCCAATACTATCATTGGATAGACCGGCAGATATACAACTTCAAGTTCCGCCGTGCCTGCCGGTGTGCCGACCGCGTGATAGCCGTCAGTGAATATACCAAGCAGGAAATCATGCACTATTACCATACTCCGGAAAGCAAGATAGACGTGGTTTACCAGGGCTGCGACCCGGTTTTCTCACAGGAGATAGAAGAAGGAAAGCTGCAGGAAGTAAAGGCAAGATACCAGCTTCCCGATAAGTTTGTACTCTATGTGGGAAGCATCGAGGAGCGCAAGAACCTGATGCTGGTGGCGAAAGCCATGGCAGAACTGAACAGAAGAGCCGCCATCCACGTGGTAGCCGTGGGCCGCCGCACGGCCTATGTTGACCAGATACAGGATTTTCTGAAGGCGCAGGGCATAGATCATCTGTTTCATTTCTATCATCAGGTGCCTTATGCCGACCTGCCAGCATTCTACAAATGGGCCAGCACCTTTGCCTATCCTTCCAGAATAGAAGGCTTCGGCATCCCGCTGCTAGAAGCCATCAGCAGCGGAGTTCCTGCCATCGGATGCACCGGTTCGTGCCTGGAAGAGGCTGGCGGACCAAACAGCATCTATGTGAATCCTGATGATGCGAAAGGCATGGCTGATGCCATCTTACGCACCTGCACGGATGAACCCCTAAGGCAGTACATGATAAGCGAAGGAAAAAAATATGCGCTCAATTTCTCGGACGAGAAACTGAGCAACGACCTGATGAAAGTTTATGAGAACCTATCAGAATAAAGGTTCTCATAAACTTTCTATTCTTATCCGATTCTTTAAGCCCGCTCTTTATACCCTTTCTTCGATAAAGTATCGTGGGCGGCGCTTTACCTCGGTATAAATCTTGCCGATATAGACACCTGTGATGCCCACACCCGTGGTAATGATGCCTCCGATAAACCACATGGAAACGAGCAGGGAAGTCCAGCCCTGGATGGTCTTGCCCTGGAAATGCTCCACCAAGGCAAAGATGATCATGATGAATGACACCAGGGTCATCGCCAAGCCTAGGAAGGTGATAAACCTTAAAGGTGCCACGGAGAACGAGGTGATGCCATCGATGCTGAAGCTCAGCATCTTGGTGAGCGGATACTTGCTCTCACCTGCCTCGCGTGCCTTACGATCGTAATAGACGAATCCCTCACGGAAACCCAACTGGCGGACGATGGATCTGAGGAAGAGATTGCGCTCGGGATACTGCATCAGAGCCTTCAGGGTGCGGTTGGTCATCATGCGGAAATCGGCATGATTATACACCGTATCCTTATCCACGCTCTGCATCAGCTTATAGAAAGCCTGGGCGGTGAATCGCTTGAAGAAGGTATCGGTCTTACGTTCCTTGCGCACACCATAGATGATATCCTTGCCTTCCTGCACCTGCTGAACCATATCGATGATGGCATTCTCATCGTCCTGCAGGTCGGCATCGATGCTCACCATCGCATCACAATGATCCACAGCTGCCTCCATTCCTGCCCAGAGGGCATTCTGATGGCCGCGGTTATGGGATAACTTGATGCCATGCACATACCTGTGCTCCTTGGCAGCATCCGAAATCATCTGCCAGGTATGGTCACGACTTCCGTCGTCAACAAGGAGCAATCCCGTGTCGGCGTCAGTCTCTTTCTTGATGTTTTTTATCAGATTGCCAAGCACCTCCAGGGTTTTCGGCAACACTTCTTCCTCGTTATAGCAAGGAATTACTATTAATATCTTCATACCTTCTTCCTCTTTCACGATACTTAATCCATATAGTTTGCAAAGATACGAAAAACTATCAGAAACGCCAAATTATTTAAAGACTATCTTGTTTCTGAATTTCTCAACAACTTTTTATCTTTCATTTTCTTGCAAGTTAATAATATTTTTAGTACTTTTGCAACCCATAATATTACATTAATATTCATACAGCATCATCACATTAATAATATTTAAACAATGAACTATCTTATCTTTGATAAAGTTTCATAAATAAATGCCACTAGCATATCGACTTTCAAGAATATTTCGTAACTTTGTACTCAGTCATTGCAAAAAGTAAAGAACTATGGTAAGAGAAAGAAGAAAGCGAATCTATCGCAAGCGAATACCTTATGGTATGCAGAATTTTGAGGATGTGATTGAAAGGGATTGCTACTATGTAGACAAGACTCCTTTCATCGAGGAAATTGAAGACTCTAATATGTACTTCTTCTATATACGCCCTCGCCGATTCGGCAAGAGCCTTACCCTCTCCATGCTTGAAAATTACTATGACATCAACAAGAAAGACAAGTTTGATGAAATTTTTGGCAAGCTTTATATTGGTGAGAATCCAACTCCCGAACATAATAGTTATCTCATCATCCATCTCAACTTTGCCATTATTGTAGGCGGATTAGACGACTACAAGCATGGTATGGACAATTATTGCAGGACGCAGTTTAATTACTTCGTGGATGTATATTCGCATCTCTTACCAGAAGGTACCAAGGAAGGCCTCAACCAACAGGAAGATGCCGTCAACCAATTAAACTATCTTTGCACCCAAAGCAAAAAAACTGGTCAGAAGATTTATCTCTTCATTGACGAGTACGACCACTTCACCAACCAGATTCTCGCACACAAGGAGCATGAACAGAGATACCGCATACAGACCCATGGCGAAGGATATCTCAGAAAATTCTTCGATACCATCAAGGGAGCAGCAGGCGATACTTTGGCACGTGTCTTCGTAACAGGCGTTAGCCCTGTCACTATGGACGACCTGACAAGCGGATTCAATATCGGCACCAATTACTCTCTGGCACCAGAATTCAATGAGATGACAGGATTCACAGAGGATGAAGTAAGAGATATGCTGGGCTATTACTCCAGTGTGTTGCCGTTCAATCACAGCGTGGATGAACTCATCAAGGTGATGAAGCCATGGTATGACAACTATTGCTTTGCCGAAGAGGAGTACGGAAAAACTACGATGTACAATTCTGTGATGGTACTTAACTTCTTAGACAAATACATCCGCAACAACTACGACATTCCTAAGAATATGGTAGAGAGCAATGTACGCATCGACTATGACAAGGTACGCATGCTTATCCGTCATGACAAGGAGTTTGCTCATGATGCCAGCATCATCCAGCAGTTGGTAACCCAAGGATTCGTCACAGGTAAGCTTGTGGAGAATTTCCCTGCCGAACGCATCAATGACCCAGACAACTTCCTGAGTCTGCTCTTCTATTTCGGCATGGTAACGATAGATGGTGATTACAAGGGAGCCACCAAGTTTATCATTCCAAACGAGGTAGTACGAGACCAGATGTATACATATCTCTTAGACACCTACAAGGAGAACGATTTGACCTATGATAGTTTCAATAAGGGGAAATTAGAGTCTCAATTGGCATACGATGGCAACTACAAGGCATACTTTGAGTTCATCGCCGACAGTCTGAAGCGTTACTCTTCTCAGCGTGACAAGCAGAAGGGAGAAGCATTCGTGCATGGTTTCACCTTGGCGATGACCAGCCAAAACCAGTTCTATCGTCCTATCTCAGAGCTAGACAACGATGGTGGCTATGCCGACATCTTCCTTTCTCCGCTCTGCGACATCTACAAGGATATGGTGGACAGTTACATCATCGAACTGAAATACTGCAAGACCAATACCGCCGATGAGCAGCTGCAAGTTCTCTTCAAGGAAGCCTCTGCCCAAATCTGCCGCTATGCCAATAGCGACATCGTCAAGGAGTCGGTAAAGACCACTAAGCTCCACAAACTCGTAGTTATCTACCGAGGAGCAGAAATGGTAATGTGCGAGGAAGTAACGGAAAAATAAGGCTCAGGAGAGGTTGTCTTATCCACGGACAATCTCCCCTGAGCCTAAATTACGTTAACTTCCACACTCTTCTCTTGAGCCACAACGCCAAGATGGGGTCACTCATTTCCAGATGCTTAGGGGCTGGTACCGTAATCAGATCTTTCACCATCAAGGATTTCTTCAGTCGGGTTACATTGGCGGCAGTACCCAGGCGATAGGTTTCCAATATCGATGTCTGGGTGAAGCCAGTATGTACTCCATTGGTGATGGCATGCAGGAAATTCATCTGATAGGCAGAAAGGTCTTCAGTCTGCTGGATAAACAAGGGCTCGCAGGCATCCAGCAACCGGTCTATTCCATATTTCAAGTCCTCTTCTGTGGCTGCAGAATCATCCTGCACACGCAACCATACAAACCATGCCAATTGCTGTACATAAGAAGAATATCGGTCTGTTACCCGACAGATCTCACGAGCCAACTCTTCTGAGATATGCTTGCCAGTAGATTCGAAACGCTGACAGATGTACTCCACCCAGTCTTTCTCGCTAATCTTATTCAGATAGAAGAAATCACCAAAGCGATAGAATGGGTAACTGGCATTCTGGAACATCTGTTCCATCATGTGTTTCCTGCTTCCATAAAGGCAATAAGAAACATGGCTCTGCAATTGCCATACGCTACGGAGCTTCTTCTGGAAGGTCAAGGAATCAGGGAAATCGCCTATCTGCTGAAATTCATCGATACAGACTACTATATGACAACCTTTTGACCGAGCTATCATTTCCGGAAGTCTCAAAACCTCTTCAGTTGTATTGTTACCTGCATTATACTCCAAAGCCAAAGAGAAATCTGTCAAAGGATCTTGCCCAATACTGATTTTCGGAACGAAACGGCTCAAGAACACCTTGGCATTCTCCATCCATTCTTCCCATTTTGAAGAAGTAGCCCGAACCACGGCCGTGGCAAAAGCATTGATAAAATCATTCTCAGAGCGACAGCCAAAGGCATCTATACGAGCTATCCTGATGTCTTCGCTCTCTACAAGCGAACACACCTTATCCACCAATGAAGTCTTACCCATACGACGAGGTGAAATCAATATCGTATTCACTCCATACGTAAAGTTCGCCTTCAGGCGTTCTGTTTCCTCTCTTCGGTCGGTGAAGGAATCTCCTTCCACACGAACACCGAACACAAACGGAGCTTCTTTACTTTTTCTCATAATCACTACCTTATTATATACTATACAGCTTTTCTTGTGCAAAGATAGCAAAAAAAAACAAATTAAACAAGGTTGTTTAAAACAAAGTTGTTTAAAATTAGCAACTTTTTACTAAAACAGCTATTAATCAACGGATTACGTTTAATATTAGAAAAGGATAAATAGGGCGATTTTTAAAACACGGACAAATTGAATTTGTCCGGATGGTTGTCCGACAGGCATGTAAATACAAGATATTCAAGAAGTTACAAGACTCTGGACAATTTGTCCGGACAAATTCAATTTGTCCGTGTTATTTTTTTAAGAGAGAGGAATAAGACAGGATTTTGTTTCACATATTGACTCAAATTGGTTCAACTATAGAACCATCTTGATTCATATATTGAAACGAAGTGTTTCTATTATTGAAACAAAAACCAGTTAGACGAAAAACAAGAACCAGTTAGCCGAAAAGCGATAAACTACAAGTCGAAAAACTATGACTTGCCAACCGAGAAACTACGTTTTTCGACCCACAAAACTATGACTTAGATTTTTTAACACTATTTGCCCCAAATGACTGCTGAATTTCGGGCCTTATCACATACCGAAATTTGGCGGTTACAAAAGATTGTTGTATTTTTGCCCCCGCTTATCGGATAGTCCGGTAAACTAACAATTAATACACTAAAAATTATGGTACAAATCAATCTTCAAAATGCTGAGAATCTTTTGGCTGCCCAGGCTAGTACCCAACCACTTAACGACTTCCCTGTTGATCAGCTCCCACTCGGACTCTGCGACTCGCTCTCTGGCGTAGCCGTAGAGGCACGTGTGCCTGCCCTCTTCTCTGCCCTCCCTCTTGCCGCAGCTTACGCCGACGGTCTGAAAGCTATGTATTGCGACGGCAGCGAGACTCCGATGGCGCTCATGTCTATCATCATCGGCGAGCAGGCCTCGGGTAAGGGCGTATGCCGTAGAATAGAGAGCATCTGGGCGAAGAAGATGGATAAGGACGATGAGATTCCTCGTGAGGACGAAGCCTGGTATCAGCAGAACAAGGGCAAGAAGGGCGTGATAGACCCTAAACCTTGCATCCGTCACATCGGTGATACCATCTCAAAGTCGGCTTTGATGAGACGTCAGCTCTGTGCCGACGGCCACACCATGTACATGTTCAGCGAGGAGCTCGGTTCGATGAAGAGCGTGTGGAAGGTGTTCGGCGACTACTTCCGTAAGGCGTTCGACCAGAGCGAGGTGGGCCAGGACTACATCACAGCCACCAGCGGTGTAACCCACGCCCAGCTCAACTTCACGGGCTGCTGCACTCAGAACATCTTCCAGAAGTTCTTCACCGATGACAACATCGAGGATGGTTCTTCTTCCCGCATGATGCTCGCCAAGATGCCAGATACATCCTTCGCACCCCTCAGCCAGCACCACGGCTACACCGAGGAGGAGCAGGCCAACATCCTCAAGGCGGTAAGTCTGCTGGAGCGTAGTCACGGCGTGATGGAGCTGCCCCGTATGTGCGAGGAGTTCTGCCAGTGGCTCGAAGCAAAGAGACAGCTTGCCCTGGCGAATGCCGACCGTGTGATGGATGTATATCGTCGCCGTTCTGCCGTCATCGGCTTCCGTTGTGGCGTCATCTTCCACATCCTGGAGCAGACCGGAGAGGAAACAGATGCCTGCATCCGTTTTGCCAAGGCTGTGGCCGACTACGTGCTCGCCATGCAGATGGAGCTGTTTGGCTTGCGTCTCGACAAGCAGCAGCAGTTCAACGAGGCAATCCCGGTATATAAATCCCGTAACACCCTGCTCTTCGCCCAGCTCCCTGAGCAATTCACCCTCTTCGATGCCAGCCGCGAGCGTGGCGACGGAGCCAGTCGTGAAACCATCCGTAAGATGATAAGCCGTTGGACCAAGCGTGGTCTCTGCAAGAAGCTGAAGGGTGGCGACACCGAAATCTGGCAGAAGCTTACCCTCTCGGCATAAAGCACATCTACCCTCTCGGCATAAAGTATCTTGAATCTCCTTAAAACAGTTAATCCCCCATCACGCAGCCAAAGCGTGGTGGGGGATTACTGTTTCTGATAATATCGTTTTTTATTGCTGATAACACATGAAAAAAGAGATAATGATAAAGGTAAAAGCATAAAGTTTCATAAATTATACCTTTGGGTATAATACCTTTGGGTATAATTTTGTAACTTTGCTGCCAGAATAATATAAAAAGACAATATACAATGAAGCGAACAATATTTCCGTATGATTTCTCTCCCTACTATCCGATAGGGATTCAGCCATGCCCCATGTATGTGGATGTGGCAAATCGTATATATAATAATATTAAGGACATGGACCTTAATTTGCCTAATGCAGATAAATTGAAGAAAGAGATTGCCATCAATGCAGCAATCTATTTTGAGGATAAGATGTCTGATATAGGTCTGTGGAATACCTTTGTTACTAAGCACTTGCTTGCCTACATGCACCCATTGCCCTTCTTTGATGATTTTGAGTCTCTTGACAAGAATGAGGTGAATGCCAAAGAAGTAGAACTGCTGGTGTGGCTCGTGCTGTCACGTAACTTCGATGACCGTTTTCTCAATCCTTTAGCTATGGGTGAGGATGCGGCAAATCTCATCATGGAGGTGCTTACCGAGGATGAGGATGTAGATTCGAACGATTCTTTGTATGATTTTATATACGATACAGATAAAGCCAATGACTATTTCAAGTTGAAGCATGTGCTGATATGGCTTCGTCGCTCCTACCTTCTCTGTTCTCCTTTATCAGAGGAAAAATTTAGCAGTTTACTTGATTCATACACAGGAATATTTAAGAAATCTGAAGCTGCGTACTATGCAGAAACGGCTTTCTCTATGGGCAGCGAGATAGGACCAATGGCAGAACTGCCTCATCTGTGGCTGGCTGATATGTTTTTGGAACATGATATGCAGAAAGAGTCAGAAAAGCTACGGAACCTGATTTTCTGCCTACAGGATGTGTTTGAGGTGACTGACGCAGATTCGGAATATGCTGTGCTGAAGAATTCAAAGGACGAAGAGTTCAAGTTGAAGAATGCCTATCCTGATATTTTCCGTAAGGGTTCTTATGTTTATACAGCGCTTGTAAAGTATGCTGATAATGACTGGGAGATTAATGGCGTGTTGTTCAACTCAAGCCAAGAAGCGTATGCCAAGATGCATGAGCGTCAAGCACAGTTGAGCAGGTCTTATGAGCTTGCTTATCCTTTGTATATGAAACGTACGAAAGGGAAGCGTCTTGCATTCTTTGAAGACACCAAACAGTTACAAAAATGGTTGATGAAAATTTCACCAGAGGTGGATATGACAGAGGTTTGCCATCAGTTGCCAAATGGATCACAGGTTGCTTTTATTTCCGAGAAGGCAGGAATCATTTTCGCTCCGAATATTGTTCATGCAATAAAATGCAGCAACAACCCATACTACAGGAAATGTGATGTACATAGATTACAGAAGGAAACGATGGAGACCGTGCTCAATACCAGCACCATACATCCAGAACTGCTGCATTATCTGCTCGAGAATAACATGTTGCAGGATGGAGATTTGAGTTATAGCTACCCAAGCGACTTGGGTAAGGAGATATTTACACGTAATATCGACTTTATTGCTCGCCAGCATCGCAGACACTTTTATCATGACCACGATTTCTGACAAGCTGCAAAGAAAAAAAGAACGAAAAAGACTTTAAGTATATGAACAAGATACCATTCGAATATGGTTCTATCGCAGAAAATGAATATTTCATTGATAGAATTGAAGATCGAAGAGACCTCAAGACTTTTCTTGGAGGAGGCATCAACGTGATGCTGATTTCTCCAAGAAGATGGGGTAAGTCTTCACTTGTCAAAGCAGCTATGGAAGAGCTGAAGCAAGAACAGAAGGACGTGAGAGTATGCTATCTGGATGCCTTCAAGATTTTCTCTGAGGAAGAGTTCTACAACAAGTTTGCAAGTGCAATTCTCCAGGGCGTTTCTTCCACTGTGGAAAAGAGATGGGCAGAAAGTGCCGAGGAAATTCTCAATCTTCCAGAAAAGATTGCCAAGGCAAAAGGCATCCATGTCATCGTGTGCATTGACGAGTTCCAGCAATTGGCGAACCTGCCAGACTGGAAGCGCCTGGAAGGAACCATGCGTTCGGTATGGCAGGGACAACACAGTACTACCTACTGTCTCTATGGCAGTAAACGCCACATGATGATGGATATATTCGGCAACTCGAAGAATCCATTCTATCGTTTTGGACAGATGATGACCTTGAAGAAGATAGCCAAGGAATACTGGAAACCTTTTATTCACGACAGTTTCTACAATCACGGCAAGTCTATCAGCGATGATATGATAGAGCGAATCTGCAATGCCGTGCAATGCCACTCCTGGTACATGCAGCAATTCTGCTTTCTCATCTGGACACGTACGGCAACAGAGGTGACAGAGGAAATCTATCAGTCGCAGCTCACCAAGCTCCTGGATACCAATGCCGATATGTTCATTACCGATATCGATGGCATGCCTGCCTCACAGATAGCATTCCTGCGTGCCGTCTGCATGGGAGAGACCCATTTCAACGCCCAACAGGTTGTAGCAGAATATGGACTCGGTGCTCCACGCACCATCACCAAGAACAAAAAGACTCTTGTAGAAAGAGACTTCATTGAGAAATCGGGCGATGGCTTCAAGATGGTTGACCCCGTCTTCGAACTGTGGTTCAAAAGGGAATATTGCAACATCTTACCTCAATAAATCATAGGAATGTAGATTTCACCACTTCCATTTTATCTGTATCTCCAAATCGGTTTGATGCGAACCTGCTATCTCCTGCAATCCGGTGGAGATATGGTTGCGGTCGAAATAGCGGGTGGTGGCCAGTTTGGCGATAACCAGCAGATGCTTGCCTATCTCCGAACGGGCCACCAGGGCACAGCGGATGCCCTCGCCATAAAAGCTGCTGAAACTCATCTGATAAAGCAGACCGGGTTCGTAGGCATAGATGCGACTGCTGAAATCCTGCGTATGGAAATAAGAAAAACTGCCCGACAGCCTCAGCCAATGCCAGCGATAACTCAGGTTCTCGTTCAGCAGATATCCCTGGCTGGGGTTCGCTTCATCAGCCTCCTTTTGGCTTGAGTTCGAACTTATCTTTTGGCTTGAGTTCGAACTTATCTCCTTGCTCACCGTATAATCCACGCTCGTCTTGGCGCTCCAGTTTTCATCAGCGAAGGTAGCATAAAGGCGCCATCGCCCTGTGGCGGTTCCCGCCTTCTCCTTATAGCGCAATCGGGTGCCTAGAGTCCATCTTTTATCAGGCTGATAGAGGATATTGAGCAGATGGTCCCAGCATTGCGTGCTCTGCTTGGTATGATACTTGGGCCACACGAAATAGGCAAAGTCGCTATAGCCGGTGATGCTCCAGCGATGAGCCGGTATCCACGTAAAGCCCAGATAGGCTCCATTCTCATCCTGCACATCGCTCCCCTCTGAAAAGCTGTTGCTGAAAAGCGAGTAATAGCGGGCGGAATAGAACCGCTGCAAGGCAAGCAGCGAGAAATGGTCGGTAAGGAGATAGGATGCGGCATTGAGGGTGGCGATGGCTCCACTATTGCCCGTCGCCGTTTCGCCTGCGATGGTCCAGCGGTGGGAAACGTAGCCATAATCCACGCTCGCATTCCAGAAGTTATTGCCTTGAGGGGCAAATCGCTTATAAAGCTGCGACTGGTCGGGCGTAAGCGGAAGGGAGAAAGAGGTATAGAAGCCTGTTGCCCCGACATGCCAGCCCTGGTTGCGATAGTTGATGTTTCCGCCCATCAGGGTGTTGGAGGCGATGTTCTGCTTTGCGATTTCCTTCAGGGTGCGATGCAGTCCGGTCTTCTGGATGGTCTGGATGCCGCCCTTGTCGGAGAGCGTGGCATCTATCTTGCGATAAGAGAAGAAGGCGGTCAGGTCGAGACCTTTCAACAAGGTATAGGTGGCAGCTGCTCCCTGCAGATAGTTGGCAGAAGATCGGGAGGAATGAACCCGGATGCGGTTGGTGGCGCTTCCCAGGGAGGAAAGCACCGAGAGTTTGCCGAAGCTGAAATCGTTGTTGAGTATCAGTCCCAAGCCTTCGTGCAGGCGGTATCTGCCCAGGGTGATGTTCTTCCAGCGCCCCAGTTTCTTTACTTGCAGATAGAAGGAGTAGAAATCATAGCCCAGGTTGTTCTTGCCGGTGCCAAAGGGTTCGCCCGCATCCTGCGACCCCACAACGCCCAGCTTTACATAGTCGCCATACCTGAACTGATAGCGCAGCCAATGTTTGTATTTATAGCCCATATAGCCATTGGCATCGCCCTTTCTTTCGTAGAAAGGCACCTTCAGCATACCCATTGCCTCATGCTTTCCATATTTGATGATATTCCTGATACTGGGGAAATCAGACTTCTTCTGGTCAGCATCTACATAGAAGAAATACTCCATCAGCTGTCGCTGATACCAGCTGATGCTCGGAATCAGAGTGAGTTCCGTCATGCTTTTCATTCCGCCATAGCGATAAACGTAAGCCTGGATATCTTCCACCTGCGAAGGGGTAAGGAAGGGCAATCGCTCCATCTCCTCGCGGGTAGCCGCATTCAGGTTTATCGGATGCTGCGCCCATTCCTCCAAATCTTCCTCATAGTCTTCCCAAGAAGTATGCTCGAAATCCTCGGTTTCAGACAGTTCTGAGAGGAGCTGCTGCCACGACTGGGCACTTACCGAAAAGGCATGGAATAGCAGGGAACTGCCTACCAGAAACAGTTTCAACAAGAATTGGGTTATGGGCTGCCAATGTTTCATCTATAGGCAAACGATTATTAAATTTCCTCAAAGTTACAATGATTTTCTGAAAATGAGCAAGAAAAAGGAAAGAATCTTTCTCTAAATGAGAAATAATCTGTAATTTTGCGGCGTGATTAGCAAGATAGAGGGGCTTACACCTTATTATATATAAGACAAATGGATAATTAAGATGGATTTCATGAAACAGAAAATATTATTCCTGCTGGCGATGTTCTTCTGCATCAGCCTGCAGACAATGGCGCAAACCGATGGCGATAACCCTGAAGACAGGGAGGTAGATATGGATACTCCTACCTTCGAACCGATGGTGAAGGTGGGAAAGGTGATGCTGGATAAAGACAGCATTCAATACGTGCAGGTGAACAACGTGTATGTTTATCCACAGCCTGTGTTCAAAAACGCCAAGGAAAGGATGGCCTACAACCGACTGGTGTATAACATCAAGAAGGTGTTGCCGATAGCCAAGGAGGTGAGAAAGATTATCATCGAGACGGGCGACTATCTGGAGACCCTTCCTAACAAGAAGGCGAAGGATGCCCACATGAAACTGGTGGAGAAGGACATCAAGCAGCGATACACGCCAAGAATGAAGAAGCTAACCTATGCGCAGGGCAAGCTCTGCATCAAGCTGGTGTATCGTGAATGCAATTCTTCTTCCTATCATCTTATCCAGGCCTTCCTGGGTCCTATCCGTGCCGGCTTCTACCAGGCCTTCGCCGCCCTCTTCGGTGCCAGCCTCAACAAGAAGTACGATCCGAACGGAGTGGATAGACTGACGGAAAGAGTGGTGAGACAGGTGGAATCGGGACAGATATAAAAAAGAAATTATCTGGCCAGACATAAAAAGAAATGTCCCTAGAGAAAAAACAGCTTTCTCCAGGGACATTTCCTTTTTTATTCCTCCATATAAAGCACCTGGATCATGGTCTGACCCACTGCCTTCAATACATTCTTATCCAAATGAGCCATGTCATCGATTACCGTATGCCAGGTAGGACCGAAACTGCTCTGCTGGCAATCTGGGTAATACGCTATCACATCGATGGTTGGAATCTTCGCCTTCTGGTTCACAGGGATGTGGTCGTCGGTAATCATACCGCCATCACTCTTAGGGAAGTAACTGCCGTAACCAGCCTGGCGGGCTGCAGCCCAAACCTTCTTCACTATGCCACCGGCATACTGCATCGACATGCCCTCACGGTAGAACTTGGCACCCTGGCCGCCTACCATATCAAGAAGAATGCCGTAACGAGGATTGTAACTATCCGGCTTGTTCTCGCTCCAATACTGCGCACCCAGCGCCCAACTGTCGCCATCATCCTGCACATCAGCCCACTGAGGCGTACCCCAGTCTTCCGTATCGAAACATACGAAATCAACACCGATATTCGGATTCAACTTCTTGTCTGCCTGCAACTGGCGGGCCAGCTCAAGCATCACAGCCACACCGCTGGCACCATCGTTGGCAGCCAGTACAGGCTTGCGCCAATTGGTACTGTCGGGGTCGTTATCAGCCCAAGGACGACTGTCCCAATGGGCACAAAACAGAATGCGGGTCTGCGCCTTCGGATTATAGTGGGCAATGATATTGGTATTCTTCAATATCGTGCCATCATAACCCTTCAGGTCGGCCTTCTGGGTCTCCACCTCGCAGCCAAACTGCTTGAATTTGCTCACAATCCATTCGCCACACTTATCGTGCGCCTCGCTATTCATCACGCGAGGACCGAAATTGCATTGCACCTGGCAATAAGCCAGCGCCGAATCGGCATTGAAGGCAGGACCTACGGGATTCAGCTTCTCAGCTTCCTCTACCTCCTGAACCTCAGGCGAACTCGAACTGTTCGCATTCTTATAGCTGATGGTACCAGCCACCACTCCGGCAGCCACCACCAAGCCCAAAATTATCTTCATTTTCTTCGTCATCGTATTTACTTTGAACTTTCAGATTTGAACTTTGAACTTTATGATTACTTTAATAACTATCGAATTCTTCGTTCTTCACTCTTCATTCTTCACTTTCCAAAGTTCTGCACCTGCGTCATCACTCTGAGCCAGTTGCCTCCCCAAATCTTGGCGATGTCCTGCTCGCTATACTTGCGGCGCAGCAGCTGGAGGGTGAAGTTGATGAGTTCAGAAGAATCGGCAAGTCCGCGGATGCCTCCATCTCCATCGAAATCGGTGCCGAGACCTACGTGGTCAATGCCCATCACGTCGATGGCATGCTCCAGGTGGGCGATGGCATCCATGATGTCTGCCCCTCCCTCCTTGCGCAGGAATCCGTGGTAGAGCGTGGTATGCGCCACACCGCCACGAGCCGCCAGAGCACGCATCTGGTCGTCGGTCAGGTTGCGGGGAACATCGCAGAGCGCACGGCTGCTGCTATGACTGCACACAATAGGAGTCTGACTGATTTCGAGCGCATCGTAGAAGCTCTTCTCTCCGGCATGACTCAAATCTACCATAATGCCATGGCGGTTCATCTCCTGAATCACCTTGGCTCCGAAACTGCTCACGCCATTGTGGGTATTGCAGCCACGGGCGCTGTCGCAGATGTCGTTGTCGCCATTGTGACAGAGGGTGATATAGACGATGCCACGCTGGGCAAAATGCTTCACGTTGCTCAGGTCGTGCTCCAGGGCAAGACCGTTTTCAATGCCCAGCATGATGCTCTTTCTGCCTTTTCGCTTATCGCTGTAGAGATCGGTAGGCGTGCGGGCGATGCTGAGATACTGGCTGTTCTTGCTCACTATCTCCTCTATCTTGTCGAAGATGAGGTCGGCATACTGCGCCGGTCCCTGCACATCGAAAGCCACCTTGCTGCTGAAGCTCTCGCCTATCTTAGGCTGCGGCAGATAGGCCACCATGGTGGTGGCATCCTGATGGCCGTCGGTCATCTTATGCAAATCCACAAGGATGCGCGAATCACGATGGTCGAACTTGACGCCTTGCGGGAAGAACATCGGCGTATCGCAATGGGTGTCGAGGGTAAGGATGCGCTTATGCAACTGCTTGGCTGCATAGAAATTATTCGCCTGGTTTACAAGCCACTGGAAAAGCTTTCCACCTTCCTCGCCGAGCCATTCCGGATGCCACTGCACACCGAGTATCTGCTTATACTCGCTGCTCTCTATCGCCTCGATGATGCCATCGGTAGATTTGGCGATGATGCGCATGTGCTTGCCCGGCTCGCTCACCGCCTGATGGTGGAACGAGTTGACGAAAATCTTCTCTGCCTCATATATATTATATAAGGTGGAATCTTTCTTGATTTCAACACTGTGGGTAGGTTCCGAGCGGTCGGCATCCTGACTGTGCTTCACCTGCTGCTTGATGTCCTGATACACCTTTCCGCCCAAGGCAATGGCCAGGGTCTGGATGCCGCGGCAAATGCCGAGCATCGGAATCTGGCGGTTGAACGCCAGACGGGTGAGCATCAGTTCTGCCGCATCACGCTCCTGGTTGATGTTGTGAAGACGAGGCGAAGGTTCTTCGCCCATCCACAGCGGGTTGTGGTCGCCGCCACCGGTGAGGATGAGACCATCCAGATGCTCCAGGGTATTGACAATGACGGAGCTGTCGGCAACAGGGGGGATGATGACAGGCGTTCCGCCCGCCGCAATCACCTGCTTGTAATAACGGTCGCGAAGCGTAGCGTCAATCCCTTCGTAGTTGGCAGAGATGCCAATCAGGGGCTGACGCTTCGCTTCGGGAAAAGAAGAGTACGCACCCTTGAGATGCGACTCCAAGTCAAATGTTTCCATTTGTTTATTTCTAAATACAAAAAAATTACTCTTCCTCCAAAAGAACAGGCACCTCGCGCTTGATACTCTGCTCAAGCGAGATGAGAGTTTCGGTAGAAACTACGCCTGGGATAGCCTGGAGCTTGTTGTTAAGCAAGTCCATGAGCTGCTCGTTGTCGCGGGCATACAGTTTGAGAAGCATGGTGTAAGAACCGGTTGTGAAGTGGCACTCCACAATCTCAGGAATATTCTGCAGTCTTTCTACCACCTTCTTATACATGTTGCCACGTTCCAGGTTAAGTCCCACGTATGTGCAGGTGGAATAACCCAGGCTCTTAGGGTTTACATCGAAACCGCTGCCTGTGATGAAACCATCCTCCATCAAGTGCTGTACACGCTGATGGATGGCTGCACGGGAAACTCCGCATTCAGCGGCTACGTCCTTAAAAGGAATACGGGCATTCTTTGAAAGGATGCCGAGAATCTTTCTGTCAAGATTGTCTATTTTTTCCATTTCTTTTT
>ERZ1026858.320-NODE-320-length-26638-cov-5.699244_pt1 | contig 26638 bp, 21 predicted proteins | sample MGYA00380159_ERZ1026858 | MGnify/ENA primary metagenome ERZ1026858 (study PRJEB33269, sample SAMEA4719795) | human gut metagenome | biome: human-associated habitat; feature: organic feature; material: feces | place: Cameroon | collected 2013-10 ...
CTTCTGCGGTTCGCTCTGGCTGGCGGGTTTCGGGTCAAAGCTGTTCAGCCGGGCCGTGCCGGACAGCAGCCACGCCACAAACAGCGTCATAAGAATGACGGAATCGATCGGGTGCAGCACAAAGTTCAGCGGGTAAAGCACACCGGCGGCCAGCAGCGGCAGCAGCGCGCTGTAAACCAGCGCCATGCGGGTGTTCTGGGCAATGCGGGCATCCACCGCGCGGGAAATGCGCACGGCGGCAGCGGCATCGGCCAAATCATCCCGAAGCAGCATCACATCGGCGGCGGGCAGCGGCTCGGCTCCCATGCCAATGCCGACATCGGCACAGGCCAGTGCCACGGCGGCAGAAGTACTGCCTATCATGGCGGCAGGGCCGTTTGTTTGCAGGCGGCGCAGTTCGGCTTCCAGCTCTGCGGGGGCAAGGCCGGATACCACGTGGGCGTCATCCAGCCCAACCTGAGCGGCAACGCGGTCTGCATTGGTGCGGCTGTCGCCTGTCAACAGGATCACATCCAGCCCAAGGGCTTTCAGCGCGTCAATGGCGGCTTTGCTGGCGGGCTTTACGGCATCGGCAACGCCGATCAAGCCGGCTGCGTGGCCGTCCAGCGAAAAGTAAAGCGGGGCAATGCCGTCAGCGGCCAGCTGCTCGCCAGCCTGCTGCAAATCGGGGGTCAGCTCGCACTGGGCGGCAATAAACTCGGCGCTGCCGCCTGCCATCACCTTTCCGGCCATTTTGCCGGTCAGGCCCTGGCCGTCCAGAATGGTGATGTTCTTGACGGCGCTCAGCTTGATGTTCTCCGCGGCGGCTTTGCGCATCACGGCGCGGGCCAGCGGGTCCTGGCTCTGGCTTTCCAGCCCGGCAGCCATGCCAAGCAGAAACTTGGCGGGCACGCTGCGGGTACCCACAATGGTGACCACTTCCGGCTCGCCGTTGGTGATTGTTCCGGCTTTATCCAGCACGGCGGTGTGCAGGGTACCGATGGACTGCAGGCTGGCGGCTGTTTTGAACACGATGCCGTGCTTGGCACCCACGCTGGCGCCGGACATGATGGCAGCTGAAGCTGCCAGCGCCAGCACACAGGGGCTGCTGACAGCCAGCACGCTGACGGCGCGGGCCAGCGCAAAAGCAAAGCTCTGCCCCAGCAGCAGCCAGATGATGAGCACCACGCAGGCAATGCCGATAACGGCGGGCACAAACACGCTGCGTACCTTATCGGCCAGGGAACTCAACGGCACCTTAGCGGCGGCAGTGGTCTGCACGGTATGTACCAGCTGGGCGGCGGTGGAATCCGGCCCGATGCGGGTGGCACGGCAGATCAGGGCGCCGCTCTGGTTGGCGGTGGCGGCGTAAACAGTGCTGCCTTTGTGTTTGGCTACGGGGGCGGCGGCACCGGTCAGGGCAGATTCATCCACCGTGGTTTCGCCCTCGATGACAACGCCATCTACCGGCATCACATCGCCGGGACGAATCAGGAAGATATCGCCCACCGCGACTTCATTTAGCGGCACGGTGTACTGCTGGCGGCTGCGCAGCACGCAGGCGGTTTCGGGAATGCGCTCTGCTAGGCTGTGCAGAGGGGCCATGGCTTGTGCCTTAAACCGTACTTCCAGCAGCTGGCAGGCTGCGGCAAAGGTCAAAATAGCGGCGGCAGAGGGCAGGAACAGCTCCTGCGGGGCATCCTGTGTAAAAATGGCGATCATGCCGTAAACCAGCGCCGCCCCGGAACTGAGCGCCACCAGCGTATCCGGCCCGGGGGCGCGGATGCTCTTGCAGCCGTTGATAAAATAGGAACGGTTCAGCCAGCAGACCGGCACGGTGAGCACCAGCTGCACAATACCGCACCACATGGCGTTATCGCCGGTCAGGAACGGCGGCAGTGGCAACCCGAACGCAGCGCCAAGGCCAAGGTAAAAAAGCGGAATCAGCAGGCAGGTACTGATGACCAGCCGCCGCTTGATCTGGGGAACAGCGCTGCCCGGCATGGCGGCAGCGGCCCCGGTAGGTTCAAAGTTTTGCATTGGAACACTCCCGTATCAAATAAGAGTTGCAAGCGTCAGGAGATGTTGGTGGAAGAAAGCCGGTGATTGAGCCGGGGTGCCTGACGGCACACCCCTACCATTAAAACAGACCTTCCGGCAGAATAATGTCGTTTTGCGGCACGCGCTGCCAGCTGAAGCCGTCGGCCAGCTCGGCAGGGGTGCGGGGGTCCGGGGCGTTTTGCAGCCCGCAGGCATAGGCCAAACGGCCAATGATCTGCTCCGGCGTGTAGCGCGCCTGTAAATGCTCCAGGCTTTCGTCCCCATCCCGTTTGGAAAGCCGCCGCCCATCCGCGGCCAGCAGCAGCGGCATGTGATAAAATTCCGGCGCGGGCAGGCCCAGTTCCCGGTAGAGCCACAGCTGGCGCGGCGTGCTGGACAAAAGGTCTGCCCCGCGCACCACCTGGGTAACGCCCATCAGGGCATCATCCACCACCACGGCCAGCTGGTAGGCAAACACGCCGTCCGCCCGCCGCAGGTAAAAATCCCCGCAGTCCTGCGCCAGATTCTCGGCATAGGGACCCATGTGGCCGTCCACAAAGGAAATGGTCTCGTCCGGCACCATCACCCGCCAGGCGGGTTTGCGTTTGGCGGCGCGCTGGGCGATTTCTTCCGGCGTCAGGTTCCGGCAGGTCCCGGCGTACACCACCTGTCCATCGGAGCGGTGGGGGGCATCGGCGGCGTGCAGCTGGCTGCGGCTGCAAAAGCAGGGGTAAACCAGCCCTTTGCGCACCAGCTTTTGGTAATATTCTTCATAGATAGCGCTGCGCTCGCTCTGGTAATAGGGGCCGCGAGGGCCACCCTGACTGCCGCCTTCGTCCGCGGCAAGGCCGAGCCAGGCAAGGTCAGCTTCCAGCAGGTCGGCAAATTCGCGCGGGCAGCGCACGGCATCCAGATCCTCAATGCGCAGCACAACCCTGCCGCCGCTGCTTTTGGCCGAAAGCCATGCAAGCAGACAGCAGCACAGGTTGCCCAGGTGCATCCGCCCGCTGGGGCTTGGCGCATAGCGCCCGACTGTGCTGCTCATTCCAGCGTATAGCGGGCATCGCCCAGGCTGCGCAGGTGGACGCGGTAGAACCCGGCAACGGCCCGCACCATGGCGTCAGCATCGGCCACTGCGGCGGTTTCCACCGCACTGTGCATGGCCAGCTGGGCCAGGCCAATATCTACCATGGGCACCGGCACGGTATGGCTTTGCAGGTTGCCCAGCGTGCTGCCGCCCGGCAGGTCGGCACGGTTGGCAAACACCTGCACCGGAACGTTGTTCTTGCGGCAGATCTCCTTAAAAATCGCGCCGGTCAGGCCGCTGGTGGTGTATTTCTGGCTGGCATTGACTTTGACCACAACGCCCTTGCCCAAAATGACCTTGTTGCAGGGGTCAGCCTTATCAGCAAAATTGGGGTGCACGGCGTGGGCATTATCGGCGCTGAGCACAAAGCTGTTGGCAAATGCCTGGGCCTGTGCCTGGGCACTGTGGGGGATCGCATTCAGGATACGGTCGAGCACATCGCGCAAAAAGCTGCTGTCTGCGCCCTGGCGGGTGCTGCTGCCCACTTCTTCGTTATCAAACATCGCCCAGACCGGGGAGCAAGCGCTGTCGGTCTCAGGGGCGGCGTCCAAAAAGCCGTACAGGGTGGTGGCGGCGCACTCCAGGTCGTCAATGCGGGGAGCCATGAACAGCTCGCCGTCCGGCCCAATGCGGGTGGGCGCCTGGCGGGTGTAAAGCGAAAGGTCAAAGTCCACAATGTCCTCTTCTTTCACACCGGCGGCTTCGGCCAGCAGGGCGGGGAAGGGCTTGGAACCCTCCAGCCCGTACAGCGGCTGCATGTCTACCTGGGGGTTAAAGGCGTGGCCGCTGTTCAGCGTGCGGTCCATGTGGATGGCCAGCGATGGGATGACCAGCAGATCACGGTCCAGGTCCACCAGACGGCTTTCCAGCGTACCAGCGGCTTCATCCCGCACCAGCACACGCCCGGCGGCGGAGAGCGGACGGTCCAGCCAGGTGGACATAATCATTCCGCCGTAGCCCTCCACGTTCAGCTTGATGCAGCCCGCAGCGTTCACGTTGGTGTTCTTGATGCGCCAGGTGGGGGAGTCGGAATGGCTGGCAGCAATGCGCCAGCCGCCAATGGCGTGGGCAGGCACCCGCCAGGCAACGATGGAACTTTCGTTGCGGGTCACATAATAACCGTGTTCCGGTTCCAAATTCCAGTATTCGGCTTCCTCCAGGCGGGTGTAACCGGCGGCATCCAGCAGCTGGGCTGCAGTGTGTACCGCGTGGAACGGCGACACTGACCGGTGCAGAAAATCAAAAAGCTGTTCAATTTGCATGGGATAGAACCATCCTTTTATGTTTATATGATGAAATCTGTATGGTTGTTGGCGCGTGGGACAAAAGAATCCCACCCCACTTTATTTTACACCGCACAAGCGATTGATTCAACCGCAGTTTGGGCAATCCAATGCGAGTGTATGGTATATGCTGCCTTCAAGATCTTTCCAGGCAAAGCCGGAATCGGTCAGCATCATATAGGAACGGGCGCTGTTTTCCTTCGGGATGGCAGCGGAACCAGGGTTCAGGTACAAATTGCCGCTGCCAAATTCCTGCCAGGCGGGCACATGAGTGTGGCCGTGCAGCAAAATATCCCCCTTGGCAAGCGGCGGCGGGCAGGCCGTGTTGTAATGGTGGCCGTGGGTGGCAAACACTGCGCGGGAACCGGCATACAGCAGGGCATAGTCGGCCAAAATCGGGAAGTCCAGCACCATCTGGTCCACCTCGGTATCGCAGTTGCCGCGCACGCAGAGCAGCCGCTCCCGCAGGGGGTTCAGCATGGCAATTACCTCTTTGGGGGCATAGCCCTCCGGCAGGTCGTTGCGGGGACCGTGGTACAGAATATCCCCCAGCAGCAACAGCTTGTCCGGCTGCTCGCGCTCCATGGCGGCAAGCAGCTGCCTGCAGTAAAAAGCCGAACCGTGCAGGTCGGATGCAATCATCAGTTTCATGGCAGTTCCTCCGGCGGTGGGCTTGACGCAGCACACTGCCTTATACTATAATAATATCAATCGACCGGCAGGAAGCCGGCCCTGCGGCGCAGAAGCGCCCAACATCCTGGTGCATGCTGCACCGTATGGCAGATGACAACTTGATATTGCTTTGATGATAGATATGCAGAAGGTATCGTGTTCCCCAGCGGGGGGACGGGATATTTTCTGCATTTTGTTTTTGTGGATCTTTATGCGGTTTTCCGATACGCTTTAGTTCCGGCAGCCATCCAGCACGGCCGCGGCGGCCTGCTCCACCAGGGTGCCGATGGGGGCGCTTACCCCAACCACCAGGGTATCGCACCGGTTGGCGGGGATCAGGATGCGGCGGGCATCGCTTTGGGCTACGGCCTGCGCCATGGCGGGGGTGATTTCGCCCAGCAGGGCGTCAGCCATCACAATGCCGATGGGCCCCAAAATGACATCCGCCCGGCGGCAGCCCACCACCACGGCGTTCTCGCCGGTGGCGGCGCGGTCAGCCCCGGCTTTCAGCATGGCGGAAGTGGCCGCGCTGTTGGTGCCAATGGCCGTTACCACCGCCTGCGGAACGGCCTTTTTAACGGCGGCAACCAGCTGGCGGCCCAGCCCGCCGCCCTGTCCGTCAATCACAAGAATTTCCATAAAAGAAAACCTCTTTCTTTATCTCTGTTTTACCATCATCGTATCATGGTGTTCTGCTGCTGTCAAACTGTGGAATCAAATAAAAAAATAGAATGTGAGGAGTTTGAATCATGAAAACATCCACCCGTAAGCTGACCCTTTCCGCCCTGTTTTTGGCCCTGGGCCTGGTGCTGCCGCTTATCACCGGGCAGATCCCGCAGATCGGCAAAATGCTGCTGCCGATGCACATTCCCGTGCTGCTGTGCGGCATGGTATGCGGCTGGCCGTATGGCCTGGCCGTTGGCGCGGTAATGCCGCTGCTGCGCGGGCTGCTGTTTGGCATGCCGGTGCTGTACCCCACCGGCATTGGCATGGCGTTTGAGCTGGCTGCCTATGGCGCGGTGATCGGCCTGCTGTATGCCAAGCTGAACAAGCGCGGCGTGGCGGGCGTTTATATGGCGCTGGTGCCTGCCATGCTGGCCGGGCGCGCTGTGTGGGGCGTGGCACAAACCGTGCTGCTGGGCCTTGGCGGCAATGGCTTTACCATGCAGATGTTCATTGCCGGTGCATTTGCCACCGCGCTGCCGGGCATTGTGTTGCAGCTGGTGTTGATCCCCGTGGTGATGGTGGGGCTGGAACACGCCGGTGTGCTGCGCGATACGGTGTAAGCGAAAAAAATACAAAATGTATAATTTCCGCGGCTGGTAAAATTTTTACCCGCCGCGGCTTTTTTTGCGGCCAAGTATCTGCTATAATAAGAGCTGTGTAAATGTTTGATAAATAACGAACACTTCCTGAAACAGACTTTGAGGAAGAAGGTGCTGTTATGAATACAGCGAAAGAACTGTATGACCGTTGGCTGGCCCAGCCGGAACTGGATACCGCTGTGGCGGAAGAACTGCACGGCATTGCCGGGGATGATGCCGCTATCACGGACCGTTTTTACCGTGACCTGGAATTTGGCACCGGCGGCCTGCGCGGTGTGCTGGGAGCGGGCACCAACCGCATGAACCTGTACACGGTGCGCAAGGCCACCCAGGGCTTGGCCGATTACCTGAACGCGACCGACCTGCCCAAAAAGATCGCCATTGCGCATGACAGCCGCAATAACGGCGAACTGTTCACCCGCGAAGCTGCCCGCGTGCTGGCGGCAAACGGCATTACCGCCTGCGTGTACCCGCGGCTGGAGCCCACGCCCGCACTTTCCTGGGCGGTGCGCTACCTGGGCTGCGGGGCAGGCGTCTGCATTACAGCCAGCCACAACCCGGCCAAGTACAACGGCTATAAAGTGTATGGTGCCGACGGCTGCCAGATCACGCTGGAAGTGGCAGATAAAATTCTGGCTGCAATCGAAAAAGTGGACTGCTTTGACGGCGTAAAGCTGGTGGACTACGAAGCCGGTGTGCAGGCAGGCCGCATTGTGAGCATTGACGACAAATGCCTGGATGATTTTGTACAGGCTGTATATGACCAGCGCGTTGGCGATGGCACCGGCATTGAGCAGCTCAAGCTGGTGTACACCCCGCTGAACGGCACCGGCCTGGAGTGCGTAAAAAAGCTGCTGGCCAAGCTGGGTGTGACCCATGTGACGGTGGTGCCGGAGCAGGAAACACCGGATGGGAACTTCCCCACCTGCCCGTATCCCAACCCGGAAATCCGCGAAGCCATGCAGAAGGGACTGGAACTGTGCGATAAAGTACACCCGGATCTTCTGCTTGGCACCGACCCCGACTGTGACCGCTGCGGCACCGCTGTGCCGGACGGCAAGGGCGGCTACCGGCTGATCACCGGCAACGAGATGGGCATTATCCTGCTGGATTATATCTGCCACACCCGCCTGGCCCGCGGCACCATGCCCAAGGACCCCGTGGCCGTGACCACCATTGTTTCCACCGATATGGCAACGCCGGTTGCCAAAAAGTACGGCGTGGAGCTGCGCCGCACCCTGACGGGCTTTAAGTTCATCGGCGAGCAGATCGGCAAGCTGGAAGCAGAGGGCCGTGTGGAACGCTATATCTTTGGCTTTGAGGAGAGCTATGGTTACCTGTCCGGCGGGCATGTGCGGGATAAGGATGCCGTGAACGCCACGCTGCTGGTGTGTGAAGCCGCCGCCTGGTACGCCCAGCAGGGCATGACGCTGCTGGATGCCATTGAAGCGCTGTACAAAGAGTTTGGCTATTACCGCAACGCCCTGTGCAGCTTTGCCTTTGAGGGCGAAACCGGCATGTACACCATGCAGAACCTGATGAAGACTCTGCGCGCCGACCCGCCCAAAGAGATTGCGGGCTATGCGGTGGAGCGTGTTGCGGATTATGATACCGATGGCACCGGCCTGCCCCGCGCCAACGTGCTGGAATACCACCTGGCGGGCGGCCACAAGCTGATGGTGCGCCCCTCCGGCACCGAGCCGAAAATCAAAGTGTATCTGTCCGCCGTGGGCAAGAGCGAAGCGGAAGCCGATGCGGTGAACGCGGAGCTGGCAAAAGCGGCGGAAATGCTCATGAAGTGAGTTGGAAGTTAGGAGGTAGGAATGAGGAGTTAGGAGTTGGAAGGAAAAATTAGAAATCAGGAATGAGCGATTAGGAATTGTGCGGCGGATGAAGTAGGGCGCGATGCCCTCATCGCGCCGGGGAGAGACCCTGCCGGTTGCTATAAACGCTGCAAATATTTGTGGGGGACGATGCTTGCATCGTCCCGCGGACGGGCCGTGAATGATAACACAAATCATTCTTTGGCGTGCGCACAATGTGCGCCACTGCGGGATTGGGTAATGAAAAACATCTAAATACAATTTCTAATGCGTAATGCGGTTTTCGCAATTTCTGATTTTTCTATGGACTTTTGACTTCTGAATACTTTTGCTTCTTGGGACATGCAAAATGGATTGATAAAATATGTCAGCCGCAGAGGTGACAAAATGGAATTCCCGAAAGACTTTTTGTGGGGCGCGGCATCGGCGGCGGCACAGGTGGAAGGCGCCTGGAATGAGAATGGCCGCGGGCCGAGCATCTGGGATGTGCTGTACCCCGGCCACACCAAATATAACGAGGGCCCTCTGCAGGCGTGCGACCACTACCACCGCTACCGTGAAGATGTGGCCCTGATGAAAAAGATGGGGCTGAAAAGCTACCGCTTCTCGGTCAGCTGGTCCCGCATCCTGCCCGATGGCACGGAAAAAATCAACCAGAAAGGCATTGAGTTCTATCAAAGCCTTGTGCGGGAGCTGAAAGCCGCGGGCATTGAGCCGATGGTAACGCTGTACCATTGGGATTTGCCGTATGCGCTGTATCTGCAGGGCGGATGGAAGAACCCGCAGATCCCGGATTGGTTTGCGGCATATACCAAAATTGTGGTGGAAGCCCTGTCTGACCAGGTACAGTATTGGATGACCCTGAACGAGCCGCAGTGCTTTGTGGGCATCGGCCATCTGCAGGGGCGGCATGCGCCGTTCCTTGATGAACCGGCCAGCCTGCGCCCCGTGACCCGCCATGTACTTTTGGCCCATGCCAAAGCGGTACAGACCATCCGCCAGTATGCAAAGCTGCCGCCTAAGGTGGGGTATGCTCCCACCGGACCGGTGTTTTCGCCCTGCGGGGACGAAAGCGAAGCCGCCATCGCCGAAGCTTACCGCCGGACGATGGAGGTGGAAGGCTGCTATTCCATCAGCTGGTGGTGCGACCCCGTTCTGCTGGGCAGGGTGCCGGAGCCGATGGCCAAAGCCCTGGGGGCGGATGTGTTCACCCCGCAGGAACTGGAGCTGCTGCACCAGCCGCTGGATTACCTGGGCTTTAACGTCTACAATGCCTGCGCGGCCCAGCAGCCAGGCAGCGAGTATACCGCCAACACCTGGCAGGGCAGCCCGCGCACCGCGATGGAATGGCCCATCACGCCGGACTGCATCTATTGGGCCATCCGCTTTTTGAACCAGCGGTATGGCCGGCCCATCCTGATTACCGAGAACGGCATGGCCAACACAGATTTTGTGATGCTGGACGGTAAAGTGCACGACCCGCAGCGCATTGATTATGTGCACCGCCACCTGCTGGCCGCCCGCCGCGCCTTGCAGGAGGGCTACCCGCTGATCGGTTATACCTACTGGTCAATCATGGATAACTATGAGTGGGCCGAAGGCTACAGCAAGCGCTTTGGGCTGATTTATGTGGACTACCGCACCATGGAACGCATCCCCAAGGATTCCGCTGCGTGGTACGCCCATGTGATCGCCACAAACGGCAGCGAGCTGTAAAATGCAAAACATATGTCAGGGGGAAGCTCTGCGCAGGGCTTCCCCTTGACTTTTTGTATGCTGCGCTTTATAATTTGAAAAGACTACCGATTTGATAGGTTGGGCGGGCGCGAACCCGCCCATTTGTTTGTTAATTTACAAAACCGTGGGGGAGCAGGCAGTATGCTGAATCAGTTTTCAAGAACGCAGTTGTTGTTTGGCAAGGAGGCAATGGAGCGCCTGTACAACGCCCGTGTGGCCGTGTTTGGCGTTGGCGGTGTTGGAGGCTATACGGTGGAAGCACTGGCACGCAGCGGCATTGGCACGCTGGACCTGATTGATGACGACAAGGTCTGCCTGACCAACCTGAACCGCCAGATCCTGGCCACCCGCAAAACGGTGGGCAAATACAAGGTGGATGTGGCGGAAGAACGCATCCATGATATCAACCCGGACGCCGTGGTGAACACCTACAAGACGTTCTACATGCCAGACACCGCCGACCAGTTCGATTTCAGCCAGTACGACTATGTGGTCGATGCCATCGACACGGTAAAGGGCAAGCTGGAACTGGTCATGCAGGCGCAGGCAACGGGCACGCCCATCATCAGCTGCATGGGCGCGGGCAACAAGCTGGATGCTTCCGCCCTGGAAGTTGCGGATATTTACGATACCTCCGTCTGCCCGCTGGCCCGCGTAATGCGCGCCGAGCTGCGCAAGCGCGGGGTCAAGCACCTGAAGGTGGTATACTCCAAAGAGCCTGCACTGACCCCCATTGATGATATGACCATCAGCTGCCGCACCCATTGCATCTGCCCGCCCGACACGGCCCGCAAATGTACCCAGCGCCGCCAGGTTCCCGGCAGCAACGCCTTTGTGCCCGCCGCCGCGGGGTTGATCATTGCGGGTGAGGTTGTGCGCGACATTGCCAACGGCGAACCGCAGAAAAAATAAGGGCAATACCTATCGAAAACGTCAGGGAAACAAAGATGCTCCGTAAGGGCGAACAGCGTTCGCCCACGGAGGTTTGCCATGTGCATGACATAAATGTGCGTTGCTATGTCAAGGCGGCGGGCGCACAATGTGCGCCCCTATGCTCCCAACAGAATTTTTAATACACGAAAAATTTCGGGAGAGATTCCGGGCAGCGGCCATCCGCCTATGCTTGGAACGGCTGTACTGCGCGGCAAGCCTGCCAAATCTGGCAGGCTTTTTTTGTGCTGTTTGCAGATTGACAAATGTACAACAAACACATATGCTGTTATTGGTGCGCAACGCATGCGCAACATGGGAAAAGGAGGGTGCTGAATGGCAGGTAAGCGTGATGAAGTGACCATCGCGGAAGTGGCGGAGGCATTGAATGTATCAAAAACAACAGTATCACGCGCAATATCCGGCAAGGGACGCGTGAGCGAGGCTACCCGCGCGCGTGTGTTTGATTATATCGGCAAGGGCCGCCAGGATGCAGCTGCGCCGCTGCGCACTGCGCAGCAGGGCCCAACCAACAACCTTGCGCTGGTGATCCCCAAGCATTTTATGCGGCTGGACTTGCCGTTCCTGCGCAAGTGCATGGGCGGTGTGTGGAACATGGCGGCCCAGCGCGGGTATGACCTGCTGCTGTGCTATGCGGGAGAAACCGATGTAGGCCAGCTGGAACGCCAGCTGGAATCCCACAAGGTGGATGGCGTGATTTTGTCCCGTACGATGCTGCACGATGAATGTGTGCAGACTTTGCAGCGCCACAATGTGCCTTTTGTGGCCATTGGCCGCGTGGATGACGATAAGGTGCCCCAGGTGGATAACGACCAGGTAGGAGCGTCCGCCGAGATGACCCGCCTGCTGCTGCAGCTGGGCATGCGCCGCATTGCCTATATGGGCGGCTGCACCGACTATACCGTCAACGCGGACCGGCTGCGCGGCTACCTGCGCGGATTTTCCGACTGTGGGGTGCAGGTGGACCAGAAATTGATTTGGACTGGCATTGAAACCAGCGAACAGCGGATCGATGCATTGGAAGGTGCGCTGGAGCAAAAGCCCGAATGCCTGCTCTGCGCGGACGACAGCATGGCGGCCGCGATGCTGCAGGAGCTGCGCGCCCGGCACATCAAGGTACCGGAACAGGTGAAACTGGCCAGCTTTTATGATAGTGAGCTGCTGATCAGCTCAACCCCGCAGATCTCGGCCGCTCAGTTTGACGGCGAGCGCCTGGGCGCCACGGCATGCCGGATGCTGCTGGATATTTTGGCAGGCAAGCAAATCGCATTGCGCCAGATGCAGGGATATCAGGTGATTTTGCGCGAGTCCACAAAATAGATAATATTACCAATATTGTAAAATATGATGATTGATACAGCCTTTCCTGCGCGCACAGCGTGTGCACCAGGAAAGGCTGATTGTTGTTAAAAAGCCTGTACTAAAGTTGCGCTACGTTGCGCATACAAAATTCGACATTGTTACAAAAGTGTAACAGGCTGTGAAAAATGCACAAGAAAACATGGCAAAACATGTTAATTATGAACATTGACACTGAAAATAGAATTGTGTATCCTTAAGTTGTGAAACAAAGCTGCGCAACGATGATGCGCAACCTTGAGAAGCTTGTGATATAGCAGATGAAGGAGAATGATTATGAAAAAGCAACTCGCACTTGCAACAGCTGCCTTGATGGCACTGTCCCTGGCAGCATGCGGCAGCACCGCAACTGCCTCTTCCGCTGCAGAATCTACTGCAGAGTCCACCAGCACTGCAGCTTCCAGCGAAGCCGCCTCCACCGACAGCACCGCAGCTGACGATGGTGACGTTCTGCAGCAGGCTGCAGCCGCTGCTTTCGCCAACGACGTTACCCTGACCATGTGGGGCGCCGAGGAAGACCAGGAACTGCTGCGCACCATCGCTGATAACTTTATCAAAGAATACGGCAATTACGGCGGCAAGATCACCATCAACCTGGGCACTCAGTCCGAGTCCACAGCCAAGGATACCGTCCTGACCGACCCCCCCGCCGCTGCTGACGTTTACGCATTTGCTGATGACCAGCTGAACGAGCTGGTTCAGGCAGGCGCCCTGCAGGAAGTTCAGCTGAACGCTGACGACGTCAAGAGCCGCAACACCGCAGCTTCTGTTGACGCTGCAACCGTGAACGGCAAGCTGTATGCTTACCCCCTGACCGCTGATAACGGCTACTTCATGTTCTATGATAAATCCTTCTTCACCGAGGATGACGTTAAGAGCCTGGATACCATGCTGGAAAAGGCAGCCGCCGCCGGCAAGAAGGTTTCCATGGACGTTGCCAACGGCTGGTACCTGTACAGCTTCTATGCTGGCGCTGGCCTGAACCTGAACCTGGCTGATGACGGTGTGAACACCATCTGCAACTGGAACGAAGCTCCGGGCGCTGACGTTACCCAGGCTGTCATCGATATCTGCAAGAACCCCGGCTTCATCGCCCTGAAGGACGAAGAGTTCACCGGCAAGCTGAAGGACGGCACCCTGGTTGCCGGCGTTAACGGTACCTGGCGTGCAAACGACGCTGCTGAAGTTTGGGGCGACAACTACGCCGCCTGCAAGCTGCCCACCTACACCCTGAACGGTGAGCAGGTCCAGATGGCTTCCTTCTCCGGCTTCAAACTGATCGGTGTCAACCCGCACAGCTCTAACGTTGGTGCTGCCATGCTGCTGGCTGATTACGTTACCAACGAAGAGAACGAGACCCTCCGCTTCCAGCAGCGTGCACAGGGCCCCTCCAACACCAATGCTCTGGCAGCCGCTTCTTCTCCGGCTCTGACCGCTGTTGTTGCTCAGTCTGAGTACGCTAACCTGCAGCGCGTCGGCGGCAACTACTGGGCTTCTGCTGAAACCCTCGGCCAGATCTGTGTCAACGGCAACCCCGATGGCAAGGATCCCCAGACCCTGATTGAAGATGCTGTTGCTGGCATCACCGCACCGGTTACCCAGTAATTGTTAAAACAAAAAAAGCTGCATTGATACACTAAAACAGCGGCCCACAAGCGGTCCGGAACGGTTGCCGGGCACGTGTGGGCCGCTTGGCGTAACCGCGTTGGAAAGGAGAGATTCCTGTGGCAAAATCCGCTGCTGCGGCCCTGCACACGGAACCAAAGGAACCCAATTTTTTGCAGAAATTTGGTCATGACTTTGTGCACGGCGATATCTTTACCAAACTATCCTTCTTTGTATGGGGTCTGGGCTACATTGGCCACGGCCAGCTGATGAAGGCGCTTCTGGTCACATTTGTACAGGGCTTTGCGCTGTATTTCCTGGCATTCTTTGGCGTACCCAACCTGGCAAAGTTCGGCACCCTTGGCACCGTAAAAATGGAGATGGTGTTCGATGTTGCCACGATGAAAAACGTTGTAAACGATTACGATAATTCGTTTGAGATCCTGCTGATGAGCATGATCTCCTTTATCGTGATCGCGGCACTGATCGCGGCGGCCATGATGGTGGTATCTTCCAACTATCAGCTGCAGAAGATCCGTGAAGCTGGCAAAAAGACCAACAACTTTGTGCAGGACATCAACGTTTACCTGAACGAAAAGTTCTATGTGACCCTGCTCACCCTGCCGGTTCTGGGCGTTGTGGTGTTCACCATTGTGCCGCTGTTCATCCTGATCGCCGTTGCGTTCACCAACTATGACCAGCAGCACATGCCGCCCAATGAACTGTTTACCTGGGTTGGGCTGAACAACTTCTTTACCCTGTTTGGCGGCGGCGGAATGACCTCCACGTTTGGTTATTCCTTTGCCAAGGTTTTAACCTGGACGTTGGTTTGGGCATTCTTTGCCACCTTTACCAACTTCTTTGGCGGCATTTTGATGGCAATGTTCATCAATGACAAAAAGACCAAGTTCCCCAAGTTCTGGCGTACCCTGTTCATGGTGACCATTGCGGTGCCGCAGTTCGTTACGCTGCTGCTGGTGCGCAACTTCTTCTCCAACAACGGTATTTTCAATACCATGATGGCCAATGCAGGCGTTACCGACTTCCTGCATAACATCGGCCTGCTGGATAAGGGCCTTTCTTACATTCCGTTCCTGACCCAGCCGGGCTGGGCCATGTTCACCATCATCATGATCAATATCTGGATCGGCGTGCCGTACCAGATGCTGATCGCTACCGGCGTGCTGATGAACATTCCCGCTGACATGATCGAGGCCGCCCGCATTGACGGCGCCAACCCGGTGCAGATGTTCTTCCGCATCAAGCTGCCCTACCTGCTCAGCGTGCAGGGTCCCTCTCTGGTAACGGATTTCGTCAAGAACGTCAACAACTTCAACGTCATTTACCTGCTCACGCAGGATGTGTTTGTAACCCAGAACCAGGCCCTTGCACAGTCCAACGCAAAGGAAATTGACCTGCTGGTTACCTGGCTGTTCCGCTTGACGCAGGATTACTACAACTACAAGATGGCCGCCGTGCTGGGCATTATGGTGTTCATTGTGTGCGCCGTGTTTACGGTTGTGTGCTTCCACTTTATCAATAAGAAGGAGGCGACGTTCTCTTGAGTACCACTGCTGTATCCTCTGCCGCTGTGCAAAAGCAGCTCAAGCAGGGCAAAGTGAAAAAAGGCATCTTCTCCGTGATCCGCCACCTGGTGCTGGCGCTGCTGGCCTTTATCTGGCTGGTGCCCATCGCCTGGCTGCTGCTGACCTCGTTCTCCACCGATAAGGGCGTCAATTTTACCCGCTTTGTGCCGGAAAACTTTACCATGTGGAACTACGTCAGCATTATGACACAGCCGGACTCTGTTGCACAGTTCCCGCGCTGGTTCATGAACACCCTGGTTGTGGCGTGCTTTAACTGCGTGATCTCCACCTGCTTTGTGCTGATGGTGGCTTACGCCATAAGCTGCTGCCGCTTCAAGGGCCGCAAGCTGCTGCAGAACTTGTCCGTTACCGTCAACCTGTTCCCCGGCGTTCTGGCCATGATCGCTGTGTACTTTGTTTTGAAGTACATGAACCTGACCAACTCTTACGCCGGTCTGATTATGGTGTACGCGGGCTCTTCCGGCCTGGGCTACCTGATCTGTAAGGGCTTTTTTGATACGGTGCCTGTGGCACTGCGTGAGGCCGCCAAGCTGGACGGCGCTTCGGAAGCGCGCATCTTCTTCCAGATCGTCATTCCGATGTCCCGCCCGATCCTGGTGTACACCATTATCAACTCCTTCCTGACGCCGTGGACCGACTTTGTTATGGCAAAGATGATCCTGAACTCCGGCGTTTCGGCGGACTGGACGGTGGCAATCGGCCTGTACAACATGCTGCAAAAGGCTTTGATCAACAGCTACTTCTCCCGTTTCTGCGCAGGCGGTGTTTTGGTGGCTATCCCCATCTCCATCCTGTTTGTCATCATGCAGAAGTTCTATGTTGAGGGCATTACCTCCGGTGCAGCAAAGGGCTAAACCTTTGCATCAACTGCATATGGCACAATAGCTGCAGAATCTACTATAATTAGGAATTGGAAATCAGGAATGAGGAATTTCGGTGCAGACCGCCAGTTCCGTCTTTCAGGTTTCCGATTCCTAATTTTTGTTTTATGTTTTACAGTGTAGAGGAAAGGGAATCCACTATGAACTTTATCACCAAAGCCCCTGTGATGCTGTGCGGCGGCGATTATAACCCGGATCAATGGCTGGACCGCCCGGATATTCTTGAAGCGGACATCCGCATGATGAAAAAGGCCGGAATGAACAGCGTTACGCTGGGCGTGTTTGCCTGGGCAGCATATGAGCCGCGCGAGGGGGAATATAACTTTACCTGGCTGCGCGAGATCATGGATCGACTGTATGACCAGGGCATTTATACCGAGCTGGCAACGCCCACTGGTGCAAAGCCCAACTGGCTGGCACGCAAATACCCCGAAGTGCTGCGCGTGCAGTCCAACGGTGTGCGGGACCACCAGGGCATGCGCCACAACCACTGCCTGACCAGCCCCATCTACCGCCAGAAGGTAGGGGAGCTGCTGAACCACCTGATCGACGCTGTGGGCGACCACCCCGGCCTGATCTTGTGGCACATTTCCAATGAGCTGGGCGGCGAATGCTATTGCCCGCTGTGCCAGGAGCGCTTCCGCGGCTGGCTGAAAGAAAAGTATCATACCATTGATGCCCTGAACCATGCCTGGTGGACTAGCTTCTGGAGCCACCACTACGACAGCTTTGACGAGGTGGAGCCGCCGTTTGATAACGGTGAGCAGAGCCTGAACGGCCTGAAGCTGGATTGGCGGCGCTTTACCACCTGGAACATGATGGACTATGTACACAGCGAAACGGCAATCCTGCGCAAGCGGACCCCCAATGTGCCCATTACCACGAACCTGATGGAGTACTTCCCCGGATTGGACTACCACAAGCTGCAAAGCGAGCTGGATTTTGTCTGCTGGGACAGTTACCCCCATTGGGGGCGCCCCGACCGCAGCCCCACCGTGACGGCGGGCATGACGGCGTTTGATCATGCACTGATCCGCGGCTGCAAGCCGGACAAGCCGTTCCTGCTGATGGAAAGCACCCCCAGCCTGGTGAACTGGCACGAGTATAATAAGCTCAAGCGCCCCGGCGTGAACCGGATGAGCGCTATCCAGACAGTGGCCTGCGGTGCGGACGGCGTGCAATACTTCCAGTGGCGCAAGGGCCGCGGCGGCTCTGAGCAGTTCCACGGCGCGGTTGTGGACCACGATGGCCGCGATGATACCCGCGTGTTCAACGAAGTGACCGCCACCAACGAAGCCCTGGCCGCCCTGACCCCGGTGTGCGGCAGCCTGCCCAAAGCGGACGCGGCCATGATCTTTGACTGGGACAACCGCTGGGCGCTGGATGACGCCTGGGGCATGCAGATCAAGCAGAAGAATCTGCGCGAAACCTGCTGCCAGCTGTACGCCCAGCTGAACCACTGCGGTGTGGAAACCGACGTTGTGGGCGTGGATGCAGACCTGAACCGCTATAAGCTGGTGGTGCTGCCCATGCTGTTTATGACGAAGCCTGGTTTTGCACAAAAGATCCGCGAATATGTGGAAAACGGCGGCACCGTTGTGGCCACCTATCTGCTGGGCTATGTGGATGAAAGCACCCTGTGTTGGCTGGGCGGGTTCCCCGGTGACGGCCTGCGCGAAGTGTTTGGCGTGACCGCAAGTGAACTGGACACCCTGTACCCCGGCGAGGGCAACCGTGCCATCTGGGTCAAGAGCAGCCAGCAGAGCAGCATCAAGGATTACTGCGAGCTGCTGCAGCCTGCCGAGGGTACCGAGGTGGTGGCTGTGTATGGGCAGGATTTCTATTCCGGCCATGCGGCTGTGACCCACCATGTGTTCGGCAAGGGCCACGCTTATTACATCGGTGCGCGCCTGGATGATGCCGGCAACGCCGCTGTGCTGCGTGCAGCTTTGGCCGATGCCAAGGTGCACCTGCGTGACCTGCCGCAGGGTGTGGAATACCACTGCCGCGAAAGCGAGAACGCGCGCTACCATTTCTACATCAACACCACCCAGAGCGCAGTTAAGGTGCAGGTGGAATCCGGTGCAGACCTGTTGAGCGGCAAAAACGTTTTGGGCAGCATGGAGCTGAAACCCTATGATGCCTGCGCAATTGAGGAAAAAGTGAAATAAGAAAAACGCCATGCTTTCCGAAGAAAGCATGGCGTTTTTTAGTTAGGAGTTAGGAAGTAGGAGTGAGGAGGTAATGTGGAATTAGGAATTGGAGGTGGAGAAAGGGAGCGGCGAGGTTGGTTTGAGCAGATGTTTTGTGGTGCCAGAACGGTCAAGACCGTTCCCTACAGCGCAATTTATTATGCATTGCGGACATAAAATAACCGGTAGGGCGGGGTCATCCGACCCCGCCGGGAACATTGCAACGTTGAGCATTGGAAATTTGCAACGAAGCAATAAACGCTTGTAGGGGGCGGCGTCCCCGACGCCCCGGACGGGCGTAAAATTTACTGAGCATTTGTTGGTAATTACACGGTAGGGCGGCCTCCGAAATGCATCTGCGGACACAGAGCCCTCTGGCCGCCGGGGTGGCGGACAATGTAAATATTTAGGCTCTGCTTAAGGAACCACCCTTCAGTCCGCAGCGCGGACAGCGCGCAAACAGCGCCCGGTCCCCTCTGTCGCTTCGCGACATCTCCCCGCCACGCGGGGAGTCACCCTCAAGGGAAGCCAAATCGTGTTGTAGGTAGCAGCAAAAGTAAGAATGGTATTCTCCTCATGCTTTCGGAACGATCAAGACCGTTCCCTACAGCGCATTTTATAATGTGCGGCAATATTTATGGTGCCCCCCACCCGTAGGGGCGCACTCTGCGCCCGCTGCGCTGAAGGGGAACTGCTCCTTTTTAGGCCGTGCGTATCTCTCAAATATACTTATCCAACATATCCTGCAAAGCCTGCTTGGGCAGGAAACCGACGCTGCGGGCGGATTCCTGGCCGTTTTTCAGCACGACCAGGCAGGGGATGCTGGAAATGCCGTATTCGGTGGCAAGCTGGCGGTTTTCGTCCACATCAATGCTGTAAAATGCGGCTTTGCTGCCAACTTCATCGGCAAGCTCGTGCAGGACCGGGGCAAGCATCTGGCAGGGACCGCACCAGGTTGCGGAAAAATCCAGAACGGCCACGCCCTGTGCTTTGGCCTGGGAAAGATCATTATTGCTGATTTTGGTAACCATAAAAAGGTTCCCTCCTTTAATTATGACTGTAAAGCAGCGTGTTCCGCTGCTGTTTGCCGGACATGGTTATGGCGTATCTACACCATAGTATGGGCCGGGAAGGGGAAAGACATTCCCTTACTGCTGATTGTACACAGTTTGGGCTGCTTTGTCAACAAGAAAAAGACTGAATCTTAATTTTGACATAAAATTACTATAACAAGTAAGATGAATTAAGACAAAAAACAGATACAGGATAAAACAAAGCCACCCGCTCTGCGCAGGGATCCCCTGCACAGAACGGGTGGCAACTTTGTTGGAAGGTAATCAGCGGTTGTATTTTGCAGTAGCCTGCAGGCGCTGCATGGCACGGTTCAGGGCAATCTTGCTCTGGTAATACTCGTGCATGCTCTGCTTGTGCTGCAGCCGTTCTTCGGCGCGGATGCGGGCAGCCTCGGCACGGTTCTTGTCGATGTCCTCCGGGCGCTCGGCGCTGTCGACCAGCAGCACAACGTAAGCGGGGGTCACTTCGGCAATGCCATCGCCCACCAGCACGCTGCGGGTTTCGCCGTCCGCGGTGAACTGCATGATGCCCATTTCCAGGGCAACCAGCACCGGGCTGTGCCCGGCCTGTACACCGTACTGGCCGTCGGCGGTGGGCAGGGTCAGGCTTTCGCACTCACCCTGGAAAAACTCGCCGCTGCTGGCCGTGATGTTCAGAATGAACTTTTCCATCAGGCCACACCGCCCTTTTCGGCAGCCTTCTTGCGGGCATCGTCCAGCGTGCCCACATTGAAGAACGCCCATTCGGGCAGATCATCGACCTGACCGTCCACGATGGCGGCAAAGCCCTTGACAGTTTCGGCCAGGGGCACATATTTGCCCGGCAGGCCGGTAAAGTTCTCGGCGACAAAGAACGGCTGGGACAGGAATTTCTGGATTTTGCGGGCGCGGGCAACGGTCAGCTTATCGTTGTCGTCCAGTTCGTCCATGCCAAGGATGGCGATGATGTCCTGCAGTTCCTGATAGCGCTGCAAGGTAGCCTGTACCTTGCGGGCCACGCGATAATGCTCCTCGCCCACAATGTCTGCTTCCAGAATGCGGCTGGTGGAATCCAGCGGGTCCACGGCGGGGTAGATGCCCTGTTCCACGATCTTACGGGACAGAACGGTGGTGGCATCCAGATGGGCAAAGGTGGTGGCCGGGGCGGGGTCGGTCAGGTCGTCGGCAGGCACATAAACGGCCTGAACCGAGGTGATGGACCCATCACGGGTGGAAGTGATGCGCTCCTGCAGGGCACCCAGCTCGTTGGCCAGCGTGGGCTGGTAACCAACGGCGGAGGGCATACGGCCCATCAGGGCGGAAACTTCGGAGCCGGCCTGCACAAAACGGAAGATGTTGTCAATAAACAGCAGCACGTCCTTGTGGCTTTCCTCGCGGAAGTATTCTGCCATGGTCAGGCCGGTTTCGGCAACGCGCATACGGGCTCCCGGCGGTTCGTTCATCTGGCCGAAGATCAGGGCGGTCTTGTTCAGAACGCCGGAAGCGTTCATTTCGCCCCAAAGGTCACAGCCCTCACGGCTGCGCTCGCCAACGCCGGTAAAGATGGAGTAGCCGCCGTGCTCGGTGGCCACGTTGTGGATCAGCTCCTGGATCAGCACGGTCTTGCCAACACCGGCGCCGCCAAACAGGCCGATCTTGCCGCCCTTGGCATACGGTGCCAGCAGGTCAATGACCTTGATGCCGGTTTCCAGAATTTCGGTTGCAGGTTTTTGGTCCTCAAAGCCGGGGGCCTTGCGATGGATGGGCCAGGTAGGGACGTCTGCGGCCATGGGGCCTTTGCCGTCAATGGGGCGGCCCAGGGGGTCAAACATGCGGCCCAGGGTGGCTTCGCCCACCGGGGCAGTCAGGCCGTGGCCCAGTGCGTTCACGGTCATCCCCTTGCCAAGACCCTCGCTGGCAGAAAGCATAATGCAGCGAACGGTGGTTTCGTTCACATGCTGCGTTACTTCCATCGTGCGCTCGGTGCCCTCAGCGGTCACTGTCAGCGCTTCCTGCAGGGCAGGCAGCTTGCCCTCGGTGAACTGGACGTCCACCACGGGGCCTGCTACACGAATAATTGTTCCCTGTGTCATACGATAGCCTCTTCCTTAATTTCAGAAGTAGATAAAAGGTTGAACATGGTATCCCGATAGGGGATACAGTGCAAAAAGTCAAAAAGTTTAATAATCGCTGGTTTGCACAGCAGAAGCACCGCCGATGATCTCGGTGATCTCCTGGGTGATTGCACCCTGGCGGGTGCGGTTGTACTCCAGCTGGAGCGCGTGAATCATATCGGTGGCGCTCTTGGTGGCGGAATCCATGGCGGTCATGCGGGCGCTCTGCTCGGCGCAGTAGCTCTCGGTCATGGCACCAAAGATCATGCCGTGCATGTAGATGGGGGCCGTCTGCTTGAACACCGACCACGCATCGGGGAACAGCTCAACCTCGCCGTGGGGGTCGCCCAGCGCGGGCGGCAGCGGCGCAAAGTGGGAGCGTTCCAGCGGCAGCAGCTGCAGCATGACCGGTTCGGCGGTCAAGGCGTTCTGGATCTTGGTGTAGATGAGGTAAACCTCATCCACCTCGTCCGCTTTGAACGCATCGATCATATCCGCCGTGATGTCACGCGCGCGCTGCAATGTGGGGGCCTGGCCGCTGTACAGAAAATCTTCCACCAGGCGGGGGTCCTTGTGCAGCAGGGCGCGGTAGCCGGTCTGGCCCACCACATAAAAGCGGGCCTTGGGGTCATCGCCGCAGTGCGATTTCAGAAACTTGAGCAGGTTCTGGTTGTACGCACCGGCCATGCCCTTGTCCGCCGTCAGCACCAGATAGGCGCGGCGCGGAGATTCCGGGTTGCGGGTGTGGAAGAACGGGTGGACCGGTTCTTCCGGCAGGTGGGGCAGGATGCGGGTCATCGTCATCTGCATGCGCTCAAAGTAAGGCGAAACCGCCTGGTAATTTTTGCGTGCCTTGCGCAGCTTGGAGGAAGAGATCAGGTACATGGCATTGGTGATCTTCATGGTGTCCTGAATGCTCTCAATACGCTCCTTGAGCAGCTTAGTGGATGGCATGGGCATCGCCTCCCGCAAATGCGTTCCAGGCGTTCAGGATGGTCTGCACCTGTTCGGGGCTGAGCTTACCGGAAGCCTGGATCTCGTCCATCACGCCGGACGGGTCCGCGCGGAACTGACGCACAAATGCGGAGGTTTTCTGGCGCAGCTCGGCGGTTTTGATCTCGTCGAGCACGCCGTGGGCGGCGAGGGTCAGCAAAACGACCTGCTCGGCGTCGGATTTGGGCTGGTACAGCGGCTGTTTCAGCAGCTCCATCAAAGCCTTGCCGTGTTCCAGCTGGCGGCGGGTCTCAGCGTCCAGGTCAGAGCTGAACTGCGAGAAGGATTCCATATCCTTGTACTGGGCCAGCTCGATACGCAGGTTGGCGTTGGCCTTTTTCATGGCCTTGGTCTGGGCAGCGCCGCCGACACGGGAAACCGACAAGCCAACGTTGACAGCCGGGCGGTTGCCTGCGTTGAACAGTGCGGTCTCCAGGAAGATCTGGCCATCGGTGATGGAAATGACGTTGGTGGGAATGTAGGCCGAAACATCGCCTGCCTGGGTTTCAACAATGGGCAGTGCGGTGATGGAACCGCCGCCCAGGTCGTCCCGCATACGGCAGGAACGTTCCAGCAGACGGGAATGCAGGTAGAAAACGTCGCCGGGGTAAGCCTCACGGCCGGGGGAGCGGCGCAGCAGCAGGGAAATGGCACGGTATGCCACGGCGTGCTTGGAAAGGTCGTCATAGACGATCAGCACGCTCTTGCCCTGGGCCATAAAATATTCGGCCAGTGCGGTGCCGGCATACGGGGCAATGTACTGCAGGGGGGCGCTGTCGCTGGCGGTGGCGGCCACAATGGTGGTGTAGCCCATAGCGCCATGCTTTTTCAGGTCCTCGGCCACGCGGGCGATGGAGGAAGCCTTCTGCCCGATGGCAACATAGATGCAGAGCACGCCGGTATCTTTCTGGTTCAGGATGGTATCGGTGGCGATGGAGGTCTTGCCGGTCTGGCGGTCGCCGATGATCAACTCACGCTGGCCGCGGCCGATGGGGAACATCGAGTCGATGGACAGAATGCCGGTGTGCAGCGGGGTGTCCACGCTCTGGCGCTCCAGAATGCCGGGGGCCTGCTTCTCAATGGGGTTGTAACCAACGGCATCGATGGCACCCTTGCCGTCGATGGGCTCGCCCAGCGGGTTGATGACGCGGCCCAGGAAAGCTTCGCCGACGGGGATACCGGCGCGCTTGCCGGTACGGGTCACCAGGGTACCCACGCCGACGGATTCGGCACCATCAAACAGCATAATGCCCAGGTGGGAAGGCTCAACGCTTTCCACCATGCCCTTGGCACCGTTTTCAAAGGTGACGATCTCGCCGTACACGGCGCGGTCCATGCCTTCAACGGTAACAATGCCGTCGGCAGCGGACACAACCGTGCCTCCCTCGGCGGTGTTGGCGGCGGGCTTGTAGTCCTCGACGCGGGTCTTCAGGGTGGCCAGGTCGGGTTTGTCGCCGGTCATCTGGTCCAGGGCATGGCGGCCGGAGTTATCAAACACACGGTCGCCCACCTGCAATACATAGCCGGAAAGCAGGTTTTCATCCACGCTGACATCCAGCAGGACTTCGGTTGCATCGTACAGGGATTTCAGCTCGGCCTTGATCTTGTCCAGGTCCTGCTCCCGCGGCTGGCGGGCGCAGTGCAGGTCGGCCTTTACAATGCGGTTGGCGGAGAAAAACTCGCGGCTGAATTCACTTGCCATTGCTGTCCCCCGCTTTCTGCAGCAGGTCATCCAGCAGGCGTGCATCGTCCTGCTGCGTCAGGTTGCGCGCCAACAGCTTTTCGCACATATCGCGGGCCAGGGCGGAAGTTTCAGCATCGGCATCGCGCAGGCGGCGGGCATGCTCTGCTTCGGCAGCGGCTTTGCCTTCGGCCACAATCGCGTCTGCCTGGCGCTGGGCGTCCTGCAAAAGCTGTTCTTTCTCTTTTTCAGCCTGCTTTTCGTAGGCTTCGCGGCGCTGGGCAGCTTCGGTATCCACATTCTGCAGTTTATCCTGCGCCTGTGCCAAAACAGCCTGTGCGTCGTTCTTTTTGCCTTCTGCATCGGCGATCGCATCATCGATCTGCTTCTGGCGCTGCTCAATCACGTTCATAACGGGACGGTACAAAAACTTGCGCAGCAGAACAAACAGAACCAGAATGTTGACGACCGTCCACAGAATATTCAAATTCAGTGTCAGCATCGTTTATGCCTCCGTTATCAGCCCAGGAACAGGATGATGAGCAGGGCAACAACGAAGCCGAAAATGGCGGTGCCTTCTGCCAGGGCGGCGCCCAGCAGCAGGTTCTTGCTGATCTTGCTTTCAGCTTCCGGCTGGCGGCTGATGGCCTCCGTTGCCTTACCGGTTGCAATGCCAATGCCGATGCCGGCGCCAATGCCGGTCAGTGCTGCGATGCCAGCGCCCAAAGCTACCAAACTTGCCATAATAAATTACTCCTTTTTATAATAATGTAAAAGTGGGAAAGAAAACGCGGGTCATTCCATCGTTTCTTTCATGAACAGGGAGGTCAGGAAGACAAACACATAGGTTTGGATCAGACCGTCAAACAAATCAAAATACAGGCTGAAAATTGCGGGGACAAAAACCGGAACCACCAGTTTGATGAGTTCCATGATGACAAATGCACCCAGAACGTTGCCGAACAAACGCATGCACAGGCTGGTGGGCCGGATGGCGATTTCCAGAATGTTCATGGGGGTCATCAGGGCAATGGGTTCCGCCAGGCTGTGTACAAATCGCTTGCCGCCCTTTGCATGGATGCCGGAATATTCGATCAGCACAATGCTCATAAGAGCCAGCGCTGCGGTAACATTCAGGTCCTTTGTGGGGGGCTTGAGACCAATGATGCCGATCAGGTTGGAGCAGGCAATGTACAGTGCAACCGTGATCAGGTACGGCACATACTGTTTGCCGGCTTCGCCCAGCAGATCTTTGAAGAAGTTATCCATGGTTACCACAGCGGTTTCCAGGATGGCCTGGCGCTTGCTGATATGATTGACCTTGAGATTGCGTGTGAGCAAAATCGAAACGATCACCAAAAACGCCATGATGCCCCAACTTACCGCGATGGATTCCGGGATGTCGATGCCGCCAAAAATGGGAAGGGTAAACGCCGTATCAACGTTAAGCTCCTCTTTTAAGGCGGCGGTCAGTTCGTTCATTATTCCGCCTCCTCTGGCCAGCGGGGCAGCTTGTGCGCCGGGCTGGCTTTATGTTTTGAATTTATCTGATAAAAAGCGCACCAAGGAGAAAAACAGAAAGGGGGGAAACGGCGATATTCCGTTTCCGCACCCTCCTTGTTGCGTTCTTTATGCCGTCATAATACCACCATTCCCCACCGTTTGTAAGTCCCTTGCCGCACATTCTGCCTTTTGGATATTCCGTGATTCTGACAGGCTAAAAATACTGTGCATGCTGCACAATGAAACACACTGAAAATTGAACTAATTGCTGAATTTTACGGCAGAAAATGCGGAAATATTCTTGATTTCAAACAAATCTTGCAGTTTCATGCGGTTTTGACGGTGAGGGAAAGGAACGGTGTTTGTGCAAAACTGCCAAGGAGTGGAGAATCAGGCGATGCGCTCCGCGCCAAGGGCGGTTTCGGATGCAAAACGGGTAGCCGCCAGCTTTTCCAGTGTGGCAAGCCGCACGCAGATGGTGAACAGCCGGGCCGCAGGTTCGATCTCCTCGGCGCTGGCAAAGCTGGGAGCAATACGGATGTTGCTGTCCTGCGGGTCGCGGCCATAGGGCCAGGTGGAACCGGCGGGAGTGAATTTGACACCGGCCCGGCGGCAAAGCTCCACCGTGCGGGCCGCGCAGCCCGGCATGGTATCGAAGGAAAGGAAGTAGCCGCCGCGGGGTTCCGTCCAGCTGGCAATGCCGCTGCCGTCCAGTTCCTCGCGGAAAATGGAGATGACCTGCTCAAACTTGGGG
>ERZ1026858.323-NODE-323-length-26484-cov-60.058950_pt1 | contig 26484 bp, 22 predicted proteins | sample MGYA00380159_ERZ1026858 | MGnify/ENA primary metagenome ERZ1026858 (study PRJEB33269, sample SAMEA4719795) | human gut metagenome | biome: human-associated habitat; feature: organic feature; material: feces | place: Cameroon | collected 2013-10 ...
CCGCTGCAATGCGTATCTGCAGCAGAATGGTATTTCGCCTATCCAATGGTAGGCATACCTAATTATATATAGCTATCCACTCATGGGTAGCTATCATTATTTAATTCAAAGACATTTATTCATCTCAAGAAACATTATGAAGAAAGACGAACTGCGTATTCTGCAGGTGGGCAACGTGTTGGTTTCACCTGATATTATCACCGAAAAATTCTGTTGCGACCTTGATGCCTGCAAGGGTGAGTGCTGCATCGAAGGCGATGCGGGAGCTCCTGTTACCCTGGATGAAATCATGGAGATAGAGGATGCGCTCGATGTGGTTTGGGATGATCTCTCGGCTTCTGCTCAGGCTATCATCGACAAGCAGGGCGTGGCTTATACCGATATTGAAGGCGATCTGGTAACGAGCATCGTAAACGGTAAGGACTGCGTGTTTACCTGCTACCAGGACTTGAAGGACCTAGGTGATGGACATACGATTCCTAACTGCTGTCTCTGTGCCTTGGAGCGTGCTTATCGCGAAGGCAAGTCGAAGTTCAAGAAGCCTATCTCCTGTGCGTTGTATCCTATCCGTGCCAAGGATTTCGGCAACGAGGTGTTTGGTATCAACTATAACAAGTGGCGCATTTGCAAGGATGCCATCAAGAAGGGTGAGGAGTTGAATCTTCCGGTTTATAAGTTCCTGGAAGGTCCGCTGATTGAGAAATTTGGCAAGGAATGGTATGATGAGCTTTGCGAAGTGGCAGAGCAATTGCTTGCCGACTTGGAAGATTAATAAAAAAAGAGATTTCGAAAAGCTCTTGGGCTTATTCCGAAATCTCTAATCCTTCGATATGAACAATATCGCTTATTTTGAATCTTCCGTTCCAGTTGAGCGTATAGATTCTCTGATTCTGAAACTTGAAGCGGAAGAAGGCTTGTTCATCCAATTCTCCGTTGCAGGTGTATTGGTAGCCATTGATGTGTAGCTTGGTACCCCGGTGGGCATCTCGCAGGGTAAGGCGGATAGTTCCGTGAAAGGGACGTCCGAAATCGATGTTGTAATTACCCAAGGAATCGGTGAACGTGCATACGGGTTCTAATATATTATATAAGGTATTCTCAGCCTTGATAACCTTGTAGTCTTTATACTCCTTGTAATTTTTGCTTTCATCCAGTTCCATGTTGCCGATGGGGTGAACCCAGCCGTAAGGTCTGTATTCCTCTGATTTCCATGCCAGCATGTTGTGTCTGCCATCAAAGCGTTCGATGATTCCATGGCTGCAATCTCTCAATTGTCGGCAGAACCATTTTTCATCTGCCTTATGATAGAAAGAGGTGGTGTCCCGATTCCATCCGTAAAACTCCAATGAAAGCTGCTTACCGTAGCTGGGTCTGCCTTCTGGCGAATACCACACGGCAATTACGTTCTCGCCATTTCGCAGATATTTCGTGATGTCGAAGGTACGGTTGAGCAGGGCATCGCCTTTGATACCATCAAACTTCAGGCTTCGGGTCACGTTCCTCTCGTTCACATAGAGGCGGTAGCTGCCTGTGCTGGCAATGCTGAGTGATGCCTGCAAGGGGCGCCCCTCCATGAGATAACTCTGTCGGAAAAGTACTTCGGCAGAGTCGCTGGGAAGGGGATACGAAATCCAATGGGTACCGAAATCCTGTGCAGAGGAACTCAGTACCCAGAGTATTGAAAAGATGAGAGTTGCTAAATATCTCATTGCTTTATATTTTTCTTTTACTCTAATTTTTTAAAACCGTTATAAAAAACCGTTATGATTCTTGTTATTTGATAATCTTTGTTTCTCCAGCCTTGAAGGAGAGTACTTTCTGCTTACCGTTGTAGTTGACGGTCAGATTTCCCTCGTTCTTGCTGGTAATGCTGGCGCGGGTCAGCTTGCCATTATTCCAGGCGAGCGAAACGCCATAGTTGCCACGGGCTTTCAGACCTTTCATCTCGCCTGTCTTCCATTCCTGCGGAAGGGCAGGGAGCAAGTCCATCGTCTCGCCATCGCATTGCATCAGCATCTCGCATACACCTGCTGTGCCTCCGAAGTTGCCATCTATCTGGAAAGGTGGATGGGCATCAAAGAGGTTAGGGTAGGTGCCACCGCTGTGGTGTTTGCTGTCCTTGTAGACTTCAGGGCTTACGTAGGTGAGCAACTTGCGGTATATCTGATAAGCTTTGTCGGCACGATGCAGACGAGCCCAGAGGTTGATTCTCCAGCCTGTACTCCAACCGGTGGAATTATCGCCCTTGATTTCCAAAGTCTTGGTTGCGGCTGCTGCAAGTTCCGGAGTCTTATCTACCGAAATCTGATGGAACGGATAGAGTCCTAGCAGGTGCGACTGGTGGCGATGATGCCAATCCTGGTCTTCCCAATCGTGATACCACTCCATCAGATTGCCTCGCTTGCCGATGTGGTAAGGGCGCAGGCGATTGAGAGCCGATTGCAGCTGCTGCTGGTAATCGCTGTCGATGCCCAGGGCTTTGGCTCCCTTGATGGTGTTCTTGAAGAGCTCGCGGATGATGGCAAGGTCGGCAGTTCCGCCATAGAAACTGCTGCCACGGTAGCCCTTATCGGTGATGTAGTCAGCCTCAGGCGATGTGCAAGGGGCAGTAATCAGCTCGTTTGGGTTGTGTGGGTTCGGGATGAGCCACGCAAGCAGAAAGTCGGCTGCGCCCTTCATCAGCGGATAGGCGGTGGTGCGAAGATATTCGGTATCCCGTGTATAGTCGTAGTGATCCCAAAGGGTTTCTACGAGCCAGGCTCCACCCATTGCCCAGTTGCTCCACTGTGGACTTTCGTTTCCGGTTCCCACAGGGTTGGTCATCGCCCAGGCATCAGTGTTGTGTCCGGCGCACCATCCCTTGTCGATTCCGTAGAAATGCTGGGCATTGTGTCGGCCTGTCACCGACATACCTTCAACCAATCCATCTACCGGGGCAACCAGTTCCGGTAGGTTGGCAACTTCTGCCGGCCAGTAATTCTCTTCCAGGTTGATGTTGATGGTATAGTTACCGCGCCATGGCGAATAGAGGGCTGGTGCCCAGAGTCCCTGCAGGTTGGCTGGTACGCCCTTGGTTCTACTGCTGCTGATGAGCAGGTATCTGCCATATTGGAAGTAGAGCTGTTCCAGATAAGGGTTGCTCTCGTGGTTGTCGCTGTAGGCGAGCAACTGCTTGTCGGTAGGGCGTGTAGCATCATATTTGGCTCCTTTCAGGTTCAAGCTTACTCTGTCAAAGAGCTTCTTGTAGTCGGCGATGTGGCGCTGCTTGAATTCATCGTATGTAAAGTTGGCGAGATGCCAGGCATCATCGGCTACGTTCTCTATGTATGGAGCACCTTCCTTCACAGGATGCTTGTCGAAGCCGTTGTAACTCGTCTCGTTGATGAGATAGATGATAGCCTCGCTCACATCCTTCAGATGGAGAATAGAATCACTTGCCCACATCTTTCCATCGGTGTTCTTCACCTGAAGCATGGCACAGTAATGCGTACTGTTGGCTTCATCGCCGAGAACGTGTCCCGTCATGGTGAGCTGTCCCCTGGATGCTTTCACCTGATGGGGGATGAGGGAGGTAAGGGAGATGTCGCAGTTGATGGCTCTCTTCTGGGAGGCGCTCATTCTGATGGCAATCATCTTGTCGGGATGAGAAGCAAAATACTCTTTGGTATATTGGATGCCATTGCGTTTGTAGTGAACAGTAGCCAGGGAGTTGTCGAGGCTTAATTCCCGGTAGTAATCCGTGAACTTGCCTTGGTTGCAATCCTTGATGCTGATCATGCCCAGCGGCTGATAGAACTCCGAGTTGTGCCCTTGTACATAGTGCTGCAGGGAATCGGCAGTCTTGTAATCCTCCTTGAACAAGGCCTCTCTAATTTTGGAAATCCACTTGTAGGCCTCGCCACCTTCGTTGGGATCTACAGGAACACCCGTCCAAAGGGTGATGTCATTGAGCTGGATAGAGTCATTGTTGGCTCCGCCATAAACCAGCGCACCCAGTTTGCCATTGCCTATTGGCAGTGACTCTTCGAAGGCGTATGCAGGCTTGTTGTACCACAGCTTGTTGGGCAGTGGCCCTTTGCTTACTGTTGCTGCCTGGCAGTTCAAAAAGCCAGAGGCTGCCAGCACAAATGTAAAAAGCAGATGTTTCATAAATCCTGTTTTGTTAGTTGTTAAAATATGATGCTTGGAAGTGATGCCCATAGGATGAGCCTACCTAAAAAAGGGGGAAGACTCTTGCTGAGTCTGCCCCCAATATGTTCGTGTTGACTTTAAGCGTCGATATTGGCATAAGTAGCGTTCTGCTCGATGAACTCGCGGCGTGGCTCAACATCGTCTCCCATCAGCATAGAGAAAATCTCATCTGCCTGGGCAGCATTCTCGATGGTCACCTGCTTGAGCAAGCGTGTAGAAGGGTCCATGGTGGTCTCCCAAAGCTGCTCAGGGTTCATCTCACCCAAACCTTTGTATCGCTGGGTATGGATGTTCTTGTCCTCTGTGCCGTCGCCATACTTGTCGATGAATGCCTGGCGCTGCTGCTCGGTATAGCAGTATTCGCTCACCTTGTTGCGGTAAGTACACTTGTAGAGTGGTGGGGTTGCGATATACAAGTGACCCTCTTCGATAACCTTTGGCATGAAGCGGTAGAAGAGTGTCATGATCAGGGTGTCGATGTGAGAACCATCGACATCGGCATCGGTCATGATGATAATCTTGTCGTAGCGCAACTTGTCGGTGTTTGCCTCCTTGCTGTCTTCGCCATCCACACCGAAGCGGACACCAATACTCTGGATGATGTTCATCACAGACTCAGCCTCGAAGACCTTATGCCACTGAACCTTCTCTACGTTCAGAATCTTACCACGCAATGGGAGGATAGCCTGGCGGAAACGGTCGCGGCCCTGCTTGGCTGAACCACCAGCGGAATCTCCCTCGACGAGGAAGATTTCGCATTCCTTAGGATCCTTCATAGAGCAGTCGGCGAGCTTACCAGGCAGACCTCCACCAGTCATGAAGTTCTTGCGCTGTACGCTCTCGCGTGCCTTGCGGGCAGCGATACGTGCAGTTGCTGCCAAAACCACCTTCTCGCAGATGCGCTTAGCCTCGTCTGGATGCTCCTCCAGGTAATCAGACAAAGCCTCGTTCACAGCCTGCTGAACGGCACCCTGCACCTCGCTGTTACCGAGTTTGGTCTTGGTCTGTCCCTCAAACTGAGGCTCTGCTACCTTGATAGAGATAACGGCTGTAAGACCCTCGCGGAAGTCTTCTGGTGCAATCTCTACCTTTGCCTTCTCTATCTGCTTAGAGATAGTTGGGTCGGCTTCTGCGTAAGCCTTCAGGGTACGGGTCAACGCCATGCGGAAACCAGTCAGGTGGGTACCACCCTCGATGGTGTTGATATTGTTCACGTATGAGTGGATATTCTCTGAATAGTCTGTGTTGTACATCACAGCGATTTCGATAGGAATACCCTGCTTTTCTGTCTTCAGATAGATGACGTCATCGAAGAGGTGAGTGCGATGGCGATCTACGTAGCGGACGAATTCCTTCAAGCCGTCCTTGGCGTGGAACACCTGCTCCTTGGTCTTGCCTTCCTCATCTGGGCGCAAATCTCTCAAGGTAATCTTGATACCTGCGTTGAGGAATGCCAACTCGCGCATACGGTTGGCGATGATGTCCCACTTATAGACTGTGTGGGTGAAGATGGTTGGGTCTGGCCAGAACTGCTGGCGTGTACCGCGCTTGTTGGTCTCGCCTACCACCTTAACCGGATAGAGAGGCTTACCCTTCTCATATTCCTGCTGGTAGATTTTGCCGCCACGGAACACCTGTGACAACATGTGGGTAGAAAGTGCATTCACACAACTTACACCCACACCATGTAAACCGCCAGATACCTTGTAAGAACCCTTGTCGAACTTACCTCCGGCATGGAGCACGGTCATTACGACTTCGAGGGCTGATTTATGGAGTTTCTCGTGCATATCTACAGGGATACCACGGCCATTGTCTTCTACGGTGATAGAGTTGTCTTCATTGATGGTCACCTCAATGTCGGTACAGTAGCCCGCCATCGCCTCGTCGATAGAGTTATCAACGGTCTCGTTTACCAGGTGGTGAAGACCCTTTTCGGAGATGTCACCAATATACATCGCCGGACGTTTGCGAACAGCCTCCAAGCCTTCGAGAACCTGGATGTTACTCGCAGAGTAATTATTTGCGTTGTTTTGATTTTCTGCCATTTTTAGAATTGTCTTATTTCCGTGCAAAGATACTAAAAAAAGCTGAGATTCAGAAGGTTTTCTTTGTGAAAAATAGCGAAAAAGTAGATAAAATTTGCAGTTTCTTTTGAAGAGTAAGAAATAGGGGAGAAAAGTGGGGAAAACGGGGTGTTTACGATAACAAAATGTGTCTCGAGAATGGTGTTGTTGCAGCAGTGCCAATGGAAAGTATCGTTAGATGTAATACGGATTGGTATGTATAACAAGAATAAGGCTGCAATCCTAGTGAAAGGAATGCAGCCTTATTTATGTCTTTTGCTTTGACTTATCAGTTAGGCCAACTTCGCAATGTGCTGAGTAAGACCAGACTTCAAGTTAGCAGCCTTGTTCTCGTGAATAACGTTGATCTTAGCCAACTTGTCTAAAAGCTTCTGAACTGTAGGATAGAGCTTTGCAGCCTCTTCCTTGTCAGACATGTTGCGCAACTTGCGAACGGCATTGCGCATAGTCTTTGCATAGTACTTGTTATGCAAAGCCTTCTTCTTGTCCTGACGGATTCTCTTGATTGATGATTTGTGATTTGCCATCTCTATGTTTATATTTTTTTATTCTTTATAATGTTTGTAGTCCCTAGCAGAGTCGAACTGCTCTTTAGAGAATGAAAATCTCTCGTCCTAACCGATAGACGAAGGGACCATTGCTTATTTGCGGGTGCAAAGTTACTACTTTTTTTTGATTCCCGCAAATTTTTCCGGGAAAATTTTCGCTAAATGCTTGTTTTTTTGTAATTTTGCCCTGATTTTTAATAATTATAGACAAAATGGAAGTAAAAACTAGAGCCATCGTGCTACAAACGATTAAATATGGTGATGCGCAACTTATCGTGGATTTCTTCACGGAAAAGGTGGGCAGACTCTCTTTTATGGTTAAAATTCCCAAATCTTCTAAGTCGAAGATGAAGCGACAGCTGTTTCAGCCTTTGATGATGCTCGACCTGGAGTTCGACCATCGGCCGAAAGCGGGGTTGCAGCGACTCAAGGATGTTGCCATCTCTACGCCCTTTGTTGATATTCCCTTCTCGCCTTTTAAGTTGGCGATGTCGATGTTTCTGGCCGAACTCTTGGGGCAGGCTACCAGAAATGAGCAGGCTAATGTGCCTCTGTTCTCGTTTATCGAGGAAAGTGTGCGGTGGCTCGACCAGGCCAAGGAAGGCTTTGCCAACTTCCATATCGTCTTTATGGTTCGCCTTACCTTCTTCCTGGGCTTCTCGCCGAACCTGGAAAGTGGAGTCAATGGCGATTACTTTGACTTGGAGGAGGGACGTTTCGTTTCCTATGTGCCTACGCATACACATTATTTAAATAAGGAGGATTCTCTGCGCATGGTAAGCTTGTTCAGGTTGAGCTATGAAACAATGCACCTCTATACAATGTCCCGTTTAGATAGGAACCGTTGCATAGAGGTGATATTGCAATATTATAAGATTCATGTTCCGGGTTTCCCCGAACTGAAAAGCTTTTCTGTTCTTAAGGAACTCTTTGCCTAGTCTTTTTCCCTTTTCCTTTTTCCTCTCTCCTTGCATCGTGGCGAGGGGGATGAGGACAGGTTTCATGCAATGGGCTGGTTAGGCGAAGCTGACGGGACAGCTAGGCGAAGCTGATAACTCCCTGCACAGCATCGTTATCGTCTCTTTTCTTGGTTTCCTCAATCTCCACATTGCCTGAAGCCAGATTGCGGATGTCTTCCAGTGTCTGGCGTGTACGCTTGAAGGTAGGAGTGTTCTCTACCTGCAAGATGACATCCTCGTTGTCCAAGTCCTCAGGACGGAACAGGAAGATGTGTGGATGACGCTTATACTGGGTTGAGTTGCCGTCGGAGCCATAGTAACGCTCTCTTCGGTTCTGGCGCTCGGCTCTTGTCTCTTCCTCTTCAGCCATACGGCGAGCTTCCTCCTCGGTATGCTTCTTGATGTGGCGGTTCATGCCTTCCACGTCTTCGAGACCGAAACCGGTAGCCAATACGGTTACCTTTACTCGGCTGCCCAACTCTGGGTCGATGGCGAGTCCCCACTTCAACTCGAAGTCTTCGCCGAATTTCTCCATAAAGTCGTTCACATCATTCATCTCGTCCATAGTCAGACCTGGGTTGTCCTTCTTCTCGCTGGCGAATGCGATGCTCAACAGAATCTTCTTAGAGTTGAATACATCGTTGTCGTTGAGCAGTGGTGAGTTCAGGGCATCTTCGATGGCCTTCTTCACACGGCCTTCGCCCTCACCGTAACCTGTACTCATGATGGCAACGCCACCATCCTTCAATACGGTTTTCACATCGTTGAAGTCGAGGTTGATGAGTCCGTGAACGGTGATGATTTCTGCGATACTCTTGGCTGCAACGCTCAGGGTGTCATCAGCCTTGCCGAATGCATCGAGCACGGCAAGGTCTGGATAAATCTGGCGGAGTCGCTCGTTGTTGATAACCAGCAGGGCATCAACATGCTTTGACATCTCCTCTACACCATCCAGCGCCTGGTCTATCTTCTTAGGACCTTCGAATCGGAAAGGAATAGTAACGATACCTACGGTCAGGATGCCCAGTTCCTTGCTTACGCGGGCAATGACAGGAGCGGCACCGGTTCCGGTACCACCACCCATGCCGGCTGTGATGAATGCCATCTTGGTACCATCGTTAAGCATGTGCTTGATTTCTTCCAGGGTTTCCTCGGCTGCCTGGCGAGCCTTGGCAGGCTTGTTGCCGGCTCCCAAGCCTTCCTTACCTAACTGCAGGTGAACAGGCACAGGAGAATCGTTGAGTGCCTGGTTATCTGTGTTGCACAATACGAAACTTACGTCGTGGATGCCTTCACGATACATGTGGTTTACGGCGTTACCGCCACCACCACCCACACCAATCACCTTGATGATGCTGTTTTCTTTCTCTGGCTCTCCAAAGTCCAGAATATGTGGAGTATTTCCGTTATCTAGCATAATAGTATAATTCTAAAATGTTATTCTTTCTTGTTCTTCCTCAGGCTTATTCTTCCTCAGAGATAGTATCCTTGACAAATTTCTTGAATCCTCTCATGAATCTGTGTACGAGACTGTTCTCCTTTCTGCGCTTTGCTTCTTCCTCTGCCTCTATCTGCGCCAGGCGTCTTGCCTCTTCCTCCTCCTGTTCCTTCTTGCGACGAGCCTCTTCCTCTGCCTTCTTCTTGATTTCCTCAGTCTGTACTACACCCGAACCTGCTGTGTCGTTAGGATTGCGGGTTGTTCTGTGGGTATCGGTGGTAGAAGTATGGTTGTCGATATTGTCAAAGAGATCCTGTCCGAACTCGTTGCCTGCGCAGTTCATGTCGCCCTTGGCCAGGAGTCCCAGGATGGTATTCATCATACCATTGCGGTTGTTGATCTTCGGATCCTTTGAGTTGACGGTCATGGTAACGAACTTGGCGATGCGCACCTTGTCGATGTGTGTATGGTTCTTGAAAACCTTATCAATCTCAGGCATGTTGCTTCCGCCGCCTGTCAGGATGATGCCGCCCATCAGCTTGTCAGAGAATTCCGCAGGAACCTGGAACCAGGCATTCTCTACGATTTCCTCAACACGGGCCTCTACTATCTCGATGAACTTCTTGCTCTCTACGCTTCTGTCCTTATCTACAGGATAGAGCAGCGTCTGGTCCATGTTGGCAATGTCGGTATAAGCCTTGGCATATTTCAGTTTCATTCTCTCAGCGTCTGCTTCCTCGAGCTGCAGGCATGTCAAGTCCTTGGTGATGTTGTTGCCACCCAGCGGAATGACAGAGAGATGACGCAATATACCTTTATAATATACAGACACGGTAGTAGTATCAGCGCCCAGATCTACGAGCATACATCCGGCACGCTTCTCAGAGTCGGTAAGAACACTGTCTGCCATAGCCAAAGGAGCCAAGTACATCTCAGCGATAGAGATATTGGCGTTTTCGAAGCAAGTGTTGATGTTGTTGTAGAAGTTCTTGCGCCAGAGTATATTCAGGAAGATACCCTCCAAGTGGTTGCACTGTATGCCTACAGGGTCAATCTGGTACTGGTTGTCTATCTTGTATTCCTGAGTTGCTGCATCCAGAATCTCCTGATCCGGATATGTCATGTTTCGGTTGATGTCCATGAGCTCGTTAACCATATCTTGCGAAATGATGGAAGCTCCTGGCAGATCCTTTACGATTACATTCTTGAGACTTCTGATGGATCTGCCTCCCACACCCACATACACCTGGGTGATATCTTGCTGGAGAATGTTCTTCAACTTCTTGATGATGTTGATGAGGCACTGCCCCGTCTTGTCGATGTTATAGATAACACCCTTTCTGATGCAAGAAGATGAATTCTCCTGAACGACAGCAAGTACGGTGATGCTGCCGTCCAAATTCTTCTGACCTGCTATACCTGTCATCTTAGATGAGCCAAGCTCAATAGCTACAATAAATTCCTTTGGCATAGTCCTATATATTATCTTTTTCTTTTTCTATTTAACCTTAAATTAGCTGTTGTGATGCTTTTTGCAAATAATCTGGTTGTCAAACTCAATGTTGATGTATGAGTATTTGTTCCAACCAGCCTGAGATAGGCCATATTTGTAGAATTTCTCCAGTCGGTCCATCTTTTTGTTGATGAACGCTTCTACGTCCTTTTCTCTTTTGCTGATGATGTTGCTCTCGGGCAGGTTACCTATATATATAATGTGGTTTCCTACCCGGGGAACTAGTTCGATGCCCCTGTTGGGCAGTACGTTGATCTGCTCGATCTGATTTCTCCAAAGATTGTTCGTCATCAGAGTCTTGCTCACCAGTGAGATATACTTCTGGGCATACCATTTGTTGATGTTGCCCGTGGCGATGATGATATCGCTTGTATAGTTGGTATTCGGCATGATCTGATAATGATCATCTACATAATAGTCCTCGTTGTTAATGCTCTTGATTCTGACAATTGGCATGCGCTGGGTAAGATAGATATCTACCAGGCCTTCCTGGGTCTTGTAGCATTCTGCGGTCTTCACGAAGGGACTGGTCTTCAGGGCTTCCTCTATCTGTCGGGAGTTCACCTCGCTCAGGGGCTTCTCCAGCGGATAGAGTTTCTTCATCTCCAGTCTCTTCTTGATTTCCTTTGCATTCAGAAAACCGTTGGTCATCTCATCCTGTATGTTGATGTTCACCTTGGTACACACCAGGTTCTTTTCATCAGGTTTGTTGAACTTGGTGAAAGCGAAGCCCAGGTAGGTGGCCAGTGCCACGTCCAGGGTGATGATGATGGTTTTCTGCCAATTGATATGCATTTACTTCTTTTCTAAAATTTCTGTTATTTGAGGAACATAGTTGTCCAGGTCGCCAGCTCCCAGAACGACAAGTACGTCGAAGTCTCGGCTCTTCACCAAGTCGAGTACGTCTTCCTTGTGTATCATGCTCTTCTCTACGCCTGGCTTCAGGTTGTCGTAGATGAGCTTGGAGGTTACACCAGGGATAGGCTGCTCGCGCGCTGGATAGATATCGCAGAGGATGACTTCGTCGAGAAGACTCAGACTGTTGGCAAAGTCCTTGTAGAAGTCACGGGTGCGGGTGTAGAGATGTGGCTGGAAGATAGCGGTAATCTTGCGGTCTTTGTACAGCTCACGGATGCTCTTCGCACTCTGGTAAATCTCTTTTGGGTGATGAGCGTAGTCGGAGAGGAATACGAGCTTGTCGTTCTTGATCTTGAAGTCGAAGCGGCGGTCCACGCCTCCGTATGTCTTCATTCCGTTGCGCAGCTCATCGGCTGTGCAGCCATTCAACTGTGCCATTGCCATTGCAGCCACACCGTTGGTGATGTTGATTGGCACAGGCTGTCCGAGTTCTACGCCTGTCACGTTCTCGATAGGAGAGATGAAGTCGAATGTGATTCCGCCATTCTCTATCTTGATGTTCTCTGCGTGGAAGTCGCCTTCGTCCTGGCTGTATTCGTATATCTTGACGCCGTCCTGCACGTGCTGCTTCATCTCCAGGTCTTTGTGGATGATGAGGGCACCGCCCGGCTGAATCAATTCTGTGTAGTGGCGGAAGCTTTCCAGATATGCTTCCTTGGTGCCGTAGATGTCGAGGTGGTCTGGGTCGGTAGATGTGATGACGCTCATCCATGGTCGCAGCCAGTGGAAGCTGCGGTCGAACTCATCAGCCTCGATTACTACGTAGTCGCTCTTGTCGGAGAGGATGTAGTTGGTGCCGTAGTTCTTGGAGATACCTCCCAGGAAGGCATTGCAATCTACATGGCTCTGGTGCATGATATGGGCGCACATGGTAGATGTTGATGTCTTGCCGTGTGTGCCTGCCACGCACAGTCCCTTGTGTGTACGGGTCAGGGTGCCCAATACCTGAGCACGCTTCTCGATGGTGAAACCGTTTTCACGGAAGAAAAACAGCTCCTTGTGCTCGGCAGGGATGGCTGGTGTGTAAATCACCAGTGTGCTCTTGGCATCCTTGCAGGCCTCAGGAATGAGATCTACATTCTCCTCGTAGTGGATGAGCATGCCCTCTTTCTCCAACTCATGGGTGAGTTTGGATGGGGTCTTGTCATATCCGGCTACAACCAACTTCTTGTTGAGGAAGTATCTTGCAATGGCACTCATGCCGATGCCGCCAGCTCCTACAAAATAAACTGCTTTGATATCTTTGATTTCCATTACTTTGTTGCTAATTTGATGACTTCGTCGGCGATGACGTCGGCAGAGTTCTTTAAACCTAATTTCTTGATGTTCTCACAGAGTGAGGCGAGCTTGGCTTCGTCCTTCACTGTATCTACTGCCTTTTTCAGCAATACCTCTGGTGCCTCGGCATCCTTCACGTAGATGGCTGCGTCCTTGTTCACCAGCGCCATGGCGTTCTTGGTCTGGTGGTCTTCAGCCACGTTAGGGCTAGGAACCAGAATCACTGGCTTGCCGATGAGGCAGAACTCGCTGATGCTGCTGGCGCCGGCGCGGCTGATAGCCAGGTCGGCTGCCTTGTAGGCTGCACCCATGTCGCCGATGAAGTCGGTAACTTTGAGCATAGGCAATTCCTTGCCTTTCATCTGCTCCATGATGGCAGCGTTGTAGTACTTACCTGTTTGCCAGATAAACTGCACGCCGCTTTCCTTTACCAGGTCGAGGTGCTGCAACACACTCTCGTTGATGGTTCTTGCACCTAGGCTGCCGCCCACGAGCAAGATGGTCTTTTTCTCAGGGTCGAGTCCAAACTGCTTTCTGGCCTCTTCCTTGGTGATGGTAGTCTCCAGCACATTCTGTCGCACCGGGTTACCCGTCATGATAATCTTGTCGGCTGGGAAGAAACGTTCCATTCCTTCGTAAGCCACGCATATCTTTTCTGCCTTCTTTGCCAGGAGCTTGTTGGTCACACCTGCGTATGAGTTCTGCTCCTGTATGAGGCAAGGAATACCTTTGCTGGCGCAAACGTTGAGTGTAGGTCCGCTGGCATATCCGCCTACACCTACAGCCGCCATTGGCTTGAAGTTTTTGATGATGCTCTTGGCCATGTGCTGGCTCTTCCAGATTTTGAAGAGCACGGCGATGTTCTTGAGCAAGTGCTTTCTGTCGAAACCGCAGATTGGCAATCCTTTGATTTCATAACCAGCTGCAGGAACACGCTGCATTTCCATTCTGCCGAGTGCTCCTACAAACAAAATCTTGGCATCAGGGCGCTTGGCCTTGATGGCGTTTGCGATGGATACGGCAGGGAATATATGACCGCCTGTACCGCCTCCACTTATGATGATTCTTAATTCATTGTCCATGTCCATTCTTGTTTCTGACCCATAGGGTCAATTAATCCAACGCAAAGGTAAGCAAAAAAATCCATTTAATGGCATTTTTTACCTAATTTTAGATAGTCTTTTGTTATGCAGCAGCAAATTTGTCAATATTTGCTTCATTTTGAGGCAAATCTTTCTTTTTTGCTGTTCTACTGATGCTTAAAATGATTCCCAGATAGAGACAGTTGATGATGGTCGAGGTACCGCCTCTACTGATGAGCGGAAGCGGCTGACCGGTAACTGGAGCCAGGCCCACAGCCACCGCCATATTGAACAGTGCCTGTATCACGAGCATGATGGCAAGACCCATGCAGAGGAATGCCGGGAAGGTGTTCTCGCAGCGGTTGGCTATCTTGCCCGCTCTGAAAAGCAGGATGATGTAGAGCATGGCTACGAACATGGCTCCCCAGATGCCCATCTCCTCGATGATGATGGCATAGATGAAGTCGGAGAATGCCTGCGAGAGGAAGTCGCGCTCCACGGAGTTGCCCGGTCCCTTGCCCACGATGTTGGATGAGGCGATGGCGATGTTGGCATGTGCCACCTGCGCATCCTTGTCAAGGTCCACGTCTTCAGGTGCCACGGTCTTGGAGTTCAGAAACTTGTCTATACGTGCCTTCCAGGTGTCGGCTCGGTGGAACATCTTCTCTATTGTTCCCGGTGCTTCCTCTTCCTGCTCCACGTTTTCCGTCAGGGTGTTTTCGGGTTTCTGGGCTGTTTCGCCCTTGTCCTGTCCCACAATCATCACGGCTGCAAAAATCAGGCAGACGCCTATCAGCACGGTTCCCACGAGCTTGCCTATCTGGCTCATCGGTACTCTTCCGATAATCATCATGCACAGGATGGTGATACACAGCAGCATGGCTGTGGATAGATTCTCCAGACAGATGAGGAAAACAAACAGGCTGCAAGCCGTCAGTACGTATTTAAAGGCTCTCCGGTCGGCACCGTTGGGTGTCTGCATGGCGCTCAGAATCTGCGCCACAGCCAGTACCACCGCTCCCTTGGCTATCTCGGATGGCTGAAACTGGATGCCGATGAAGTTGATCCATCGGGATGCACCATTGGTTGACTGTCCGGCTACCAGCACCCAGACGAGCAGTCCGAGTGACGGGAGCAAGACGAAGGGAGTTACTATCTTGAAGTACTTGCACTTAACCTTGAGCATACATATCATGGTAATCAAGCCCAATCCCAGCAAGCCGATGTGTCTGAGTACAGGAGCCATGAAGTTGCCGCTCTTGTACGACAGGGAACTGGAGGCGGAATACACCTCCACAATACTGATCATGCAGAGAAAGAAGAAAACCATCCAGATTACCTTGTCTCCCTTGAATATATTGCCTATGGTCTTATTGTTCATTTCTTTTCTATCTGTTATTGAAAGTGAAGGAGTTAAAGTGGTTGAGTGAACCCTTTAACTCCTTGATTGATTTTATTTTCCGATGGCTGTCTTTATTCACCGATGGCTCTTGCCAGTGCCTTGAACTGCTCGCCACGGTCTTCCATGTTCTTGAACAGGTCGAAGCTTGCGCAGCATGGGCTGAGCAATACGGTGTCGCCTGGCTTAGCCAGCTCCTGGCAGGCTGCCACGCAGTCTTTCATGCTGTGGGTATCGCGCACAGGGATGCCCAGCGCATCGAAGTTGTCGTGCAGCTTTTGGTTGTCGGCGCCCAGATATACGATGCCTGAGCATTTCTCCTTCACCAGGTCCTTAATCTGGTTGTAGTCGTTGCCCTTGTCCTTGCCGCCGATGATGAGGATGGTAGGGGTGGTCATGCTCTCCAGCGCATACCAGCAGGCATCTACGTTGGTGGCCTTTGAGTCGTTCACGTAGTAAACGCCCTGGAACTTGCCCACCTTCTCCAGGCGGTGCTCTACGCCAGGGAAATCGCTCAGACCCTTGTGCAGGGTCTCGTGGTCGATGCCCACGATGTTGCAAGCCAGACCGGCAGCCAGACTGTTGTAGATATTGTGCTTGCCACGCAGGCTCATGTCTGCCTGTGGCATCTCGAAGGCTGATGGGAAGTTGAGCTTGTACTTGCCATCCTCGATGAAGCCCACGCATCCTTCCTCGTTGAATTCAGAGAATGGGCAGAGGTGCGACTTGAGGTCATACTTCTCCAGTTCCTTCTTCACGATAGGGTCGTCGTTCCAGAAGATGAAGCTGTCTTCCTCTGTCTGGTTCTGTGTGATGCGCATCTTGGCATCGGTATAGTTCTGCATCTTGAACTCATAGCGGTCCAGATGGTCGGGGGTGATGTTGAGCAGGATAGCCACGTTGGCACGGAACTCATACATGTTGTCGAGCTGGAAACTGCTCAGCTCGATGACATAGTATTTATGAGGAGTTTCAGCCACCTGCAGCGCCAGACTCTTTCCGATGTTTCCAGCCAGACCTACATCGTAGCCAGCCGACTTGATGATGTGGTAAATCAGCGAAGTGGTGGTAGTCTTGCCATTGCTGCCCGTGATGCAGATCATCTTGGCGTCGGTATATCTTCCGGCAAACTCAATTTCGCTGATGATAGGAGTACCCTTTGCCATCAGCTTCTGAACCATCGGTGCCTCCTTAGGGATGCCTGGGCTCTTGATTACTTCGTCGGCGTCTAAGATCTTCTCTTCTGTGTGGTGACCCTCTTCCCATTCAATGTTGTGGTCATCCATCAGCTTCTTGTAGTTATCCTTAATCTTCGACATGTCTGATACAAACACCTCGAATCCCTCCTTCTTAGCCAGCACGGCAGCACCTGCGCCGCTCTCGCCGGCTCCTAAAATTACAATTTTGCTCATTGTCTTATTCTTGTCTAATCAGGCTGATAAAAGAGCCTGTGTATTATCTAATCTTCAATGTGATGATGGTCAATGCTGCCAGGATGATGGTTACAATCCAGAAGCGGATGGTAATCTTCGACTCGTGGTAGCAGTTGCGAGGCTTCTTCCACAAGTACTTGCACTCAGGGTCCAGCTGGCTGTCCTGTGTGCGGAAGTTGTCGTGGATAGGCGTGCGCTTGAAGATGCGCTGCTTGATGCCCCTGCGCTTGCCCAGCTTGTAGTAGTAAACCTGCATCATTACGCTGAGGCTCTCTACGAAGAAGATACCGCAGAGGATAGGCAGCATCAGCTCCTTGTGGATGATGATGGCACCCACGGCGATGATACCGCCGATGGTCAGCGAACCCGTGTCGCCCATGAACACCTGGGCAGGGTAGGCGTTGTACCAGAGGAAACCGATGAGCGCTCCGATGAAGGCGCAGAAGAATACCACCAGCTCCTCAGAACCAGGGATATACATGATGTTGAGGTAGGCGGCAAACTCGATGTGCGACGACACATAAGCAAGTATGCCTAGCGCCACACCTATGATGGCGGAGTTTCCGGCACACATGCCGTCCATACCGTCGTTGAGGTTGGCTCCGTTGGATACGGCGGTTACCACAAAGATGGTCATGATTACGAAGAGAATCCAGCCTGCTGCTACCTTGTATTTTCCGCAGAAACTGGTAATGTTGGAGTAGTCAAGGTTGTGTCCCTTGAAGAAAGGAATCGTGGTCTTCAGCGATTTCCTTGCTTCCGTGCGGTGTTTCACCACGGTTTCCTGGCCCTGGCGATTGATGGCGAGGTTCTCGTTCATCTTCACGTCGGGCGAAGCCCAGAGCACCAGGCCCACGATGAGTCCGATACCCACCTGTCCCACAATCTTGTATTTACCCTTCAGGCCCTCCTTGTCGCGCTTGAAAATCTTGATGAAGTCGTCCATACCGCCCAGGAATCCGAGCCATACGGTGGTGATGATCATCAGGATGAGATAGATGTTGCGCAGACGTCCCAGCAGAATCACCGGAACGAGGATGGCCAGGATGATGATGACGCCACCCATCGAAGGTACGCCAATCTTCTTTACACCAAACGGGTCGATGCTGGCATCGCGCTGGGTCTCAGTGATTTGCTTGCTTTTGAGATACTTGATGAATTTCTCGCCAAACCACGCTGAGATAACGAGCGATAAAATCAGTGCGAGCAGGGCTCGGAATGAGATGTAGCCCCACATGTGGGAACCTGAGATGCCCCACTGCTCTAGGAATCTAAAGAGATAATATAACATGTTTTTTCTTTCTTGCTTTTATTTTACTTTTGTGGGATGCCGAAGATGTCGCGAATCACTTCCTTATCGTCAAAATGGTGCTTCACGCCCTTGATTTCCTGATAGTCCTCGTGTCCCTTTCCGGCTACGAGAATCACGTCGCCCTTCTTGGCCATCATGCAGGCTGTGCGGATGGCTTCCTTGCGGTCAACGATGCTGATTACCTTTTTCATCTGCTGGGCATTGAGTCCGGCAAGCATGTCGTTGATGATGTCCTGCGGCTCCTCAAAGCGTGGGTTGTCGCTGGTGATGATTACCTTGTCGCTCTGCTTCACAGCCTCCTGGGCCATCAGCGGGCGCTTACCCTTGTCGCGGTTGCCGCCGGCTCCGCATACGGTGATTACTTCGCCGCCCTTGCCGTCGAGCACTTCGTGAATGGCGTTCAATACGTTCTCCAGGGCGTCTGGGGTGTGGGCATAGTCAACGATGGCTGTATAACCCTCTGGCGACTGGATAGGCTCCAATCTTCCGTTTACGCTGTGAAGGGTGCTCATCACTACGAGCACATCCTCTGGGTTCTTGCCGAGCATCACGGCTGCACCATAAACGGCGAGCAGGTTGCTCACGTTGAACTTACCGATAAACTGCACGCCCACTTCTCTGCCGTCAATCTCCAGATACATGCCGCCGAAGTGACACTCCAGGATTCTGGCCTTGAAGTCGGCCATAGAGCGGGTAGAGTAGGTCTTCACGGTGGCCTTGGTGTTCTGTACCATAATCATGCCGTTCTTGTCGTCGGCATTGGTGATGGCAAAGGCTGTCTTTGGCAGACCGTCGAAGAATGCCTTCTTGGCATTGCGGTAGTTCTCAAAGGTCTTGTGATAATCCAGGTGGTCGCGGGTCAGGTTGGTAAACAATCCGCCGGCAAACTGCAATCCGCCGATACGCTTCTGTGCGATGGCATGCGAAGAGCACTCCATGAAGGCATACTCGCAGCCAGCTTCTACCATCTTGCCCAGCAGCATGTTCAGCTCTATAGGGTCTGGAGTGGTATGGTCGGCAGGAATCGCCTCGTCCTCAATGTAGTTGCACACGGTGGAGAGCAAACCGCACTTATGTCCGAACTTGCGGAACATATTATATAATAAGGTGGCGATGGTGGTCTTGCCATTGGTGCCAGTCACGCCAACCAACTTCAGCTTTCTGGATGGGTCGCCATAGAAAAGGGTTGCCACCTTGCCTACAGCATCCTCGGTAGATGCTACCTGAATGTAAGTTACGCCCTCAACCTTCTCCTCAGGCAAGTCTTCGCACAATATCGATTTTGCGCCCAGTTCCAATGCCTTTGGAATAAACTTGTGGCCGTCAACCTGTGTGCCCTTCATGGCAACGAACAGATGACCTTCCTTAATCTTTCGGGAGTCGATGTTGATGCCCGACACCTCTACATCTGCATCGCCGATAATCTGAATCGGCTCGATGTTTTTGAGTAATTCTTGTAACTTCATATAATTGTTTTTTATAAATTTACACCTTATTATATATAGGGAGTTGAATTATATATAGGGAGCAGAACTCAACCCTTAATCTATCATGGGTTGGGTTCCACTCTTGTTTAGTTGAGCTCAAGGGAGCATACGGCTCCCTTCTTCACCGGTGTTCCCGGAACCAGACTCTGCTTGATAACCTTTCCTCTGCCCACAATCCGGGTCTTGATGCCTCGGCTCTCCATGTTGAAGATGGCATCTCTTGCGCCCATACCCATTACGTCGGGCACGGTGCCCTTGCCGTATTGCTTCTCTCTGATGAGTCGGATGCTTCGGCTTCCCATTTGTTCAGCCTTGCCCCAGATAGGGTTACCGTTGGCATAGCTTCCACCCCAGTTGGTGTTGGTCTTGATGCCCAGGTGGGTGAGCACATAGTCGGCGGCAAGCACATTGCCGTTCTTCACGTCTGGCACGAAGATGGATGCAGAATCCTTGGCATCCTTCACGTCGAGTTTCAGGCTCTGTGCCATGATGCCTTCTGCAATGTCGTGGAACACCTTTCCGCTCATGCTGCCTCCAGATGCAGGCAAGCCCGATTTCTGGATGCACACGATGCAGCTGTAGCGCGGATTGTCGGCTGGGAAGTAGCCGGCGAAGCTTACCAGATAGTTGGTTCCGCCGTTCTTGTAGCCGCCGGCACCCTTTGAAACCTGTGCCGTACCCGTCTTTCCAGCCACCTTGAAGTTAGGCGAACCGGCCCTCTTGCCGAGTCCCACGCTCACCACCTGTTCCAGTATGGTCTGCAATTCCTTGATACTCTTTTCCTTGGCTATCTGTGGTCGCATCACCTCTGGCGGGAATTCCATGATGGTTTCTCCGTTCTTCACCACCTTGCTCACGAATCGTGGCCGCATCATCTTGCCGTTGTTGGCTATGGTGTTGTAGAAGGTGAGGGTAGAGATAGGTGGCACCTGGGTTTCATATCCTATACTCATCCATGGCAGGGTGGTCTTTGCCCAGTTGTCATACTGGCCGTGGCTGTTTCTGTGCGGCATGCGGATTCTCGCCGGGGTAGCACCCATCAGCGGAATCTTCAGGTCGTCGTTCAGACCCGTGCGGTAGATACCCTCCACGAATTTCTCCGGGTGGTTCCTGTAGTGGTCGTCGATAATGCGGCTCACACCGATGTTGGAACTGTACCACAGGGTCTGTGCCAGGCTCAGCATTCTGTATCCGCCCTTGCGCCAGTTGTGGTCCTTCATGTCTCTGCCATACATCTGCCATATACCGCAGCCCGTATCCACATGATAGGTGGTATCAACCACGCCGTCGTCCAGAGCCACGAGGATGGAGGCTGGCTTGAACACCGAACCCGGCTCCAGCAGGTCGCTCACGGCATGGTTATGAATCTCTCGGTATTCACCGTCAAAGCATTTCTCCATGTTCACGATGGCCTTGATGTCGCCCGTAGGCACATCCATCACGATGGCTACACCCACGTTGGCGTTGATTTCCTTCAGCTCTTCTATGAGCGAACGCTCCGCCAGGTCTTGCATGCTCACGTCGATGGTGGTCACGATGTCGGCACCGTCGATAGGAGGGGTGTCGGTAATGTCGAGGAACTTGTTGCGCACCTTGCGGCGATGCACGATACCATTGGTTCCGCGCAGGATGGAGTCGTAGCTCAGCTCCAGTCCGAATCGGGCTGTATCCTTGGCACCAAACATGGCGCCGATGGTACGTCCGGCAAGCGAACCATAGGTTCTGGTGCGGGCATTATACTCCTCCCAGTGGAAACCGCTCTTGAAGGGAGACATGCGGAAAACCGGCAGGCTCTTCACCTCGGTAAAGGTGTTGTAGTCGATGCGGCTGCCGTATATCGCCCAGTGGCGATTCTTCTTGCCACGGCCCTCGATGAGGCTTCGCTTGAATTCCTCGGCACTCTTCTCCGGGAATATCTTGTGCAGTCCCTCGCAGATGGAATCCTGTTTCACATCCCACAGCGAGTCGTTCTTGGCTGTTGACAAAGCCTGGAAGTCCATGTAAACCTTGAACTCAGGCAGCGAACTCGCCATCAGCTGACCGGCGCAACTCAAAATGTTGCCTCGGTTAGGCTTCACGGTCACGGAATCCTTCTTCTGTCGCTCGGCAACCTTCATCCAGTAGTCGTGCTTGGCAGTCATGATATAGAATGCCTTTCCTACTATGGCTACGGCCATCAGCGTCATGATGATGGCTATGGCGCTGTAGCGGGGCATTACTTTCTTATGTTCAAACTTGCTCATTCTTCTGGTACGTTAATGATGTAGGGAGGCTGGGTGGCGATGTGCAGGATGCTGTCCTTGCTGTGTTTCAGCACATCGAGCACATTGCTCTCGCGACTCTTCTCTGTTATCTGACTGCTGGTTGACAAAGCCTTGTATTTGGTGTCTTGCAGCTCTTTTTGCAGTTGGTCCAACTCGATGAGGTCCTTCTGGATGCTGTATCGGTTGGATATGTAGATGATGACGAAAAACACGATGAGTATAAACAGCCATATCTGCTTGCGTATGATTTGAGCGGTGAGGATGTCACCACCCAGAATCTTGCGCAGGGTGAAGCCTGCGGAGCCCGAAGCCTCCTCCTCTATGGCTTGCTTGGCAAGCACCGCCTTGAGCGACTCTTCGGGAGTAGGTTCTTCCGCAGGGTTGTTTACTGTCAGTTTTTCCTTGTTTTCTTCCATTTTCTTATTTCCTTTCAGCTATTCTAAGTTTGGCACTTCTGCTTCGGGGGTTTCTCTCCTGCTCGTCGGTATCAGGTACGATTACCTTGTTGTTCACGAGCTTGAACGGAGTCTCTATTCTTCCGAAGAAGTCCTGCTCTATCTTTCCTTCCGGGTTGCCCGCCTTCATCATGTTCTTCACGATGCGGTCTTCCAGCGAGTGGTAGGTGATAACCGAGAGTCTGCCGCCCGGCTTCAGCAGTTCAGTGGCAGAGCGGAGCATCTCTTTCAGGGCATCCATCTCGTGGTTCACCTCTATGCGCAGTGCCTGGAAGAGCTTGGCCATCTCCTTCTTCTCACGCTCTCGCTTGAAGAGGGGCTCCACGGCAGCCATGAAGTCCTTGGTGGTCTTGATGGGGCTGGCGGCTCTCGCCTTGACCAGGGCTGATGCGATGCGGCGCGAGTTCTTCAGCTCGCCGTAGAGATAGAAGAGGTCGGCAAGGGCTTCTTCTTCATATTCGTTCACGATGTCGGCAGCAGTCTTTCCGGCTCTCTTGTTCATGCGCATGTCGAGCGGAGAGTCGAAGCGGAACGAGAATCCGCGGGTCTCGTCGTCGAAGTGGTGGCTCGATACGCCGAGGTCGGCAAGCAGACCGTCGAGCTTCTCCACGCCATAGTAGCGCATCCAGTTTTTCAGGTATCTGAAGTTGGAGCAAACGAAGGTGAAGTCGGGATTTGCCACCACGTTTCGTTCGGCATCGGCATCTTGGTCGAAGCTGTAGAGGTGTGCGCCCTCGCTGAGGCGGGAGAGTATCTCCCTGGAGTGTCCGCCACCGCCGAAGGTTACATCTACGTAGATGCCACCAGGCTGGATATTCAGTCCGTCAACGCTCTCTTTCAGGAGCACGGGTACGTGGTATGTTTCTGCTGTCTTAATCATATCGTCTTTTCTCTTTTCTTTATAAGTTACTTATTTTTAACTCCTTCCCCTTATGCACATATACCTATTAAATCGCGTATGTACCTATTTAAAAGGGAATTCGGGTTCAAAGGTACACAAAATTCCCCACATACTGCCACTTTTCTCTGCAAAATTTTATAAAGGACTATAAAAAAGTTGTTTTGGCACCATTTGGGCTCAGTTTGAACCGAAAGTAATTGAAACTCAAAAATCGCAGAATTTTGTCTTGATTTCTGCACGAATGATGCTATTTTATAGGATTTTTAGGCAAAAATGATAAATTTTTGGAAAAAATGACTCGTATTTAAAAAAGAAGAACTAATTTTGCACGTACTTATAAGTTTTAATGAACATGAGTGCTTCAATTGAGAAAACGATAGATATAGAAAAGATACTGAAGAGCAAGATGGGAAGCAAGGCGAAGTATGTGCCAGGTTTCCTGGTTTCTTGGCTTAAGAAAATCATTCACGAGGACGAGGTCAACAAGTTCTTGTGGGAAAGTCGTGGCCTTTCCGGTACAGAGTGGCTCACCGAATGCGTGCGCTATCTGAAGATGGATGTAGAGATTGTGGGCTTGGAGAATCTGCCGGATAAGAACGACGGCAAGCTCTATACCTTCGTGTCTAATCATCCGCTGGGCGGACAGGACGGCGTGTGCCTGGGTTCCATCATCGGAAAGCATTATGACGGCAAGTTCCGCTATCTGGTCAACGACCTTCTGCTCAATCTTCCGGGACTCAAGCCTGTAAGCATCGGCATCAACAAAACCGGTCGGCAGAGCCGTGACTTCCCACGCATGGTGGAGGCTGGTTTCCAGAGCGACAACCACATGCTCATGTTCCCTGCTGGCCTGAACAGCCGCAAACAGCCGGACGGCAGCATCCGCGACCTGCCTTGGAAGAAGACTTTCGTTTCCAAGAGCGTGGAGTATCAGCGCGACGTGGTGCCTATCCACTTTGGCGGGCGCAACTCAGAGCGATTCTATCGCATCGCCCGCTTCAGCGACAAGCATCTGCCGTTCAATCTCGCCATGCTTTTCCTGGTTGACGAGATGTACAAGAATGTGGGCAAGCATTTCCGCATCGCCATCGGCAAACCTATTCCTTGGCAGACTTTCGACCATAGCAAGTCGGCCACCGAGTGGGCACAGTATGTGAAAGGCAAGGTTTACGAATTATAACAAAGCATAATAGATTTATAGAATCAGTTTTTATATAGAGATAGAGTAGTATGGAAGAAGAAATCATCCAACCGATTGACCGCGAGCTGCTGAAGAGCGAGTTGACTCCCGACAAGCAGCTTCGCATGACCAATAAGAGTCATAACGAGATTTACATCGTTACGGCAAATGACTCGCCAAATGTATTGAAGGAGATTGGGCGCCTTCGTGAAATCGCTTTCCGTGAGGCTGGCGGTGGAACCGGGAAATCGATGGATCTTGACGAATTCGACTTTGGCGACAACTGCTATAAGCAGCTCATCGTCTGGAATCCGGAGGCCAGCGAGATTATCGGTGGTTACCGTTATCTGCTGGGCAAGGATTGGCAGCTCGACGAGAAGGGTCAGCCAAAGCTCGCCACCAGCCACATGTTCCATTTCTCCGACAAGTTCCTGCAGGAATACATGCCTTACACCGTGGAGTTGGGCCGTTCGTTCGTTTCTCTAGAGTATCAGAATGTCCGCAAGAACAGCAAGAGCATCTTTGCCCTGGATAATCTCTGGGATGGCTTGGGTGCCCTGACTGTGCTTTATCCAGAGGTGAAGTATTTCTTTGGCAAGATGACGATGTATCCATCTTACATCCGTCGTGGTCGCGACATGATTCTCTACTTCCTCAAGAAGCATTTTGATGACAAGGAGAATCTGGTGATTCCGATGAAGCCATTGAAGTTGGAGACTCCGGAGAGCGAGATGGAGAAGATTTTCACCGAGGAAGATTTCCGAGCTGATTATCGCATTCTGAATCGTGAAATCAGAGAGTTGGGCTTCAACATTCCTCCATTGGTGAATGCGTATATGAATCTGAGTCCTACCATGAAGCTTTTCGGCACCGCCATCAACTATGGTTTCGGTGATGTAGAGGAGACGGGTATTCTCATAGCCGTGGATGAGATTCTGGAAGAGAAGCGTGTTCGCCACATCAACAGTTTCATAGAGGAGCATCCTGAGGCGCTGAAAATTACCAGTGGCGCCAACAAGATTTTCTATAAGGAAAAAGAATAATAACACAAAGCAAAAATCCCATGTCCTTATTGCCGGAAAGCAATAAGGACATGGGATTTTTGCTTTGTGTTCTGCAGAGACGTTTTAAATAACTGAGCTTTCGCAGGTGGTTCATGAACCACTTGCGAAAGTTTATGGCGACCCGGCGATTAATGCCTGGTTATGGCAAAAAGTTGCCCTCTTCCAGGGCAATATCTTGCCATAACCAGGCATTTTTTGCTTTGATGCTTAGCTGCTTTCTGATGAATATCTGTTTAGTTATATCCGTATGGGGCAGCTGATAATCTCTGAAGCAACGTGGCTCTGCAGCCTGGAATCCTAGACGCAAAAAATGCAAAAACTACTTCACACTACACTAAGTATAGCTAAAATGGTTGAATTTCAGGGCGTTATGTGGTGTGTAGTGTCAGCGTCCACACTACACTCACACTACACCACACTACACTTTTTTGCTTGGCTTGTTTTGGAAGCTATCTAACATTGATGAAAGCCATTTTACATCGAAGAATATTGTTTGGCACTCCGAGTGTAGTGTGGTGTAGTGTTCGTGTAGTGTCAGATAGGATATTGCACTCGCTTAAACTGCTGTTTAATAGGTAGTTATAACGAAATCGTGTAGTGTGAAGTAGATTTTGCAATTTTGCATTTTCTTGTAGAGGTCGCAGCCTCCGCAAATTAGTATTCAAGGTTAAATTGTCTTAATGAATATCGGAAATGGCAGCGGAATTTTGGTGTTATGTGTCGAAAAGTGTATCCTTGCGCAGGATTTATGTGTCGAAAAGTGTAGCAATCCGGCATTTTCATGTGTCGAAAAGTGTAGCAATCTGGCATTTTCATGTGTCTAAAAGTGTAGATTTTAACACAAAGCTTTACCTCCCAGATTATCCAGCTACTGCCTATCTTATACGATAGGCAGGCTGATGCCGTTTATCTTCTGATAGATATCTAAGGCATAGATATCCGTCATGCCGCTGATGTAATCCAATACTGCCATGA
>ERZ1026858.329-NODE-329-length-26245-cov-12.484880_pt1 | contig 26245 bp, 19 predicted proteins | sample MGYA00380159_ERZ1026858 | MGnify/ENA primary metagenome ERZ1026858 (study PRJEB33269, sample SAMEA4719795) | human gut metagenome | biome: human-associated habitat; feature: organic feature; material: feces | place: Cameroon | collected 2013-10 ...
TAAAACTTATGCTGTGAGATTACAAAACGGCACAAATAATTTTCGTATGAAAAGATTCGCTTTATTCATGCTCACGACTCTTCTCCTGTTCTCATCTTGCAAAACCGGAGAAAAAGTGCTTTACCTTCAGGACGTTTCAGAAGGACAGACGTTAACAACACAAGTCTCGCAATCGCTCAAACTTCTTGCCGGAGACAAAGTTTCCATCATCGTGACGAGTAGTTCAACGCCTGCCATCGCCATGCAATTTAACCTACCAATCACAACGATTCAAGCAGGAGCTACTATCAGTGCCTCGAACCAAATTACGCTATACACCATTGACGAAAACGGATGTGTTGACATGCCGAATCTCGGCCGTATCAAAATCAGCGGTCTGTCACGCGGCGAAGCAGCATCAAAAATACAATCAATGCTGCGTGCCGAACAGCTTCGCGATGCCGTTGTCACCATCAATGCCTATGATCAGTATGTAACGGTTCTTGGCGAAGTGACGCGCCCTGGACGTGTTAATATCGTTCGCGATCGTCTCACTTTGCTTGACGCGCTCGGACAAGCAGGCGACCTCACCATCCAAGGACGTCGCGACAACGTGAAAGTCATTCGTGAAGAAAACGGCGAAAGCAAGGCTTATTTCGTAGACCTCCGTTCAAAAGACTTATTCAACTCGCCCGTTTACAGTTTGCAGCAGAACGACATTATCTACGTTTCGCCCAACAACGTGCGCGTGGGCCAATCAACCAACAACGACAACAGCGTACGATCCATCTCCACTTGGCTATCTGTCAGCTCTGTACTCATCAGCTTGGGTATCTTGATATTCAGATAAGTTCGCACACAAGGAAACAACATCTACAAACAAACCATAAAAAACTTCCACCATGGAAAATAATATCGAAAAGCCCTATGTCATCGGACTTGACATGGGCGGCACGAATTCCATCTTCGGTATCGTAGACCAAAGAGGAAACATCAAAGCGCAAACAGCCATCAAAAGCCAAGCATACCCAGAATTCAAGGATTATGTGGCCGCAGCAGTAGAAGCCCTCGGCCCTGCTCTTGACGTGGTAGGCGGCATTGACCAAATACGCGGTATGGGCATCGGCGCTCCTAACGCAAATTTCTATACTGGATGTATCGAAGGTTCTGCCAACCTCGTATGGAAAGGAAACGTGCCCTTGGCACAGGGATTTGAAGACGCACTCGGCATTCCTGTTCGCGTTACAAACGACGCCAACGCTGCCGCCATGGGCGAAATGACCTACGGCGTGGCACGCGGCATGAAGAATTTCATTATGATCACCCTGGGCACAGGTGTCGGTTCTGGCATCGTGGTTGACGGAAAAGTTGTTTACGGCAGCGATGGCTACGCTGGTGAATTGGGCCACGTCATCATCGATCATACAGGTAACGGACGCCAATGCGGTTGCGGCCGAAAGGGTTGCTTGGAAACTTACTGCTCAGCAACTGGCGTGGCACGCACTGCTCGCGAATTTCTCTCCAAGAGCGACGCCGCAAGCGAATTGCGCAACATGAATCCAGAAGACATCACGTCGTATGACGTTTTCCTGGCAGCTGAAAAGGGTGACAAGATTGCTTTAGACATCTTCGACTACACGGGAACTATTCTTGGACGCTCATGTGCCGACTTCGCCACCTTCAACACACCGGAGGCTTTTGTTTTCTTCGGCGGACTGACCAAAGCCGGCGAATATCTCATGAAACCGCTCCGCAAAGCCTATGAAGAGAACGTCCTGTTTATGTATAAGAACAAAACCAAATTGCTGATTTCGGCACTCAACGGCAGCGAAGCTGCTGTACTTGGTGCCAGCGCTTTGGGTTGGGAATAATTTTCCTTTCTAATTTTTATAAGACAAAGCCTCCTGCATGCCAAGCAACATTGCTTAAGATGCAGGAGGTTTTGTTCTATAGTAACATATTTTTTGTTTGCACCACCTGCACATTGCAAAAAAACAGAACGCATTGATCCAGAAAAGAACAAAGGATTTTTTTCACAGAGCACCTATAATTACCTAACAATCTCATAAAAACTTATAACATGAAAAAATATCTTATTCTACTGTTAATGGGTATCCTCCCCTATTTATCGTTAGCCCAGAACAAAGTCGAAAACAGCTACCTGTCTATAACCGTTCCACCAGGATGGCACGTTCAAAAGCAAGACATGCCTGGAACGAAAATGGAACTGCTCAATTTCTTCAACGATGGACCCATTCTCTACAACATGGGCATCATTGTAGGTATCGAGCAGATTCAGAATCCCAAAGCCGCGCTCGAGATGCAAATGTCCATTCAAAACAACCTGCTGTTTCATAATGCCACCTTCGGAGAAATACATCCCGCGACCTTCATGGGGAAAAACACCATGTCTGTTGATTTCTCCAATACGATAGACGGAATACACTATAATGGTGCTGCCTACGCGTTTAACGAAAATGAGTGTACGCTTCTGGTCATTGGCTGTTACAAAGTGGGGAACAAATCAAACCTGCCACAAATATGGCGCTCCATCACATGGAAAAAACACCAACGCAGCGCTTCTAACTATGAAAGCCTGCACGAAGAACTGCAAGCGTATTGCAAAGCGACCAACGAGAATTTGAAGAAAAATCCCATTATCTCAAATGGTGTGAAATCCGTGTCATTGAACGTGGCGAATGATGAAGACTGCCTTATCTACACATACCAACTGCTCAATGCAGACAAAACGAAAACCACTCCAGAATCCTTGCAGTCTGCCGCAGATAACCTACGTCCCATATTGCTTCAAGAAATTAAAAACCAAGCAAACAACGCCGAATATGTTCGCCGCTGCATGGACTTCAACTACAGTTTCAAATACTATTATTATGACAAAAATGGTAACTTTCTCATTTCCATCACGCTAAAACCAGAAGATTATCAATAAAAGCGCCCTCTTCTATAAGAAGGCCCAAACAATACTCTAACGAATACGCCCATGGTTTCGTGCTAAAACAGCTCAAAACTATGGGCGATTTCTCTTTATTGGAAAAGAATAAGCTTCTGAACCAAAACAAATTATTCATAGCCATGAATAAATTTCAATACTACGATTTTGGAGAAGAACACGGCGTGCTTTCATTCCGCTTTGCTCGACACCATAAAGACTATATGGTTTCCCTTTTATAGAGCAGCAATACATCTTCAAATTAATGATTGAACCGATGATAAAGCAATTCGCCAATCCATCCCCTATGCCTGTTGGCGAACCACGGACGAGGGACGAGCGAATCACGGCCGAGGGACGAGCGAATCACGGCCGAGGGACGAGCGAATCACGGACGAGAGACGAGCGAATCACGGACGAGAGACGAACGTTTCTCGCCCCGTGTGCGCTGAATCTCTTTAGGACACGCCCATGATGAGTTATTCTCTCATCGGAACTGCACAAAAGTCAAATTCCACGCCGTCGGTTCAACGTTTTTATCCTGAGCGGGATAAGAACATTTCAGGAAACGGCCACGCCATCTCTAAAGGATTTGCTTACTGCAAATGAATATCTCCCACATTGACCAGTTTGTTGACAATGGCATAAATGGTCAAACCGCTGACGGAATGGATATTGAGTTTTCGGGAGATATTTTTGCGATGCGTCAGCACCGTGTTGACACTGATGAAAAGATTTTCTGCAATTTCTTTGTTCGTCATGCCGCGAACAATACAACCGACAATTTCGCGTTCGCGCTCCGAAAGCATCTCTTGCTGCGCGGAAAATGCTGTTTCCTTTTCTGACTCGCCTCCTTCCACGGCAACCTTGGCCTCCAGCAACTGCACAGCGGGAACAAAAAGTTCATCCTCCACCTCACAATGCTGGTGTAAATCGGTTTCACAATTGAATATGTCAAAGAGCACATTATTCAGCAAGTCAACAGAGTCTGTCGGCGTATAATATTTGATGATGATATTTTTCAGCTCCTGCAGTTTCTTATCAATGCCGCTATGACTCCGCGAAAACTGTGCAATTTCAAAATCCGCACGGCGATGTCCTTCCAAGAGTTGGTTGACATAGGTGAAAATGCGCATGTTTTCGTGTTGCATGTGGCGACGCACCTCTGCCATATATTCATCGTAGAATTTCAATATCAAATACGCCACTTCGTTCTGCTGCGAGCAATCAATGGCTTCCAACAATTTGCGTCGGATGTTTGGCAACTGAAAGTCAAGATAGTAATTGTGTGCCTTGCCAAGATAGGTAACCAATGCGGAAACTGACACCTTTTCAACATACTGGTCCACCACATCTTTCCCATACTTCATAAAATTAGCCACAGCCAAAAATGTAACAGTGTCCACGTTGTTGGTTTCACACACTTCTTTGACCGTGCGCTCCCCAACTCCCAATGGAATGCCGAAACGACTCATCATCTGCAACAAAGAAGGTTCGTCACAGATGATATCACTCATTTTTGCGGTTTCACTATAGAAAATTGCCATACCTTATTTACCTTTCATTTCAATAGGCTCTGATAATGAAGACCAAAGCCCGCTTTGTTATGTCGCCACAAAGTTAGTGATTTTTGTTTTATTAGCACGCCACACAGGCATCACTACTTTTGGGTATTTGCAGATTTTTGTGGGTATTTGCAGTTCCACCCACTTACAAGCTGCCTAAAAATATACACAAATATAGCGATTGTGACACTTTTTAAATGTCGATAACTTTGCACCATCAAATCAAACGCAGACACAATGAGCCATACGTTACAGAAAAAAACGATCGTCACAATGCTCGCCTTCTGCGCCTGCCTGTCTCCTTTGGTGGCGACAGACGGAAGCGTGGTGAAACCAATTGTTGATGCCACAACATGCGCCACTCCGCCAGCCAAACCTGCCAAAAAGGAAAAGGTGAAGAAAAAGAAGACGGACACAAAAACTGAAAACGCAGACAAAAAGACCGGAGGCCCAAAGACCAGTACGCCGGACACGAAAAAATATAAGAAAAACAAGACACAATGAAAAAAGAAATCGCTCTTTTCACCCTGGGAAACATGATTGCCGCTGGCATAGGCTATGCCAACAATGGGGCAATGGCTTCCCAAAATGACAGTGTGAATCATGTACGCACGGTGGCGGTCAAAGAAAATCCGGTTGTCATCCAAGCAACAGACAAGACTGTTACAAACAGCCCTACGGACAATGCAAATAACGCCGTTGTTGCCAACCACACTCACCAGGCCACAGCCGAGTCCAAGGCGCCAAGCATCAAAACGATTTCAGCAACCGACGACTATGAGAAGTTCCGCTTCGGCGGCTACGGCGAAATGCTGGCTTCCTTCAAAGATTACGGAATCAACCGCTACTACGGCGGCCGCGACGGAAACCGAAAAGACCATCGCAACACAATTTCCATCCCGCGCTTCGTTTTGGCATTAGACTATAAATTCACGCCAAAATGGATTCTCGGAGCAGAGATTGAGTTTGAGTCGGGCGGTGTAGGTACGGCCTATGAGATAGAAAATTCGGAAAACGGGGAATATGAAACCGAAGTTGAGAAAGGCGGCGAAGTGGCGCTGGAGCAATTCCACATCACTCGCTTGATCCATCCTGCCTTCAATATGCGTGCGGGACACCTCATTCTCCCTGTCGGCTTGACCAACGCACACCATGAGCCGATTAATTTCTTCGGCACGACGCGACCGGAGGGAGAAACAACGATGATTCCTTCAACATGGCACGAGAATGGTTTGGAAATCTTCGGTACGTTTGGTTACGGATATGCCAACTTCAACTATCAAGCCATGGTCACTTCCGGACTTAACGCTTGTGGCTTCGACCGCAACAACTGGGTTGCTGGAGGAAAACAGGGTATTTTCGAGGAAGACAACTTCACCTCGCCGGCCTATACATTCCGATTGGACTACAACGGTTTACCGGGATTGCGCCTTGGCGCTTCTTTCTATTATTGCGCCAACACCACCGCCAATTCCGATAAACTCTCCGAATATAATTTCAAAGCGCCATTGCGCATCTACACAGTCGATGCACAATATAAGAGCAACATTCTTGCTGCCCGGGCCAATTTCATGTGGGGAAACCTGACAAACGCCGACCGTGTGAGCGCCGTCAATACGAAACTCTCAAACAGTTCGCCCTACACCCGTGTCATTCCCGTTGCCAAAAAATCTGTGAGCTACGGAGCGGAAGTGGGCCTCAATCTGGCTGGCATATTCGCAGGAACTCGCTGCCCAGCGCTCTATCCTTTTGCACGCTTCGACTATTACAACACGCAAAAGGAATGTGCCGGACTTTACACGGAGGACAAACGCAACGAAGTGCGGAAATGGACGGCAGGTATCAACTGGTATGCGCTCCCCAACTTAGTAATAAAGGCAGACTACTCTACGCGCCAAATCGGAACGAGCAAGCTCTTCGGCAAGGGGAAATACAACAGCGAGAATGAATTGTCGATTGGCGTTGCCTACGTGGGCTGGTTCACCAAAAGATAACCCCAACAGTACGCAAAGCGACTATCTGTCTAGCATACGCTTCATCAGATATGCCGGACTCTCCTTCAAGGATTACATCATCCTCCATCAGAGAATTAATCTTATTTACAAACAACATAACACCAATAAGCAAATGGATAAGAAATACCTTTTCGGTGCCATGTTAGCCATGACCGTGGCTTTCAGTGCTACCACGACATCTTGCAGCGACAACGATGACCCAAAGACAGAGAAAGAACAGCCGTCGGCTGACCTCGACTACACAGCGAGCAACGCCAAAGCCTGGGGCAACTACATGAAAAACGTGGCCATCCTTCTCAACAACGATGCCGAGAAATTATACAGCCAATGGGCCGAAAACTACCAGACAACGGAAGTAAACACAGGCGTTCCTTTCGCCGAACTCTTCAAGCAACACGATTCTCGCATAGGCTATCCCAACGTGAAAGCTTGCGCCCAGGAAATCGTTGAGAAAATGGCTGAGATTGCCAATGAAGTTGGCTCCGCCAAAATCGGTGACCCTTATGCCAAATGGGTGAGTGGAAAAACCACTGAGGCGCTCTATGCTGTTGAGTCTTGGTACAGCTGGCATTCGCTCGAGGATTACACCAACAATATCCGCTCCATTGCCAACGCCTACTATGGCAAACTCGATGGCAGCGCCACAAACATGGCCGAAAACTCTATGGCAAAGGCCCTTGAAGGAACAACCATCGACAAAACCATCCGCCAGCAAATCACGGACGCCGAAAACGCCATTCAGGGCATCACGGCGCCTTTCCGCAATCACATCGGCAGCGTTGAAACGCAAAAAGCAATGGAGGCTTGCGCCGCTTTGCAAGCCAGTCTGAGCGAAGTGAAGAACGATGACAACCAAGTTGAAGCCGGCGCAGCAGCCGTAAATCTCCGCGACGCTGTCGACCATCTCAGCGACGAGGTGCTTCAAAACATCGTCAACAATTATGTTGACAATGTCGTTGTGCCGACTTACCGCAACTTGAAAGAAAAGAATGCCGAACTGCTTGCCGCCGTCAACGCCTTTGTGGCCAATCCGAGCAACGAAGGATTTGATGCATGCAGCAAAGCTTGGCTGAAAGCCCGCCAACCGTGGGAAACGAGCGAAGCCTTCCTCTTCGGTCCTGTTGCCACATTTGGTCTCGACCCCAACATGGACTCCTGGCCTCTTGACCAAGACGCAATCGTGAACATCATGAAGTCGCAGAAATGGTCGGATCTCAAATGGGCTGAAGGCGACGACGATGCCAAGGTTGAATCGGCGCAAAACGTTCGCGGTTTCCACACACTTGAATTCCTTATTTTCAAGGACGGAAAGCCTCGCACCATCAAATAATTAGGAAGGATTAATCAATAGTGTAAAATGTATGATGTATGATGTACAGCCAACGCATCGTGCATTATACATTTTACATTAAGTAGGTGTTCAAAATTAGTTTATTATAGAACACCCCTAAAATAATTTTGAACACCTACTTATACCCCTTTTCATTTAGCATAAAGCGAATATTGATTTCATTGCCAACAACTATATGGTTACACGTTTACTGAAACACTCACTGCTTTTCAGCATCATGCTTTCGCTCAACGCCTGCAGTGACGACGACGGCATAGACATCATTGACATTAAAGTGCCGGAAGGCTATGCCTTGTCGGCCGACATTTCCACCATTTTTCTCAATTCCTCCACGGCCTACGACGTTGAGGCCAACTGGGTGGCGGGAAAATATCTCACCCGCTTCAACTCAGGAAACAAACTATACGACAACGCCATTCCAAGCGGAAAGGACGTTGAGGCTGGCGGCCTTGGTCCGCTCTATGCGGGTTTCTCCTGTCGTAGCTGCCACATGACAACCGGAAGAACGAAGCCCTCCATTTGGGCAAACTATGACGAAAGCAAATGCGACGCCGACGGATTCTGCACGGTCTCTGGCGAAACGGGCTTCACAGCTGGACTGATTTACATCACCCGAAAGAATGGTTCGTTTTTCCCCGACTACGGACGTGTGCTCCACGACCAATGTATCCAGGGCACCTACGTTGACGCCAACGGCAAAGAATACACCATGAAGCCGGAGGGCAAACTGCAAGTGAAATGGCACAAGCAGGAGTATGCTTTCCCCGACGGAGAAAAATATGAATTGGCCTATCCGGAATACCGCATCAAAGAATGGTACACCAACGGCATGAAAAACTATGGACAGCCCATTGCCGATGCTGTCAAACCCGAGGACTTGATCATCTCCGTTCGCCAACCATTGCGACATGTCGGCATGGGACTGATGATGGCGCTCGACCCCACGGAGATTGAAGCTCTGGCCGCCAAAAGTAATTATCCGGAATATGGCATCAGCGGCCGATGCAACTACATCACGGAGAAGGGCGTACGAGGTGTCGGCCTGTCTGGAAACAAGGCGCAACATCTGGACCTCACCGTGGAACTGGGTTTCTCGAGCGACATGGGAGCCACCAACAGCCGCTTCCCTGAGGAAATCTGCGAGGGACAGACACAACAGCAATATGGAAGTATGATGGGCCTGTGCTATAGCAACCGCCTGGACGTCACCACTGAATCCATGGAAGACGTTGACCTCTATATGCAATGTCTCGGCGTCCCCGCCCGCCGCATCGGATCAACCACCACTATGGTCAGCTATGGCGACCAAACGGTTTCTGAGCGCGAGCTGGTGAAGATTGGCGAACAGAATTTCTACAAGGCCAAATGCCAACTCTGCCACGTCACGACATTACACACCAAGAAATCGGGCAGCACGCTGCTCAACGGCACTCACCTACCTTGGCTCGGCGGACTGACCATCCACCCCTATTCCGACTATCTGCTCCACGACATGGGGTCTGAAATCATGGGCGTCGGCCTCAACGACAATTACGTCAGCGGATTGGCCCGCGGCAACGAATGGCGCACCACACCGCTTTGGGGTGTCGGCCTGCAACAGAAGGTTGACGGACACACCTGTTTTCTCCACGACGGACGCGCACGTAATTTCGTCGAAGCGATCATGTGGCACGGAGGAGAAGGCGAAGCATCGAAAAACATATTCAAGAAGATGCCGAAGAAAGACCGTGATGCACTCGTGAAATTCCTGGAATCGCTTTAACCTTCAAACAGAAGTTCCTACACACCTACTATAAAACTGAAAACACAATGAATAAAAAAAGCTTCGCCCTGTTGGCACTGATGTCAGCGAGCGCCATCAATATCCACGCAGCAAACGTTGCTGAACTGAAGGGGAATGCCCCGGAAGAAAAAGCCACCGTCACCGTAGCCCCTGAAGAACAGACAGCCAACGACGAGAAGACCGACGATAAGGGCATCGGAAAAATCAACTACGAACCAATAGACCTCGACACTGACAACGGTGTGGTGTCCTTGGCCGGAAGCAAGGGTTTCACCATACAAACGAAAAAGGGCGACTTCATCTTCAAGCCATACATGCTGGTGCAAACCAGTGCCAACTTCAATTGGTATGACGATGAGGGCCTCGACAAGGCATACAACCAAGACAACGTCTCCAATTCTGGTTTCGCCATCCCCAATGCCATTTTGGGATTCACGGGCAAGGCCTTCAATAAAGTCACGTTCAACCTCTCTCTGAATGCAGCCAAAACGGGCGGCTATCTTTTGCAGCAGGCTTGGTTTGACGTCAAATTCAATAATCCCGTACAGGTGCGCGTCGGTAAATTCAAAACGCCTTTTTCACACGCTTATCTAACGACGCTTGGTGAGACGCTCTTCCCGCAACTCCCAACATCGCTCACCACGTCGACCATCATGCCCTACGTGCTCAATGCGGTCACGCCGAGCATCTCGACGGGCTTTGATCTTGGCGTTGAACTTCATGGCGTCGTCAACAACAAATTTGGCTATGAAGTGGGGCTCTTCAACGGCACAGGAGCCGCAGTCAACAGCGCCACAAAGACTTTCAGCGACGACTGGCACATCCCATCACTGCTTTACGCGGGCCGTCTGACCTATATGCCCTGGGGAACGATGCCTTCAACGCAAGGCAACCCCAATATGCTCCACGAAAAGAAAATGCTCGTCGGGCTATCGGGCTCAATGAACGTGGAAAGCGAGAACGAGAGCACCAACGATGCCCGCATGGGACTTGAATTTGCTATGCTCCTCCATCGCTGGTATTTTGCAGCTGAAGCCTACTGGATGAACGTGGGATTCACCAAACGTCAGAAAATCTCTGAACACTATAATTATCTGGGCGGCTATCTGCAAGGCGGCTATTTCATCACACCACAGGTGCAACTCGCAGCACGCTACGATTTCATGAACCGCAACAGCACAAGCAAAGACGGTTTCCTGAATATGCCGGCAGTGGGCGTAAACTATTTCTTCAAAAACTGCAACCTCAAGCTCCAAGGTATGTATCAATACACGGGCCGAAAGGGACACGCCACACAACTCGACCGCGACAACGACAACCTCGGTCTCGCCACGCATTCTGCCACCGTGCAACTGCAATATTATTTCTAACCCCACGCCCACAACGTGCATTTAGCCATTTCAAATGAAACCAATCACTTATGTGCTGCTACTCTGTGCAACGCTTCTCTCCTCATGCGACGACGGGCGTATTGCTGAAGAAGACTTCAACCTCGAAGAAAAGGGACGCGTTGCCAAAGTGGAAGTCAAACTGGAAGGACAAAAAACATGGCCGTCTGGCTATTCAATCTCCATTGCCGGCTTCTCTGACAACAGTCCGTATGCAGAAATAACGAAGAGCATCCGAACAGACGAAAACGGGCAAGCTGATGTCACGCTCTCGGGCATCCCCGACAATGTGAAGACCTTGGAGGTCTGCGTGGTCAACAGTGTGCGCCGCCGCGTCATCTCTCTCTTCACCATCGACGCGCCCAACACGAACGACACGATTCGCATCAACACAGGCACGCTCAACGCCGGCATGTTTGCCAGCATACAGAAACAAATCTTCGACAAACAATGTTCCCACTGCCACAGCGGAAGCGCCTGGGCGGCATCGCTCAATTTGAACGAAGGCGAGAGCTATGCAAGCATGAAGAATATGCCAGCCAAACTGGTGGAAGGTCACAACCGTGTCACGCCGGGCGACGCTGCAAACAGCGTTCTTTATGAAGCGCTTGCCACAGAGGTGAGCGAAAACTGGAAGCACAACCACTCGAAAATCATGGTGACAGACCCTGTTGGACTTCAGCTCATCAAAGACTGGATAAACAACGGTGCCGAAGAATAGCGAGAAGACAAACACTGCAAAAATCATCTGCCGTATTGCCCGCCTGCCTTATCACAGGAATGGCCATACGGCAGTTTCTATGTCAACAAAAAATGGGGCAAGACATCCCCACATATAGTGATTTTACATGCTGGCGAGAAAAAAAGCAGTTGTAGTTGGTTGTTTTTTCGTACCTTTGTAAACATAACAAGAAACACTAACAGAATGACTAACATACAGGAAAGAATAGCCGTTCAGTCCGAGGACTCCTTGGCTGAAATTTCTAAGTTTGAGACAAAGGATGGTGTGACAGAATACCACGTAATCATTCACGCCACATGCCCCGAACAAACATTCCAAGAGCAGCTCAACGCTGTTTTGAACAACTATTATTCTCTGCTCAAGACAACATTAAAAGGCGCCTCCTCTGTGATCAAGCGCTATTTTCTGAGCGATGCTGCCAACCAATACAACACGCTGCTTGCAACAGTGCCAGAGGTTCCAGCATGTGCCTGTTCCGTGGTTGAACAAGCGCCGCTCGACGGTACAAAAATCGCACTCTGGGTGAATCTGCAAACAGAAATCTGCGAAGAAAACTTCTCCCACGGGCTTTATCGCGTGAAACACGGTGCATATACCCACTTATGGGGAGGTGGTGCTACGGCTGAAGCCGACACGTCGGAAGGGCAAACCAGCCTACTGCTGAAGGATTATGTCATGCAACTGCTCAACAACGGTGCCCATTTGGCCAACAATTGCATCCGCACCTGGTTTTTCGTCCAAAACGTCGACACCAACTATGCAGGAGTCGTCTCAGCACGCAACGAGGAATTCTACACGCAAAACCTCACACCAAAGACACATTTCATTGCGAGCACGGGCATCGGCGGCCGCAACGCCAACCCCAAAACACTGGTGCAACTCGACAACTATGCAGTCGTGGGCATTGACTACGATAAACAAGTGAAGCATCTTTACGCGCCAACTCATCTGAACCCCACCTATGAATATGGCGTCAGTTTCGAACGGGGCACACGCGTTGACTATGGTGACCGTCGCCAAGTCTTCATCTCTGGAACGGCAAGCATTGACAACAAAGGAAACATCCTGCACGTTGGCGACATCCGCAAGCAAACGGAGCGCATGTGGGAAAATGTCGATGCTCTGCTCAAGGAGGCCGAATGCGGATTTGATGATGTCAGCCAAATGATTGTCTATCTGAGAGACCCCGCCGACCATGCCGTTGTCTCAAAAATGTTCAACCGTCGTTTCCCCGACATTCCAAAAGTCATTGTACTCGCTCCCGTATGCCGCCCGGGATGGCTCATTGAAATGGAATGTATGGCCACCAAAGCCATCACCAACGAAGCCTTCCCGAAATTCTAACGATTTCCTAACGATTTGGGAATCTGACGTATGACACCCTTACTAATAAATGCGCGACACGAAGTTTTGTTTACCTAACTGAGAAAACAAACTTCGTGTCGCTGCTTTTCTCCATGCCACATTCATGAAACATCTGATTATCTTCACATACGTTCTTCTGCTCATTCTTCTGGCAAGCGCCACCATCATTGAGCACCATCAAGGGAGTGCCTTTGTGTCAGACCACATCTACCACACACCTTGGTTCGTTGCCCTATGGGCATTGGCCACCCTTCTAATGATATACGCCTTGGTCAAGCGAAAACTATGGCACCGTCTCCCTCTTCTTATGCTCCACCTTTCCTTCGCCGTTATCCTGGGAGGAGGCCTGCTGACCTATTTAACCTCGACAAAAGGCATACTCCATCTCTCGCAAGGCGTCCCCGTCAGAAATTTCCAAAGCGAAGATATGAGCCGCACATTCCCCCTCCCCTTCAATGTCATGCTGGACCGCTTTGACATCAAATGCTATCCCGGAACTGAAACGCCTGCCGACTATTTTTCACACCTGACGGTCATCAGCCGCGAAGGCACCAAACAGAAATGCAGCGTCTCAATGAATAAGATTCTGGAAATCGAAGGATACAGATTCTACCAATCGTCCTATGATGAAGACGGACAGGGCAGTTGGCTTTCGGTCAACTACGACCCGTGGGGAGCTACACTCTCCTACGTGGGCTATATTCTGCTGGCCATCTCCATGCTCTTCGTCCTCATTGACCGCCGCGAAGAATTTCGGCGACTTCTGCGAAACCCTCTGCTCCGGAAAGGTACACTCATCATTATGCTGGCAGCCACAAGCCCCTGCCTCTCCGCGGCCTCCCGTTCGCTCCCGGCGTTCAACCGGGAAAAGGCCGATTCATTGGCTGCCAAGCAGGTGGTCTACAACGGACGCGTTGCCCCATTCAACACCCTGGCACACGATTTCATCCTGAAACTCTACGGGAAAGACAGCTACGGCGGCCTGTCGCCAGAACAAGTCGTCTCGGGATGGCTCCTGCGCCCCGACGTCTGGCAAAACGAACCCATGATTCTGATCAAAAACAAAGAATTGCGCCAACTGCTGGGCCTTGACGGAAAATATGCACGACTGACCGACCTCTTCCGCGGCAACGAATATATCCTTCGCCGATATTGGAACGGAAACGGCAACGCGATTGCCACATCCGCCGATCCGCTGCAAAAGGCCATTGCGGAGACCGATGAGAAAGTGGGGCTCATCATGATGCTGCAAAACGGCACGCTCATCAAGCCGTTGCCAAAAGACGGCAGTGTGAAACCGCTGAGCCCCCAACGCGTCAAAGCTGAAATTCTCTACAACAGCATCCCCACGACGAAAATTCTCTTCATCGTGTGCTTCGTCTGCGCCCTGATCTCTTTCACGCTGACGGCATACAAAAGCATCCGAAACCTCAAGACCAACGTCCTCGACCAAAAAATTCTCCCCGCCATGCTGTTTCTCGCCACTGCAGCGTTGGGCGTCGCCTTCGCGCTGCGATGGTACATTGCAGACCACATTCCCATGAGCAACGGATTTGAAACGATGCAATTCATGGCGCTCTGCACACTGGCATTTTCAAGTATCTTCCACCATCGCTTCCGCATTCTGCTTCCCTTCGGCTTCCTTCTGGGAGGCTTTGCCCTGCTGGTGTCACACCTCGGCCAGAGCAATCCGCAAATCACGAACCTCATGCCCGTTCTCGCCTCGCCCTGGTTGAGCCTGCACGTCTCCGTGATAATGATAGGCTACGCCTTGCTGGCTTTCACCATGCTCACAGGCATCCTCGGACTGTGTATTTCTCGACAAGCCGAACCGCTCATGCTTTTCGGACGCCTGCTCCTCTACCCTGCTGTCTTCTTCCTCGGCATCGGCATTTTCTTGGGCGCCGTGTGGGCCAACCAGTCTTGGGGTGCCTACTGGAGTTGGGACCCTAAAGAGACATGGGCCTTGATTACCTTCATGGTCTATGCCATCGGCTTCCACAGCCATTCTCTCCCCTGGTTGCGCAGCGCAAAACGCTTCCACTGCTTTTGCATCTTGGCATTTCTCACTGTGCTCATGACTTACTTTGGTGTCAATTTCTTCCTTTCTGGAATGCACTCTTACGCAGGATAACAGGGGCTGACACGCTTGTCACACGTACACTTTAGTTTGAAGCAATAAAAAGAACGCCTTAACCGCTAACAGACAACGGTTAAGGCGTTATTATTTTTAATCGTAATGCACTTATAATCTGTAGATTTACTTCTTTCAGTGTACTGTTCCGTACACCGCAATTAAAGAAATATCGACAGAATAAACGAGATCAATATCTCTCATTTTCATTCGGGAAATCACACGACTTCACATCGGCAACATATTGTCCGATGGCATCCGTCATTATGGTGTGCAAGTCGGCATAACGACGCAGGAATTTCGGACTGAAGCCTTGGGTCATTCCCAACATGTCGTTGATGACCAAGACCTGGCCGTCGGCCGTTCCGCCGCCAATACCTATCACTGGAATGGAGAGTTCTTTGACCAGACGCTGCGTGAGCGCTGCGGGAATTTTCTCAACGACACAAGCACAACACCCAGCCTCTTCGAGCAAATGGGCGTCGTTCACCAGCTTCGCAGCCTCAGCCTCCTGACGCGCACGCAAACCGAAACCGCCAAAGACATTGACGCTCTGAGGTGTCAGTCCTAAATGGCCAACAACAGGGATGCCAGAGGCGATGATGCGCTTCACGGCGGGAAGGATTTCCTCACCGCCTTCGAGTTTCAAGGCGTCGCAGCCTGTTTCTTTCATGATGCGAACGGCATTGCGCATGGCTTCTTCCGTTGACACCTGATAGGAACCGAAAGGCATGTCGCAAACGACAAAGGCACGCTTCACAGCACGCACCACGCTGCGGGCGTGGTAAATCATCTCATCAACTGTAATGGGAAGGGTTGTCATGTTTCCAGCCATCACGTTGGAAGCACTGTCGCCAATGAGTATCGCGTCAACTCCAGCACCGTCAACAATGGAAGCCGTGGTATAGTCGTACGCCGTGAGCATGGCAATCTGCTTGCCCTCTGCTTTCATTTCACGGAGGCGCGGCGCTGTCACCTTCCGAGTATCTTCAACTAAATATGCAGACATTGTTTTTGTGTATTTTTTATGGGGCTGCTCTAATTTCTTAGCTTTAGAACGCTCCACATTTTATATGTTCTATTATCAAGAGAGGCTGAAGCCTTCAAAATGAGGGATGACCTTATCGGACAGCGGCGCAATCATTTCCACGGGATTGGAGGTGGACAAACCGATGACAAAGGCGCCCGAATCACGTGCGGCACGCAGACCGTTGATGCTGTCCTCAAAAACAACACACGAACGTATGGGACATTGCAAGCGCTCGGCGGCAATGAGATAGCAATCGGGAGCGGGCTTTGAGCGCGGCGTGTCTTCTGAAGTCAGAATGGCCGTGAAGAGTTGCTTGAGTTCGGGATGCGCGGCATAGACCTGGGCCATCTTCGCCTGATTGGAACTGGTCACGACTGCTGCTGGAATGCCTTTCTCCCGCAATCCTTCCACAAAGCGGACGGCTCCAGGAATGTAGGGGTAGCTCATGTGGCGCTCAAATTCGTTCAGTCGTTCACGCAAAAAATCCTGCTGCGAGACCTCAGGAAAATAGGTGTCGAAAATATAGGTAAGGGTCTGCCCCTTCACTGCCGCGGCAAAATTGGCATCGGGCAGTTCGAACTCACGCCCCATGGCGGCCCAAAACTCCGTGTACTGCGGCTCCGTATCAATGATGACACCGTCAAGGTCAAACAACGCCGCAGAGATATTCATTTCTTTTGGATTCATTTCTGATGTTTTAGCTGGGGCTGAAAGGACATCAAGTAGCCAACAGCAAAGCTGCATGGCGAACTTCCGCAAATCAAAAATCTTCACGATTGAACGCTCCGTACGCCCCAAAGAAACTGCAAAGATACGAATTTCAGACTGAATGGCGCGAGGGATTCTGAGAAAACAATGCCGTGGGACATGGTTTACAACAATACGGCACTGCAATATGGCAATAAACGGAAATTTATTAGTAACTTTGCCCAAACGCTGAAACGGAACGGCCTTCGGGCAGAAAGCAAAGAGCGTTTGCAACAAAAAACCGTTTAACTCCAAGGGGCATAAGAAGGCTGGCGTGAATCCCCTTCTCCTGACAGGCAAGCCTGTACCCCCTATAAAATATCATACAATGGAACCTCTCAAACACGAATGCGGCGTTGCCATGGTGAGACTGCTGAAACCGTTGGATTTCTATCAGCAGAAATATGGCACGTGGATGTATGGGCTAAACAAACTCTATCTCATGATGGAGAAACAGCACAACCGCGGACAGGAAGGCGCAGGCTTGGCAAGCGTCAAGATGAACGCCGCGCCGGGAGAAGAGTTTTTCTTCCGCGAGAGGGCATTGGGCACAACGGCCATTGAAGAAATCTTCAAGGCCGTTCACGGCAATTTCAAGAATTTTGAGAACAAGCAACTGGCGGATGCACAATTCGCCAGCCGTCATATTCCCTTTGCGGGAGAGATTTACATGGGCCACCTGCGGTATTCAACAACCGGCAAGAGTGGCCTTTCTTATGTACACCCGTTCATGCGAAGAAACAACTGGCGCGCCAAAAACCTATGTATCTGCGCCAACTTCAACATGACGAACGTCGAGGAAATCTTTGAGGAAATCGCTTCGAAGGGACAACACCCACGCATGGTGTCGGACACCTACATCCTGCTCGAACAACTGGGACACCGGCTTGACCGAGAGAGCGAGCGCAATTTTGTTGAGGCGCAAAAGATGGGGCTGGAAGGCACGGAGATTACAAAATATATCGAAGACCACATCAACGTGGCCAACATTCTCAAACAGGCAGCGCCGATTTGGGACGGAGGGTACGTGCTGTGTGGCGTCACTGGCAGCGGCGAAATGTTTACGCTTCGCGACCCGTGGGGCATCCGCCCTGCTTTTTGGTATAAAAACGACGAACTGCTGGTGGTGGCTTCTGAGCGTCCGGTGATCCAGACTTCGCTTGACCTTGAAGCGGAAGAGATTCATGAACTGAAGCCGGGAGAAGGACTCATCATGAGCAAAGACGGCAAGTTCAGAACGGAGCAAATTCTCATACCAAAGAACTTGGCGGCCTGCTCGTTTGAAAGGGTATATTTCTCACGCGGTTCCGACAAAGACATCTATCAAGAAAGGAAAGCACTGGGACGCACTTTGGTGGCGCCCATTCTCAAGGCGGTGGACGGCGAACTCGACCAAACGGTGTTTTCCTACATCCCCAACACGGCCGAAGCGGCTTACTACGGACTGCTGGAAGGCTTCGACAATTTCCTCAACAAGCAGAAAATGGAAGCCATTGCCGCCTTGGGGGCAAACCCCGACATCAAGACGGTGGCAAAGATTCTCGACCGACGCATCCGCTCGGAAAAAATCGCATGGAAAGACATCAAAATGCGGACGTTCATTGCTGAAGGTAACAGCAGAAACGACTTGGCGGCACACGTTTATGACATCACCTACGGAAGCGTTGAAGCCGGAAAGGACAACCTGGTGGTGATTGACGACAGCATCGTCCGCGGGACAACGCTCCGCGAGAGCATCATCAGAATCCTTGACCGCCTACACCCGAAGCGCATCGTTGTTGTCAGCTCGTCGCCGCAAGTAAGATTCCCGGACTACTACGGCATCGACATGTCGCACATGGATGAGTTCATCGCCTTTAAGGCTGCCATTGCGCTCACCTTGGAACAAGGCGGGGAAACAAGACTGAAAGATATTTACAGGCGCTGCAAGGAACAGGAGAACCTGCCGAAGGAACAGATAAAGAACTTTGTGAAGGAAGTGTACGCCCCATTTTCAGACGATGACATCTCAAAGAAGATGGCGGAACTTTTGCGCCCCAACGGCGTAACAACCGAAATCCACATCGTCTATCAAAGTATGGAGGGACTGCACAAAGCCTGTCCGACAAGTCCAGGCGACTGGTACTTCAGTGGCGATTATCCGACTCCTGGCGGCACAAAGCGAGTCAACCAGGCATTTATCGACTACTACGAGGCAAACTTTCCAAACAAGAACTGATGGTTTTACACCGACGCGAAACAGGTAAGTCCATAAGAATGGAGTACGAAAGAATCGCCCGACAATCAGAAACTCATATTTAACTAATGGTGAAAGAATAAGTTGGCAATTTTGACAGGGCATAAGATATAACTCCTTATTCCTCAAAATTGCACAAGTTATTTTTTACCATTACTTACAATTGAAATAACCAAACGGCAGCTTTCAGAAAACTGCACCTCTGGGAATGCCGTACCAGAAAAAACACAAACTATATATATGCGAAACGTAACACTTATTTTAGACGATGGAACGAAGTTCCACGGTAAGTCATTTGGCTACGAAAGCCCAGTAGCGGGCGAGGTGGTGTTCAACACCGCCATGATGGGGTATCCAGAAAGCCTCACCGACCCCTCATACGCAGGACAGTTGATGACGCTTACCTATCCCTTGGTCGGCAACTATGGCGTTCCTCCTTTCACGGTTGGAGACGACAAATTGGCCACCTTTATGGAAAGCGACAAAATTTATGCCTCGGCCATCATCGTGAGTGATTACAGCGAGACATACAGCCACTGGAATGCCGTTGAAAGTCTCGGCGACTGGCTCAAGCGCGAAAAGGTGCCAGGCATCACAGGCATCGACACGCGAGAGCTGACAAAGGTACTCCGTGAACATGGCGTGATGATGGGAAAAATCGTTTTCGACGATGAGCCCAACAATATCCCGACTGCAGAATACAATGGCGTGAACTACGTGGCAAAGGTTTCATGCAAGGAAATCATCCGATACAACGAGGGAGCTGAGAAAAAAGTGGTTCTCGTTGACTGCGGCGTGAAGAACAACATCATCCGCTGCCTCATCCGCCGCGGCGTAGAAGTCATCCGCGTGCCTTGGAATTATGATTTCAACGACATGGAATTCGACGGTCTGTTCCTGGCCAATGGCCCTGGCGACCCCGACACTTGCGCTGATGCCGTTGCCAACATCAAGAAGTTCCTTGCAAATCCAAACGTTCGCCCCTGCATGGGCATCTGCATGGGAAACCAGTTGCTCTCAAAAGCGGCCGGAGCATCTATCTACAAACTGAAATACGGACACCGCAGCCACAACCAGCCAGTGCGTATGGTGGGCACGAACCGCTGCTTCGTCACCAGCCAAAACCACGGCTATGCCGTTGACAACAACACGCTTCCAAGCGATTGGGAACCATTGTTCATCAATATGAACGACGGATCTAACGAGGGCGTTCGACACAAAACGAATCCTTGGTTCTCTGCACAGTTCCATCCGGAAGCATGCAGCGGTCCTGTCGACACGGAGTTCCTCTTCGATGATTTCGTAAAACTGCTGTAAACAAATGACCATTAAGCTGGTGGGCACGACTAATATATAAGGTATAATTAAGACAAGAGAATCCGTTTCATATCTGCGAAGCAACGGAGCTTTCTAGATACAAGAAAGATTCCTGCCACCTGCTTATCTAAATCACACCACATTAAAACAAGATAATATGTCAAACGATATAAAGAAAGTTCTCCTCTTAGGTTCTGGCGCACTTAAAATCGGTGAAGCGGGCGAATTCGACTATTCCGGCTCTCAGGCACTGAAGGCCCTCAAAGAAGAAGGCATCGAAACGGTTCTCATCAACCCGAACATCGCCACAGTACAGACGTCAGAAGGTGTTGCCGACCGCATCTACTTCCTACCTGTCACTCCCTTCTTCGTTGAAAAGGTCATCGAAAAGGAACGTCCACAAGGCATCATGCTCGCCTTCGGCGGACAGACGGCCTTGAACTGCGGCGTGGAACTTTTCCAAAGCGGCATCTTGGAGAAATATAACCTTCAGGTGCTTGGCACACCCGTTGAAGCCATCATGAACACGGAAGACCGTGAACTCTTCATCGGCAAGCTCAACGAAATCAACGTCAAAACCATCAAGAGCGAAGCCTGCGAAACCATCGAACAGGCACGTCAGGCTGCAGCAGAACTGGGCTATCCAGTGATTCTCCGCGCTGCCTACGCCCTCGGCGGTTTGGGTTCCGGCTTCTGCGACAATGAGGAAGAGCTCAACAAACTGGCTGAAAAGGCGTTCTCATTCTCTCCACAGGTACTCGTTGAAAAGAGTTTGAAGGGATGGAAGGAAATTGAATACGAAGTGGTGCGCGACCGTTTCGACAATTGTATCACGGTCTGCAACATGGAAAACTTCGACCCGCTCGGCATCCATACGGGTGAAAGTATCGTAATCGCACCATCGCAGACTCTCACGAACTCTGAATACCACAAGCTCCGCGAGCTCTCCATCCGCATCGTACGCCACGTGGGCATCGTCGGAGAATGTAACGTTCAGTATGCCTTCGACCCCAATTCTGAAGACTACCGCGTCATCGAAGTCAACGCCCGTTTGTCGCGCTCTTCTGCCTTGGCCTCAAAAGCAACGGGCTATCCTTTGGCCTTCGTTGCCGCCAAATTGGGATTGGGCTACGGCCTCTTCGAGCTCAAGAACTCTGTGACGAAAACAACAAGCGCCTTCTTCGAACCGGCACTCGACTACGTTGTCTGCAAAATCCCTCGCTGGGACTTGGGAAAATTCCGTGGCGTTGACCGCGAATTGGGTTCTTCCATGAAGAGCGTCGGCGAAGTGATGGCCATCGGCCGCACCTTCGAAGAAGTGATTCAGAAAGGCCTCCGCATGATCGGCCAGGGCATGCACGGATTTGTCGACAATAAGGAAATCAAGATTGACAACGTTGACGAGGCTCTGCGCGAACCGACCGACAAGCGTATTTTTGTCATTGAAAAGGCTTTCAAGGCAGGATATACCATCGACCAGATTCACGATCTAACGAAAATCGACCGCTGGTTCCTCCAGAAACTCTATAACATCCACAAAACCGACCAGGAACTCCACGCTTGCACCAGCATCAACGTGCTCGACAACGAATTGATGCGCAAAGCCAAGATTCAGGGCTTCACCGACTTCCAGATTGCACGCGCCGTTGGCATGGAGCAAGACATGGACATCGAAAAGGCCATCATGGCTGTTCGTGCACGCCGCAAACAAGCTGGCATCGTTCCCGTTGTAAAGCAGATTGACACGTTGGCAGCTGAGTATCCAGCTCAGACCAACTACCTCTATGTAACTTACAGCGGCATTGCACACGACATCCAGTTTGAACACGACAAGCGCTCGGTTGTGGTGCTCGGTTCTGGTGCATACCGCATCGGCTCGTCTGTTGAATTTGACTGGTGTGGCGTTCAGGCGCTCAACACCATCCGCCGCGAAGGCTATCGCAGCATCATGATCAACTACAACCCGGAAACGGTTTCAACGGACTATGACATGTGCGACCGCCTCTATTTCGATGAACTCACCTTCGAACGCGTGATGGACATCATCGAACTGGAAATGCCTTACGGTGTCATCGTTTCTACGGGTGGACAGATTCCTAACAACCTAGCAATGCGCCTGGATGCTGAAAACGTGAACCTGCTCGGCACGCAAGCACGCTACATCGACAACGCTGAAGACCGCGAAAAGTTCTCAGAGATGCTCAACAGAATCGGTGTTGACCAGCCGGAATGGAGCGCACTGACTTCTATGGACGACATCCAACAGTTTATCTCGCGCGTTGGCTTCCCTGTACTTGTACGTCCTTCGTATGTCCTCTCTGGCGCTGCAATGAACGTATGTTCAAACCAGGAAGAACTCGAACGCTTCCTCAAATTGGCCGCCAACGTGTCGAAGAAGCACCCTGTGGTTGTTTCCCGCTTTATGCAGCATGCCAAGGAAGTTGAAATGGACGCCGTTGCAAAAGACGGTGAAATCATCGCCTACGCCATTTCTGAACACATCGAATTTGCTGGTGTACACTCTGGCGACGCCACGATTCAGTTCCCACCGCAGAAGCTCTATGTTGAAACGGCACGCCGCATCAAGAAGATTTCCAAGCAGATCGCCAAGGAACTTCACATCTCTGGTCCGTTCAATATCCAGTTCCTCGCCAAAGAAAACGACATCAAGGTCATCGAGTGCAACTTGCGTGCCTCACGTTCCTTCCCGTTCGTCAGCAAGGTTCTCAAAATCAACCTCATCGAATTGGCAACTCGCATCATGCTCGGCCTGCCAGTGGAGAAACCGGCCAAGAGTCTCTTCGACCTCGACTACGTCGGCATCAAAGCATCTCAATTCTCATTCAACCGCTTGCAGAAGGCCGACCCTGTCCTCGGTGTCGACATGGCTTCAACGGGAGAAGTCGGCTGTCTGGGCGAAGACTCACGAACTGCGCTCATCAAGTCTATGCTCTCCGTTGGCCACCGCATCCCGAAGAAGAACATCCTGCTTTCAACCGGCGACGGCAAGCAGAAAGCCGAAATGCTGGCTGCCTGCCAGATGCTTCAAGCTCACGGCTACACGCTCTACGCAACAGGCGGAACAAGCCGCTATCTGACAGAAAACGGCATCAAGAACAACCTCGTTTACTGGCCAAGCGAAGAGGGACATCCGCAAGCCATCGACATGCTCCACAACCATGAAATCGACATGGTGGTCAACGTGCCGAAGAACCTCTCATCTAGCGAATTGAGCAACGGATATAAGATTCGCCGTGCAGCCATCGACCTCAACGTACCACTCATCACCAACGCACGTCTGGCATCGGCCTTCATCTACGCTTTCTGCACCGTGAAGCTCGACGAACTCGACATCAAGTGCTGGCAGGAGTATTGATAAATAATACCGTAAATCAGCCAAGCAGCCGACAAGAAACAACTTGAGACATTTCCCTACCATCCTGCTTGGCATGACTATAACAGGCTCCCATCTTTCACAAACTGAATAGATGGGAGCCTGTTTTTTATTCTGACAGATAATTCACAAAAATGCTGGCTTGGGAATTGGCCGACTTACAGCTGCATAACAAAAAGCGGGGCTTTGAAGGCAGTAATAATACTCATGCAGGGACAAGCAAATCAATAAGGACCCCGAAAAAATCATAAAGACATTTGCACTATACCACAGGACAGCAATAATCCGCAATCCACAGCTGAATGTTAGATTGAAGGCATCAACCAAGGAATACTTAAACCTGCCTACTAAATATTCATAATTATCTCCTACAAAATGGTCAGAATCGCCGCCAAATAGTTAACTTTGAACTTCGGATGGGCAACCTTCCAAAACGTTTTGGTTCCATGACGCGATACCGCTTTGACGCACAACGTTTAGGCGCTAAAAGAAGCGCATAGGGATGACAAAAAATGCAGTCAAGCATATCAAACTGGCTTTTCCCTACATGGATATTATAAATTTTGAATACCTACTTATAATTAATGGGCTTAATCATCTTATATTTTTTAGGCGCACTTTCGATGTCCTTTCTATGCTCCGTTCTTGAAGCGGTGCTTCTCTCAACCCCCATGTCTTTCATCACGATGAAGGAAAGCCAAGGCAACAAAACGGCCTCTTTGATGAAAGACTATAAAGACAATGTCGACCGTCCGGTAGGTGCAATTCTTTCGCTCAACACCATCGCACACACCATCGGTTCTGCTGGTGTCGGTGCTGAATCCATCAAACTTTTTGGCGAAGAATATTTTGGCATCGTCTCAGCCGTGCTCACGTTGCTCATCCTGGTGCTCTCTGAAATCATCCCGAAAACCATCGGGGCTTCCTACTGGCGCTCACTCGCAATGCCGTCCACGAAAATCATACGGATATTGATTGTTATCACTTATCCGCTTGTGCTGCTTTCCGAACTCATAACGAAGGTGTTTACGCCCAAGGGCAAACAAAGCTCTATGAGCCGCGAAGAAGTGTCTGCAATGGTTGACGTTGGCACAACCGAAGGTATTTTCCGGGAGTCTGAAAGCAAAATCATCAAGAACTGCATCCGCTTGTCGGGCATCAAGGCCAAGGACGCAATGACACCTTTCATTGTCGTGGAATCAGCAAACATGAATCTCACGGTCAAAGACTTCTACAAACAGCAGGAATGGAATTTCTCGCGCATACCAGTATATGACAAAGACAAGGAATACATCACCGGGTATGTGTTGAAAGACATGGTGCTGAAATATCTATCGGAAGATAAATTCCAAACAAAGCTGTCTGACTTGATACGCCCCATCCTTTCTTTCGGTGAGGGAGAATCACTGTATCACATCTGGGAAAAGATGCTCGAAAAACGAGAACATATCTCCATCATCGTTGACGAATACGGCTGTCTTCGAGGTGTGGTATCAATGGAAGACATTATCGAAACGATGACTGGAGTGGAGATTGTAGACGAAGTCGATGTTGCAGTTGACATGCAGGCATTGGCCAAAGAAAAATCGGCACAATATAAGAAACGGCGCAACAGCATTGTATAAACGACGCGATTCCCGACGAAGCATTGCACGGGATGGAAAACATAACAGACAAGAAAACCATCCGCAATCTCAAACACAATAAAAAATCATACTTGCTTTTGACGTTTTCAAAGGGTGTATCTCGGTGCCGAAAGCCAGGGCAACTTCTATATAAATCCACCACATCGCGCAAGCAACATGGCAACACCTGGTGAAACATGGTGCAACAACCCCAATAAACCAAATTCTATATTTGTTAGCGAACACTGTCCCAGATGCGGTCGTATCTCGACCCAGACGCGACCGCACCTCCTCCCAGATTCGGTCGTGTCTCGTCCCAGATTCGCTAAAAAGTAAAGGCCTTAAATTACGAAGAGTAATGCGGTCAACATCAACTGACGTAGCAAGGGAACGCTGACAAGGAATCCTTCTGAAACCCACCATTTTAAAAATACTACTCGGCGCGGGATTTAAGGTGGCATTGCTGCCCTCTTCTTTCGGTTGTCCTGTTGCATTGTCATTAAAAAAACGCTTTATCAGCTTTCCATTTGTAAACACACTGCTGAAATGCTGGGAAAATGTTGCTTAACAGTAACCATCCGAAATCCCCCGTCTTGTTAAATAAAAAACTCGCAAGTTCATCAC
>ERZ1026858.330-NODE-330-length-26149-cov-361.281674_pt1 | contig 26149 bp, 23 predicted proteins | sample MGYA00380159_ERZ1026858 | MGnify/ENA primary metagenome ERZ1026858 (study PRJEB33269, sample SAMEA4719795) | human gut metagenome | biome: human-associated habitat; feature: organic feature; material: feces | place: Cameroon | collected 2013-10 ...
AGCATCCTCCCATCGCTTCACCAGGACTTTCAGCTCAGCATCGAGCTCAGCGACTTTCTTTCCCTCAGCCACAGTGCGGACGATAATACCGCAATTCTTTGGTTTGATGCTGTGAATGAGTTGTTTGAGTCGGGAGCGTTCTTCACCGCTTTTAATTTTCGACGAGACAGAAACTTTATCACCGAATGGCATGAGTACCAGGTATCGGCCCGCGAATGAGATTTCGCCTGTGAGTCGAGGTCCCTTGGTAGAGATTGGTTCCTTTACGATTTGTACCAGCACTTCCTGTCCTGCTTTGAGCACATTCTGTATGCTGCCGTCCTTTTCCAATTCAGGCATTTTGCTGGCTTTAGAGAATGGGAAAAGTTTCTTTCTGTCGCTCTGTACTTGTTTAAGGTACTTCTGGTAGGAATTAAAATGACTTCCTAGATCAAGATAATGAAGAAAGGCGTCGCGTTCATAACCTACATCCACGAAGCAGGCGTTAAGACCCGGCATCAGTTTTTTTACCTTTGCGATGTAGATGTTGCCCACAGAGAACGATGCCTCACGAGGTTCGTTCTGGTATTCCACCAGCTGTTTGTCCTCCATGAGTGCGATAGAGATGTCTTTCTGTTGGACATCAATTACAACTTCGCTTGTCATATCTTCAATAATCTTTTAACTTTAAATTAATACAAAAAAAGGGTATGTCATTCCATATCAGAACTGACACACCCCCTCAGTCACGAACTGACCGAGAGCTATAGTAGACTAGCTACAATGCTAGCTTACTTGCTCTTATGTCTGTTCTTACGTAATCTCTTTTTACGCTTGTGAGTAGCCATCTTGTGGCCCTTCTTTTTCTTTCCGTTTGGCATGATTTTAAAATTTTAAAATATTGTTATTATAAAAAATGATATTTCTCTCTTCCTGTCCAGCAGTATTACTGAGCGTTCTGCATCTCCTCGATGAAGCTCTTTGATGGCTTGAAGCTTGGCAAGTCGTGAGCTGGGATGGTGATGGTTGTATTCTTTGAGATGTTACGGGCAGTCTTAGCAGCACGATGCTTGATGTTGAAGCTGCCGAAGCCACGCAAGTATACATTGTCCTTCTTTTCGATGAGGCACTTCTTAACCTCTTCCATAAAAGCCTCTACTACAGTACCTACTTCTTTCTTAGGCATACCAGTAGCGATAGCTACCTCATTAATGATATCTGCTTTGGTCATTTCTTTATTTTTTACTAATTTTACTTGTTAATCTTTATTTCGGTGTGCAAAGATACAAGTTTTTTATGATATAACAAAATACTTAAGGCTTTTTTTGCAAAAATAATGCTCTAAGTATTTGCATATAAGGTTTTTATTGCGTATTTTTGCACCAAAATAGAGAAATTATGAGATTTAAGAGATATTTTTTGGCTTTGATGATTGTTGCCTTCTATGCATTGTCTTTGACGGCTGGTGAGGTTTGGACGGCGAAAAATGTACCGATTCCTTTCCTCAAGGATTCTACGCAATATGTTTCCGATCCGGATGGATATGTAGACAAGGCACAGAAGGATTCGGCCAACTTCTATCTTCAGAAACTGAAGTTGGAGTGTGGTGTACAGAATGTGCTCATCATTGTGGGAAAGGTTGACAACCAGGATGCCTTCCGGATGGTGCAGGATGTGGGTAATCAATATGGTATCGGTTACAAGAAGAGCCGGAGAGGACTGGTTATCGTCATCGCGGTGGAGGACCATAAATACTTTATTGCTCCAGGAAGTGGACTGGAGGGTGAGTTGACCGATGTAGACTGCGATGATATTGCCCGGGCTTGCATCGTGAAGTACATGCGAGAAGATAATCCGGGCGAGGCGGTAGCATCTGTGAGCCGTGCTATATATAATAAGGTGAAAAGTGGACGGACGGGAATTGCGGATGTTGATGAAGGTTCGGTTAATGACGGAGAGGACTGGTTCCTGGTTATAATCCTGTTCCTTATCTTTTTCGGTGTTCCTATCTATCAGCTTATCCGGTATATCCTGGAGATGCTTGGTATAGTGAAACCAAGACCGAAGAATCAGCAGAGAAATCAGTCTCGTAGGAAAAACAACGATGATGACTGGATACCTCCTTTCTTTATGGGAGGTGGCGGTTCTTCCGGGGGTGGTTTCTCGGGTGGTTCTTTTGGCGGAGGTACCTTTAGCGGCGGTGGCTCTGGCGGAGGATGGTGATGGCCGATTAAAGTTTATGGTTAGTAATTGATAGCTAATAGCTGATAATTAATAGGTTAGAGTTGGTGGTTTAGAGTAAATAATTAATTAATAATAATGACAATGGAACAGACAATGAATTCAAACATGCAACCGGCAAAGAAAGGTATAAAGAAAAGTTGGATTATCCTGGGCATCGTAGTTGTGCTGGTACTATGGATGTTCAGTGGTTATAACGGATTGGTAGAGAAACAGGAGTTGGCTACCACAGAGTTGGCTAATGTTCAGACTCAGTATCAGCGTCGTGCAGACATGATGCCACAGTTGGCAAAGATCGTAAAGGCTTATGCCAAGCATGAGAAAGAAACCTTTGCCGAGGTAACCAAGGCTCGTGCTGCTGTTGGTCAGGTAAAGCTGGATGCCAATAATCTTACTGAGGCTAGCCTGAAGAAGTATGCTGCTGCACAGGGCGAGTTGGCGAATGCATTCTCAAAACTGATGGTAGTAGCCGAGAAATATCCTGAGTTGAAAGCCAGCGAGAACTTCAAGGCTCTTCAGGTTCAGGAAGAGGGTACGGAAAACCGTATCAGCGAGGCACGCCGCAAGTATAATGAAGCCGTTCAGAACTATAACCAGACGGTTAGAAAAATGCCAAGTGCCCTTATCGCCGGCCTCTTCAATTTCAATGTGATGCCTAAGTTTGAGGCAGCAGCAGGAGCTGAGAAGGCGCCAGACTTGGATATCTAATTTAGAATTGATCATTAAAAATCCTGTTTTTCAACGGGATTAATAGATTTGTTATCTAGTCAATGGGAACGAGAAGTGTCCCATTGGCTAGATTTTCTGTTTTATGCGCTTTCAATTTGAAAGTAACTTAATATTTTATATATATTTTGTATTTCAGATGTTTTTTATTTCAGAAATTCTTTGTATCTTTGCACGCAATTTAAGAAACGTGGTAGAAATACTGCAAACATTGAAATTTCAATAAGGTAAATTACAAATATGAAACAAACAAAGATTGTCGCTTCCATCAGTGATCGTAGATGTGATCAGAATTTTATCCGAAAACTGTTTTTCGCCGGTATGAACGTTGTTCGTATGAATACTGCTCATGCCACAGAAGAGGGTATACGCACTATCGTAAAGAATGTAAGAGCCGTGTCTCCACATATTGGTATTATGATTGATACCAAAGGTCCTGAGGTGCGAACTACAGGTGTGAAGGAACCTATCCACTACAATGTTGGTGATGTAGTGAAAATCTTTGGACGTCCGGAAATGGAGTCTTCTCATGATATTGTGAATGTGAGCTATCCAGACATCGCAGCCGATGTTAAGGTAGGTGATGATTTGCTCTTCGATGATGGTGAACTCGATATGAAGATTATCGACAACCAGGGGCCTATGCTGGTTGCCGAGGTTCAGAACGAGGGAGTGCTCGGGGCTCACAAGAGCGTGAATGTGCCGGGAGAGCATATCGACCTGCCTGCACTGACAGAGAAAGACCGCCGGAATATTGAACTCGCTATCGAGTTGGATATTGATTTCATCGCTCACTCTTTTGTGCGCAATGCAGCCGATGTGAAGGCAGTTCAGGATATCTTGGACGCTCACAACAGTGATATCAAGATTATCTCAAAGATAGAAAATCAGGAAGGTGTTGATAATATTGACGAGATTATTGATGCCTGCTATGGTATCATGGTTGCCCGTGGTGACCTGGGTATCGAGGTGCCAATCGAGAGAATTCCAGGCATCCAGCGCCGCATCATCTCTAAGTGTGTGAAGGCGCAGAAACCGGTAATCGTTGCTACACAGATGTTGCATACCATGATTAAGAATCCACGTCCTACCCGTGCAGAGGTAACCGATATTGCCAATGCTATCTTCTATCGCACCGATGCGCTGATGCTTTCTGGTGAAACAGCAAGTGGAAAGTATCCTGTAGAGGCTGTGCAGACCATGGCCCGTATTGCTGAGCAGGCAGAGAAGGATAAGTCTCCACTGAATGATATTGATCCAATGGAAGATGGTAAGATTGACCAGAAACTCTTCCTGGCTCATGCTGCCATTGAGGCTACTAAGAAGTTGGGTGTTGCTGGTATTATTACCGATGGTGAAACCGGTCAGACTGCACGCGACCTGGCAGCCTTCCGTGGTCCAAATCCGGTATTGGCAATCTGCTATAAGGAAAAACTCCAGCGCTGGTTGAATCTGAGCTATGGTATTATTCCAATTCATCAGAAGGATCAGGTTTCTACCAAGGCTATGTTTACCGCAGCGGTACGTATGCTTCGCCAGAAAGGCTATTTAGGTGAGGAGGATAAGATTGCTTATCTGAGCGGTAGCTTCGGAGAGGGTGGAGGTACAACCTTCGTAGAAATTAATAAGGTGAAGAAGATTTTCGATAACAGTTATAGCTTCAATTTGCCATCAAATGGCATTGAAGATAAGTAGAAAAGGCTATTATTGAAAAAAAATGAGACGTAGAGAAGAATTATTGGTGCAAAAATTTGCAGTATTCAAAAAAATACCGTAATTTTGCACCAATATTTTAAAACGAAAATTTTAGAAAATGAAAAAACTCGTTAGTTCAGTTTTAGTCGCTTTGACTATACTCTTAGTACTTGGCAGTTGTGGAAGTACTAAGAATGTAGCTTATTTCCAAAATGCAGATTCTATCAGCTTGGCTGCTTCAAGAATGCTTTATGAAGCCAAGATTATGCCTAAGGACGAACTTACAATTACAGTAATTACAACAGATCCAAAGGCTGCCATGCCTTTCAACCTCTCTGTCTCTCAAACATTGGGTACAGGCGGACAGCTGAGTTATGGTAGTGGTTCCCTGCAAGGATATCTGGTTGATAATGATGGTAATATTGAGTTTCCTGTTGTTGGAACCTTGCATGTCGGTGGCTTGACCAAGAAGCAGGCTGAAGATCTCATCAAGAATAAGGTAAAGCCTTATCTGGCAGAAAAAGAAAATCCTATTGTTACGGTTCGCATGGGCAGTTACCATGTATCTGTATTAGGTGAAGTAGAAAAGCCAGGAATTATTTATGCTCCACAGGAGAAGATGAGTATTCTTGAAGCTTTGGCACAGTGTGGCGACTTAACCATCTATGGTAAGCGTGACAATGTATTATTGATTCGTCAGGATGCAGCAGGAGAGAAGCATACTTATCGTATGAACTTGAATGATGCAAATATTATTAATTCACCATTCTATTATCTGCAGCAGAATGATATTATCTATGTAGAACCAAATAAGGTGAAAGCTCAAAACTCATCTATCGGTTCATCTACTACATTGTGGTTCTCTGCCGTTGGAACATTGATTTCTATTGCATCATTGATTGTCAATATCTTGCGATAGCAGGTAATAGGTGGGAGTAAAATCAGGATACTACAAAAATAATAATGTATATATATGTGTGGCATTGTAGGATATTTAGGTAAGGGTGAGGCTTATCCTGCCCTTATCAAAGGTTTAAAGCGTCTGGAATATCGTGGATACGATAGTGCAGGCGTGGCTCTTATCAGTAATGATGGTGCTTTGAACGTTTACAAAGCAAAGGGTAAGGTGGCAGATCTTGAAGCGTTCTGCTCTGATAAGGATATTTCGGGACATGTGGGTATTGCTCATACTCGTTGGGCTACCCATGGAGAGCCTTCAGCTGTAAATGCTCACCCGCATTATTCCTCTAGCAAGAACCTTGCCATGATTCATAATGGAATCATAGAAAACTATGCCGATATCAAGAAGAATCTCATTGCTAAGGGAGTAGAGTTTAAGAGCGAGACGGATACTGAGGTTCTCGTTCAGCTGATTGAATATATTCAGATAAAGAAAAATCTCGACTTGCTGACTGCCGTTCAGGTGGCTCTCCGTCAGGTAATCGGAGCCTACGCTATCGCTATTCTTGATAAGCGTAACCCTAATCAGATCATTGCTGCCCGTAAGCAGAGTCCGTTGGTTGTAGGTATCGGAAAGGATGGTGAGTTTTATCTCGGTTCTGATGCCAGTCCTATCATTGAATATACAGATAAGGTGGTTTATCTGGAGGATGGTAACATCGCTGTGATGCGCCTCGGTGAGGAATTGCAGGTGGTGAACATCCAGAACGTTAAACTCAACCCTGAGGTACAGACCGTAGACATTGATCTCGGTCAGATAGAGAAGGGCGGTTTCCCTCACTTTATGTTGAAGGAAATTTTTGAGCAGCCAGAGTGCCTTCGTAACTGTATGCGTGGTCGTGTAGTTAGCCGCACAGTGGAAACTCGCGTAATGACTGATGGCGACGATACAACCAGCAAGAAGGAGACTGAGATGGGGGTCGTGCTCAGCTCCATTACCGACCATCGCCAGCAGCTTCTCAATGCCAAGCGAATCATCATCGTGGCTTGTGGTACATCATGGCATGCCGGACTTATCGGCAAGCAGATGATAGAGAACTATTGCCGCATCCCTGTGGAAGTGGAATATGCATCTGAATTCCGTTACCGTAATCCTGTGGTAACGAAGGATGATGTGGTCATCGCCATTTCCCAAAGTGGTGAAACCGCTGATACCCTGGCTGCCATCAAGCTTGCCAAGGAGAGCGGTGCGTTTATCTATGGTATCTGTAACTCCATCGGTTCTTCCATCGCACGAGAGACAGATACAGGTACCTATATTCACGTAGGTCCGGAGATTGGTGTTGCCTCTACCAAGGCGTTCACTGGTCAGGTTACCGTCCTTATCCTCCTGGCACTTGCCATCGGTAAGGAGAGGGGAACCATCAGCGAAAATGAATATCAGAAGATTACAGAACAGCTTTGGAACATTCCTGCCAAGATGAAGGAAGTGTTGAAGCTCAACAATAAGATAGCTGACTTGAGCCGTACGTTTACATACGCTCGCAATTTCATCTATCTGGGCCGTGGATTCCAGTATCCTGTGGCCCTTGAGGGTGCATTGAAGTTGAAGGAGATTAGCTACATCCACGCTGAGGGTTATCCTGCAGCGGAGATGAAGCATGGCCCTATCGCATTGATTGACAGCGATATGCCAGTGGTAGTTATTGCTACCCACAACTTCATGTACGAGAAGGTCTTGTCTAATATCCAGGAGATTAAAGCCCGTCAGGGTCGTGTTATTGCTATTGTCAGCAATGGCGATGAAATCATTTCCAAGATTGCCGACGAAGTGATTGAACTCCCTGAGACCTTGGAGTGCTTGGAGCCATTATTGGCTACCATTCCTTTGCAGCTCTTGGCTTACCATGTAGCTGTATGTAAGGGCAAGGACGTTGACCAACCTAGAAACTTGGCCAAGTCAGTTACTGTAGAATAATATATAAAGGGATTCGTCATTTCTTGACGTTTCCCTTTTTTTGGAGGGGAATCCCTCGGATAGGTATATTCAAATTTAACTAAATAAGATAAGGATAATAGAGAGATGGAACCATTGAAACATGAGTGTGGTGTAGCAATGATCAGATTGCTCAAGCCACTGGAGTATTACCAGCAGAAGTATGGTACTTGGATGTACGCACTCAACAAACTCTATCTGATGATGGAGAAGCAGCACAACCGTGGCCAGGAGGGTGCTGGTATGGCTTGTGTCAAACTGGGCGGTAAGCCTGGTCATGAGTATATGTTCCGTGAGCGTGCAGAGGGCAAGAATGCCGTGACCGAAATCTTCGGCAAGGCGAATGCCAACTTCAAGAGCCTGACTCCCGAGCAGCTTGCTGATGCAAAGTTCGCTAAAGAGGAACTGCCTTTTGCTGGCGAACTTTATATGGGACACCTGCGCTACAGTACCACTGGAAAGAGTGGCATTCAGTATGTGCACCCATTCCTGCGACGTAACAACTGGAAGGCGAAGAACCTCTGCCTTTGTGGTAACTTCAACATGACCAACGTAGATGAAATCTTCGAGGAACTTACCAAGCAGGGCCAGAGTCCTCGCATCTACAGCGACACCTACATCATGCTTGAACTGATGGGCCACCGTCTGGACAGAGAGGTGGAGCGCAACTTCGTAGTTGCAAAGGCGATGGAGATGCAGAATACCGATATCACCAACTATATAGAAGACCACGTGAAGATGAGCAATGTACTCAAGACCACGATGAAGAACTTTGATGGCGGTTATGTGGTTTGCGGTATCACCGGTTCGGGTGAAATGTTCTCTATGCGCGACCCTTGGGGCATCCGTCCTGCGTTCTATTACAAGAACGATGAAATCGTGGTAGTAGCCAGCGAGCGCCCTGTACTCCAAACCACCTTCGACCTGGAGGCAGAGGAAGTGCAGGAACTGATGCCGGGCACGGCGCTTCTCGTGAAGAAGAACGGCGAGTGCAGCATCGAACGCATCATGGAGCAGAAGGGCGATTCAGCCTGCTCATTCGAGCGCATCTACTTCAGTCGTGGTTCCGACAAGGATATCTATAAGGAGCGTAAGCAGTTGGGTGAGCAGTTGACCCAGCCTATCCTGAAGGCTGTGGATTATGATGTAGACCACACCGTGTTCAGCTATATCCCGAACACTGCCGAGGTGGCTTACTATGGCATGTTGAGCGGTTTCAAGAAGTATCTTAATGAGACCAAGATTGAGCAGATTGCCAACCTCGACCATGTTCCATCAAAAGAAGAATTATACGAAATCCTCGGCGACTTTGTCCGCTCAGAAAAGATAGCATGGAAGGATATCAAACTCCGTACCTTTATTACTGAGGGCAACAGTCGTAACGACCTGGCGAGCCATGTGTATGATGTAACCTACGGAAGCATCGAGCCGAATGTGGATAATCTTGTCATTATCGATGATAGTATCGTGCGCGGTACAACCCTGAAGGAGAGTATTCTCCGCATCCTCGACCGTCTGCATCCTAAGAAGATTGTAGTGGTTTCCAGTGCCCCTCAGATCCGATATCCGGATTACTACGGCATCGATATGGCAAGACTGGAAGAGTTCTGCGTGTTCCGTGCTGCCATCCAGCTTTTGAAAGAGCGCAAGATGGAAGACCTTATCGAGCAGACCTATGAGGCTTGCAAGGCAGAATTGGCAAAGCCAAAGGAGGAGCAGATCAATCCGGTACGCTCCATCTACAAGCCATTCAGCACCGAGGAAATCAACGAGAAAATTGTTGAGATGCTTCGCCCGGAGGGCATGACCACTCCTATCCAGCTTGTATTCCAGAGCATCGAGGGCTTGCGCGAGGCGATTCCAAACCACAAGGGTGACTGGTATTTCACCGGTCATTATCCAACCCCAGGTGGCACGAAGCTCTGCAACCAGTCGTTTGTAAACTACATCGAAAACGTTTATCATAAATAAGTGAATAGAGAAGAACGAAGAGTGAAGAATTCATTTGCTCTTATAAGTATGAAATAAAAGAATCAAATGTCAGATATGAAAAAAGTAACCTTAGTTTTGAGCGATGGAACCAAGTTCCATGGCAAATCTTTTGGATATGACGCTCCTGTAGCGGGCGAGGTTGTGTTCAACACAGCCATGATGGGATATCCAGAGAGTTTGACCGACCCTTCTTACGCCGGTCAGTTGATGACACTTACATTCCCTCTCGTGGGCAACTATGGTGTGCCACCATTTACTTTTGAGGAGAATGGTTTGCCAACCTTCATGGAGAGTGACAAGATTTATGCTTCTGCCATCATCGTGAATGATTACAGCGAGCAGTACAGCCACTGGAATGCAGTGGAGAGTCTTGCCGACTGGTTGAAGCGCGAAAAGGTGCCAGGAATCACAGGCATCGACACCCGTGAGTTGACTAAGGTGCTTCGTGAACATGGTGTGATGATGGGTAAGATTCTCTTTGATGATGAACCAGACAACATCCCTGAGGCTAACTACGAGGGTGTAAACTTCGTTGACCAGGTGAGCTGCAAGGAGATTATCCGTTACAACGAGGGTGCCGGCAAGAAGGTAGTACTCGTTGACTGCGGTGTGAAGGCAAACATCATCCGTTGCCTCATCAACAGAGGCGTTGAGGTAATCCGTGTGCCTTGGAATTACGATTACACCGATATGGACTTTGACGGATTGTTCCTGGCCAATGGTCCTGGTGACCCAGATATGTGCGAGGATGCAGTAAACATTATTCGCAAGCAGATTAGCCAGAGCCGCAAGCCTATCTGTGGTATCTGTATGGGTAACCAGTTGCTTTCTAAGGCAGCCGGTGCTACTATCTACAAGTTGAAGTATGGTCACCGTTCACACAACCAGCCAGTGCGCATGGTAGGAACCAACAATTGCTACATCACCTCTCAGAACCACGGTTATGCCGTTGATGCCAAGACATTGGGCAACGACTGGGAGGAACTCTTTGTAAATATGAATGATGGCTCTAACGAGGGTATCCGCCACAAGGTGAACCCTTGGTTCTCAAGCCAGTTCCACCCAGAGGCTTGCTCAGGCCCAGTGGATACAGAGTTCATGTTTGATAAGTTTGTAGAAACACTTAAATAATTAGGAAAAAAGATGAAAGACGAAAATATAAAGAAGGTGCTCCTCTTAGGTTCTGGAGCCTTGAAGATCGGTGAAGCAGGTGAGTTCGACTACTCAGGTTCGCAGGCCCTGAAGGCATTGCGCGAGGAAGGTATCGAGACTGTGCTCATCAACCCGAATATAGCAACCGTACAGACATCAGAAGGCGTTGCCGACCAGATTTACTTCCTGCCAGTGCAGCCTTACTTCGTAGAGCGTGTCATCCAGAAGGAGAAGCCAGACGGTATCCTCCTCAGCTTCGGTGGTCAGACAGCCCTCAACTGTGGTGTGGAACTCTATCGCCAGGGCATCCTGGAGAAATATAATGTCAAGGTATTGGGTACTCCAGTACAGGCTATCATGGATACTGAGGACCGTGAGCTCTTCGTAGAGAAGCTGGATGAAATCAACGTGAAGACCATCAAGAGTGAGGCTTGCGAGAACATCGAGCAGGCCCGCAAGGCTGCTGCCGAGCTCGGCTATCCTGTCATCATCCGTGCTGCTTACGCCTTGGGTGGACTCGGTTCAGGTTTCGCAGACAACGAGGAGGAGCTGAATAAGCTCGCTGAGAAGGCCTTTTCATTCTCTCCACAGGTATTGGTAGAGAAGAGCTTGAAGGGCTGGAAGGAGATTGAGTATGAGGTAGTTCGCGACCGTTACGACAACTGTATCACAGTTTGTAACATGGAAAACTTCGACCCACTGGGAATCCATACCGGTGAGAGTATCGTCATCGCTCCATCTCAGACCCTGAGCAATGCAGAGTATCATAAGCTCCGTGCCCTCGCCATCAAGATTATCCGTCACATCGGAATCGTGGGTGAGTGTAACGTACAGTATGCCTTCGACCCTAAGAGCGAGGACTATCGCGTTATCGAGGTGAATGCCCGCTTGAGCCGTTCATCTGCCTTGGCTTCTAAGGCTACCGGTTATCCTCTTGCCTTCGTTGCTGCCAAGCTCGGTATGGGTTACGGCCTGTTCGAGTTGAAGAACTCTGTAACCAAGACCACATCTGCCTTCTTTGAGCCAGCATTGGACTACGTGGTATGTAAGATTCCACGTTGGGACTTGTCTAAGTTCCGTGGCGTAGATAAGGAGTTGGGTTCATCTATGAAGTCAGTAGGTGAGGTAATGGCCATCGGCCGCAACTTCGAGGAGGCCATCCAGAAGGGTCTTCGTATGATTGGTCAGGGTATGCACGGTTTCGTAGAGAACAAGGAACTTGAAATCGACGATATCGATGCAGCTTTGCGCGAGCCAACAGATAAGCGTGTGTTCGTGATTTCAAAGGCAATGCACAAGGGCTATACCGTAGATCAGATTCACGACTTGACCAAGATTGACAAGTGGTTCCTCGAGAAGTTGAAGCACATCATCGACATCGACGAGGAGATGAAGAAGTGCAACATCAATACCATCGGTCAGGATCTGCTCCGTTCTGCTAAGGTTTATGGTTTCACCGACTTCCAGGTTGCTCGTGCCGTGGGCTTGGAGCAGGAGTTGGGCAACATGCACAAGGCTGCCCTCCTGGTGCGCAACAAGCGCAAGAGCTATGGCATCCTGCCTGTAGTGAAGCAGATTGATACCCTGGCAGCAGAGTATCCTGCTCAGACCAACTACCTCTATGTAACTTACGCAGGCGTGAAGAGTGACATCACCTTCGAGAACGACCACCGTTCTATCATCGTACTCGGTTCTGGTGCTTACCGCATCGGTTCTTCCGTAGAGTTCGACTGGTGTGGCGTTCAGGCATTGAACACCATCCGCAAGGAAGGCTGGCGCTCAGTGATGATCAACTACAACCCAGAGACCGTATCTACCGACTACGATATGTGCGACCGTCTCTACTTCGATGAGTTGACCTTTGAGCGTGTGATGGATATCATCGAGATGGAGCAGCCTCATGGCGTCATCGTATCTACCGGTGGTCAGATTCCAAACAACCTGGCTATGCATCTGGATGCTCAGAACGTGCCAATCTTAGGTACTGCTGCCAAGGACATCGATAACGCTGAGGACCGTGCCAAGTTCTCTCAGATGTTGACCAACAACGGCATCAACCAGCCAGAGTGGAGCGCCCTGACCTCTATGGAGGACATCGACAACTTCATCGAGCGTGTAGGTTTCCCAGTATTGGTTCGTCCTAGCTACGTGCTTTCTGGTGCTGCGATGAACGTATGTTCTAATGAGGAAGAGCTGAAGCGATTCCTGCAGTTGGCAGCCAACGTGAGTGAGGATCACCCAGTGGTAGTAAGTAAGTTTATCGAACATGCCAAGGAGATAGAGATGGATGCAGTGGCAAAGAATGGTGAGGTGATTGCCTATGCTATTTCCGAGCACATCGAGTTTGCCGGTGTTCACTCAGGCGATGCAACCATCCAGTTCCCTCCTCAGAAGTTGTATGTTGAGACAGTTCGTCGTGTGAAGCGAGTAGGTCGTCAGATTGCCAAGGAGTTGCACATCAACGGTCCGTTCAACATCCAGTTCATGGCTCGTGACAATGATATTCTCGTTATCGAGTGTAACTTGCGTGCCAGCCGTTCGTTCCCATTCGTAAGCAAGGTATTGAAGATCAACCTCATCGAGTTGGCTACCCGTGTGATGCTCGGTTTGCCAGTAGAGAAGCCACACAAGAACCTCTTCGATCTCGACTATGTAGGTATCAAGGCATCTCAGTTCAGCTTCAACCGTTTGCAGAAGGCAGACCCAGTATTGGGTGTGGATATGAGCAGTACGGGTGAGGTAGGTTGCTTGGGCGACGATACATCTACCGCTCTTCTGAAGAGTATGCTTTCTGTGGGTCATCGTATTCCAGCCAAGAACATCCTGCTTTCTACTGGTTCTGCCAAGCAGAAGGTAGATTTGCTCGATGCTGCCCAGATGCTGGTTAAGCATGGTTACAAGCTGTATGCAACCGGTGGTAGTAGCAAGTTCCTCACCGAGAACGGCATTGAGAACACCCGTGTGCTCTGGCCATCAGAGGAGGCAGAAGGCGGTGCGCCAAAGGCTTTGGAGATGCTCCACAACCACGAGATTGATATGGTAGTGAATATTCCGAAGAACTTGACCAGCAGCGAGTTGAGTAATGGCTACAAGATTCGTCGTGCAGCCATCGACCTGAACGTGCCATTGATTACCAATAGCCGTCTGGCGAGTGCATTCATCTATGCATTCTGCACCACCAAGCTTGAGGATATCGACATCAAGGCTTGGGGCGAGTATAAATAGTTGATAGTTAATAGTTAAGAATTGATAGTTAGTAGTTAAGAATTGACAGTTAAGTCATTCTTGATGATTCCCAATAGAAAAATCCCTGCTGTAGGAAAAGCTTCCTATGGCAGGGATTTTTTGTTGTAAAAAGTAAAGGGTTGCTTTTTCGTTTTAACCCTCATCTTCATTAGGAGATGTAGTGCTACCACCAGTAGAACCTCCTGTGGTACCACTTGTAGTGCTTCCTCCTGTAGTTGTGCCACCGGTCGTTCCACTTGTCTGAGCCGAGTCAGACTTCTGACCGATTACTTCACGCTTGTAGTGAACTATCTCGGTGTTTACATAGTCTATGAAATTCAGATACTTTTCATCACCCTCAATCAGAGCGTGTGCATTCACGAACTTCACCAACAAGCGATAAGCCTCGTCGCTTGCCTTGCGAGAAGCTTTCAAAGAACCGATGTTCTTCGTCATTCGTTCGTTGGTGCGAGTAGCGGTCAACGTGCGAACTTTCTCGTTGGCAGCTTTTAGCGCATTAACGAATGCACCCAATGAAAGAGTCTGCACCTCATTGGTATATTTTTTCTCCAAGTCATCGATGAAGTTAATCAATAGACCTGTTTCTCGGTCAAGTTGCATCTTTGGGTCGATGCCATAGTCCTTGATGTGTTGCATCAAGACCTTTGCAGCCTTAGCCATGTTCTCTACAGGCAGACCTGTAAAACCATTAACAGCTTTCTTGTAACCGCTGTAAAGTCCGTCACGCTCAGTATCGGCAGCAGTGATTTCATCTGTCAAAAGACTCTTTTGTGAGATTTTCAAGTCCTCGTCCTCCTGTTCCTTGGCAGACTTGAGAGAGGCAATCTGTGCGCTGAGCTTACTCTTTATATTCGTGTCGGCCTCAGCACGTGCCAATACGTTTGAAATGAACAAAAAATGTGCGCCGTTGTTTAAGCGCTCCAAGCTAAGAGTTCCTATTTCGCTCATAGTTTTTAGGATTTAATGATGAATACTATGGAAACTCCGTATCATTTGCGTCAAAAGATTCTTCATGGCACTTTCGCATTGTTTCCGTTAATAAACTCTTGTTGGAAGCAAGCCAGATACTTTGTTTCTGCTTTCTCTCCCTACGGTTTGGACTTAGAAACAGTGTTTCTTGTCCCTTTCCGTATGGATTCATGCAAGAAACGTTGTTTCTGACATCTTCCGCTTTTGGAAAGCGCAATAATCATGCCACAATCCTTTCTTTCCGTTCTTCTTGGTTGAAAAGACGTTGTTTCTATCCCTGCACTCAATGGATTTGACAGTTTGTCGGTTGTTTCCTGCCATTATTGGTGCAGTTTTACGGTAAAAACGATGTTTTTCCGAAAATATCAGTTAGCAAATGACATATTCTCATTTATTTTTTGTACTTTTGCAGAGCATTCGCAATAAAAGCGATTGCAGACATAGATAAGGCGTCGTCAACGCTTTGCTCATTGATTATTCTGAACGTAGGAAATTCAAAATGCTTGTCAATGGCTTAGCAGAGAAGGTGTCACGGGCAGGTTGTATAATCAACCCTCGTAGTGTGCCAAGGAGGGCAATTCCTCAGCGGCACACTTTTCGTGGGTATATATAACTTTCAGCGTGAGATTCTATCTGTTCGTCATCAAGCAATGGTTTCCTACGACCAAGAATAAGTGACGAGCAAGATTAGATTCTCGCGCTTTTTGTTTAACATTATATAAACTTAAAAAACATTCGTATGAAAAAGATTATGATGTTAGCTATCATGAGTGTAGCTGTGAGTATGAGTGTCAGTGCACAAGTACAATTCTCGAAGTTTAAATTTTATGTTGCAGATATTATGGACTTTAGTCATCTGCAACTGGAAACAAAGTTCAAGGTGACAAGTGACAGAAATTTGAAATATGTACATGTGTATTTTACTCCTGTAAATGGTGTTGGTGATGCCATAGTTGATGAAATTCGTGGTGCTGTTAATGCAAACGTTAAGCACACAAAGTACCATCATATATATGCAACAGGACCGTTTGAGCCAAAGAAAAGCTACACAAAACATTTCGATCCTTACTATATTGGCGGAAAGAAGCCAATTCCATTTCCATATAAGGTTATAGTTGATTATATGGGTGGTGGTAGCGATACTATTCTTATCACAAAGGATAATATCAAAACATATTTTCCAAGTCTAAAATGGATGGATGTTGACTACAAGAGTGGTTTCCAACCTGATAATTAAATGTATGTCACTATCAAAGCATATATGAAAATCATGGCAGGTGTATGGACGTTGGCAAAGGAAATAGAGGAGGATGACTTCTAAGTTGTTGTCCATAGGTCATAGGCTTTTTGTCTGTTGTTTTCCTGTTGTAATAGTGGTGTGTTTGCATTAAAAACTTTGCATTCTCATAACTTTCAGTTCAAAAAATGCTTGTTCTTCATTTATTTTTTGTAAATTTGCACCGCATTCGTGTTGAAAACGTTTGCGAATATAGTTTAGATGTAAATGACAGATGGAAATCTTTGAATTAAAATATTCAAATGGGGTTGTTGGAAACCCTTATGCTGAGGGCTTATACCACTCGGTAAGTACCTTAAATGATTATATAACAGTCAATTGTTATAAATAGGGTGGAAGTCATCTTAAAAAATGTGGTACATCCAACTAGCGTGAGCGGACATATAGTCCCAAATCGGTGGAAGTCATCTTAAAAAATGTGGTACATCCAACCAGATAGCACTCGCCCATCTCTCTATCTAGGTGGAAGTCATCTTAAAAAATGTGGTACATCCAACCTTGGCTCCGGCATCATTGATAGCCTTCCAGGTGGAAGTCTTCTTAAAAAATGTGGTACGTCCAACTAAGAATCTCGTATAATCCTTTCATAGGGGTGGAAGTCATCTTAAAAAGTGAGGTGCATCCAACTGGTCTCAATAACCTCAAGGTGGGATATGTCGTGGAGGTCACCTTAAAAAGCATGCAACTACCAAAACATGTAAGGAGCATAAAACGTGTGAAAAAAGTCTTCTTGAAGGCTAACGTGTTATACGTAAACCAATTTAAAGTGTAATTGATTATGTCTAAAATTACAAGAAAAATAGAAATAGTTCCAGATGTAGAGGGACTAACTCACGAAGAGTCAAATAAGAAATGCTATAATACATTTTATAATTTTAACCGAAAACTATACAAGGTGGCAAATCTCCTTGTAAGCCAATTGTATGGATTAGATAATTTGTTACCTTTGATGAGATTGCAAAATGAAGAATATGTAGATTGCCAGCGCAAGTTGTCTTTTAAATCAACAACAGATGTTGCTAAAGAAGAAATTAAAAAGCGTATGGAGGAAATAGATGCGGAACTTATTTCTATCAAGAAAGAAATCGCTCCAATGCATTCACTGTCGTATTCATATCGTGCAGTAAAGAGTAGTGAATATGCAAAAGATATTCCTTCGGATATTTTAGACTCACTAAAACAAGATGTATATAAGCACTTTAATGAGAACAAGAAAGAGCAAATTCGAGGAGAAAGGAGTTTGACTACTTATAAAAAAGGTATGCCAATTCCTTTTAGTCTCAAAGATAAGCATATTATTGTATGCGATGGCGATAATTACTATTTGCCTTGGTTTGAAGATACTCGTTTCAGATTGAACTTTGGTCGAGACCGTAGCAATAACCGTGCTATCATCGACAACTGCATAAAGACGAAGAAATACAAGTTGTGTGCTGCGGCAAAAATACAACTCAAAGATAGAAAACTCTTCTTGCTTGTAACGGTTGATATTCCTAAAACGGAAAACTTACCAGTCAAAGGGAAGGTTATGGGTGTAGATCTCGGAGTAGTAAATCCTGCTTATGTGGCTGTCAATGATGGACCAGAAAGAAGTCGCATCGGAAATGGCGATGCTTTCCAGAAACAACGTGATGTCTTCCGTAGAAGATTTCGTGAGTTGCAACGTTCTCAACTTACGCAAGGTGGGCATGGGAGAAAGCACAAGACCAAAGCGACAGAAGCCCTTAGAGGCAAAGAAAGAAATTGGGTGCAGACAGAGAATCATCGTATAAGCCGAGAAATTGTCAATTTGGCTGTTCGTTGGAAGGTTGAGACCATCCAAATGGAAAGTTTGAAGGGATTTGGTAAAAATCAAGAAGGAGAAGTAGAGAATAACCACAAACGCCTTCTTGGAAGATGGTCTTACTTCGAACTACAGAAAGACATTGAATACAAGGCTGCAATGGTTGGTATTAAGGTGAATTATGTAAATCCTTCATATACCAGCCAAACTTGTCATGTCTGTGGGCAACGAGGAAATAGAGTAGAACGTGATACTTTTATTTGCACAAATCCTGAATGTTCTTGGTACAACCAAGCACAGGATGCGGATATTAATGCTGCAATAAATATCGCAAAGTCAACGGATGTAGTAAAGTGATAAATGTATGAAAAAAGCCATTTTGTTAATAACAATGTTGATGTTGTTTTGTTGCAACATTTCAGCCCAAACGCATCTAACTTTTATGGGCATTCCTATTACGGGAACGAGAAAAGCTATGGTGACAAAGCTAAAAGCTAAAGGATTTTCAGAGAAAACTCAGGAAAATGAAGTTGGTGTTGAGTTGAAAGGAAAATATCTTGGCAAGGATGTATGGTTGCGTATATATAATAGCAATATATCTAAGACTATATATCTTATTGATATATTTTTTAAAAAAGGTCATTTTATGGATTTGTACGAGCAATATCTCGGTTTGCGAGAAAAGTTTAATGGCATATATGGTAAGCCAACAGAAATTCTTGATGAATCTTTTGAAGAAACTTTAGAATTTGATCAACTTCCTATGTGCGCAACATATTATGAAAGCCCCAAAGGTTTGATTTCTTTGGAGATTTCAGAAGATAAGCATTGTGTAGAAATCTCTTTTCAAGATAAGCGTAACGCAGAAATTATGAGAAAAGAAAAAACTCAAAAACAAAAGTATGGAAACAAGTGAAGAGGTGCGACAATTGAATGAAATAAAAGTTTACATAATAGAATCGCTTCGTCCTGGTGATAAGAGAACAGGTGAAGATTTAAAAGATACTTTACGTCAAATGTGTATAGATAAAGGTTTCTCTTTTTCAGATTTTGATTATCTCTACCTTCCAGTTGATGATAAAAGTAGTTTAGCAGAAGCGTTTGAAAATATAGAGAAAGAAGTTAAATATAACAACATTTTTCCGATTGTTCAGTTAGAATGTCATGGATATGAAAATGGAATAGGATTACAAGTTTCATCGGGTGAAAAGGTTGAATGGGAAGAATTGTTCAATTGCTTAAGGAGCATAAATATAGCTTCTTCCAATCTACTAATGTTAAACTTGTCAATGTGTTTTGGTGAATCTGTTGTTAGATATATCAATTCAAAGGAACGTGCTCCTTTCAGAGGGGTAGTATGTACACAAGGTAAGGTCTATTATGAGACTCTTGAAAATGCTTGGAAACATTTCTATGAAAATCTGATAGACTCATCCGCTGAATATGGTTTTAGTAAATTGGCGCAAGAATCTAACTTGTTATATCTTTCACAAGATTTCATTTTTGACTGGCATTTTAATCTCAAAAAACAAGACCCGGAAATATTTGATAATTACAGAGAAAAGGAACTTGAGGAAATGTATCTACAAGAAGGTACTCTTGCTATAGATGTCAATCTGTATAAAGAATGGGTAGCAAAAGAACAAGCAAAAATTAAAGAGAAATATAAAGGATATTTTTGCTTTAAAATCTGAAGGCGATTTAGATTGAATGTGGCATAGACATTCCGCATTCTGATCAACTACCTCTATGTTACCTACGCTGGCGTGAAGAGCGACATCACCTTCGAGAACGACCACCGTTCAATCATCGTACTCGGTTCGGGTGCTTACCGCATCGGTTCTTCCGTAGAGTTCGACTGGTGTGGCGTTCAGGCATTGAACACCATCCGCAAGGAAGGCTGGCGCTCAGTGATGATCAACTACAACCCAGAGACCGTATCTACCGACTACGATATGTGCGACCGTCTCTACTTCGATGAGTTGACCTTTGAGCGTGTGATGGATATCATCGAGATGGAGCAGCCTCATGGCGTCATCGTATCTACCGGTGGTCAGATTCCAAACAACCTGGCTATGCATCTGGATGCTCAGAACGTGCCAATCTTAGGTACTGCTGCCAAGGACATCGATAACGCTGAGGACCGTGCCAAGTTCTCTCAGATGTTGACCAACAACGGCATCAACCAGCCAGAGTGGAGCGCCCTGACCTCTATGGAGGACATCGACAACTTCATCGAGCGTGTAGGTTTCCCAGTATTGGTTCGTCCTAGCTACGTGCTTTCTGGTGCTGCGATGAACGTATGTTCTAATGAGGAAGAGCTGAAGCGATTCCTGCAGTTGGCAGCCAACGTGAGTGAGGATCACCCAGTGGTAGTAAGTAAGTTTATCGAACATGCCAAGGAGATAGAGATGGATGCAGTGGCAAAGAATGGTGAGGTGATTGCCTATGCTATTTCCGAGCACATCGAGTTTGCCGGTGTTCACTCAGGCGATGCAACCATCCAGTTCCCTCCTCAGAAGTTGTATGTTGAGACAGTTCGTCGTGTGAAGCGAGTAGGTCGTCAGATTGCCAAGGAGTTGCACATCAACGGTCCGTTCAACATCCAGTTCATGGCTCGTGACAATGATATTCTCGTTATCGAGTGTAACTTGCGTGCCAGCCGTTCGTTCCCATTCGTAAGCAAGGTATTGAAGATCAACCTCATCGAGTTGGCTACCCGTGTGATGCTCGGTTTGCCAGTAGAGAAGCCACACAAGAACCTCTTCGATCTCGACTATGTAGGTATCAAGGCATCTCAGTTCAGCTTCAACCGTTTGCAGAAGGCAGACCCAGTATTGGGTGTGGATATGAGCAGTACGGGTGAGGTAGGTTGCTTGGGCGACGATACATCTACCGCTCTTCTGAAGAGTATGCTTTCTGTGGGTCATCGTATTCCAGCCAAGAACATCCTGCTTTCTACTGGTTCTGCCAAGCAGAAGGTAGATTTGCTCGATGCTGCCCAGATGCTGGTTAAGCATGGTTACAAGCTGTATGCAACCGGTGGTAGTAGCAAGTTCCTCACCGAGAACGGCATTGAGAACACCCGTGTGCTCTGGCCATCAGAGGAGGCAGAAGGCGGTGCGCCAAAGGCTTTGGAGATGCTCCACAACCACGAGATTGATATGGTAGTGAATATTCCGAAGAACTTGACCAGCAGCGAGTTGAGTAATGGCTACAAGATTCGTCGTGCAGCCATCGACCTGAACGTGCCATTGATTACCAATAGCCGTCTGGCGAGTGCATTCATCTATGCATTCTGCACCACCAAGCTTGAGGATATCGACATCAAGGCTTGGGGCGAGTATAAATAGTTGATAGTTAATAGTTAAGAATTGATAGTTAGTAGTTAAGAATTGACAGTTAAGTCATTCTTGATGATTCCCAATAGAAAAATCCCTGCTGTAGGAAAGGCTTCCTATGGCAGGGATTTTTTATTTGAACAAAAAAGCCGTGAAAACTTTGGTTGTTTCAAAAATAAAGCCGTAACTTTGCACATGTAAACTGGTTAAATTTCATTGCATGATGAAAATGTGGTGTTCTTGTGAATTTTAACACAGATAATCTTGATTATAATGGCTCGTATGAGTCAGATTTAGCAAAGTTAACACAAAATAATTGCTTATCTCACTAATAATCAGTATTTTTGCGCATAATCTTTTAAAGGATCAAAACAACTAAAAATATGGCTAGAGCAACAGGTTCAATCAATTATTTGGAGCATCGCACGCCCTTGAAGGACGAAAGCGGTAAGTATCAGATACATCCGATGTTCGTGAAACGGGATATCGTTGACCGGGAGAAGATGGAGAAGCGGGTTCGCGATCATTGTGCGATGAATGTTTCGTCCTTTATCTCTGCATTGGAAACACTGGAGGATGAAACGCTTTATGCCTTGGCTGAGGGCAACGAGGTGAGGGTAGGCGATATGTTTATCGTCAAGCCTAAACTGGGGATGGTGAAGCATAAGGACAAGAATGGAATCGAATGGAAAAGAACCTATCATGAGGGTGACCTGATTCCAGCCAACGAGGTGGATATCTGTGGCTTGGAAATTCAGCCTACGAAGGAGTTCCTGGAAAGGCTGAAGCGCCACTCTAATGGTTGCAGCCGACAGTATTGGAGTGTGAAATCTGCTCCGAAGGAGGCGGATAAGGAGTTTGCTGATATTGTAGAGATTTGCCAGCAGCAGGGTTATATCACGGTGAAGGATATGATTAGCAAATTCGGTGTTACCCGCTATCATGCCAATAAGGTGTTGAATGATCTCTGTGAGGAACCTGCTGCCAGAATGTATGCTACCAAGGAAGGGCCTATTACGCTCTATCGTTTGTGGAAGAAGGAGTAACTAAGACGTAGTTGTTGAAACGGCTCTTTAGGTTGACGGAATCGGTTCCTTAACTTGAATGAAGCGTCTCTTCTCGTTGAATTAAGCGTATCCTTAACTTGAATGAAGCGTCTCTTCTCGTTGAAGGATGCGTCTCCGAGAGTTAAAAGAAGCGTTTCCTGAAGTCAGAATAAGCGTCTTTTAGAGTACAAGCATATACCTTCTCAGACATTGCCACTAGGCTCAGCAGCTCTGCCGAGCCTAGTCAGCAGGTCTGCTGACTGCAGTCAGCACCTCTGCTGAGCCTAGTGACAACACCTTTTAGTCGTACAGCTATAACCTCTTTAGTTGTACAACTATACACTTTTTAGTTGTACAATCGTAAAATGATTATACTTCTATGATATATTGGGTGCTCTCATTCAATCCAAACATACAGCATCTTCCTTTTATAACGTTCGTTTGCTTTTGTTCTATTTCAACAAACGAAATGAGGAAAAGCAGCTTCTCCTAATTCTGGCTCATATTCAAAACCTTCGTAACTGAAGCCTGCCAGTTCCTCTGGAGTAAGAAGCTGATTATTCAAGATATATCTCACCATGGCTCCACGGCAAGATTTAGCCCATACAGCCTGCATCTTCAATCTGCCGTCTTTCTGGCGGACATAAAAGAGTGGCTGAATGACCTTTATCTCTTTACATACTCTCTTCCAATCAAACAGATGTTCATATTCCTCTGTAGAAAGATGGATGAGTATACCATCGTCAGCTTTCACACTATCGATGAGAACATCTGTCAGTTTGTCTTTCCAGAACTGATTGATAGGCTTGTCGTTTGTTGCTTCGAGTGATACGCAATGCTCCATACGATAAGGTACAATGCCATCCAACGGTCGAAGCAATCCATAAAGGAAGCAGGTAATCCAGAGATGTTTCTGGGCATACTCTAACGACTCCTCGCTCAAAGAACTGGCACGCAAATGTTTGTATGCCTGACCATTGTAAGCCAGGATAGCAGGCATCTTCTCTGCAGCCATAAAATCATGATATCGCTTCCAGTTCGTCATTGCAATCTTGCTGCTGCAATCAAGTTGCTTAGCCAATTCCTCTACATTCATCATTGCCATTTCTTTGGCCAAGTCATTGGCAACTGATTGGAATAGTGGCATGGAGATAGGCTTCCTGTCTGCCTTCTCAAACATGATTTTGGCATTTGCCAATAATATCTGCATAATAATCAATCTTTTGAATTGTACTTGCAAAGATAAGAAAAAATCAATATACAATGCTAAATAGCCAAGAAAAATCCCATAAAATTAAAATTTTTTATAAAACGAGCATTATATAGTACTTTTTCTTGTGTAATCTATAAATATTTGTTACCTTTGCCCCATGAAAACATTATTAGACGTTCATACACATACAATAGCATCAGGTCATGCCTTCAGCAGTTTGCAGGAAATGACCTTGACAGCAAAGGAGAAAGGGTTGGATATCTTGGGAATCACAGAGCACGGTCCCAATATCCCGGGTACCTGTGATCCTATCTATTTCAGAAACCTTCATTGTGTTCCACGCCAGCTCTATGGAATCAAACTGATGCTTGGAGCAGAACTCAACATCCTCAATACGAAGGGAGATATCGATCTCGATGAGGATTACTGGCGTATGCTGGATATCCGAATAGCAGGCATCCATAGCCTTTGCTGGCAGGGAGGAAGTAAGGAGGAGAATACGCAGGGTGTCATCAATGCCATGCGCAATCCCTTCGTGCAGATTATTTCTCATCCCGGCGATGGTACGGCAGAACTGGATTTCGAGGAACTCATGAAAGTTTCCAGGGAGACGCATACCTTGCTTGAAATCAACAACCATTCCATGGCTCCCATCCGCCACAAGACTGTGGCTGCTCCCAATAATCTGGAACTGCTGGAACTTGCCAAGAAGTATGAAACTCCAGTCATCTTCGGAAGTGATGCCCACTTCTCTGCGATGATTGCCGACTACAGCAACATTATGCCACTGGTAGAAAAAGCAGAGTTCCCGGATGAGCTGGTTCTCAACTATCAGCCAGAGAAATTCATGGCTTACCTCAAGCCAACCCCTGAGAAATAGGAAAATTTAGTTTCACATTTCAATTTACACGACTATGATTATAGAAGAAATCATCAAGTATAATGAAAACTTCGTAGCCAGTAAGGCTTACGAAAAGTATCTTACGAGTAAATATCCAGACAAGAAACTTGCCATTCTTTCCTGTATGGACACCCGTCTCACTGAGCTTCTGCCAGCAGCTTTGGGCCTGAAGAACGGGGATGCCAAGCTCATCAAGAACGCCGGTGGACTGGTTATCAGTCCTTTCGACTCAGCCATGCGTAGTCTCCTTGTAGCCATCTACGAATTGGGTGTAGAGGAAATCATGGTCATTGCCCACTCCAACTGCGGTGCATGCCACATGAACGGACAGCAGATGAAGAAATTGATGCTCAAACGTGGCATCCATCAGAATGTTATCGATACCATCGGGCTTTGCGGTATTGACCTCGACCATTGGCTGGAGGGATTCCACGACACAGAGGATTCTGTAAGGAATACCATCAATACGATCCGTACACACCCTCTCGTACCAAAAGACGTCAATCTTCATGGCTATATCATTGACTCACAGACGGGCAAACTGACAGAAGTAAAATAGAATAAAGGTATTATTTTAATTAAAATACATAACAGCAGTTTGTTGTACTTTCACCTTCCCTCTATGATGCTCTTTTCAAGAAAGTAGCTTTCGTTACAGCCCCCACATATCATTCAGCATACTGATAGCTGATTCCGAGCGGAAGACATGATTGCGGAAGGTGATGATGCCTTCAAGAGCAAGATGGTCTTCGAAGGAATTCACCAGGAAATCTGCTTCGAGCAGAATGCGGTGGTCGAGGCTGGTTACATCCTTATAAGTATGATGATGGGCAATGAGCCAGCAGATTCTTTCTATCTGTGCGGCTGTGAATCCATCTACTTCTGACAGTACTTTTCTTGCCTCGTCAGGACCCAGTTCTTCCTGGTGCTTGCCATCGCAGTTGCCGTATCTGGCTTGTGAAACGTGAATGCCTACATCGTGAAGAATGGCTGCTGCTTCGAGCACGAAGAGGTCTTCTCCGGTCATTCCCTCTGCTATTGCAATCATACGGGCAAAATCGTGTACCTTTACGAAATGCTGGATGCGAGGCGCATCGCCACCATCATATTTTATCATCGCCCTCATCAGTTGGGCGAGTATCAATTCCTTGTTTGTCATAATCTTATGTTTTTTTTAAATCAATATTTATATCTACTTAAGATGTTAATCGAAGAGTTTCTTCCAAATCCACAATACCGCTATGGCGCCAATGACGCAGAAGACGAAGTTGGTAAGATAACCCTTGCCAAACAGTTCTATGTTCAGCAGATTGCTGATGATGGTGCCGGCATAACTGCCCACAATACCTATGAATAGGTTCATACAACATCCTTTGCCTTCGCCGCTCATGATGCGGTTGGCAATATAGCCAATGAAAATTCCCGTAAGGATTGGCCACGCTGTGAAATCTGCAATGTGTTCTAACATACTCTTTTTCCCACTTCGTTCGTTTTGTTCTTTATTGATGGATGTAATCCAGAATCTGCTCTGCATGAATCTTGGTCTTGATCTCTTTAGGAGTGAAGATCTTCTCAATGACGCCTTCTTCGTTGACGAGATAGGTGGTGCGGAGGATGCCGATGGTCTTTCTGCCGCAGGTTACCTTCTCGCCCCAGCAGCCGAGTTCCTGCA
>ERZ1026858.332-NODE-332-length-25982-cov-6.039997_pt1 | contig 25982 bp, 30 predicted proteins | sample MGYA00380159_ERZ1026858 | MGnify/ENA primary metagenome ERZ1026858 (study PRJEB33269, sample SAMEA4719795) | human gut metagenome | biome: human-associated habitat; feature: organic feature; material: feces | place: Cameroon | collected 2013-10 ...
TTTGGCGAGCACCGCGATAACTCGAGAAACTCGCAAAGCGTGTTTCTCGTAGTTGAGTATTGTGATAACTCGGGAAAACTGCAAAAGTGAGTTTCTCGTTGTTGCATTTTGTGACAACATATTGTATACTGTTTCTGATTCATAAGTTTTTTGTAACCATATGTTGATTTAGGCAACCGTTTATGAGACAAGGAGAGAGATTTATGAAGCAGCATAACAGCGCTGTGATTAAGAAGGATGCAGCACAGTTTGATAAATGGTGTTTTCAGCAGACTGTGGAACTGGAACATACAAGGAGAGAACTGGAAAATTCCAAACGCGAGATGGAACACCATCAGAGGGAGTTAGAACGTCAGAAGCGGAAATTCGAGATGGAGAAGAATCTTGAACAGGAGCGGATGAAGCGGGAACAGCATCTTTTTGACATGAAGTGGAAAATATTAGAAAGTGAACTTCAGAAACTTGCTGCCGAAAAGCAGAAAATGGAGCGTCAGAGAGACTTTTACAGCAGAGTACATGAATTTGAACAGGAGAATAGAAGTCAATCATCCAATGTGGTGAAGGGAGAAATGTTCTTTATGGGCGTGGGCAATGAAAAATCATTGCGGAAGCGTTATAAGGATTTGATTAAAATATATCATCCGGATAATCTCAATGGAGACACCGGTACGATTCAGGAAATCAACCGGGAATATCAGGTACTGATGCAGAAACTGGAAGTAAAATATCAATAATAAGATTGCAATAGTAGCACAGCAATGACATAGCAATAAACAGGAAAATCAGCGGGCAGAAGAAATATGTTCCGCTGATTTTGTGTTACAAGGGATAAGTAGGCGCCGCTGAGTATCTAAAGAAGCGGTCTGCTGGTTACTGTTGATTCCCTTATAGTTGCGAAAAATAAAAAGCTATGTTAAGATTAAAATGTTTGCTTTTTATAATAGAAGGTTAAGATAAGAACAGGAGCAGAAACTATGAAATGGGATAAATATACAATAGATACAACAACAGAAGCTGAGGATTTTATCAGCATGATGTTATCTGAAAATGGCATTGAAGGAATTGAAATCGAAGACAATGTGCCATTGACGAAAGAAGAAACAGGAGAAATGTTTATTGATTTTCCACCGGAACTTCCACCAGATGAAGGAAAGAGCAAAGTCAGCTTTTACTTAGAGGCTGGAGAAGACCATACCGAGACTTTAAAGGCAGTCCGCATCGGTTTAGAGCAGTTAAGAAGCATGGTAGAAATCGGAAGCGGAGATATTACCTCCAGCCAGACCGAGGATATCGACTGGATTAATAACTGGAAGCAGTTCTTCCAGTCCTTCTATATTGATGATATTTTAATCAAACCAACCTGGGAACCATTAAAGGAAGAGGATAAAAATAAATTCTTAATCGAAATTGACCCTGGCATTTCCTTTGGAACAGGAAAGCATGAGACAACACAGCTTTGTATCCGCCAGATTCGGAAATATTTAAAAGAAGGCGAGCGTGTTCTGGATGTAGGATGCGGCAGCGGAATCTTATCCATTGCAGCATTAAAGCTTGGTGCAGGCAGCGTTGTGGGCACGGATGTGGATGGAGATTGTATCACATCAACCCATGAAAATATGACAGTCAATCATCTGGCAGAGAATTCAGGTGAATTTTATGTTGGAAACCTGATTGACGATAAAGCATTTCAGGAAAAGATTGGCACAGGATATGACTTGGTAGTAGCAAATATCTTAGCTGATATTATTATTCCGATGGCACCGGCACTTTATCAGTGTGCGAAAGAGCAGGGTGTGCTTATTACTTCCGGAATTATTGATTTTAAAGAAAACGAAGTAAAAGAAGCTTTGAAACAGGCAGGCTTTGAAATCTTAGAAGTCAACCATCAGGGCGAATGGGTCAATGTAACCGCACGGAAAAATCAGAGGTAAAATAGATGCATCAGTTTTTTGTTGAAAAAAGCCAGGTGGGCAAAGAATATGTTACCATAACCGGAAGCGATGTAAATCATATCCGGAATGTACTGCGTATGAAAATCGGAGAGACGATTCGCATCAGTGACCGGGAAGGCGGCAATTATTTTTGTAAAATTGCAGAAACCGGAGAAAATTTCGTGCAGGCAGATATTGTATCTGTGGATGAAGAAGGAACTGAACTTCCGTCTAAAATTTATCTTTTTCAGGCACTGCCGAAGGGAGATCGGATGGAGACAGTGATTGAAAAGGCAGTAGAACTTGGTGTCTATGAAATCATTCCGGTAGCCATGAAATACTGTGTGGTAAAGCTGGAAGGAAAAAAGGCAGCACAACGGGTACAGAAATGGCAGGCGCAGGCAGAGACTGCAGCAAAACAGTCAAAGCGCAGTATCATTCCAAAGATTCATGAAGTAGTATCTTTCAAGGAAGCCTTAAAGCTGGCAGAAAACTGTGATATCCGCTTAGTGCCTTATGAAAATGAAAATGGCATGGAAGGAACCAGGACAGTATTAGAGCAAATCGAACCGGGAAAGAGTATCAGCATTATGATAGGACCGGAAGGCGGATTTGCAGAGGAAGAGATTGCAAAAGCAAGAGAGAACATGCAGTCCATTTCCTTAGGAAGAAGAATACTTCGGACAGATACAGCAGGCATCTGCATGATGTCCATGCTGATGCTGCAATTAGAGAGCCGTATAGAAAGAAAAATATAGTAAGAAAGTGTAGAAAAATATGGAAGCATATCTGGATAATTCTGCGACCACCCGCTGCAGTGACCGGGCGTGTCAGGTGATGGTAGACCTTCTGACGAAGGATTATGGCAATCCATCTTCCCTTCATATGAAAGGAATTGAAGCAGAACGATTTGTTGAGACTGCAAAGAAGAAAATAGCAAAAACATTAAGAGTATCCGAAAAAGAAATCATCTTTACATCCGGTGGAACGGAGTCGAATAACCTTGCGATTATTGGTGCGGCAATGGCAAACCGCAGAGCGGGAAATCATATTATAACCACATCCATCGAACATGCATCCGTAGAGAATCCAATGGAATTCTTAAAGGAGCAGGGCTTTGAAATTACTTATCTTTCTGTGGATGAGAATGGAATTATTTCACTGGAAGAGTTAGAAGAAGCAGTGACGGAACAGACCATTCTTGTTTCCATGATGCAGGTGAATAATGAAATCGGAGCCATTGAGCCGGTTGCAGAAGCAGTAGAGCTTATTAAGAAAAAAAATCCGGATACACTGATTCATGTAGATGCAATCCAGTCTTATGGAAAAATGTATATCTATCCAAAGAAGCTTGGTATAGACATGCTTTCCGTCAGCGGACATAAGATTCACGGTCCAAAGGGAAGCGGATTCCTCTGGGTGAAAGAAAAGACGAAATTAAAGCCACTGATATTAGGCGGTGGACAGCAGAAGGGAATGCGTTCCGGAACGGAAAATGTACCGGCAATTGCAGGCCTTGGAGAAGCGGCAGAAGAAATCTATGAGAATCTCGATGAAAAGAGAGCGCATCTTTACGGATTAAAGCAGCGTTTTATCGACGGAATCGAAAAACTGGAAGGAACCCATGTAAATGGAAAGACCGGAGAGGATTCTGCACCACATATCGTCAGCGTCAGCTTTGAAGGAATCCGGAGTGAAGTATTATTACATTCACTGGAAGACAGGGGCATTTATGTATCTTCCGGTTCAGCATGTTCTTCGAATAATCATGCAGGCAAACAGAAGGGAAGCAAGACTCTTAGGAATATTCATTTGAAAGAAAATCTTCTGGATTCCACACTGCGTTTTTCCTTCAGTGTGCATACAACGGAAGAAGAGATTGATTACGCATTAGAAGTACTGGGAGAGCTGCTTCCGGTATTGAAGAAATATACAAGACATTAAAAGAGAAAGGAAATCATATGTATAAATCATTTCTGGTAAAATATGGAGAAATCGGAGTAAAGGGAAAGAACCGTTACATTTTTGAAAATATGTTAATGGAGCAGATCCGCCATGCGTTAAAGACAGCAGAGGGTGAGTTTGAAGTAACCAAAGAGCAGGGAAGAATTTATGTCAATGTAGTATCCGATGACTATGATTATGATGAGACCGTAGAGGCATTAAGCCGTGTATTTGGTATTGTAGGATTCTGTCCGCTGCTTCAGGTAGAAGATGAAGGCTTCGACAAATTAGCGGAGACAGTGGTAGATTATCTGGGTAAAGAATATCCGGAAAAGAACTTTACCTTTAAAGTAAATGCAAGGAGAGCAAGAAAGAATTATCCTCTTGATTCCATGGAAATCAATGCTGAAATGGGTGGAAAAATCTTAGATGCATTCCCGGAGAGCAAAGTAGATGTGCATAACCCGGAGGTTATGGTCTGTATCGAAATCAGAAGCCTTATCAATATTTATTCCAAGGAAATTCCGGGACCGGGTGGAATGCCGGTAGGTTCTAACGGAAAAGCCATGTTATTATTATCCGGCGGAATTGACAGTCCGGTAGCAGGTTATATGATTGCAAAACGTGGAGTAGCACTGGATGCAACTTATTTCCATGCACCGCCATATACTTCAGAACGTGCAAAGCAGAAGGTAGTGGACTTGGCAAAACTGGTAGCAAGATACAGTGGACCAATTAACCTTCATGTAGTGAATTTTACCGATATCCAGCTTTACATTTATGAAAAATGTCCGCATGAGGAGCTGACCATTATCATGCGCCGCTATATGATGAAACTGGCAGAGCATTTCGCAAAAGAGAACCGCTGCTTAGGACTGATTACCGGAGAGAGCATCGGACAGGTTGCAAGCCAGACCATGCAGTCATTAGCGGCAACCAACGAAGTATGTACCATGCCGGTATACCGCCCATTGATTGGATTTGACAAGCAGGAAATCGTAGAAGTATCAGAAAAGATTGATACCTATGAGACATCTATCCAGCCGTTTGAAGACTGCTGTACTATTTTCGTGGCAAAACATCCGGTTACCAAACCGAATATTGAATACATCAAGAAATCTGAAACAAAGTTAGAAGAGAAGATAGATGAACTGATGCAGACTGCAATTGATACGGTAGAAGTGATTCATGTAGAAGCAGAGTAGTGCATAGAAACAGAGCAATATATATACAGAATAAATAAAAAAGGGATTGCTTTCGCAATCCCCCCAATTCATTTACATCAATTCAATTATACAAGATAAGGTTTTAATACTTCCATAATCTCATCCAGATTAGACTCTGCATGAATTGCTAAGTCGATTGGTTTGGATAAATCTAAGCTGAAGATACCCATGATAGATTTAGCATCGATAACGTATCTTCCAGAGATTAAGTCGAAATCAAATTCGAACTGTGTGATTGCGTTTACGAAGGATTTCACCTTATCGATTGAGTTTAATGAAATTTGAACTGTTTTCATAGTAAGACCTCCTTGGTTGCTATAAATACTTTTTCTTAATAGTAACTTCTTTGGAGGCAAAAGTCAACTAGAAGTGAGGAAAAAATCGAATGAAAAAAGCAGCATTGCACAATTTGGGATGCAAGGTGAATGCATATGAGACGGAGGCTATGCAGCAGTTATTAGAGCAGGCAGGATATGAGATTGTTCCTTTTACGGAACAGGCGGATGTCTATGTGATTAACACCTGTTCCGTAACCAACATGGCAGACCGGAAATCCCGCCAGATGATTCATAAAGCAAAGAAGGAAAATCCGGACAGCATTGTCGTAGCTGCCGGCTGTTATGTCCAGACTGCATCGGAAGAAGTGGCAAAGGATTTATCCGTAGATATCATCATTGGAAATGATAAAAAACATGAGCTGGTAGAGCTTATTGAAAATTGCATGAACCGGATGAAACATGCAGATGAAGAAGATGAAGAGAATAACGACTGGAAGGAAAATGTCTGTGACATTAATGAGAAAGGCAGAGCATATGAAGCACTGTCTATCAGCCGGACGGAAGAACATACCAGAGCTTTCTTAAAGGTGCAGGATGGCTGCAACCAGTTCTGTACTTATTGTATTATTCCATATGCAAGAGGAAGAATCAGAAGCCGTAAAGCAGAAGAGGTCGTGCGTGAAGTGGAGACACTTGCAGCAAATGGCTGTAAGGAAGTGGTGCTGACCGGAATCCATTTAAGTTCCTATGGATTAGACCATGGAGATAATCTTTTACATCTGATTCAGGAAGTGCATAAGGTAGAAGGTATCCGCCGGATTCGTCTGGGTTCCTTGGAGCCTGGAATCATCGATGAGAATTTTGTGAAAGAGCTGGCAAAATTAGAAAAAATCTGCCCGCATTTTCATTTGTCCCTGCAGAGCGGATGCGATGCAACCTTAAAGCGGATGAACCGGAAATATGATACAGCCACTTATGAAACAGGCTGTAAGCTGATTCGGAAATATTTTACCCATCCGGCAATTACCACAGATGTTATCGTAGGATTCCCGGGAGAAACAGAGGAAGAATTTGAGGCAACGAAGGAATTCTTAGAACGGATTCATTTTTATGAGATGCACATTTTCAAGTATTCCAAGCGCAAAGGTACGAAGGCGGCAGTGATGCCGGATCAGGTGCCGGAACAGGTGAAGACAGAACGCAGTAAGGTGCTTTTGACACTGGCACAGAAAATGTCAGAAGAATTCCGTGAGTATTATGTTGGAAGACCGGAAGAAATATTATTAGAAGAAACCGGTGAAATCGCAGGAGATGTATATTTTACCGGATATACCAAAGAATATGTAAAGATAGCAGTGCCGGAAGCAGAAGGGGAAGAAAATATTTTGGTGAAAGGCATCGTGGCCGGACGGATTGCAGAGGATGTATACCGGCTGGAAAATATTGAAAAAGCAGAGTAGAATAATCGGGGAAAGATAAGTGTATGAGAAGTGTATTTTGAATAATGGTTGAATTTTGCAGTACTTTATATTAGAATAGATTTAGCGATGCTTTTTCATTAGGAAGAACAAAAGAGCAAAATAAGGGCGTGAAAAAATGCAGAACATGAATAACACACAATATTTTAGAGTTGAAAAAGAACCGGAAATCAGGGTACATGATGTACTTAAGATTGTATACGAGGCATTATCCGAGAAAGGATACAATCCGGTCAATCAGATTGTTGGATATATTATGTCTGGTGATCCGACTTATATTACCAGTCACAATAATGCAAGAAGTCTGATTATGAAAGTAGAACGTGACGAACTTGTAGAAGAGATATTAAAGGAATATATCCATACAAATTCCTGGAAGTAGGAGGCAGTTGATGCGGATAATCGGTCTTGACTTCGGTTCTAAAACCGTTGGAGTTGCCGTTAGCGATGAACTGCTTATTACTGCACAGGGAATTGAGATTGTGCGCAGAAAATCAGAGAATAAGCTGCGTCAGACATTGGCACGTATTGAAGAATTAATCAAAGAATATAACGTGGAGAAAATTGTTCTCGGCTTTCCGAAAAATATGAATAACAGTGAAGGCGAACGTTGTGAAAAAACCTTAGAATTTAAAGAAATGTTAGAAAGGCGTACCGGACTTACAGTAGAGCTGTGGGACGAACGCCTTACTACTGTTGCGGCGGATAATCTTATGATGGAAGCCGGAATCCGAAGAGAGAATCGCAAAGAATATGTAGATCAGATAGCGGCATCCTTTATTTTGCAGGGATACCTTGACTATCTGCAGAATGAAAAGAATCAGGAGTAAATATGGAAAAAGTAAATTTTACAGACCCGGATACCAATGAGTCAGCAGAATTTTATGTATTAGAGCAGACGACCATACGGGGAATCAATTACCTTCTTGTCACAGTAGACGAAGAGGGTGATTCGGATGCATTTATTTTAAAAGAAACACAGAATGAAGATGATCACAATACCATCTATGAAATGGTGGAGGATGATAAAGAGTTAGAGGCACTTGCAAAAATTTTCGCAGAATTAATGGAAGATGTAGACATTGAATTCTAGGAGAACTTATGTAATTGCGGACAAATGAAATGAGCGCGAAAAGAAAGAATTTATGGAGGTAATATTTTGAAAAAAGAAGCAAATTCAAAATTGAAAATCATTCCATTAGGCGGATTAGAGCAGATTGGAATGAACATAACTGCCTTTGAGTACGAAGACAGTATTATTGTTGTGGACTGCGGTCTGTCATTCCCGGAGGATGACATGTTTGGTGTAGACCTTGTTATCCCGGATGTGACTTATTTAAAAGATAATATTGACAAAGTAAAGGGATTTTTTATTACCCATGGTCACGAAGACCATATCGGAGCAATCCCTTATATTTTAAAAGAAGTCAATGTGCCGATTTATGCAACCAAGCTTACGATTGCAATTATCGAACACAAGTTAGAAGAGCATAATATGCTCAAGAAAGTAAAACGTAAGGTAGTAAAATACGGACAACATATTAACTTAGGCTGCTTCCGTGTGGAATTTATCCGTACCAACCATAGTATTCAGGATGCGGCAGCCCTTGCCATTTATTCACCGGCAGGAACAGTTGTCCACACCGGAGACTTTAAAGTGGATTATACACCGGTATATGGTGATGCTATCGATTTACAGCGTTTTGGTGAGATTGGTAAGAAGGGTGTACTGGCATTGATGTGTGACTCCACCAATGCAGAGCGTCCTGGCTTTACCATGTCCGAGCGTACCGTAGGAAAGACCTTTGATAATATTTTTGCAGATCATAAGAGCACACGAATCATTATTGCAACCTTTGCATCCAATGTAGACCGTGTACAGCAGATTATGAACTCTGCCAATAAGTATGGCAGAAAAGTAGTGATTGAAGGACGAAGCATGGTAAATATCATTACGATTGCGTCTGAGCTGGGATACCTTACCATCCCGGAGCAGACCCTGATTGATATTGAACAGCTGAAGAATTATCCGGATGAGCAGACAGTTATCATTACAACAGGAAGCCAGGGAGAATCCATGGCGGCATTATCTCGTATGGCATCCGGCATGCATCGTAAGATAACCATTAAGCCGAAGGATACCATTATTTTTAGTTCCAACCCGATTCCGGGTAATGAAAAAGCAGTATCCGGTGTCATTAATGAACTGACCATGAAAGGCGCAGAAGTTATTTTCCAGGATGTTCATGTTTCCGGTCATGCCTGCCAGGAGGATATCAAACTGATTTACTCACTGGTAAAACCGAAATATGCAATTCCGGTTCATGGAGAATACCGTCATCTGGTTGCCCAGGCTAAGATTGCAGAAGAACTTGGCATTGATAAAGACAATATTTTCCTTTTGTCTTCCGGTGATGTATTAGAACTGGATGAGGAAAGCGCAGCAGTTACCGGACATGTACAGGTAGGCGATGTCATGGTAGACGGACTTGGTGTTGGTGACGTAGGAAATATTGTATTGCGTGACAGACAGCATCTGGCAGAAGAAGGAATCATTATTGTTGTAATGACATTGGAAAGTGGCTCCGGAATGGTGCTGGCAGGACCGGACATCGTATCCAGAGGATTTGTCTATGTACGTGGGGCAGAAAGCCTGATGGAGGAAGCTCGTCATGTATTAGAGGGAACCATGGAACACTGCATGGATAAGAATATTACAGACTGGAGCAAGATTAAGACAGAAATCAAAGATGCTTTAGGTGATTTTGTCTGGAAAGAGACAAAGCGCAGACCAATGATTATTCCAATTATTATGGAAGTTTAATGTGGGTGGATGAACATGAGCGTAGTAGAAGATAAGGTAACAGAACTTGTAAATGCAATTCAGGATACCAATGAATATAAGCGTTATCAGGAAGCAAAGAATAAGCTGCATGCGAATCCGGAATTAGAGCAGATAGTATATGCATTCCGCCAGAAGAATTACCAGATCCAGAACAGTAAAAATGTGGATCTGTTCTGGGAAGTAGACCAGCTGGAGCGGGAAAATATAGATATCCGCAAGAATCCGGTTGCAGAAGAATTTATGACAGCAGAGCTTGCATTCTGCCGTCTGCTGCAGAAAATTAATTTCAGACTGGTTGGCAGCCTGGATTTTGAAGTAGGTTTTGTAAACGAAAGATAATGGAGAGGTTGTGCGATGAGTGCCAGTAAGATTGTAATGAAAATTGTAAGAATCAGTTTTTCCATCCTTGTAGTGGTACTGGTAATTTTTGTACTTTTTAAGGCAGGAAGCTATGCATATGATTTCGGATATCGCGTGTATACAGAGCAGCCGGTGTCATCCGGAGATGGCAAGGATATTGTGGTTCAGATAGAGACTGGAATGTCCGGCAGTGATATTGGAAGTATGTTAGAGGAGAAAGGACTGATCCGTGATGCCAGGCTTTTTGCAGTGCAGTTAAAGCTTTCTGCGTATTCTAAAAAAATCAAACCGGGAATATATACGCTGAATACTTCCATGACACCGAAAGAAATGATGGAAGCCATGTCACCGGTTTCGGAAAAAGATACAGAGGGTACAACGTGATAGTAGAGGAACGATTAGTAACTTATATCAATTCCTTAGACAGTGGAAACACACCACTTTTAGAGGAAATTGAGGCAGAGGCAAAGAAGAATTATGTACCGGTTGTCCGTAAGGAAATGCAGAGTTTTTTAAAATCCATGCTGGCATTAAAGCGGCCGGAGCGGATTTTGGAAGTGGGAACTGCAGTAGGATTTTCTGCACTTCTGATGGAAGAATATAATCCGGTGCCATGCCAGATTACAACCATAGAAAATTACGAGAAAAGAATTCCTATTGCACAGGCAAATTTCAAACGTGCCGGAAAAGAGAAAGAAATCACACTGATTCCGGGAGATGCCACAGAGGTGTTAAAGACGTTAGAAGTGCCTTATGATTTTCTTTTTATGGATGCGGCAAAGGGACAGTATATCAATTTCCTGCCGGATATTCTTCGGCTGATGAAGCCTGGTGCATTACTGATATCTGACAATGTGCTGCAGGAGGGAGATATTATTGAATCCCATTATGCAGTAACCAGAAGAAACCGGACCATTCATAAGAGGATGCGGGAATATCTTTATGAACTGACGCACAATGACAGTCTTACCACATCGGTGCTTCCGATTGGAGACGGTGTTACCATTAGCATTAAGAAATAGACGATACAGATTGAAATATTAGGAGAAATAAATCAATGAGACCGGTAGAATTACTGATTCCAGCCAGCAGTCTGGAAGTATTAAAAATTGCAGTCATTTATGGAGCAGACGCCGTATATATCGGCGGAGAAGTATTCGGACTTCGTGCGAAGGCAAAAAACTTTTCCATGGAGGATATGGCAGAGGGTATCCAGTTTGCCCATGAGCATGGCGTAAAAGTTTATGTAACAGCAAATATACTGGCTCACAATGGGGATTTGGAAGGTGTAAGAGAGTACTTTACCCAGTTAAAGGAAATCAAGCCGGATGCCCTGATTATTTCCGACCCGGGTATTTATACCATTGCAAAAGAAATCTGCCCGGAAATCGAGCGTCATATCAGTACCCAGGCCAATAATACCAACTACGGAACATATCAGTTCTGGTGGAACCAGGGCGCAAAGCGTGTGGTAACAGCAAGAGAGCTTTCCTTAAATGAGATTGCTGAGATTCGCAAAAATATTCCGGATGAAATGGAAATCGAGACCTTTGTGCATGGAGCAATGTGTATTTCCTATTCCGGAAGATGTCTTTTAAGTAATTATTTTACCGGAAGAGATGCCAACCAGGGAGCCTGCACTCATCCATGCCGCTGGAAATATGCAGTGGTAGAGGAAAAACGTCCGGGAGAGTATCTGCCGGTTTATGAAAATGAACGTGGTACCTATATTTTTAACTCCAAGGATTTGTGCATGATTGAGCACATCCCGGAACTGATTGAGGCAGGTATTGATTCCTTTAAGATAGAAGGACGTATGAAGACAGCACTTTATGTTGCTACTGTAGCACGTACTTACCGGAAAGCCATTGATGATTATCTTACCTCACCGGAGAAATATAAAGAAAATATGGACTGGTATTTAGAACAGATTTCCAACTGTACTTATCGCCAGTTTACCACCGGCTTCTTCTTTGGAAAGCCTTCGGAAGAGAGCCAGATTTACGATAATAACACTTATATCAAAGAATATACCTACCTTGGAATTGTAGGAGACTGCAACGAAGAGGGCTTGTATCGGATAGAACAGAGAAATAAATTCTCCGTAGGAGAACAGATTGAAGTCATGAAACCGGATGGAAGAAATATTCTGGTTACCGTAAAACGGATTGTGGACGAAGATGGAAATGAAATGGAATCAGCACCACATCCAAAACAGGTGCTTTACATTGATTTAGGACAGGAACTGGAGATGTATGATATTTTACGCAGACAGGAGGAATGACCTATGGAAGAAAAGTATGTTGTTTATGTCGGAACGTATACCCATGAGAACAGTGTAGGAATCCATTTATACGATTTGGATGCAAAAAGCGGAGAAATGAAGGAACGGAAAGTGGTTCCAATCAATAATCCTTCTGATTTGCTGGTATCGAAGGATGGCAGATTCTTGTATTCCATCGCAGATGAAGGAGTGGAAGCATTTCATATTCTGCCGGACGGAGACCTTGAGCCAATGAACAAGCAGTGGATTGGCGGTATGCGTGGCTGTTATGTGGAAGTGGACAGTAAGAACCGCTACCTTTTCGTAGGCGGTCATCATGATGGCAGAGTAACCATGATGAAGTTAGAAGAAGACGGCAGCATCGGAGAAATCGCAGACGGTATTTTCCATAAGGGAATGGGACGGACCATTGCAGAGCGAAGCTCCAAGCCTCATGTAGACTGCGTGAAGCTGACACCGGACGAGAAGTTCTTGTGTGCAGTGGATAATGGATTAGATCATGTGAAGATTTATAGGATTGACTATGAGAAGGGCAGGATGAAGCTTGCGGATATCATCCGTTGTCCGCTGGAATCTGCACCGCATATGATACGCTTCAGCCGTGATGGAAGATTTGCTTATGTTCTCTATGAACTGCTGAATCAGATAGAGGTATTTTCCTATACATTGGAAAATGACCAGCCGCATTTCGAGAAGGTTCAGACCATTACAACGACCACACCGAAGGAAGCTGATGTCTGTGCTGCATCCGGTCTGGAAGTGACAATGGATGGCAAATATTTATTCTGCAGTAATGCAGGTGCGAACTCCGTATCGATTTATGAAATTGACAAAGAGAGCGGATGCCTTACCATGATGTGTAATTCAAAAATCAGTGGTGATTATCCGAAAATGATTGGTATCTGCCCGGACAGAATGCATTTCATGAGCCTTAATAATGAGACCAATGAGATTACCATGTTTAAGGTAGATTATGAGAAGAAATACATTCTGATGGAAGAGAAGCCGATTCCGGTAGACAAGCCGAATTGTATTTATATCCATAAACTAAGTTAGAAGCGAACTGCAGGAAACATGCTTTAACCAGGCATTTTTTCAGTATTCATGTAAAAAGGGAAAAAAGATGTCGTTTGTTAAAAAAATAACAGACGACATCTTTCTTTTTTGGAAAAACTATGATAGAATAACACGGTTGAAGCCTACCGGTCCGGAGGCTATCAAGGAAAGTGCTTGGCCGCAAAGCCTTAAAATGCGGAGAAAAAAGAAAATAGAAAAAAGAAAATTTAAGAAAAGAGGAAGAGACTATGAGTGAAAAAAACGTAGCTTTTACCAGGGACAGAAGTATCCCCAAATCTTATGAGCTGGTTCTGACAGCTTTATTTACCGCCATTATTGTCGTAATGGCATTTACCCCATTAGGATTTATTCCTTTAGTAGTAATTAATGCAACGATTATCCATATACCGGTTATTTTAGGTGCAATTTTCTGCGGACCGAAAAAAGGTGCCTTTTTGGGATTTGTATTTGGATTAACCAGTTTTATTAAAAATACATTGATGCCAACTTCTATGTCAGCATTTGTATTTTCACCGATACTGGCAAGCAGCATCGATGGCGCAGCAGGAGTAGTAAAGAGTACCATTATCTGTTTTGTACCACGAATTTTAGTTGGTATCATCCCATATTTCATATATCGTGGAATTGTAAAATTAACCACATCCAGCCATGCAAAGGCTGCAAAGGTAATCAGTAATCTTGTAATCAGTGTACTTTTACTGGTAGGCATCCATGCGTTCTTTGCTAAAATGCTGACAACAGATTCGAAGGAAATGATTGGCTGGATATCAGGTGCAGCTGCAGCAGTTATTTATTTTATTGTAGTGGAACTGACCGGAAGAAAGAAGGATGGCAGATTCTTGGGCTATGTCTATGCCGGCGTGACAGGAGCATTGACCAACACTCTTCTTGTAATGCCGATGATTTATATTTTCTATAAAGAGGCATATGCCAATGCATTGAGCATTGAGCCGGGCGCAGTTATGGGTGTAATCCTTGGCGTTATCAGCTTTAATGGAATTATAGAAGCGATTGTAGCAGCCGTTCTGGTGGCCGCAATTGGAATGGTATTGAATAAAGTACACAGGAGGTAATTCATATGTTAAAGGGCAGGAATATATTACTGGCAGTGACGGGCAGTATTGCAGCATATAAGGCGGCTTCACTTGCCAGTATGCTGGTAAAGCAGCACGCGGATGTTCATGTGATTATGACGAAAAATGCAGAGCAGTTTATATCACCGGTTACCTTTGAGACGCTGACCGGAAATAAGGTGATTGACGATACCTTTGACCGTAACAGCGGATATCATGTGGCACATATTGCCATGGCACAGGAAGCAGATGTGGTGATGATTGCTCCGGCATCTGCCAATGTCATTGCAAAGCTGGCACACGGAATTGCAGATGATATGCTGACATCGACCATGTTAGCCTGTGAGGCTCCGATATATCTTGCCCCGGCAATGAATACACATATGTTTGATAATCCGGTAACACAGGATAATCTTAGGAAGCTAAGAGAATATGGCTATCATATCATTGAGCCATCCTCAGGCTATCTTGCCTGTGGCGATACCGGAAGAGGAAAACTTCCGGAACCGGAAGAACTGTTAGAATATATTCTGCAGGAAGCTGCCTGTGAGAAGGACCTGGCAGGAAAGAAGGTTCTCATCACAGCAGGAGCCACTCAGGAATCAATTGACCCGGTACGTTATGTGACCAATCATTCTACCGGAAAAATGGGTTATGCACTGGCAAAGAATGCGGCAAGAAGAGGGGCAGAGGTAACACTGGTCACCGGACCGACCAGCCTTGAAAAGCCTTTTTTTGTAAATACAATTCCGGTGGTTACGGCAGAAGATATGTATCAGGCTGTCACAGATGCATTTGCAGAACAGGACATTGTAGTCATGGCTGCAGCAGTGGCAGACTACCGTCCAAAGACCGTTGCGGATGAGAAGATAAAAAAAGCCGATGGCGGACTGGCGCTGGAAATGGAACGCACGAAAGATATTTTGGGAACAGTTTCTGCCCGGAAGGAAAAACAGTTTCTGTGCGGATTTTCCATGGAGACACAGCATCTGAAAGAAAATTCCAAAGCCAAGTTAGAAAAGAAAAAGCTTGATATGATTGTTGCCAATAATCTGAAAGTCAAAGGAGCCGGATTTGGTACCGATACCAATGTGGTAACCCTGATTACGGCGGCAGAAGAAAAAGAGCTGCCGATTATGTCAAAGGATGAAGTGGCAGCAGCTATCTTTGATGAGATTCTAAGCAAAATGCAGGCATAATAAAAAATAATCCCTGTCAGAGGGCAGGTCACCTGATTGTGTGACTTGTAACTGACAGGGATTTTGCTATTTCTGATAGAAGCCTTTATTTCTGGTAGAAGTCTTTGATGCCATCCATCCGGGCATTCATATTAGAAAGCATGGCATCTAAAATAGTAATGGCAGCCATGGATTCAACAACCACAACAGCTCTTGGAACGATAATCGGATCGTGACGTCCCTTGATATTGATTTCGATTTCTTCCCCGTTTTTGTTTACGGTCTTCTGGGTGGAAGCAACAGAAGGAGTCGGCTTGATGGCTGCACGGAATACAATCGGCGAGCCATCGCTCATGCCGCCTAAGATACCGCCGGCGTGGTTGGTTTCTTTTGTGACAGAACCCTTTTCATCCGTTACAAAGGCATCGTTGTTGGTAAGTCCGGTAGCAGCAGCTGCCGCAAATCCATCACCGATTTCAAAGCCCTTTACAGCACCAATGGAGAAAATTGCTTTGGCTAAATTTGCATCGATTTTTTCAAATACCGGGTCACCGATTCCGGCAGGAACACCGGTAATAACACATTCGATAATACCGCCGGCAGAGTTCTGCATGGCTTTGCATTCTTCCAGATAGGAAGCAGCTTTTATAGCGGCATCTGCATCCGGCATATAGAGCGGATTCTTCGTGATTTCTGTGGCATCAAATCTGGTTTCATCAATGGTAACTGGACCGATGCTCTTACTGTAGGTGAGAATCTCAATGCCAAGTTCTTTTAAAATCTTTGCGGCAACCGCACCGGCGGCCACACGTCCGATAGTTTCACGGCCGGAAGAACGTCCGCCACCACGGTAATCCCGGAAACCGTATTTGGCATCAAAGGTAAAGTCAGCGTGTCCCGGACGATAGTAGGAAGCAATCGCACTGTAGTCTTTGGAATGCTGGTTTTCATTTACCACAATCAGTGAGATTGGAGTTCCGGTGGTTCTGCCTTCAAAGACACCGGAAAGAATATGTACTGCATCATCCTCCTTTCGCGGGGTAGAGAAAGCAGATTGTCCCGGTTTACGCCGGTTTAAATAGGTCTGTATATCTTCTTCACAAAGGGAAAGTCCGGCAGGACAGCCGTCAATTACGACACCGATTCCTGTTCCGTGTGATTCTCCCCAGGTTGTAATTTTAAAGTTAGTTCCAATAGTTGAGCCTGCCATAGCATCCTCCTGATTTGTTTTTGTAAAAAAAGTCAGATTCTATTATAGAAGATTTTTCAGATACTGGCAATCCCACAGTTGCAAAAAGTGCGAAAACAAGGTATGCTAGGATAGTATTTGTAAAAAGAACAGAAACAGGAGATTATATGTACGAATTATTAAAACAGGATGGAAGAGCAAAGAGGGGCATTTTTCATACCGTACATGGTGATATACAGACCCCGGTGTTTATGAATGTAGGAACGGTCGCTGCCATAAAGGGAGCTGTTTCTACCGAAGACTTAGAGCAGATTAAGACACAGGTGGAATTATCCAACACCTATCATCTGCATGTACGTCCGGGAGATAAATTAATCAAAGAACTGGGCGGACTGCACAAGTTCATGGTGTGGGACAAACCAATCCTTACCGATTCCGGTGGATTCCAGGTATTTTCACTGGCAGGACTCCGTAAAATCAAAGAGGAAGGAGTCTATTTCCATTCCCACATTGATGGAGCGAAAATCTTCATGGGACCGGAAGAAAGTATGCAGATACAGTCCAATCTGGCATCTACCATTGCCATGGCATTTGATGAATGTGCACCGGCACTGGCTGACCGAGGATATGTAGAGGCATCTGTAGCCAGAACAACCCGCTGGCTGGCACGCTGTAAGGCAGAAATGGCAAGACTGAATGGATTGGAAGATACCATTAATAAAAATCAGATGCTGTTTGGAATTAATCAGGGAGCCATTTATCCGGACATCCGGATTGACCATGCAAAGCGAATCAGTGAATTGGATTTAGATGGCTATGCAGTAGGTGGACTTGCAGTAGGAGAGACCCATGAAGAGATGTATGATATCTTAGACCAGACCGTTCCATATCTGCCGCTTGAGAAACCGACCTATCTTATGGGAGTGGGAACTCCGGCGAATATTTTAGAGGCAGTAGACCGTGGTGTGGATTTCTTTGACTGTGTATATCCGACCCGTAATGGCCGTCATGGACATCTTTATACCAATCAGGGAAAGATTAATCTTTTCAATAAGAAATATGAAAAGGATATGCGTCCAATCGAAGAAGGCTGTCAGTGTCCGACCTGCCGCCGTTACAGCAGAGCATATGTCCGCCATTTATTAAAGGCAAAGGAAATGCTTGGTATGCGCCTTTGCGTATTACACAATCTGTATTTCTACAACACCATGATGGAAGAAATCAGAGACGCCATCGATGCCGGCAATTATAAGTCATACAAAGAGGAAAAACTCTATGGTATGAACCAGATAAACCGGGAAAAAGAGGCACAAATCTAAAAAAAGAATGAAATATCGGGAAAATACTTGTGAAACGCATTTTTTTTGTGTACAATGTTTTTCATGAACTTAAGTTGTAATTCAGGAGGAAAAGAAATGTCTATTTTAGCATCACAGCAGGCACAGGCCTGGGGAAGCATTATTATGTGGGTAGTAATTATGGTTGTATTCGTATACTTCTTCATGATTCGTCCACAGAAGAAAGAAGCAAAGAAGAAAGAACAGATGATGTCAGAGTTAGCAGTAGGTGATACCGTACTGACAACCAGCGGTTTCTACGGAATCGTAATTGACGTATCTGAAGATGATACTGTTATTGTTGAGTTTGGCAGCAACAGAAACTGCCGTATCCCAATGCAGAAAGCAGCAATTGCAGCAATCGAGAAACCGGAAGAAGCAGTAGAAGCAAAAGAAACCAAAGAGAAGAAATAAGATAAGACCTTAGAAAATCCGTGGAGTGTGCGAGATGTACAAGCCACGGATTTTTTTGAAAAGAGGGAGTAAGGTTATATGAGAATATTCAAGAAAAAATCCACGCCATTGCCCTATGATAAAATGAACAAGAAGCCTGTTATTAAAGCCAGCATCTGCAATGGAGAACAGGTGGCAGGCTTTAAAGATATCCATACAGGAAAAATAGAGGAAATAATGCTGATAAGAAATGAGGCAGACCTTGATACTTTCCGGAAAACGTATGGAATTGAAGGGAAAATAGAAAAAGAATATTAAGCCCACAACAGAAATTCAAGAACAGAGAGAAAAGGAGCATAACCATGCAGACAGACATTAACGCAGCATATTTTAAAAGCATCATTGACCAGGATCGTTGTTCCGTTGTGATATGCAATTTAAAGCACGAAATCATTTATATGAATCCAACTGCAGTAAAAAGCTATGAGAAATGGGGCGGTGAAAGCCTTGTTGGAAGAAGCCTTTTAAACTGCCATAATGAAGAATCGCAAAAACGCATCCAGCAGGTAATCGACTGGTTCGCAGCAGATGAAAGCCACAATCTCATCTATACATCCCATAATGAGAAGCAGAATAAGGATGTGTATATGGTAGCACTAAGAGATGTCGAGGGAAAGCTGATTGGCTATTATGAGAAGCATGAATTCAGAAATGCAGAAACCATGGAAAAATATGATTTGTGGTAAAATAAAATATGGGAAAATGAGATAGTTAAACGGCTTTTGATAACGTTTCTAATTTTTAGAGAATATCTTGGAAAGAGAAAAGATTGACACCATATACGACACCATGTATAATATAGATAGGAGGTATAAAGAATGTCAAAGTGGGATAAACTAATAGCACGTATATGCACTTTATTCAAAGACCTCCGGTTTGATGAGTTACGAAAGGTATTGGAAGGTTATGGATACGAAATGAATGCGCCAAGGAGTGGAAGCAGTCATTATACATTCAGAAAACAGGACTGTATGCCGATTACAATACCGAAGCATGAACCGATTAAGAAAGTATATGTGGAAATGGTAAGGCAGATTGTAGAAAGTGAGGCGAGAAATGATGAAGAAGCTTGATGATTATATGGCAATGCCCTATCGTATGGAAATTGTAGAGGATAAAGAAGAAGGTGGATTTGTGGTTTCTTATCCAGATTTACCTGGCTGTATTACTTGCGGGGAAACGGTAGAGAGTGCAGTGACAAATGCTTTGGATGCAAAAAAAGCATGGTTTGAAGCAGCGTTAGAAGCTGGTATAGAAATTCATGAGCCAGATAGTCTCGAAGACTATTCAGGGCAGTTTAAATTGAGAATTCCGCGAAGTCTGCATAGATTATTAGCAGAACATTCGCAGAGAGAAGGAATCAGTATGAATCAGTATTGTGTATATCTTCTTTCCAGAAATGATGCGGTGATTTCGAAATAAAGGCGGTTAAACATTTTCAGAAGTATTTAACAAATTGACAATAAATGGAAAAAGATAATAAGGAATAGTATATGTAGAGCGGTACATCGACAAGGGTGTATCGCTCTATTTAAATTCAATAATATCATTTGGAGTACAGCCTATAATGGTGCAGAGCTTTTCTAAGGTGAGTACAGTAATATTTTTGTTGTGTTTTAATCCATCCAGAGTTTTATTATCAATGCCCATCTTTAGAAGCTGGTATTGGGATATCTTTTTGGACTTCATAGTATTCCACAAGGGAGCATAGCTAATAATGGCATATCATTCCTTTCTGTCTGGCATCAATTTGATTATAGAAAAGTATTGTGAAAATCGACATTGTGGAGATTTTCACAATATGAGCAGATAACAGGAAAAGGAGACAGAGTGATGGAATTTACAGAACAGGAGAAAAAAGTATTAGCAGATAAGTATGAGACATTCAAGGAAGAAATAGAACTTGCTATGATACAGAATTGTATTGTGGAATGTGAATTGTATTCTCTTCTGGCGGAGATTATCCGGGGAACAAAGAGTGGAAAGAAAATTTCTTTAAGGGATGTAACTGCAAGAAAAAGAACGGAATTATCAAAGAATTTAGAAGGGGAAGCAGGTTTCCCGGATTTTGTTGTGCTGGAAAGGAAGAAAAGTCGAGATGTAGCTAAATATGGGTGCATAGAAGCAAAACGACCGTATGATAATATGGAGATAACAGAGCAGATAGAAGGACACCTTAATTCTTATGGAAAAGTAATTTATACAAATGGACTCATATGGAAATTTTATAAAGTGAAAGAAAAGCCAGTAAAAGAGTTTTGCTTGGGTTGTATAGACCCTGATAATCAGGATTCTGTAATCTGGGAGCCGGTAGATAACTGGTATGAATTGATGAGCTTTTTAGAGGACTGGAACTGGAAATCATAAGATAGGGTTGCCATAGAATAAAACACAAAAAGACAGGCATATCACACAACGTATAGCTATTAGTGTGATATGCCTTTTCTAGTTCCCTAGAAATTATTGTCATTCCATCCCCAGTCCTCGGTCGGGAAGTAAGCAACATAGATTCGCTTCTTCGGAATACCAAGCTCATTTTCTAAGAGCGTACAGACTTTTCTTGTCATAAGATTCATCTGTGGCTTGGTCGGATAGCCGTAGCATTTCACTTCTACATAGGCAATATCTTTGGTGCTTCCTAGAAAGCAAAGAGAAGCATTCCCCTCGAACCCGGTCATCACCCAGTTTTCACCTTTGCCGAGACAGTCTCTGGTGATGATGCAGAGCTCCTTGGACAGGGCATCTTTTTTTGCAATATCTAAAGTAGCAGTAGTTTTCATGTTAATAAATGGCATTTGAAAATCCTCCTTACAAATGGATAAGTTAATTGGCTCGTTATATAGGTGAGAGTGAAAAAGCTATGATTCATCAGAATATGGATGCTTGAAGCAAACGGTTAGAGGCACCTGGCATTTCGTACAATATCAGGCAGCACCGGCACATGGATGTGACGGTGAGGTGCAGCTTGAACATGGATGTGAATCTGCACCGGTTGCCGTACGATGTCAGGCATACTAGGAAAATGCCTGCTGCCTCTTACCTGTTTGCTTTGCATCCATATCTGATGAATCATAGAACCTTTCTCATCTCCTATAAAATACCTACCTCAAGTCTACTGTACCAGTCCCCATCTGACAAGAAAAAGATTTGTATAATAACAACAAATCATATCAAGAGAATAGAATATAACCACAGTTTATAAATGCTATGAGAAACTATAATGGTAAAATTTATTGAATTCTTCGGATAAATAAGCTATGATATAGGATAATGAGCATTACCATAATCAGTAGTTATGAAATTGGGATGCATGCAATAGGAAAAGAAAGAAGGATTTACCCATGAATTATAATGTTGGAGTAATTGCCGGTGACGGAATCGGACCGGAGATTGTAAGCGAAGCAAGAAAGGTGTTAGATGCCATCGGAGCAAAGTTTGGACACACCTTTACATATGACGAGATACTGATGGGCGGTTGTTCTATCGATGCAACCGGTGTACCGCTGACCGATGATGCCATTGCACATGCAAAAGCGGCAGATGCAGTTCTGATGGGTTCCATCGGAGGAAATACAGCAACATCCCCTTGGTACAAATTAGAGCCATCCCTTCGCCCGGAGGCAGGTCTTTTAAAATTAAGAAAAGCATTGAACCTTTTTGCTAACTTAAGACCGGCATACCTTTATGAAGAATTAAAGGAAGCATGTCCACTGCGTGACGATATCATCGGAGACGGATTTGACATGATGATTATGCGTGAGCTGACCGGCGGACTTTATTTCGGTGAGAGAAAGACAGAAGAAGTGGACGGTGTGATGACAGCAACCGATACTTTGACATACAATGAAAATGAAATCCGAAGAATTGCAAAACGTGGATTTGACATTGCCATGAAACGCCGTAAGAAAGTAACCAGCGTGGATAAGGCAAATGTACTGGATTCTTCCAGACTCTGGAGAAAGATTGTGGAAGAAGTAGCAAAGGATTATCCGGAAGTAACTTATGAGCATATGCTGGTAGATAACTGTGCCATGCAGTTGGTGAAAGACCCGAAACAGTTTGACGTTATCTTAACTGAGAATATGTTTGGAGACATTTTATCCGATGAAGCAAGTATGGTAACCGGTTCCATCGGAATGTTATCCTCTGCAAGCTTAAATGATACCAAATTCGGTCTGTATGAGCCGAGTGGCGGTTCTGCACCGGATATCGCAGGAAAAGGAATTGCAAACCCGATTGCAACAATCCTAAGTGCAGCCATGATGTTAAGATATTCCTTTGATCTCGATAAAGAAGCAGATGCCATTGAAAATGCCGTAAAAAAGGTATTAAAGGCAGGCTATCGTACCATTGACATTATGCCACAGGAAGAAGCAAAGAAAGCAACCGTAACCCAGGTGGGAACCGCTAAGATGGGTGATTTAATCGTAGAGAATCTGTAAGAGAATTTCAGACAGAACAATAAAAAAGAGAGGAAGAATAAAGATGAAGAGTGATAATGTAAAAGCCGGAATGCAGCAGGCTCCGCACAGAAGTCTTTTTAATGCTTTGGGATTTACCGAAGAAGAAATGAAGAAACCAATGGTTGGTATCGTAAGTTCTTATAATGAAATCGTACCGGGCCATATGAATCTGGATAAAATTGTAAACGCTGTAAAATTAGGTGTTGCAGAAGCAGGCGGAGTACCGGTTGTATTCCCTGCAATCGCAGTTTGTGATGGAATTGCCATGGGACATATCGGAATGAAATATTCCCTGGTAACAAGAGACTTAATTGCAGATTCCACAGAGTGTATGGCATTAGCCCATCAGTTTGATGCACTGGTTATGGTGCCAAACTGTGATAAGAACGTACCTGGACTTCTGATGGCAGCAGCAAGAATTAATGTACCTACCGTATTTGTTTCCGGTGGTCCTATGTTAGCAGGCCATGTAAAGGGACGCAAGAGAAGCTTATCTTCCATGTTTGAGGCAGTAGGCTCCTATGCAGCAGGTACAATGACAGAGGAAGAAGTAAGAGAGTACGAAGAGAAAGTATGTCCGACCTGTGGTTCCTGTTCCGGTATGTATACCGCAAACTCCATGAACTGTCTGACCGAGGCACTTGGTATGGGCTTACGTGGAAACGGAACTATTCCTGCCGTATATTCCGAGCGTATCAAATTAGCAAAACATGCAGGAATGGCAGTTATGGATATGTATCGGAAAGATATCCGTCCAAGAGATATTATGACAAAGGATGCAATTTTAAATGCATTGACCGTAGATATGGCGTTAGGCTGCTCTACCAACAGTATGCTTCACCTGCCTGCAATCGCACATGAAGTAGGATTTGACTTTGATATTTCCTTTGCAAATCCAATCAGTGAGAAGACTCCGAACCTCTGCCACTTAGCACCGGCAGGTCCGACCTATATGGAAGACTTAAATGAAGCAGGCGGTGTTTATGCAGTCATGAAAGAATTAGCAGACGCAGGACTTTTACATACAGACTGTATGACCGTAACCGGTAAGACCGTAGGCGAGAATATCAAAGATGCAGTCAATAAGAATCCGGAAGTTATCCGTCCACTGGATAATCCATACAGTAAGACCGGTGGTCTTGCCGTATTAAAGGGAAATCTTGCTCCGGACGGCGGAGTTGTAAAACGTTCCGCAGTCGTAGAAGAGATGATGGTTCATGAAGGACCGGCAAGAGTATTTGACTGTGAAGAGGATGCCATTGCTGCAATCAAAGGTGGCAAAATTGTTGCCGGTGATGTAGTCGTGATCCGTTACGAAGGACCAAAAGGCGGCCCTGGTATGCGTGAGATGTTAAACCCGACTTCTGCAATCGCAGGAATGGGACTTGGTTCATCCGTAGCATTGATTACAGACGGACGTTTCTCCGGCGCAAGCCGTGGAGCTTCCATCGGCCATGTTTCACCGGAAGCAGCCGTAGGCGGACCAATCGCATTGGTAGAAGAAGGCGACATCATCAGGATTAACATCCCGGAAATGAAGTTAGAGCTTGCAGTATCCGATGAAGAACTGGCAGCCCGTAAAGCAAAATGGCAGCCAAGAGAACCAAAGGTAACAACTGGATATCTGGCACGTTATGCTTCCATGGTTACTTCAGGAAACCGCGGTGCAATTTTACAGATTCCAGGTACCAGGGAAGAAAAATAAGAACCGGTAATCTGTAAACATACAGCAGAAAGATAAGTTGGAAAGAGAGGAAATTTCAATGCTCTTAACAGGTGCTGAAATCGTAATAGAATGTTTGAAAGAGCAGGGCGTGGATACGGTATTTGGTTATCCGGGCGGTGCAATTTTAAATGTATATGATGAGTTATATAAACATAGTAATGAAATAAAACATATTTTAACTTCCCATGAGCAGGGAGCTTCCCATGCGGCAGACGGATATGCAAGAAGTACCGGAAAAGTTGGTGTGTGCTTTGCCACCAGCGGACCGGGTGCAACTAATCTGGTAACCGGAATCGCAACCGCATATATGGATTCTGTTCCAATGGTAGCAATTACCTGTAATGTCAATGTGCCGCTTCTTGGCAAAGACAGTTTCCAGGAAATTGATATTGCAGGAATCACCATGCCGATTACCAAGCACAACTTTATTGTAAAAGATGTCAATGATCTGGCAGATACCATCCGCCGGGCATTCCGTATTGCAAAAAAAGGAAGACCGGGTCCTGTCCTTGTGGATATTCCAAAGGATGTCACTGCAAATAAGGCAGAGTATAAAGCACAGCGTATTGAACCGGTACTGCGTGTGACAGAAACCATCCGGGAGGAAGATTTAGAAGAAGCAGCCGCTCTGATTCAGAAAGCGAAAAAACCATATATCTTTGTGGGCGGCGGTGCCGTAATTTCCGACTGTTCGGATGAATTGAGAGAATTTGTGGATAAGGTGGATGCACCGGTTTGTGATACCCTGATGGGAAAAGGTGCATTTAACGGAACGGATGAACGTTATACCGGAATGCTTGGAATGCATGGAACCAAGACTTCCAATCTTGGAGTCAGCGAGTGCGATCTTCTGATTGCAGTAGGTGTCCGTTTCTCAGACCGTGTGCTTGGAAATGCCAAGAAATTTGCCTATCATGCAAAAATCTTACAGTTTGATGTAGATGCAGCAGAGATTAATAAAAATATCATGGTAACAAACAGCGTGATTGGTGATTTAAAGAAGATTCTTGCAAGAATCAATCCGATGTTATCTCCGATGGAGCATAAAGAGTGGATGGAGCACATCATGGAATACAAGAAAGAATATCCATTGAGCCTGTCTCTTATACACATCTCCGAGCCCACGAGACCGTACTAGAT
>ERZ1026858.335-NODE-335-length-25918-cov-88.699957_pt1 | contig 25918 bp, 27 predicted proteins | sample MGYA00380159_ERZ1026858 | MGnify/ENA primary metagenome ERZ1026858 (study PRJEB33269, sample SAMEA4719795) | human gut metagenome | biome: human-associated habitat; feature: organic feature; material: feces | place: Cameroon | collected 2013-10 ...
AAACGGCGTTTCGCTCACTTTCATTGGAGGATGATGCTGTCTTTGTGCTCTTGCACGCCAGTACAAATGCACAAAGAATAAGGATTAGGATTAGGATATGTTTCATATCGTAGGGTTTAGATGTTTGCATACTCTGCCGTGGCATCGAATGATGGGCACGCCTTAGCTGCATAATCTCGATGTCCTCGGATTTTGGCATTGGGGAACTGCACTCTGAGTTTACGAAGAAGTGCCACCAATGCGGATTTCTGCTCTTCCGTGCGAGAGTCCTTAGGGTGTTTGCCGTCGGCGGTCAAACCACCGATATAGCAGATTCCTATGGAATGGGCGTTGTGCCCATGGCAGTGCGCTCCCACTTGTGCGAGCGGTCTGCCATGATGCACAGAGCCGTCGCGGTAGATGACGAAGTGATATCCGATGGAGGCAAAGCCTCGCTGCCGGTGCCAGCGGTCGATGTCTGCCGTGGTGAAGTCCTTGCCTTCAGGCGTGGCAGAGCAATGGACGATTATAAAATTTATGCTGCGCATGAATTTTGAGTTTTGAATTTTGAGTTTTGAGTTGTCGGCTACGCCGATTTTGAATTGTTCAATTTTGAGTTAGAATTTTACTCTTGAGGTTTTGGTTTCTTTCGCTCTTTATCTTTCAGTTTGTCGTCGAGGTACGAGCGTAGTTCTGCATACTTAGTCTGTATGTAGATAGTGACACCGAAGATGGAGCCAGCGTAGATTAGACACTCAGCGAATACACCCAGAACAGACTCGTGGATTTGTCCGGTGGGCGGTACGATGAATCCTGCGACAGCGAGGAGGAATCCACCGATGAGCATAGCTATGGCAGAGATAATCTGCACGTTTTCCTTAGTTTCTTTAGTCATAATGAATTGTCTTTTGAGAGTTAATATAATGTTGTTATCTTCGCGATTGAGTTGTGGTTCGATTGGACCATTGCTCTTTTGCATTGTGGTGTCTTGAGCACCATTTTTCTTCCGAGCTGTGGTGGACTCCTTGCGGAGAAACCATGGCTTTTTTCGTTTACATACTGAAATTGAAGGTGAGTTCGTAATTGTTGCTACTATCTAATGTATCAGCCCTAGCGATAACCTTGAACTCAGCGAGGTTAGTTCGGAGTTCGCTGAACTGGAACGGACCATAATCTTTAGACTTCTTGTAAAATCCGATAGCGAAGCGGAAATGGCGGTTGATGCCGAGAATGTTATAGGAGCGTTTGCCAAAGTCAATGCGCACTTCCGAAAGCTGTTGCGTTTCGGGGTCGATGATGGCACGGCAGTCACTGAACAACACATCAGGTTTCGTAAAATACTTACCTCTGTTCGGGTCGCCCTCCTTATCAAAACGGAAAGAAATCTCGTCGCCATTATTTACACTAATCTTTCGGTCGTCATAAAAGCGGTTCCAGCCACGTCGCCGTGGAAGATACTCACGCACACCATTCTCATCCTTCTGTTTGCGACTTGTGCGTACCGAGTGTCGGAAAATGACTGGGGTAAGCCCTTGCCGGATATAATGGTGGGCATCCTGTATCACGAGAGTGCTGTCAGTGATGATACATTCAATGTGCATCTGCGTAGCCTGCTTCATCGTGGCAAACTTCAGAATGTCAGCTTGCAACGATTTTATCTGCGACGCAAGCGATTTGATATCCGTCTGTATCTTTAGGATATCTTCAGCGTTGACAGTGGTTGCTTTGGTGTTTCTGGAAACACGGAGACTGATATTTGCAATACCCTTTTGTAGATTTAAGATTGTTTCCTCCAAAGTTGAAAGCGAAGAGAAATACTTGGAGATATCAGCCTTGCACTTGTTCAAGTCCTGCACCTGCTGCGCACGCATGACTCCGGCACGCTCGGTAGTGGCTTGGCGTATGAGAATGGAATTGTTTGCAATTTGATTGATGCCAGTAGAGAGGTTCGCCTTTCCCAACGTGAAATACACGTTGTTGCGGTCATCCGAACCGATGGTGAGCGATGTCAGCACATAGCCGATGCGTGCAAGATCCGAGCGCCAATTATCAAGGCGACCCATATCCGTCTGCAGAGCAGCTTTGCCCAAAAGGTCAGCGATTTTCTGCAACAGTGCGCCCAGAACTTCGGGCGTTATAGCCTCTTCGCGCGTCTCGCTGCGAAATGAGGTGATGAGAGATGTGATAGATGAAATGTCAGCCATACTTTTGCTTGTTTTTAGCAAAGGTATGGCTGACTTTTAGATGGAGAAAAGACATTGTTAGTGATTATAGCGCACATACTTGTCGTCAAGAGCCTGGGCGACGACACCGACGAACTCGTGAGCGATGTTGTCGGAAAGGAAGTCGCGGAGGTTCATGACGGAAGCGTAGTACTTACGGGAGAACCAGGGCTTCTTCTTGCGCTTGCGTTCACGGCCGATGTCGCCATGATTACCTCTTGGAATCTCCTTGCCAGTACCGAAGTTCTGCCAAAGGCCATATTCGAGGAAGGACTGGCTTAGTCCTAACTCAATGAAACGACCATCCGCACGGACAGGTAGGGACTTGGGGCTGTGAAGCAAACGTCCGGTGTCGATTACACCGAGGAGAGTCATTTGCTCACGCCATATTTTGAGCATCGTATCGTTGAAGGCAAGAACGAACTTTTGCCTCTGCTCAAATGTTTGTTGTTCGGTAATTTGCTGATTCATAATGCAAAGATAAATTTCAATCATCTATTAATAAAAAGACATTTGTTTTATAAATCTCTCATATGTAATCTAACATGTAACAAAAATAGGATATAGATTAAAGATAATTATGAAAATATTTAGTTATTCTATGAGAGTTTATTATATTTGCAATTAATATTATATAAATCAAGATTATAATAAAAACAGAAGATGTGAACAATAGAAACCCTTTCTAATAAAAGGTAATTATAGGTTTATTTCTGAAAAATAATAAATATGACAGCAACCAAACAACAACTGGCGTTATTGGCAAAAATACAAAGGAAGGTATTAAAAGAAATAAAATGTCAATGTCCTGGATGTACAGAGTTTGCAATAAACTCTCACCTTCTACAGAGACATGGCATTTTAAATAACATTTCATGTTCTCACAAGTTTAGAGAGGTAAAATACAGATATCCTCTCTATTGGTTTGCAGATGATAATAATTGGGAGTTTAAGTCTATAGGTATAAACGAAGCACTGTCATATCCTATATTTTGTGCTAAGCATGACACAGAATTGTTTCGCAGTATTGAAGTAAAAGACTTCAATCTTGATAACTATAGAAACCAACTTTTATATAGTTATAGAGCATTATGTGGTGAGTTAGTAAAAATTGAAATAGTCGCTAATCAATGGTTAGAAATTATATCGAATAATGAAGAATTAAATATATCTGTCAATGATGAGGTATCTGAGCATATATACAAATTTTTATGTACTGGAACTTTTCTTCGTAGATTAAAGGACGAATTGACAGAAGAAATAAACCATAATAGTGGGCTCTTTTATTTCAAACATTATATTTATCCGAAACTTGATATTTATGCATCAGCAATATATGGAGAAGATGATCACTATGATTTGTCAGATGGAATAATGATTAGAGAATCAATATTGTTTATCCATATAATACCACGTGAGAATACATTGGATATAATTGTTGGATATCCCCAAAATCATGTAAATTCCCACATCCGGAAATATACAGAGTTATGGGGAAATCTAGATGCTAATTCATTAGGTTATATGCTTACAGATTTGTTTGCAACAAAAATCGAAAATTTTGGAATGTCAGAGGAACTATATAATAAAATACCAGAAGAAACAAAAATGAGATTTATAGAGTTCAAGAATCAGCATAGTAATGATGATGTCCCGATAGATTTTAATCTATTTGCTGGATTTTAATATTATAATTCCCATTCCTCTTCATTATAGCGTAGGTCAGTATAAACGTCCGTAGCTATTTGGAAGAAGGCACAGGCACAGCCTGAAAGGAAATACTTGTCTATTTCCTGAAAAGAGATACGAGGGTCGAGGTAGATGTGTTCTTCCTCGACTCTCGTTTTCTCTTGTATGAGCACCGACATGAATTGTCGGAATAGCTCACGCATAGTATCCATGCACTCCTGGCGTGCTTGCATATCGTCGAGTGCATGGCGCATAGCGAAGAATACTGTTTTTACTCTTCGTGTGTGCGGTGTTGTGTTTAGCTCTGTATATCCTTGTGATATATCAGAAACGGCAATAAAGTTGGCTGTGGATTGGAGATGCTGAATAGCTTCTTCAAATCCTTCCAGTCCGGAAACACGGCAGAATCGAAATTCTTCTGTCTTAGCTAATTTGTTTTTGGATGCAAGTCTTTCAAAGAAAGATGATGCATCCCAATTGATATTCTTGTCTGTCATTTCGTTTGTCGTTTGATGTCTTCAACTTCTTTAGCCTTAGCGTCGAGTTCTGTGAGTGCTCGCCATGTGTCCATAGAGAGCACCGCTTCCTCTTTGGTGATGTCACCTCTAGTAAGCGCACGGATCTGTGCGTTCATGGCAGTCCGTAGCACCTCGCCGATGGGCGGTGCATAGCCAAGTAGGTCTTCAGAAGAACAGGACACTGGCTGCAGGAAGTGCGGAAACAGATGGGCGAAGTAATGCTTCAGCGACGAGAACCAATAGAAAGTGTTGAGCAAAAGCGGTGTTGTGAGGTGACGCGACTTTACCTTTGGGTACAGAAGCGTGGCGAGGTCTTTCAATAAGGCATCGTTCTTGGTGTGGAGAAAGCCCTGATAGTAGTTGTCGGCAGAGATGAACGTCGAGAACGGCACGCCCTGGAAGTCGGCTTCGATGGCAGTGGCTCTTCCGATTTTGGAGATGCGAACCGGCAATGGTGCGAACTGTCGTAAGAAGTCCAATGTAGCCGTGGCTGCTTGCACTTGTCTGATGGTCAGCGTTGTTTCATGCTTGGGTGCTTGGCGGTGCTTTACGAGATAGCTGCCGTCATGCGTCTTGCACAACACCCTTAGGTCTGCCCATTTGAACAGGCAGAGAGTGAGTATTTCTTCCATTGGCAGATCATGCGAGAGCTGCGTGAAGAAATATTGGAGTTGGCTGTCAGATAGTGACTGCCAATCAGTGGGTAGGGATAAATTGAAAAATGCTTCCATACTGCGAAAGTACGGAAGCATTTGTATGGGGGAAAAGACAAATTGTTTATTCTGGTTTCTGCACAAACATGATTTTATCAAAAATATCACCTGCAGAAACGTTTACACGAACATAACGTCCATTCTGTGTTTCGTTGGGAGCAAATGTAACAGTGAGCGTATTTCCTTCCACCTTTGAAGATGTAAAGTTGCCTTTAACTTCGGAATAAAGTTTGTCATCATACGCAGGAACGTTTATAATGGTTTTAGTTTTATCACCCACCGACTCATTAACGTATTCAATCCAAAAATTCTTGTAATTCTTGCATTTGAAAGTATATGTACCGCCAGACTTTGGCACGCCAATAGCCTTGCCAAAACTTGGTGTTAGCGCTACTTCATAATTGTTCTTTTCCCATTTCATGGCATCCCAATCACCATCGTCTTTGCTGCATGAAGCTAAAGACAAGATGCAAGTAAAAAGCAACATGGTTGCAAATAGTCTCTTTTTCATTTGTTATATATTTAATGGTTTTAATTATAAAACGCACAACCTCTTTAAATGTTGCCTGGAAAATGCAACTTTTTCAGAAGAAATACCCACTTGCTCCTTTTTTATTTTTATATCCATGGTCTTCAAAGAGTTTGGCGGTGTCAGACTGTTTCCATTCAGCGAATACGTTGCCTTTGGCTAAACGTATGCTGTTCACTATGTCGATGATGCTTGGTATCGGATATTCACCGATGCGGAGAATAGAAAACTCAATGGCAGAGATGCGCTGATACATCCGCTTGTATTGAGCGGTGTCGAGAGTCATGTCCCATTTGTTGAGAGCGTTGGCCGTGCGAAGCATGTCCATGAGTTCCGGACTGAAGAACTCCGTTTCGAGGCGGTGCTCAATGGCGAGCAACTTGGCACGAGTGTCCTGGTATCGCAGCCAAATATGGTCAGCGAAGCCCAGTTGGTGCACAATGTCGAGCGTGGAAAACATCGTGGCAGCGAAGTAATTGAACTGCTCCGAAGCCGTCCAATGGTGAGCATCCGGAAGCAAGGTGAGGATAACGGCAAGCGCATCGTCGCGCTGTTTTTCAAGAGAAAGAAGAAGCCTCTCGATGCGCTCCTTAGATGCCGGTATCACATTCTGATTGCTGACAATGCCGAAACCGTTAGGCGTAAGGATGAGGTCGAGCTGTGGCACGGCGTGCAGCATCGCCTCTGCAGCCGTGATGATACGGCAGTAATGCAGGAGCGGTGTGCTGTCAGAGTACGTGCGGATGCGACTCATCGTGTCGGACGAAACGAAAGTGGCGGTAAGCCATTGCTCCGCCTGTAAGAGGTGATACTGTATCTTGTTGAAAAGAGAAAGCTCACCAGCAACCGCTTTGAGCGTGTTGGGAACGTACTTTCTTAGAGTTTCGTTGTCATTTATCAGATTGCTCATTGTCTTTGGATTTATTGATTGAAACTTGCTTTGCGTCCTTATTCTCATCGAGCGTGGTGAGTTGGATGAATGGGCAGTCCGGCTTGACCGCTGTCCATTTGTTGAAACGGATGATCAGTCGGTGAACGGAAAAAAGAAGGTCGTGGTAAGGCTTTTGCAGAGCCTGGGCGATGGTGTAAAGCTCGCGTTTGTCGCTGCCGGAGTTATTGGTCTGCGACTTGCCAGGCACCGAGCCTACAAGGTTGGAGTGGACTCGCATGGTAAAGCACATCATATTGATGGCTTCGACAATGTCCGTAGCCCAGTCGCCACCCTCCTTGTCCGTCTCGATTTTGTTGATGACCACGTCATGCTGCTCCTCACCATTGGGTGAAACATAGAACGTGGAGAAGAGCACCTTTCCACTGTTCTCCATGCCAGTAAGGAAGTTGATGATGTTGTCCTTCTCCTCGTTGACACGTTCCTGCTGCTTGACACGGTCAGTAATGCCCTCGACCTTGAAGATGTTGTTCCAAAAGGAGTTGGCAATCTCGATGTGGTACTTTATGGGAGCCGAGTTTCGGAGCTTCGCTTCCTTGGCGATGCCGATGAGCTGCTTGATGTTGAACCACTTGCCTTTGAAAAGAGCTGCGTAGTACGGTATTGGATAATACGTATTGTCGGGCGTAGGAATACGGCTGACGACAGCGAACTTCTTGATTTTCTTTCCTCTGTTCTGAAGGTCGGTGAATGGCGACTGTGGATTGAGAAGTTCGATGCGCTCGATGTCATCCGGACTGACCGTATTACGCCAGTTGGCATAAAGGATATAAGGTATCACGCCCGATTTGTCAGCAGGAGCAAAGCGGACGTAGCACGCTTGCTTGCGAACGATACGGACAATGCGACTGGCATCCTCATTGAGGATGATCACGCTGACGCAAAATCCGAAGTGCTTGAAGTCCTGGCACACACCGAGGAAGTAACTTGCGAGGTCGTTGTCAAGCATAAAGTCATCAACTTGCGACTGGACTTGTGCGGTGGCAAGCCCTGTGTCATAGACAAGTCCGCTGCCATAGCAGACTTCAGCGTTGAACATCTGGCAAGTGCTCATTGTCTCGTCAGACTCGATGAGGTCGATAATGTTGTACGGCATCTGATTGTCGCCTCCCCACGGGATGTACTTCATCTTGTCGTTGATGATGATTGGTGCGATGTTGTGCTCCTCCTTGAAGACTTCAGATGTCTTGGAGGTGAAGGCTGCGGAGGCGTGGGTTCTGGGGATAGTATGGACGGATGTAAATGTTAGTGTATCGGGCATAATATGTTGTTTTTGAGACAAAGATACAGTTGATTAAATGAGGCGGAAAAGACAAATAACATCATGTATAGTTGATATTGTGTAAAAATTAGTTAAAATAAACAGTTGGTTTCATTGTTTTCAAAAATAAAATGATTAATTTTGCGTTGAACGCAATGATTTTAAAAATGGAAGATATAAATAGATTAAAGGTTGTTCTTGCAGAAAAGAAAAGAACAAATAGCTGGCTTGCAAACGAACTTGGTAAGAATCCAGCCACTGTTTCAAAGTGGTGTACGAATAGTTCGCAACCAGATTTACCAACTTTGAAAAAAGTTGCAGAATTATTGGAGGTTGACGTAAAGGAGTTATTGTGGTCAACTAAGAAATAAATCATGGTAACAAAAATAAATATAGACGTTAATCAGTCACAACTGTTAAATGGTGATTGTCTTAAAGTTATGAAGACATTACCAGACGGTTCTATTGATTGTATCATAACAGACCCTCCTTATAATCTTGGGCTTTTCATGCATAAGCGTAATACCAATTTGGGGAAAATGCGTGATAACCAGTTTGCTTATGCTGGCTGGGACAATATGGAGTATAAGGCATGGAAAACGAACATGAATAAGTTCCTTTTTCAGTGTTCGCGTGTCTTAAAGAAAAGAGGAACGCTAATAGTATTTATGTCCGTTCTTAAAGTGGCAGATATCATAGAGCTTGCTCAAAAACATGGGTTTTATTATAAAACCACAGGAATTTGGCATAAGACCAATCCTATGCCTAGAAATATGAATATACATTTTGTTAATTCAACAGAATGTTGGATATATTTTATCAATAATGGGACTTCTGGAACGTTCAATAATAACGGAGAAGTGCTGCATGATTTTCTTGAGTCATCAGTATGTCCAAGTTCAGAAAAAAAATATGGCAAGCATCCAACACAAAAGCCACTATCCATATTGAATACACTAATCAATGTGTTAACAAATGTTGGTGATGTTGTTTTAGATCCATTTATGGGAAGTGGTTCTACATGTGTTTCTGCTGCCCTCAATAATAGACGTTACATTGGTATTGAACTTGACCAATCATATTACCAAATTGCTAACGATAGAATATTAAATATAAAAGAATTATCAAAATGATTATAGGAGACCTTTTTGCTGGTGTAGGAGGTATGTCGGAAGGATTTAGAATGGCTGGAGATTTCTCTGTTGCTTTTGCAATTGAATTCGACAAAGACATTGCATCAGCTTATCAAAAGAATCATCCTGAAACAGATGTGTATCCTTGCGATATTAGGGACGTTAATATTAATGAGCTCCATAAAAAACATCCTCATATAGATGTTATAATAGGAGGACCTCCATGTCAAGGATTCTCCCAAAAAGGGAAACGATTAAGTCTTGACGACCCTAGAAACTTCTTATTCCATCAATATGTAAGATTTGTTGAAGAGTTTAGACCTAAATATTTTGTTCTAGAAAATGTACCAGGGATTATAACAACATCAAGTGGATATTTTAAGGATGAAATAGTTGGTGCGTTCAATAGACTTGGGTATGAAGTAAAATACGGCATTCTTAAAGCCACAGATTTTGGCGTTCCACAAGACAGACATAGAGCTGTGTTTATTGGGCAAATGGGTAATATTGAGATTGAATTGCCTAAGCCTTTAGGGGTACGCACAACTATAAAGGATGCAATCTATGACCTCCCTTTCATTAACTCGGGTGAAGGGCATGAGGTTTCAGATTACGACAAGGAAGCAATAACTCCTTATCAAAAAGAATTAAGAGGGGAATGTAAAATTCTGTATAACCATGTTGCGACCAAACATAATGCAACAGCTTTGCGTCGAATGGCTATGGTACCTGTTGGCGAAGGCGGTAAGGTCTTACCAGAAGAAGAAAGAACGAAATCCATTTATAGTGGAACTTATTGTCGCCTACTGGAAGATGATGTCGCTGCGACGATTACTACTCGTTTTGACACGCCATCGTCTGGACGATTTACACATCCTTTTTTGAATAGATGTTTAACAGTAAGAGAAGCAGCTAGAATTCAGTCTTTCCCTGATGACTTCATTTTCTATGGTTCTAAAACTATTCAAATGAAAGAAGTAGGTAATGCTGTTCCTCCATTATTAGCGAAGGCTATTGCAAATGTAATTAAAAATAATGAGATATGATAAATCCTAAAGAGTACATACAAAGAGATGCTATTAATTCCTTAACAGGGATAAAATCATCACTTAGCAATCTTCGAAAAGTTATAGCACTTACATATTTACTTTACTTGGCTAACAACAAGAAATCTTCAATATTGTATGCTGAGAGTAAAGGAAATGGAATTGTGTTAAAGCAAGAATACAAATCATTTATTCAGAATTTCTTAAATAATAAAGATATTATTGAGAAAATAGATGAAAACCCTCTGTTAACTAGCCAAATTGAGTCTTTGTATGTTGGCATTACATTGATGTTTGCTTTGGGACGTTTAGGCTTTGAAAACAGTTCTTTGTCTATGACAAAAGAACGTACTGGTGGAGTTAGGTATCCTAAGAGAATTGATTTTGCAAGTAATATGATGACTTTTGATCTAATTCTTGATTCTAACTCAGAGGAGTCTGTTAAAGAAACGCTTTTAGCATGGCTGCAAAACGAGCAAATAGGAAACAATATAGAACAACGTATTTGTCTATTCTTAAATATATGTATAGAGAATAATTTGTTCAAACTCAGACATGGAGAAAATGATTTGTATTTCCAGACTGAGGGAATATACAAAAGCTTGATTTCTAGCAATGAAGTTTCCTTGGAGTCAGATGAAATTGTTGGGCCAACACGGATACTGAATAGTATGTTGAGAGAAAATCTTGTTCCTTGGCTTAATTACAAGAAGTCTTTAGTAACTGTTAACGAGAACTATAATTTTAATATTAAGGAGTATTCTGAGATATTAAATACTTCTCTAAGTATTAGGGATATCAAAGTTGAAAACAATGATGAAGTAGCTTCAAAAGAATTGGAAGTCAATGATCATGCTAACCATCATTTAGCTTTGCAGCAGATTTACTATGGTGCTCCAGGCACCGGAAAGTCGTATGAGATAAACGAAATTACCAGATCGTATTCTGCAATACGTACCACGTTTCATCCAGACAGCGACTACTCTACTTTTGTGGGAGCATATAAGCCTGTAATGTCGCAAGTGGATTTGCGTGACGTGTCTGGACATGTGGTTATAGAGGATGGTAAGAAACTGAAGGAAGAACGTATTACGTATAAGTATGTGAAGCAGGCGTTTCTGAAAGCTTACCTTGCTGCATGGCAGAAGTTCGCAATTGGCGGTGAGACTACAGATGTACAGTTTCTTATCATTGAGGAGATAAATAGAGGTAACTGTGCGCAGATATTCGGCGACTTATTCCAGCTGCTTGATCGTGCAGATAATGGATTTTCCACATATCCAATAGAGTCTGACACAGATTTGCAGACAGAGATAAGCAAAGCTTTCAGTGAAGATGGAGAATTTTCTCTTGGTGAAGGATTCAATATTGATGGTGTAGTTTCTGGATACGCAGGTATTACAGAGGCGGTAAAAGAAGGCCGAGTATTGTTATTGCCAAACAACTTGTATATTTGGGCGACTATGAATACAAGTGATCAGAGCTTGTTCCCAATAGACTCTGCATTTAAGCGCCGTTGGGACTGGAAATACGTGAAGATTACGGATGCCAAGAAGGACTGGAAGATAAAGTGCGGTTCTGAGGAATGTGACTGGTGGACTTTCGTTACCGAGATAAACAAGAAGATTGCCAAGGAAACAAGTAGCGACGACAAGAAGCTGGGCTATTTCTTCTGCAAGCCTGACACTTTAGGGTTTATTATATCAGAGGATAAGTTTATCGGCAAAGTGCTATTCTATTTGTGGAATGACGTGTTCAAGGACGGCGACACTTCTTTGTTTAAAGTTGGAGAAGACACTGAAGAAGCAACGTTTGAGGCATTCTATAAGGATGATAACACCGTTAACATAGAAGCTATCCGCAAGTTCTTAGTTGCTGTAGTCGGAGATAACAACATTAAGAGCGGAAACGAAGAAGGACCATCTTTAGATGGTAATCCTTCTAACGGTATAGATTACACAAAATACTCATTCAACGGTGAGACTCGTTTGTCAAAGAAAGACCTCGGATATAAAATTGTCATGAAGTACATCAATGAACATTCTGACAAAACTTTTGAAGAGCTTCAGAAAGATCTCGCTTTTGATGAAAGTGTAGATAACAAGTATAGATACAAGGGTGTTTTGGCAAAAGTCGAAGACATAAATGGAAGCTATCAGGATTGCTTTGGCGATGAACAAACTTCTTCAGATAGTGTTAATTATAAAGTTCTGACTTGGTGGAACAAGTATAACATTGATTTCATCATAAACTTTGCTAAGAAACAAGGTTGGTCAGTAGAAAAAGAAACGGAATAGGAATATGCGCATACTAATCGAAGAATACCAATATGACTATGAGGACGTCGCTGACGTTCTCAAGGGTCTTGGTGTGCTTCAGGACGTGGAAGGAAAAGTTAGTCTGAGTTATGTGGGCTACTTCTTCAATCCAGATCCCGACGTTAACGATTGTGTGTTTATTCTGCCAAAGGTCTTGCTTGAGGGTGCGTTCGGGCATGAAAAGGTGTTCGGTCATATCGAACCTAAGGACTTGATAAATGCGGACGACAGCAAAGAGCTGAAAACGGAGGAATATACCTTCATCTATAATCTGAGCGTTTGGATATATCGTGCCATCTGCGTTTTTAAAGACCATGAGTTCGACCGCATGGACAGTCCGAAGAATCAGCCAAGCATCGTGCTCTATCGGCGAGCCCCGATGATGGGACACATGAAAAAGCGCCGTGCCAACACTTTTTTGGACGTGTTGCTTGCCTTGCAGGAATGGAACCGTAAGAACGAGAGCTTCGTGATGTTCGTGGTCAAGAATTTGCACTCCGGCGTGAACAAGATAAACTGGACACGGACCATATCGAAAAGCCAAGCCATCATACAGGACGGCACGGGAGGCTCACGCCGCCAAGACGTTAGCTATCTAAACCCCGTGAACAAGAAGCGTCAGATAAACTTTGACGAGGAACTTCTTGTCATTTACTATAGCATCCTTCAGCACATGCAGGACGAGTATGGTTTCCCCGTACGCATCAATGTAAACTTCCCTTTGATAAGAGGTGAAAAGTTTAAACGATATGTTAGAGGATTTGGGAAGCGTCGTCTGAAACAAATTAAGTATAAATATTTTTCAGACAAAGCACTGGAGTTATGGGAATTGTGCTATGCTTTTTTTGACCGTCCTGAAAACATTACTCTTAATATAGACCAGAAGGAATATCTTTTGGTCAAGAGTTTCCATATAGTGTTTGAAGCAATCATAGATGAATTGATAGCAGGAGACCAAAGAAAACAACTGCCAAAGGATTTGAAAGATCAGCCCGACGGCAAGCGTGTGGACCACATGTATCAATACAAAGAGTTGACCAATAACGATAACGATGACAACATCTACTATATTGGTGACTCCAAGTATTACAAACGAGGTAATGCTCTCGGTGTAGAGAGTGTATACAAGCAGTTTACTTATGCACGTAATGTGATACAGTGGAACCTTGACCTCTTTAATGATGGAAAGAAGGAAGACCAAGACGGACACGTTAAACTGCGTGATGACGTCACTGAGGGATATAATGTTATCCCGAACTTCTTTATTTCTGCCAACCAGAATGTACTCAGCGCAGATGACGACATACATCTGCTGGACAGCTCAAAGCCGGAGGATAAACGGAGGCAAGCATATTACTTAAGCCGTCAGTTTGACAATCGTCTCTTCGACCGTGACACGTTCCTTCTGGCACATTATGATGTCAACTTTCTGTTTGTGGTGTCATTGTACGGCAGGAACAATACAGTAAGAAAAGCGGAATGGCGAAAGAAGGTGCGCATGATGTTTCGTGAAGAGATACAGGAGATGCTGAAGAAGAACTTCGCGTTCTATGCTATGACGGCACATGCCAATGTTAACGCTGAAGAATACATAAAAGACAATTTCCAGTTGTTGCTCGGCAAGGTGTTCCATCCGTTTGAAAACAGAGAAGGCAGCGACCAGCAGTATTATTCTTTGGCTTTGCGCAATCCTGATAAAGAATATGAGTATTACAAGAATGTGAAGCATGACGCTATACGGGCAGAAGAAGCACGTAGGCGAATAGCTGATGAAAACGAACAAGTGATGTTCGACCTAAAGCAAGCTTTCTATGTAGCACCATGTGAGTTAGGTGTGGACCCTCGGAGTCTTCCAGAGGATGTCATGCCGATAGTGGAACCACGGTCGCATGACGAGATTCCCAAACAGTTTCTTACGATGCACTATTTGGAGAACTACGCAGATACTACTATTCTTATCGGCATAGTAAACGGACTTGACCATTTGCACTGGATATTCAGTCGAAAGGGTGGCAAGCGCGACGATGCCTATAATGTGCGTCTTGGCAAGGATGTCCATGGCGGTGTTGTGAAGAGCCGTGACTATGTGAAACACGCTAAGTTTGTTATTCTGTATATGGATGGCGAGAAGAAAGTGTACAAGGCGTTTCGTGTAAAAAATACTGGTGAACTGAGTCGTGAGCAGATGATTAATCAAGGATATGTTAATCCTCGACATGATCGGTATTTCTGTTATTTCTTTGACGAGGAAATAACTCTTGGAGAGTTCGACATAAACGGAATTATTCAGGCAGAGAAATTAAAGTCTGCTGCGTATGACAAGGGTATGCCAATATATTTGAAAGGAAGTGAAATGATAAAATATAGAAAGTAAAGACATGGCAAAGAAATTTGAAATAAGAAATAGTACGGCAGAGTTTCTGACCTTTGTTGCAGAAGGTAAGGAACAGGGAATACAGGTATTGTATAAAGACGAAACGGTATGGGCTACGCAGAAGGCAATGGCTGTACTCTTTGATGTTGATAGAAGTGTGATAACCAAGCACCTGAAAAACATCTTTGAAACAAAAGAACTGCAACAAGATTCAGTATGTGCAAAAATTGCACATACTGCCGAGGACGGTAAAAAATACAATACGCAGTTTTATAATCTCGATGCTATCATTTCTGTTGGCTATCGCGTTAATTCTATACGTGCCACACAATTTCGTCAATGGTGTACATACGTCATCCGCCAATTTTCATTGCGTGGATATATCATAGACAAGAAACGTATGGAGAACGGCTCATTCATTGGAGAAGATTACTTTGAGCACTTGTTGGCAGAAATTCGTGAGATAAGATTGAGCGAGCGTCGCTTTTATCAGAAACTTACGGATATATATGCCACGGCCATTGATTACAACAAGGATGCCCCAACCACTCGGCTTTTCTATAAGAAAGTTCAGAATAAGATGCATTATGCCGTTCATGGGCACACTGCTGCAGAACTTATTGTTGAGCGTGCGAACGCAGAAAAGGAGCACATGGGGTTGACGACATGGGAAAATGCTCCAGATGGAAAGATTGTTAAACCTGATGTGAGCATTGCCAAGAATTATCTGAAACAAGTTGAGCTGGAAGACATGGGCAGACTCGTCAACTCTGTTCTTGACATGGCAGAACGTATGGCTAAGCGACATATCCCTATGTCAATGGAAGATTGGGCAAAACGAATAGACATCATCCTTGAAGCTGGAGGTGATGCCGTTTTGCATGATGCCGGGAAGGTGACGGCTGAGTTTGCAAAGAGTTTTGCGGAGTCAGAGTTTGAAAAATATAGAGTTATACAAGACAAATTATTCAGCTCAGATTTTGATAAGTTCAATAATCTGCTGCCGTTTGATGATAGTGACAAAATATAGTATTACTATATAATTACAGAATTATTTAAGATAAAGCGATTAAATTTTTATGCGGAAATTTGGTGTAATCAAGATAAATATGTATTTTTGCATAAAATTTTAATCGTTATGAAAATAGACAATAACTTTTCTCCCATATTACGACCTGCAATAAGAGAGTGTGATGAAAATATAGCATCGCACTCTTTGCAGGAGTTATATGAGATAAAGAAAAACAGGCTTGGGCTTTCTGATAGAGCAATACAAAAATTATTGGGTATTCAATTAAATAGCCTAAAACCTATTCTTGAGGGAACGGCGAAACAAATTAATTTGGTTAATTTCATAAAATTAGCGAATTTCATTGGCATTGAGTTTGAACAGTTGGCATCATCATACTTGCCAACAATGGACGCTGATGTTATTGGCGAAATTCAAGATGCGCGAGATGCTGGATATTTAGTAGAGATGTTTGATTTGCAGACATTAAAGAAATGTGGCTTTCTAACATCTGAAAATAGTACCAAAAATATAGTTTCTCGAATAAAGAAGTTCTTTAATCTAAAAAGCCTGTATGATTTTGCATCTGATGATTTAGGACGTGCATTTAGTAGGACAAAGAAGACCTCAAATGAGAAGATGAGGGAGTTTTGGATCCGCTCGGCTTACACTCAATTTATTTCAATAGACAACCCCAATAAATATAGTCGTTCAAAATTAATAGAAATAATACCTAAAATAAAACCGTATTCAAGAAATGAAGAATATGGATTAATAACAGTTGCAAAAGCATTATATTCAATTGGAGTTACGGTAATTTATCAACCTTGTTTAAGCAAAGAACAAGTTCGAGGGGCGACTTTGTGCATAAACGAAAAGCCATGTATCGTTATATCTGACTTAGGGAAAAAATACCCAACTTTATGGTTTTCACTTATGCATGAATTGTATCATGTTCTCTATGATTTAGAGGATATTTCCAGAAAATGCTACCATATAAGCAGTGATTATGGCGACTTAATGTTGACGAACGAGGATAGAGCAGATTACTTTGCTCAGCAAATTTTGTTGAGTGATGACAAACTAAATTTTATAGAAGGATATATAAATTCACATATAAACGTGTTATCTTATGCGCAACAATGGGGTATCCATCCGTCTATTATTTATTCAACATATTGTTATAAGTATGATGCATGGGCTAAATTTAACAAATATATCCCCAATACAACAAAAGCACTAAAGACTATAAATATGAATCCTTTTGAGTCTTCAGAGTTGGTCCAAAACGCAAAACAAATAAAAAAACTTTTAATTGTAAATAATTATGAGTAAAGAAAAATTAGAACTTGAGGAACTTGCTTTAAAAAAGGAGCAAGCTAAAGAGAGAGAGATTGAATTGTTGTTGTTAAAAGCAAATGAAAGTAAAGAGGAATCACTTCTCTTCACGAGTGACGGCAATATAGAAATTCGTAATGAAATTGATACTATATTGGATAAACCAATAGATAATCCTAAAGAGAAATATGATCTTTATTACAATGTGGTACGTAAGCTTTTGAGAAAATACCTCCCTAAAGGTAAAAATAATGAGGTGGCCAGAAAGCCCATCTATGAAGAAATTAATACATATTTAACGCGTGGTCAAAGAAAGGATAAAAGAGGATATCGCCATGCTGATAGTCGTATGGCCTACAGTGTTGACTATAAAGAATTAGTTAATATTCTTAGCGAATGGGCTGCTAATAGCCGTAATGTTTATGGACTTTACGATAGACTTAGAGATTTGAACAAATCTAAGGGATATGGAGTTTCTGATATGGAAAAATAAATTTTACATATATACCTCAATTCCATTCACCTCAAATATACACACATCGCGAAGCTGCCGGATTTCGTTGGAGTCCAGCAGCTTCATTCTTCTTGTGCCTTTGTAGAAGTCATATTTGAGGGAGATGCAGCGGTGCCAGGACTGGATTTCACCGCTGCGAGTCCATAGACGGATGTCGATGGGTTCGGGACTGGAGAGGATTTTGCGGAGGGTGGTGATGTGGATGGATTGCATAGCGATTGGTGTTAGTCGAAGGTGCGGTAGAAAGGATCATCGAAGATGTTGTTGCCGTAGTCGATGGTGAATGGGAAATGATGGCTGCTGTACTTGTACTTGAACTTGATGCTGTTCGTGGCGTTGTCGGCATCGGAGATTTCACTGTTTATGTCAGTGATGGTGATGGGTGCCACGGCACCGCCTTTCTCCACGATGTTGACATGGCGAGAAAGGAGGAGGTGGGAGAAGTGCTTGGCTTCCTCGAAGGTAAGCATCGAGGACTCTACGTCATACTCGTAGGCTGACTTGTCATCATAGAAGGTGGTGACACCGAGCGAGGTGGCAGTGGAACGGTCGAGGTCGAGCTTGCTCTTGGTGACGCAAGTGAGGTGTATGTATTCATCGCAGTTGAATTCATTGCGCACGAGCAGCGTGAGGTTCGGCGTACGGTCAGTGACATAGAACGTCTTGGCAAGAAAGCCACGATGTACGGTAAACTGGAGCAGTCGGCACTTGCTGCCGATGCGGGTTTCTATAGCAATAGGACTTATAATGTTACGTATCAAGGTGGAGTTCTTGGTGTCCACCTTAGCATCCTCGATGCGAACCATGCGAGGTATTGACTCGCCATCGAAGAGAGCCAGACACTCGGTGTAGCCCTGCAACGTGACATCAGGCAAGTAAAACGCTGAAAGTGCCTGAAACGAATTGCGTGGAATAGTGAACATCGAGCGTGTGGTGAGGAAGAACAGCTGTACGAAGCCCATGGCATTTGTAGCGAGGCTCAGACGAGAGTAAATGAAATGGCGCTCCGGCGTGGTCGCCTCCTCTGTCTTTGTGTCCGCCGTGATGACGAAGTTGGAGAAGACACGCTGCTTATCCAACAAGTGACCCTCGATGATGGAGCGGGCATCATAGAGCGTGGCGGTGTTGTTGTAAGGATAAAGCGTAGACTCAAAGATAGTGTCAGAACCACATGCGATAGTGACATATACCGAAGCAGCATCAGTAGAAATTTCTATTTCTGACGGGATATTGCAAGTGAAGACGTATGTAGAAGGAGTATAATTGATTTTCAGCATGACCTTTTTGTTTTCAAAGATAACCGGCTTTGCCGATATAAGAAAAGACCCAACCGCTGCGTTCCCTGCACGGCTCGAAGGACAAAGGGCTTTTGCATGGAGTGTAGGCAAGTGCGGACTTGTTACGATCTTGCAGCAGCGACAGAAGAAAGCCCGACTCCTTCGAGCCGGGCGGAAGTGGAAGACTGCCTAAGCAGCCTTTTCAGCCTTTGGCTTGCGCCCTCTTTTCTTCTTAGGCTTTTCCTCTACTGGAGCTGGCTCCGGCTTCTGCACCTCCTGCACCGCAGCCCCTTGTGGGGCTTTGGCTTTTGCAATCTCTTGCGAGAGGCGTGCGAGGCAATTATCAGAGATATTCAATCCCAACCTCTTTTTGAGGAGGAAGGCGAGGCGCATAGCCTTGTATGCACTTGTGCAATACATCTTGTCTGAGCTGTTATCGCTTGTGTAAACGACCCATACATTGTTTGTGGACTTGCCGGAATTGGCTTTAGCTGCTAAAATGACATTTGAAGTATTCATATCTTTCTTATTTTAAGAGTGAAACAATCTGATTAGTGAATGAGATAGACTTCGATATAGCTGATGTCTACAAAGCTGTCGGCAGCGAGTGCTTCCGCCTTGGCGCTTGCCTCAGAATGGCTGTCAGCCTCGATTTCATATTCGATATACTCGCCATCCTCTCCATTGATGACAACCTGATAGAGATTGCTTGACAATTCAACCTGTCTTGAACTTCTTTTACCGAAGTGATATTCTGAATTAAAAGTGGTGTGTACCATAATCTTTAAAATTTTATTTGTTCGACTTAAAAGTGAAGCACCGAAGTGCTTTTGTAATTTTTACGTGCATACAAGTAGCAGCAAGGAGAAGGCATGTAAATGCAAGGGATAGCCAAGATTATTTCATCCTTCAGGGCTTGAAAGATTTTGGAATGAGGCAAACCTGCCCCAAAAACTTTTGAAAAAATCTTAGGATAAGCGTGGAGCGCGACCCTTTCAGAATGCCGCTTGCGCTAACTTTGCAAAGGAAAAATCATAAGCATTACATTTGGTAAGTGCTTCACGTCGAACAAATAAAATGATTTGGTACGAAGAACACCACTTCAGAATATTACTCCGGAATAATAAAAGAAGAAGACTGGTGATATGAATTGTGCAATCTCTGTTGTCATCATAGGATGGGATGACTACATCTTCCATGATGAAATCGTGTCAGACAGATACCTATCTTTTAGGCAAGCAGAAAGGTGGATGTGCTTGCTGCATAATGAAACGGACATCAGTAATATCGAAGCCAATTCACTAATGAGAGTGTGGAACGGATGAGAAAAGGCTAATATGAATACTTGTCATTTTGGTGGCGAACAAAAGCCAATTACTCCACAGACAATGACAGGGACGGTGGAACAAGCTATCAAGATAACAGCATAGGAAAGATGCACAAAGTGCAGGAAAGGTGGTGTGCCACGCCTTACTCCTTTGAAAATCGGGATTGGCTACATTACGTTATTGACTCTCACGCCTGAGAGATTGCAAAAGCTAAAGGTGCAAATAGCGAAGGAGGTGCTGAAGGCGGAGTCTACCGCTGAAAAAAAGAAAAGCCTTCATCCTGCGTTGGGCGCAAGACAAAGGCGTATAGGAAAGGGTGATTAGGCAGTGTTCCGCTTCAACAGAGTTAAAGTAACTCTATATGACTATACCCTATAAAATAAGTAACGCCCCCCAAGTATGCTGCTCGAAAGCTCGCCTGGGAGGCCTATTATCTTTAAGTTTAAAAACTATCTATTAAATTTTCTGCTGCAAAATTACGATTAGTTTTTGTGATAACAAAGTTTTTCAAGCAAAAAAATGTTATTTCCAAAAATTATCGTCTTTCCAATTTGCAGGAAATCCCATTGAATTAAGGTTTATTACGTGCGAATATTTTTCGAGCAAATCAACCAGTCGCTTTTTAAATGACGTTCGTGGGTTTATTGTCTGCAACAGGTAGTATATCATACACACAGAATAGTACACCTTGTTTCTTTTTGCCGTATCTGGGTTGGATATCCATTTGAGATTTCTTGAAAACTCCAGTTTCTCTGGCACAATATTCATATCTCTATTCCACATTCTTGAATGATGGGCACACAAGTTTCTTGTGAAATTCAAAGCATGAAGCCACGATAGAAATGTTTGCGGTGGCAAAGAAAAATACTTAGCAATGCCAACAATGTCAGCACGTCTCTTTAATCCGTCACAAATACGAGACAACTGGCTGAAATACATTATTTCGACACTCATCCAAGAAGGCGGATTTTCCGGTTCTGAATAAGTATCACGATAATGTTGGATAAATGTTTCAGAGCGGTCGTTATGCAATCTATCCTTAATATGTTGCTGCATATCTGCAAAAACATCATCAGTGAAAGTAGATCCATCTCTACGTCTACGAGTTATTGGACCTTTGAAAATACTACGATTGTCTTGCCAATGAGAGCCGTATTTCAAACTTAACTGATTAACGATTTGGGTTCGTATTGCTATTTCAATGCGTTCAATGGCATCAAATAAAAGCAAACGCAATTTGCGGTCAAATTTATATAAATCATAGACCATTTCCCAAGTGGTATCAGGAACGAATCTGTCAATAACAACACCATTTTGACATTCCTTAAATGGAAGCATATATGCACTAAGTCTGTAATAACTGATGTTGGCAAGAGTTTTCTCCACTCTTTTCTTATTGTTTACAACAAGCCCCCTGGCAATAAGCAAGTCCACTTGTTGCGAGAATGTTAGGGCCGGTTTATTATATTTTACCATGATAATCAAATTTAGACTGCAAAGATAACATAAAAATGGCGTACTTCATTATTTCAAAGCTAAATACTGCAACATTTATTTATCTCACCCCACCAATCGCAATTGGATATAAATCGTGCTGTGGGAACTTCTCGCAGCCGATATAGAGGGTGTCGAAGGCATCGGTGCCGTCGGTACGGTGTTCGAGAAGGTCTTCTTCGGACTCCGGCTGCTTCTCCATACTTTTGTTCTTGCGGAAGCCGTTGCGCCCACGCTCCACTCCTGCGGACTGGACGGCGAGGATAAGGTCATCGTTGTTCTGGCGGTTGAAGTACGGCATCAGTCGTTGCTTCCCGGCAAAACCCTGATTGATGAGAAGGTATTTCTCATCATGTCGCATCGGGTTGCCGAGGTACACGTCAATGACCTGCCATCCGTGGCGCTCGAACTCATGTACTACCACCCAGTGGAAGTCCTGATCGTTCACGGCATAGTTAGAGCCGAGGGCTGTGGCATCGTAGTAGTAGATGACCGTCTTGTTTGGATGTGGTGCGTAGTAGGTGCAGAAGTCGGCGACGAGCGCAGGGATTTTGCGCTCGAATTTCACATAGAAGGATTTGAGGATGTTTAATCTATTGTTGCGTGGCTGACCGCACACAATCCAGTTGATATTAGCATTATAGTCCATCCCGATGCATAGAGGCTGCATAGGGTCGATGTCCGAGTCCGTGCGACAGTCGAGCGAGCTGTTAAGCGTAGAGAACTGGTTGTTGGCGTGGATAGTGTAAAGATCCTGCTGCGCCTCCTTGATGATGCGGTCGTAGCCGAGCGAGTCGAGGTAGTCAAAATCCGACGCATCATATTTGTGGTACTCCTGCATAGACGAGTAGAATCCGTCATGCGAGATGCCAATCTTCTGACAGAGGATTGACGTCTGGAAAGTCTTTGGCGTGAGGTCGCGCTTCATCTGCCGGATGTACTCCTCACCGAGAAGCTGAAGGTTTTCGAGGGTGGAATACTCCTTATAATAGACTGCTACCGAGCGCATTTTGTTAAGCGACTGGTCGAGCCATTTGAGGTAATTAGGCAGATAAGAAGGAATGGGCTTGCGCTGCTCTTTGAGCTGTGCAATGCGCTCCTTCGTCTGCCAAATCTTGTAGATTGTACCCTTGATGGTGTCAATCAGTTCTTTGTCCATTTTATCCTCATAGTGCAGGAACCAAGAACCCTTGGTAGTCTGAGGCATATCCGAAAGCACCATCATGCTATGGTTAAAGCTGTGGTGCCCGAAGTACGAGCGTATGCCACCATTTGCAGGCAGAGTCTCGTCCTTCAGTTTGTTATAATCAATGAACTTCGCCTCGTCGATGAGCAGCCATGAAAGCGTGAGCGAGTTGGAAGAGCCCGGGCGGTCCTGACTGATGATGATAGCCTCCGAGCCATTATAGAACGTGATGACATGCTCATAGTCAGCCGGTTCGGTGATTGGCTTCGCGAATGACTTCGGTGGTTTTCTGCCTACCACATAATGCACGCCATTGATATACCCCCAACGCTTCCACGCTGCAAGCAGCCCAGGGAGCGTATTCGTCAAGCCATGCTTGAACGTCGGCACGACGATACCACCAGTAGATCCAGGCATACGCTGCATGTTACGCAGCACGAAAGGCGAGGCGATGGAGTCCGTCTTTCCAGTGCGTCGTCCAGCCACGATGACAGTAGTCTTCGCACCGATATATTGCGTCAGGAGCTGAGGTTTGTTGAAGTACACACGCTTTGCGTGTTGCTTCGCCTCGATATCCCAAAGGGAAGTGTCAACTTTGTTCGTCATTGTCTTCTGGCTTAAAGATGTCATCAAGCACAAGGTCTGCTTGTTCGTATTCAATATTCTCCGTGTCCGGATGCGAAGTGGTAAGTTCCTGCGTGAGCTTTCGGATGCGGTCGTCGATGTTCGGAACTGGCGTGATGCCCACAACACGCGGATCCGTAGTCGGGAAGAACGGTTGGACGACAATCATGTGGTACGGCACAGATTGCTCGTCCTCGATGTCAATGCGGTTGAACTTCGCATAAGAAGTGGCCGCTTTCTCCATCGTCTTCGTGTCCTTACGCTTCTTCGCCATCTGGTACGTCTCCATGATCATCTCGTTATACCGCCAGCGGTGGAAGTCGCGCGTACACTCCGAGAGGTTCGGGAGCAGCGCCTTGACGATTTTCAAGTCAGCATACGCCGTGACTTGCGACAGTCCGTAGCGACTGCGCAGTTCATCGACAAACTGACGATCCTTCATGTCAGGGTTGGCGATAGACCATGTGACCATATCCCTTAATCGAAGTAGGTGTTCGATTTGAGGAACAGGATATTTACCTTCCAATTCCGATTGGGAGGTGTAAAGATCCTGTTTGGCGATGTCGATAATGTTGAGCTGAGACATGATAGTTAATGTTATGGGATAAGCCTCACTAAGCCTTTCTGAGCCTTTTTAAGCCTTGGGTGTGAGGGATGTTTGTGGGCTATTTGGTGAGCTATTCATCATCCTCCATATCGAGGAGGTTGTTACGAGTGTTTTCAAGAGCGAGTGGAGAGCCGACGTAGGCGAGCTGCATCTCCTGATGCAATAGCTTGACACGTGAAGCAGCCTTGCCACGGTGGTAACGCTGCGAAACGGCTGTTGTGCGGTCAGCAATGTCACGGCGTAAATCCTCTGGTGGAACACCGAGAATTACAGCCATATCGCTTATTTTTAGGTAGATTGAAGCATACTGTTCAATCTGTGTAAGAGTTTCTTCTGAATAATCCATACTCGAATTTTGAATTTTGAGTTTTGAATTTTGAATTGTCGGCTGCGCCGATTTTGAGTTATTCAATTAAGAGTTATTTCCTCCGGCTGCAGTGATGCGCTGTTGGAAAAGGTCAGTTAGCGGAACGGAATGGTTCTTTATAAGATCCATGACGGACGCATGAAGAGTATTGAAGATGTCGGGCGAAGTGGAGATGAACGTGGACTCATGGCGGTTGCCTCGTGTGAGGTTCTGCGAGGTAACGACACTAATCTGTTCACCTGACTCCGCTTGCACGAGAAGAATTTTGGAATGGTTGTCGGCAAGATAGGTGCGCTTCATCGTCTGTGTGATGAACGCCCATAGCTTCAGAGTCTTGTTCGTAGCCTTATGGTCGAGAACAAGATTAAAGGCAGATATGTTGCCCGACTTCTCGATGAAGAAGAGCCTACGCAGGAACTCCTCGGAGATTGAGAACGAAGTCTGCCAAATCTCCGCTTTGCCGACTTGTCCCAAAATCCACTCCAAAACGTCCGCCACCTGAAGAGCATTGGAGAGATACGCCTGGTGTGGACATTCCGAGAGTGGCTTTAGGATGTCATCTATATTGAAGTTGCGCTTCACTACTTCTTGGATTTAGACTTGGACTTCGGCTTGGAAGGAGTGGCATCCTCAGGCTGCTCAGCTAATTGGTCCGTTGGCGATGGACCAATTTCTGGTTCCTTAGTCTGCTCCTCTTCGCTTTCTTTGGTTTCGGTATTTGCTGCACTTTCTGCCTTTGTCACATAATGGTCATAAGTGTCCCAATTTGCGTGCAACTTTTTATCGAGATTTATAAACTCGTCGAGTAACGGCTTGCGTTCTGCAGCCGGCACTTGCTTAGTAGAGTCCGACAACAAGCGTAGGCGTAGATGGAGTTCACGCATACGGTGAGTGATATCAAGGTTCTCGACATAGAGAGCCTGGATATCCTCCGGCAGCGAGTCGTGATCCGCACGCTTGCCTGCCTTAAAGTCCGTAGCAGGGTTCGGGTCCTTATTTGAGAATTCTGTTCGACTTGCCACGATAGCATCCACTTGTTCCTGCATGATGTTCACCTCGTCGTGGGCTTCGATCTCACGGCGAGCTTTGAGGAAGGCACGTAGCTTGCCTTCGATGAACTCAGCCTTGCCATTAGGATTGATGCTGAGATTACGATACATTATAGTATTGTTGGTGAGTTGGAGAAGGAGGATAGCACCCTCATTCCAGTCACGCTCTGCAGATGGCGTGTCGAGCCATTGCTGGAGTTTGTCAGTCAGATTATTCATATAATTAGAGTTATGAGAGTTGTGAGAGAACCGTTTGCTCACAATTTGTTATTAATACCAGTGAAGAACACACAATTCTTGTGATGTTCGGTAAGCACATTGCGCATAGCCTTCAGCGTAGAGCCAGTAGTAACAAAGTCATCGAAGACGATGCAGTTAGGCTCTTTGGGGAGAT
>ERZ1026858.338-NODE-338-length-25868-cov-23.969318_pt1 | contig 25868 bp, 18 predicted proteins | sample MGYA00380159_ERZ1026858 | MGnify/ENA primary metagenome ERZ1026858 (study PRJEB33269, sample SAMEA4719795) | human gut metagenome | biome: human-associated habitat; feature: organic feature; material: feces | place: Cameroon | collected 2013-10 ...
CTGAGCGCAAGATGAGCCTTGGTATCAAGCAGCTCAAGGAAGACCCATGGGAGACTATCGATACTAAGTTCCCTGTAGGCAGCAAGCACGTAGCTAAGGTTCGCAACTTCACTAACTTCGGTATCTTCGTAGAGCTCGAGGAAGGTGTTGATGGTTTGATCCACATCTCTGACCTCTCTTGGACTAAGAAGGTTAAGCACCCATCTGAGTTCACTTCTGTAGGCGCTTCTATCGACGTAGTAGTTCTCGAAATCGATAAGGAGAACCGTCGCTTGAGCCTCGGCCACAAGCAGTTGGAGAAGAACCCATGGGATGAGTATGAGGCAATCTACACTCCAGGTTCTGTTCACCAGGGTACTATCACTGAGTTGATGGACAAGGGTGCTGTTGTAGCTCTCGCTGAGGGTGGTGAAGGTTTCGCTACTCCTAAGCACCTCACTAAGGAGGACGGCACAATGGCTAAGAAGGGCGAGACTCTCGACTTCAAGGTTATCGAGTTCGTTAAGGAGACAAAGCGCATCATCCTCTCTCACTCTCGTACATTCGAGGAGGGCAAGGACGAGCCTGTATCTAAGCCATCTCACAAGCGCAGCAACAACGGTGGCCGCAAGAACGACGCTCCTGTTATCAACAACGTAGCAGCAGGTACTTCTCTCGGTGACATCGATGCTCTTGCTAAGCTCAAGGCTCAGATGGAAGGCAAGGCATAAGTTTGATGTATAAAATACCGCAATAAGGGTTTGTTGTTTTACATTCCCTATTGTTAATAATTTTGTTTAATAGATTGCTTTTTCCCGGCTCTTCGTGAGAAGTGCCGGGATTTTTTTGTTTATTCATCGGAGGATTGGTTTATTCATCGGAACATTCTTGCTATTCCCGTCCCGGCGGATTCCGTCCCGGCGGATTTGAAATCCGCCGTAAAAAAAGGTTCGACCTATGAAAACGGGGGATTTGTAATCCCCCTATAACAAATGAGCCTGAACCAATTACCGGGGATTGCAAATCCCCAGAACACAAAGAGGTTAGGACATTTTTTAACGACGGATTGCAAATCCGTCGAAACGCCTAACGGAAAAAAGCCCCCGATGCATCACGCACCAGGGGCTCAGAAATCTTTTAATTATGTTTCCTATCATTATATGAAAACTGTCGAATTTTTCAAATTACGGCAGTCTGTAATTCTTTAGCTATTTGATGAAGGCATTCCAAAATCTGCTGCTTTCTCTTTTTGCTAGGCTCATGGATACCCATCGAATACTGTCTCATAAGCGATGCGTTAATGCCAGCTTTCTTTGCGACCCCACTCATGTTGAGGTATGAGTAATAGTCAAAGAAGGAACCAATATCAAAGCGGAACGTAAACTCCAACTCAGGCATCTGTTTACCCTCTTCCTCAAGAAGCTCCTTGATTTCCTTTTGTGCCACATACATATCCTCAATAGCTTGCTTGGCGGTGTTACCATACCCAGCAAGTCCAAAGTCTGGAAGATTCTCAACCATGAAGCAAGAAAAATTCTTCTCCTGCTTACCTTTCTCTACCTGTATCGTTACTTTTGTTGCCATACTTTTAAATCAATTAAAAAGAGACCTTAAAACCAACCATCCCATCCGTCTCAACGAACTTAGTCAACTAGAGAAAAATTGCCGAGCTTAAAGCCCGAGCAATCTTTCTAGAATACTGTCGTAAGTCTTTTGAGCGACTTCCCGACTGCCGTGTCGTGGAACCGGACATTTGAGTCCTGTAATAGGACTAAACCAAACATCGTGATTTCCACCATGCCGAACAACGAAGCATCCCGCTCGGTTCAGCAGCCTAACTAGTTGACTAGTTTTCATCTAATGAAAGGAATTTAATTAATTAAAAGATCTCTTTGTCACAAAGACGATGCAAAGATAACAAAAAAGTTATATGCTACCAAATAAAAAGATAACTTTTTTGTTATATCCAGTAAGATTTAACATTTTAGATACTCTTCCCGTCCCGGCGGATTTGAAATCCGCCGTAAAAAAGGTTCGACCACGTTCTGCCTACAAAACAAGAAAGAAGAAATGGGAATTACCATTCAAAAAAGAGTTTGACGCACCAATTTCTGGGCATCAAACTCTTTATATTTCAAAATCTACGATAGTTTATTTTACGGCTACCTTGATGGCATTATCACCGAATTTTGCGATGACCATGGTTTCTGATACAGCGCAGGATGCGGTACCGTCTACGGCAGAAGAAGAGCCGATAAGCTTGCCATCTGCTGCATAGAACTTGACCATCTCGCCATTATCAAGACCCGAAATGCTGACGATGCCGTCATGGGCAGAAGCCACAACGCCACGGGTTCTAGCCTGGTTGATGTTGGTAGCATTCTCCAGGTTGGCATTGATCCAATATAGTGTAGCCTTCGCCTTCTCGGATGCAGAATAGCCATCAGCTGTTGCATATACAGATATGTCATAAGCTGCCGAAAGGGTTACATTACCGTCTTCGCTAAGTGCATCTGTAGCCATATCCATATCGCTGGTAGTATAATGATACTTTGCTCCTGCAGTTTCGCAAGAGAACTTCAACTTGCCTGCGCCATAAAAGACGGATGGAGTAGCACATTGAGTAAGAGGCTTGTCGTCATCACCTGATTCGTTTGGATTCCAAGTATAGATATAGTCATAACCAAATCCTAAAGCGTCTTTGTAGTCCTGAAGATATTCTGCTGGAACATAAATTATACATTTTGTTGGGATTTCAGCTGCGCTTATATGATAAGGTTTTTTACCTTTAAAGTATATACTTTCAAGGTTACTACAGTCACAGTATCTGTTATTAGTTGATTATCAGTATTATACGCTCTAAACGGTAGAAAAGTGGCAATGTGAATTCTGTTTAGATACGAAAAGGTGAAGATTTAACGTTTTTAACTTTCTGTTACACAATAAAATGAATGATAATCGAGTAGAAGAAAAAATAGTTTTCTCACTACTTGATTTTTGCAGCAAAAAGTTTTAGAAAAAAACATTCACCATTCTGTCCATGTTAGTCCACGTTTCTGCTTTTTACTTATTTTCAACAATATGGATGTATCTTTGCACCAAAATTAAATTTAAGACAAAAGTTATGATAAGAAGAATCTCAAACTTAGTTGTCTTGGCTGCCGTTGCAGCTATGATGACATCATGTGGCGCATTTAAGAGTTACGTCGCAACTTACTCTGTAGGTTTAAAGACCGTTGAAAGTCCAGCAAACGCAAAACAACAGTTTGGTGAGACAAAAGTTGTGAACTTTCAAGACGGAACTACCAACAAGTATCGTTATGAAGATGACTACATCAATATTGTATGGTATGTTAGTCCAAAGCAATTTAACTTTGATCTTACCAACAAGTCAGGTCATACGTTAAAGGTCAACTGGGACGACATTAGTTATGTGGACTATACAGGAAAGACTGGTCGAGTTATGCATGCTGGAGTAAAATACACAGACCGTAACAACAGCCAACCAGCATCTACTGTACCAAAGGGGGCAAGCCTTTCAGATATACTTCTTCCTACAGACAATGTATATTATGTCTCAGGACAGTACGGTGGATGGAGAGAAAAGTATCTCATCCCTTGTGTTTATAAGGATGCTGCTTCAAAAGCAAATGAGGCTCCTTCGTATGTTGGTAAAACAATGACAATTATGATGCCGATAATGATTGAAAATGTACAGAATGATTATACGTTTACATTCAGCATAGACAAATTATTAGAAGATTCCAATAAATAAAAAAAAGGAAAATGAGACAAATATCTAAACTGTTACCAATTGGATTACTATTTCTTTTTATAGGAATCCATACTTCGTGTTCATCATCATCAGATGATGATGTCAGTTCACAGGTTAAGCCATTGGCTTCCATTGACAATGTGAGTCTAAATTATCGTTCGTCAGCAGAGGCTGTAACGTTATCTCGTGATGTCGAGACAGAAGGTGCTGTCGTAAAATTAAAGAAAGGCGTTTCTTGGATAAACAACATCCGTTTGTCGGGAAATAAAATTCTTTTTGATGTAGAAGAAAATACTACAACGACATCTGGTCATCGTTTCGATACAATTTGTGTTGCGGTTAAAGGGCAGGTTATAGGTACAGTCTGTGTCACTCAGGCGCGAAATCCATTTAGCGACTCTCGTCTGGCTTGGGCTAATTCCAATGCGATGTACCAGAATCAGGCACTCAGTGACAAAGATTTAAGCGGCTTGGAAATGACAAAGCTTGTTTACAATCTCGAAAAAGCAACTGGCGGTAGGGACTCCTATAAGAACTATCCAGCTTTTGCTTTCTGTATAGAGATGAATCATGACCCAGAGCACAATATGGAGTGGTATCTCCCTTCAGAGGATGAAATCCGTTCTTATGCACAATCCCAATCATACAAAGGAACTCCTATAGCTCGGCATAATTATTGGTGGTCTTCATCTGAAAACCACTATAGCGGTTCGGCATTTAATGTTTATTCTGGCAGTGTGGCTTCACGTGGTTCCGTTTCTAAGGCTGGAGAATGGTGGGTTGTCGCATATCGTAACGGCAAGATTGAGGAGTAGTTCAAGTAGATAACTTATGGAAATAGCCGCCTGATTAAACAGACGGCTATTTTACATTTCAAGCATTATTCACGTTTACCTCAAATATTTCACCGTTAGTTTTATAGTTTCCAATGCTCTCACCGCGGATTACTTTGTCAGCTTGTAAAATTTTGCCGACACTAATCTTGTGGACATACAGAATGTCTCCTTTTTGTAAGCTACTATTTTTTGCAGAGACAACTTCAAGGACATTTATGCCATCTCGCTGTATAACAACAAAAGACACTTTGCGGTTCAGATATTCAACACAAAAATTGGTTCCTATAGCCAACTCTTGTATATGATAAGTTTCATCTTCACTAAAGTTCCATACACTATCAATGCTGTTAGTCTCAGTGTACTTTTGCCATGTGGCATAACCGAGATACATTGCTATCGTATTTAATGTGTACTCGTTAGTCTTTCGGCTATCATTGATGGTTCCAAAAAGTCGTTTGAGAGTTGTTACTCCGATGTTTCTTCCTGTATCGGCGAATATTTTGTCAGCCAAGACACTAATGTCTTTGGCTTGGTCGAGCAACAATCCCGACTTGGCCTTTATCTGCTTTATAATTTCTTCATTGAGTATCATATTTCGATTTTTATAAACGAGAAATTGTCAGAGATTGTGGATGCCTTGTGCTCCAAGGCATCTTTCTTCGACTCGTCGTAATTTATAGCGTACATCATATCCAATTCTTTGTGAAAGCCATCTGTACATAGAACGAAAATATCTCCGTTTTCTACAGCAATTTTTCTTATCAGTGCTTCATCCACAGGACTTTCACCCATAATTGATTTTGTCACAATCGACGAATACTTCTCATAACTGTCAGCACTAAGAGTTTTAATCTTTGCGAGTTCGTTTACAACAGAGTGGTCTTCTGTTCTGTAAACTTCCTGTCCGTTCCTATACATGTATATCCGACTGTCACCGAGCCATGTAAAATATGCATATCCGCCTGTCAAGAGCAGCACCGTAATTACACATCCCATTTTCTGATTGGTTGATGCAATACGTTTTAGCATCAGTGTGTCATTTGCAAAAGATATAGCTTCTCTGAGAATTTCAAATGTGTTGAGTTGCTTAAAGTTTAATTCCACGAAATCAATAATGGCATCGGAAACGATTTTTGCAGCCACTGCGCCATCGCTATAGCCGCCCATTCCGTCTGCCACTACGAATATGTCAGAGTTCTCGGGAAGAGAACCATGGGCAATGTAGTCCTGGTTCTCCTCACGGTTACCTTTGTTCGTATATTCAAAATACTTCATTATTTAACAGCTTGTATAGTTTCTCCACCATGTTTAGTTACACGCGGACGAATACTTATTTTTATTGGGCGTTGCGTTATCATCTTATCCGATGCCTTGTTTGCCCAGAGGAACGCTTCGCCAGAACCGAGTCCTGCCATTTCCGTGGCAGTCAATGTCTGCAAGGGAGTTATTGCTTTTTGAACGTGCTTCACCCATGCAGGAGAACTAAACCTGTGCATCACCACGATGGAACTCAACTCGATAATCTCAGTCGGAAGACTCATTGGGTCTTGACTTGCAATCATAATAGACACACCCTTGTGGCGCATCTCTCTGATGGCTGTTGTGATTGAACCTACAAGTTCCTTGTTGTTCATATACTTATGAGCTTCGTCAAAGACTATGAACTTGTTAAACAATCTATCATCCACCTGCATGACGGATGAGAAGATGTTCAACATCACAACAAACAAGCCGAGTGCCTCGTCCTTCTCAATGAACTCATCGCGTAGGTCTACGATGATTAGGCGACCAGGTTTCAGATACTGCTGAAGTTTGTTGCCGTCTGTGATATACTCTTCGGCAAAATCCAGTTTCTGTTCAGCCAGAGAACGCTGAGAAGAACTCATGTGGTCACTTTCTGCAACACCATTACGGATGTTTTGCAGACTCATGTTGTGACGGCACGCCTTCATAATCTGCTTGAGTTCCTTGATGTAGGTAGAATCGTTGCCCATCGCTCCCAAAAGGAACATCCAGTCGCGCACTGCCAACTCAGACGAGTCGAAACCGATTCTGTGAACTTCTATATCAGGATATTCTGCCTTACGAGTCTCAACTTGACTTTCTGGAGCCAGCAGGACTACATCTTTGATGCTGCCTGGTTCTGCCCCATACTCAGTTTTGAGTTTAGCCAGTTGTCCTGCTTCGTCATTTGGATATACCATCGACGTAAACTCTGGCGCATAGTCCATACTGTCGCTGTAATGAAAAATAACACTGGCCATTGGTGCCGGCAGTTTATTTACATTAGAGAATTGACGAAGTACCATCTCTGTGATAGAGCCTATCGTATAACTTTTACCAGCACCCTGTACGCCAAAAAGACTGATGGTGTTACATTCGTTCAAATCCAATCCTATTACTCGTCCGTTGCTTATCATCTTACCAAGGATTCCAAACTGAGGACTTTCAGAATTTTTGCCGATGATGACATCACAAGTTGGCTCCTTATAATTGGGGTCAATAGGTTCTTCTTTGGGTTGTGACGTAGGTACAACTGGGTTGGATGGAGTCACTTCGATAGGTTTCACTTCTGTCTTGTCTGAGCCTTCTTTAATCTCAGTTTTAGATTCTTCCTCAATATTTGGGGTGAATGAAACCGATGGCTGATTCGTTACAGAGTTCGTCTCCTCCTTTTTCTCTTGTTGAACAACAGGATTCTTTGGTATGATGATTTCGTATTCTGAATCATCTTGTGGCTGATGTTCGTCTTTAGGCACAACAGGTGTCACATCCTCTATTGGAAGTTGGACATCCTCCTTCTCTTTTTGAAAAGCAAAGGTCGGCTCAAAGAAATTGACAAAATCTTTGTCCATAGCTTCGAGCACCTGGGTGTTAAGTGTTGCATCCGTATTCAAGATGTCACCAATGACAGGCTCACCCATGGTATAAATAAGAGCATCGCCGTAGTAATTCTTCTTCTGTCGCTCTTGTTGCGTGAAATCAAAGATAACACCAAGTTGCTTGAAACGGATAGTATAGCCATCAGCCAGCTTGCTCAGGAACAGCAGGTATTCGTGAGCAACTTCTGGATTCAACTGACCGTAACGCATCGAACGGCGAATGTAGAACTCCAAGAACGATTTAAGTTCAATCGTTTTGAGCTCTCTATCAAGACGGTCATAGCCATCAACCGCAATCTCAAAATGAGAGCGGAGCGCATAGATGGTGTTCTCTATCTGATTTACAATCTTGACCTGTAGTTCTTCTGCATTGTAGTGAGCATTGCGACACTTAATCTCTACTACGGTGAACAGTATCTCTTTTTTGGCTGGGTCTATTTTCACAACCAAGTTGTCGGCACGCTCCTTGTTCTCATTATCCAAATCCACAAACAGTTCCTTGTGAAGATCTATAGGGATAAGGAAAGACTCTTTCGTAATATGTTTCTTTTCCAAGAAACGTTTGCATAAAGTGGTGCCTATCACCTCAAAGCCCTTGCGAGAGGTTGCGTTCACTTGCATGATTAGCGAACTACTTACCGAACGAACATCCTCCAGTATCTGTTTGAAATTCTCGTATCTTTCGAGATTGATACCATATTCATGGAAAAGCGGAATCATCAATGCACTGATTTCACTTGTTGGCTTAGTGGTAAGATATGAAGACACACCTGTTGCTTCTTCCCCTGGCACATAATCAAGGAGATATGGAACGTCATTCTCGCCAAGACAAGGTAAATCATAGAACTCAGGTCCCATGTTCTTGTCGAACGTGACAACCCAGTCGCTACTGTCATGTATAAATGACAGCAGCATCATATCATTCTCTTTTAGTCTCAGTGTTGTCGCAGGAACAGACTCTTCCAATGTTGACGAGAGCAGTTTACCTGTTGTCTCTTGAATACGCGCAAACAATCCCACTTCCAAATTTGCCGACTCCGATACTGGATTAGGCATAATCTTGTTGGAGTAGTATCTGTTCCACACAAAGGACTTGCCTTCCTGAGATGCGCTGATAACATCTCGACAGATGGTACCATTCAAATAGAATGAACGGCTTAATTCATCTGGACGCACCAATTCAGTGTTAACAGCGAATGGATTTACCAAGAAAGACAAATGTGCCTGATACTTGTCATGGTCGTTGATAAAGTCGCTAATTTTGTTCAAAGAGAAGCGTAACTTCGGGAAAAGTCTGTTGGCTGAAGCCTGTGAAAACACCTCTGCCTCTGGAGCCGTAGCAGTATCTGGCGCAAGCAAATCTTTCAATGATTCGCCAGACTGCAACATGTTGTCATCTGAGAATAGCCGTATCTCGTATGTCAAGGCTTCGCCTAATCCGATTTTCTCAACATCGACGAGGGCTTTCGCAAAAATGGCGGCATCACCTGCGTTAAACAAGTTGATAACCAACTTGTCCGTATAAGGATGAGACAATGCATAGTTGTAGATGTGGCGTACAACCAAATCCAAACTTACGTCACTATCAATACGCTTTTCACGAGCCACGTTGAGCAACATAGCTGTATATGACTTTAACTGACGATACCCAGAGGCGAATGCTTCTTGACCAAAAGTAGGTCTGGCGTATGTACCCCAGCCAAAAGTCAATTCTCCAATGTACTGGTACGCCTCCTGCAAAGAGCTGTCGCTTAGCACAAGGGGCGCAATATCCATAGGAATTTTCCCTTGGAAAAGTTTGTCCAGTTTTCTGAACCAAGCTTTGCGATACTTGGGATTTTCCAGAGTCTTGTCTTCCCAGTCCTCATAAAGCTCATATAGATTTACCATCCACGCCAAACGCAGCGGATGCAAAGGAGCTATCATCTTTATGTCTGTCTTGCTGCCATCTGGCATTTCCACGGTAAGCTTTACCGTATCAAGGTTCTGGAGGCTGACAATCTGATTTTCGCTCAAATCCATATCCTGTATATTGCGTAGCCATTGCTCGTATTCTGACAAGTAGTTCTTGATAATACCCATATTTTGAGTAAAATCCAATGTACATGTCAAACCACTATTTTTCTCAACTGATTCCTTTATCAGCTGGAACAAATCTGCACGACATGAGCTTAATTCGTCTGGCACATCAATTTCTTCAGCAGGAACGAATTTCGGTTGTCTTCTTGCTGTATCTGTAGGATCCAAAAGTGATGCATCAGTAGGATTCCCACTCAAAAATGCTTCTACGTGTCCAAACGAGTCGGCATTATCCAGAAAGGCGTTCTCCAACTGTATCAACTTCTTTGACAGTTGAATTTGATATGCGTATGCTGGTCCAAAATCAAATTGGTAAGTGCTGTTTAACGTGCCATCAACCCACGCATTCCTGTCAACCCCTTCATTTGGTATGTCAAGGTCTTCATCTTTGGACAAGTGCATACTTCGGTAGTGTATGATGGCTTGGGTAATGCTATTTACTTTTGCACGTTTATCAACCTCACCTTCGAATTCAATATCTCCTGTATTGTCAATCGTGAACACATCCGATTCATTGCAGTATGCTACATGGTTTTCAAGTCTGTATTGCTCAATCTGCAAATTGGAATTTTGTTTAGAGGCTTCTTGCCATGCTGCCTGAACACGAGCTTCCTTGAACTCCTTTTTCATGTCGAGGACGATGCCATTTTCATCCAATGCACGAACACGTAGCATATATTCGCCATCATCAAACATGCCATTGGGTATATTGTACGACAACTTGCGACTGGCACGTTTATTCGTTCCAACCTTGGCTTTCTTTAATATGCCGACCTCTGTGAAGTCATCAATATTGACAAGGGCGATTTCAAATGAGCAGATGTCTGGATTGTCTTTGGGCGAAGGGTCTGTTGTTATTGTAAACTTCACCTTACTTTTCTTCTCGTTTGGAATGCTAAGAACAAAGTCACCCGTCTCAGGGTCTCTAACCAGCTCTTTCTTGGGGTCTTTTCCAAGGTCAAGATCCACAACGACTTTCACAGGACCTCCATCGCCAGGCAATACCCATGGCATTGACGCATAGTTGAATTCCGAATGCTTTTCCACTATGTTTTCAAACAAAGCGATGTTGTCATCGATTCCTGACTCGTTAGACAGGTACGCCATCAAATCCTTTTGTATAGAATTTTTCTGTAACGGCAGTTCTGCGATGCGGTCTGCAGCGGGCATGGAAAAATCAGATAGAATTGCGGACACCTTCTCAAAATTTATCATGAATCGTCTGCGAATCGATGAATCGTCTTTTACAAGGTCTTTATCTGGAAGCATACCAAATAGGAACAGTCCATTCCCCCAAGACTCTTCTGTATATTGATTTAGCTCTATATACAATAGATAGTTGGTTATAGTTGTCCGAGAAGGGTTTAGTTCCTTCACAAGTTCCATAATTTGGTTCCACAAGTATTCCTTTTCCTCAGGCAATTCACTTATAAGTTTTCGTACAAACGATTCCTGCAAATCTGCGGCGGACAAATTCTGGAAGGTAGCATCTCCGTAAGAATCCTCAGCGGATGTTCTGCTGTTGGACGGAACAAGGATGAGCACAGCTTTCTCTGGATTGTTTCGCAGTTCGATAAGTTTCGTTGCATGAATAAAATCTTCACCCTTTTCATCCTCGGAAAGGATGTACACTTCCATGTCCTGATTGATCGGACGGAGTAATGGGAGAAGCACACGCAACTCTTTCATTGCCAAACCTGTAATCTTCATGCAATGACCAGGTTTGGCTGCTTTTAATTTGGATGAGTACGATTCTACAATATGTTGTATGAAACGCTCATAGTATAATGTCTTGATATTTTCCATTAGTCTTCCAATTTATAACGTGGACGAATCTTTTGAAGGATGCATGCATCACTCATGTCGGTGTAGAAACCGATCTGGCGAAGCTTGTTCTTGAATGCATCCATGTTAATGCGGAATGCGGAATTCATTTCCACATCAGCATCGGCAAAACGCTCTTCTCCACCACCATTGATGATAAGCCCATAACGTTCACGAATAGCACATGCCAATTCATCAATCGAAAGCGAACGTGTCTCGTAGGTGCCGTCTTCTTTTTGGCGGAGCACAAGCAACTGAACCAACGTCTCCAATAGTTTAGACCCTATGGCACCTCTTCTTGGATGACGCTTGGAACGGCTGTCGGCCAACAGCATAGACGAAGAGTTCTTCATAGACACAGCATCTATAAAGTCGTGCAGAAACCCATGTTGACGGTTGCCCAAGTTTGACTTTTCAAGCACATGAACGAGCATACCAAGATAATCTCCCTCGGGGAAATATGCAAGCATTTCAGCCAAGTCATCTTGGTCAAATTCCTTTTCATCTTTTTCGGGAAGACTCTTTTTGATGCCATTCAGTACGAACTTGTAGTATTCTTGCTCGTCGGCTTCTTCTTTCAAGGTGCGGAGTGCCTCGTCAACATCGCATCCCTTTTGTTCTTGCACAAGGTCAACCATATAAGTGGAGCGAATATAAGGAACCATACAATTCTCGATTCTCTCCATGTCCTTACAAGCATACTGTGAAACAGTACTGTCAAGATTGTCGGTCAAATCCACAATCATAGACCAGTCATCTTCTATTTCTCGTTTTCCAGCTTTTACCATCTTAGGCAACAGATACACCACTTTCAATGTGTAAAGTGCAAGATGTAGTCCGCATAAAATGCGGAGATAGTCGATAAATACCGCACGAGGCAGTTTCTCCTTATAAATAAGAAGTCGTCTAATATCGTCATTGAAAAGACTGGCTTGCTTTTTTAGGAAAGGAAGAGGAACTCTGTCGATTTCCTTGTTCATATTCTTCTTCTCCCTCAATGGCTTTGTGATGTACAGTATTCCTGTTGTATCTACATCCAAGTTTTCTTGAACAACAATTTCTCCAGTACTCTTGTCCCATCCTTTGCTCAGGTATTTCACCAATCCATTCATTACTTCTGGATTGCTTTTGAGCATGAGATAAAGTTGGTCTGATGCGCGATAGTCACGGCAATACTTGTTGTTTTGGACACGGAAACTGAGAATGTGCAAGGGCTTTAAAGTCGATACGTGTTCTTTTATGATGTTGCCACGGTTTACCAACTCCAACATGGAACTGCGGAGCCAATCTTCAACACCCTCAGGATTATCCTTCACTCCATGGAAATAGCCCATATCTTCGAGCTTACCCATGTTGTCTTTCAGGACATCTATTGTATATTCCTTGCGATAGGAAAGTGTCACAGGACATCCATCCGTGTACATCTTAACAAAAAGATTGGTCAGTACACGGTCTAATCTTACGGATTTGGCATCCACAAAGAGTATATCTTTGTTCATGAACGCTGTAACGCTTCCTTTTTTGATTTTTAGAATCATAATCGTTCTCCTTATGCGTTAAGTGGTTCAATAACTATATGCTTGTTGTCATCCAAATGAATCATCGTGAACTTACGATTGTTCTTGGTGACAAGTATCTCAGAGTATGTCTTTGCTTCCAGCAAATTCTTGAATATTTGCAATTCTATGAAGCGGCCTCTGAGGTCATTGACTGACGGGCTGAAACCTGCACGGATGTATTGCAACATTTCAAACAGGTCAAGGCTCACGGTTAACTGTATGAACTTGTCCGTTTTGTGACGGAAAGTCAGACTGTCGCTCTCATACTCGATGTATTTAGTCAGGTGTTCTGTCTTGTTGACAAACAGCTCAAACTCACCCAGTGGGAAGCGACGGTAACTCTTGGATATTGGGTCGCCTACATTAGAACTTGCCAAAAGAAGATAACCATTGGTCAATTCCGCGTTGTCGCAACCTTCACTTGCAGAAATCGCACGCGCCAAATCCTGCATAGTCTCCTTTAATGCTTCTTCTTTCTCTTGTTTCAACTGGTCCTCAAACATTCCTGCATATCTATATGGCAAGCGTCTGCGGAAATCTATCTTACCCTCGAAATACTGATGACGAATATAGGTCTTGTGCCTGAATGTTGCCTGAAATCTCGCATCATTGCTCTTAATCTCGTAGGCAGGTATCAAGACATTGTTGTCATTGAAGCTTTTCAACAGGTTCCGTGTTCGGTCGCTGAAGATAAGGTAGTTGTTGGACTGTTTCATTGTAAAATACAAATCCCGGTCGTATGACGGCAATGCCACTCCTGCAACGTCGGTTTCACGCAGAAGCTTTATCAAGCGGTCATTAGACTCCAATGATGGAAGCATAAAATTCTTACGCATTCCGACAATTGGTGCTGTTACGTTGAAATAATAGTACAACCAATAATATTCTGGTACTTGCTCTGTCTGTACATACTCAACCAGTTGCTTTACTTCTTCACAAGAATAGTCTCGCGTGAGCATCCATGCAATCATTGAACGCAAGTCACGCATGGTGATGTGCAGTTCTCTCTTGTACATGATGATTCTCAGCAGCCATTCAAGTCTATTGATAACCTCATCGCCAGCACTGCTATCCTGGAATGTATCTACATTATACTTGATAAAGCAACGGTCGGCTATTGGGCAACCTTCACACTTAGACCAAATTTCTGGGCGGGTCAACTTCTTTACTTGTTGAGCCAGCAAACTTGGAGTTGAACCGTCTCTTGCTGTGACAGAACGTAAATTGAGGTTTATCACCATGAGTCCTGGCAACAATTCTGCATGACCTTCCTGATAGAAGTAATCCTCAATGTTGTCTTGAAGCTTGCGCAGCTCTGGCTGGGTTGAAAGGAAATCTACCAATCTACCTTCATTGATGGCGATGACACGACCCTCATTTGCCTTTGTATAATCCTCCAAACCATAGAATGGTCTGAGAAATTCTCCAAGTACGTCGTTGTTTGCCTTTTCCGCTTCATCTTGCGAACCGTCATAGTTTGATTCAAACCGCACGTTGTTAAGGTAAAATTCGGAACCGTTGTTGGTGTCAAAAGAAACCTTCTTTGTACCCTGTTCTTCTATACGATGGATGAAAGCGGTCTTACCATCACCGGCATTACCAGTTATGATGATGAGCTTAAATTTCAAGTCTTTTATGTCCTTGATAAGTTCCTTGTCAAGCTTAGTGGCACTGTAAGTTAATGTGTCGAAAGTGTGTCCTTTCGCTCCTGCTCTTGTGCCGCCGTTACCATGTCTGCTTTGGCTATACAATGAATTGATATAGTCAACGGGATCCAGATTCTCGCTGCCATTTGAATCATTCTGGGAGTACAGCACAGTACGAGTGTCTTTGAGTATGCCATCCAGCCCTATAGCACGCAATGCATCCTGCATTTCCTTTGCGGTACGGAAACGCTTGTTCTTGTCCGTTATGATAGCCTTCATTACGAAATCGGCTATTCCGTCTGTCAGCTTGTCGTTATATTTGCGGATGTCTGTCGGCTCCATGTGGATGTTCGGGCGCATGGCTCCACCTGGCCATGGGTAGGCGTGTGTGAAAAGCTGGTATATCGTAATGCCAAGTGCAAATGTGTCTGCCGACTTGTCCCAATCTATCTTGTTTCCGCTGACCACAAGGTCGGGTGCCATATATGGGAATGTGCCGCCAAACGATTTGTCGTCTGTCGTTGTAGAGATGTTGAAGTCTATCAACTTATATACCTGACGTTGATGCCACATGATATTGCTTGGCTTGATGTCTCTGTGGTACACTGGCGGATTTTGCTCCTGCATATACACCAACGCATCCAATATCTGCGAGGCCATTTTATAAACCTCATCTACGGGGAGACGAAGGTCACCTTTGATGTAGTCTTGCAGGTTGTCACCTTCAAGGAGTTCCATCAAAGTGTAAAACAATCCTTGCTGTGTGCGGTCATTGAATTTGAACTCAACGATATTTGGGTGATGTAGTGATTTTAATGCTTCAAACTCATTGATGGCATTGTCCACAGAGGCATCACGCTCGAATATCTTGATGGCAAGGAATTGTTTCTGCATATCGTGCCATACTTTGAATACTCGCCCAAAGCCACCACGTCCAAGCATCTCATGAAGGGTCATAGAGGGTGACACCTTTACTCCAGGTTTCATGTCCTTCAAATAGGCAATCTTGTTTGAACCGTTGCCTTGGGTTTGGTGAATCGTGGCAATGGTCTCCTTTTCCTCGTCAGCTATTGCATTGTTGATGAAGTCTATCATCTCGGTGGCATCTTGCCAACGGTGTTCAGGGTCAACAACGATGGTGTTCTTTATCACCTCGTCCATCCATGCTGGGAGATCCTTTGACACCTTGCTTGGCAACAGGTCTTCTGCCAATACACCACCAAGGGCGGTGGTGAATGTCAGCACATTGTCAAAGGGCAGTTTACCAGTCATCAACTCGTAGAAGATGATTCCCAAAGCGTAGATGTCGCTTCCTGAATTAACGTCTCCGTCCAACAATTCGGGAGCAGTGTAAGGTGAATTGATGTCTGCCTTTTGGTTAATCGTGAAATTCAAGTCTGAATGTTCCACAAACCATGCCATTCGGAAATTGGCTAAGGCTGCCTTGCCTCCTTCGTACACATAGATATTTTCTGGGCGCACATCTCTATGATATACGCTCTCTTTGTGGGCAGCCTTCAAGGCATTGGCAACATCAAGGATGATGCTGATCTTGTCTGTTTGCTTGAACGTCTTTTGGCGCAACTTTGAACGGAGGGTGCTCTCGTCCTGATAGCGGCTTATCTCGTAATAGTAAGTCTGCTCCTCGTTCATGCGGCACTCGGTCTTGACAATATAGGGCGAATTGCCAATCTTTTCTTGCGCCATATACGCATTCTGTACCTGTAGCTTCAGTTTGTTCAGCTCTGCAGGACTCTTTCCTGCAAAATCCAATGGATACTCTCGTATCTTATAGTGCGCTGTTGCTACGAGTTGAGGAACACAGAGATATTCCGTAAACTCCTCGGTTTCTTGCAATACTTCTTCTATATGGTAGTTGAAGATGGAGGTTCTTTCGGCTCTCTTGTGTACAGCAGACTGACCAGTCAGCAAGTCAGCCAACTGGTTCTGTACGTTAGCAATCTGTCCTTCTCTTCGTCCGATGAGGTCGGGACGGGTCAAGAACTCTATCAAATCTTTACCCAATGTGAATGTTTGGTTGTAACAATCACACTGGGGATCTATGCCGAATTTAGACTGCTGGGGATTACTCAAAGTGACAGCGGTCAATATCTGACCAAACAGCCAATCTGGATGTTGGTTCTTGATTTTACTTGCAAGAATGCGGCTTTTCAGTCCTGCTGTCTTGTGCGGATTGGCAACTTCCTGTCCGCTTCTGAACCAAGCCCAGTCGTCACCTTCAAGATTTCCACCCCAGTCTTTGTTCTCTATGTGATACACTGCATGAGGTGCCACTACAATACAGTCATATTCCCAATACTTCATCACACGGTTTTGTCCCGTTATGGCAAGATTAAGGTTAGGAATGATGATGTAGTTACTTGGCAACTTCAAGTCAAGAAAGTCCAGTAAACGCTTTTCACCAGCGTTTACCGGGCCATCGTCATGTATGGGTCTTCTTACTTGTGCCATATGCTTATTTTATTTGTTATTCATTATCGTTTTTAATACGCCAATCATTTGGTCGGCTCGTTTGGGTATTTCTTCTTCGCAGAATGTGCAGAACTTGTCAACTGCTCGGAAATAACTATCTTTGTCAAGGTCTTTCATATAGCTCCAGACGTAATCAAATATATCTTTTGGTTTACCGTCTGCATCTACATAGTCTTGCAGCATCAGGTTGTTGATGAAGTGTACCCAACCTTTTGCGCCTTGGTATTCTATCATCACCTTGCGGTTCTTGTAGAGGATGCCTTTAAGGTGCATATCTGGTTTCTTTTCATCCATGAACACGGCATACATTGCTTGTAGATACCTGTCCATGTAACCACGGAACTTTGGGTTGTCCTTATAGCTTGCCATTGTTTCCTTGTCATTCAACTTATTGGGCAGTACCCAAAGGTTTCCAATGCTGTTCAACAGATGTGCAACGTGCAGTGCTCGTTCAAATTGCTTCTTGCTCGGGTTGAATTTCTCCATTCCCTTGAAATACTTATCCAGAATGTTACTGCCAAACAGATTTTGGAAACTCACCATCTGACTGCAGCTATACTCATAGTGATTGATGGAATCTACGGTGAGATTAGGCCATATGTTTCCGAACACCAAAGCCATGATGGATTTTGCCAATTCGTTCTTAGGCCAGTTCTCTTTGCCATACTTCTCATCTTCTGTCAAAGTAGCTAAGTCAAAGTCGCGCAACTTGTTTATATCGCCGTCCAATCTTTCTTGGATGAAATCCCCCACTATGCGCAAGGCATATACGTCCGAAGATTTTTCTTCCTTTTCCTTTGCTTTCTCTTTGCGATACTTGTCCGTTTCTTCGAACTGAGAAGGTGTGAAAAGGTCTGTCTTGCGATATTCGCAGCATCCTTTGAGGTAACGGTCACGAAAACTTTTTGTGAAAAGCCTGCCGCAGCCTTCGCCTTTCTTTTGTATGACTCCAGCATAGACGCAACCTTCACAGATTGTTCCTTCTACTCCTCTAAATGGAAAGTTATCTTCCACTTCTATGAAGTCCTGAATGTCGGCATCATCAGCAAGTTTGTGTATCATATTACTGAGAGTGGCATCTCGTTCATCTGTCGGCTCGTCGGCAGCGTCAAGTGGAATCGGATAGAACTCGTCATCCAAACCGATGGGATGCTCCATGCGCTTGCAGAATATCGGATCCAAAGAACGTGAATGCACATCCAACTTCAACTTGTCATCAAGACTTTTGCGTGCCATATCCACAAGCGAGGTCTCCTTTCCAGTTGCCTCGTTCATGAAATTCATGGCTGCTTCGTCATTCCCCAAGAAAAAGGCGGCAGCTGGTGGTATGTGGAGCAGAAAAACCTGTGTCACCCCATCTTTCTCATACACATCCATCACCTTGAAATAGCTATTAAAGTGGAATGTGCAGAGATTCCATTTCTTTACATCAGGATTCTCCTGACACAATTCTTCTATCTCACAAAACATGGCGGCATGTGCGCTGGCTATGAGAAAGCGTGTCTTGTGCACTGGTTTCAGTAGCTTTGTCGTTGCATCCACAAAGAAACCGGCACGTAGTATGTCACCTACATGATAGGTGGCATCTATAATAACAGGCGCATTAGTGTCGCGATAGAAGAACTGCAGACCAGGCAGTGTCCAATTGGCAAACTTCTCAAAGAGTTGCTTGTAGTCCACTGTTGCTTTCTTTGGCAAATGGCTTCTCTCTGCATCGCAGATGCTTCCATCTGTCGTTACGATGTAGGGTTTCTCATCTATCTCTGCATAGATGAAGTCTTGTTTCTCCATCCAGTATGCCAAGTCAAATATCATCGGAAAGATGACATCGCCATTCACATGTGCCACACCGTATGTATATCTTGTCTTCGGATTGGTCTTCGACTTGCGTATGGTGTTACTGAACACAAAGAAGCCGTGCTTCACCTTGTACACATCATTGTGCCAAACTCTCAGCACTATGCTTCCGTCTGGTCGCAAGATGTTCTTCTTTGCTCCCAACTCCGCCTTATAGTAACCTTCTCCCCATTCTTCTATATAGGTGTAGCCGTCAGTGACACGTTTTTCGGTCTTGTCGATGAGATACCATTTGCCATCGTCATAAACTCTGGCTATTCCATTGCTATCGTAGTCGTATTTCGTCATGGTTATTCCTCCTTTAGTTGTTTGCTTATCCAACCTTCGTCAATACACTGCACTCCTTTCACTGCCATGCGTGGATCCATCTTGCACGCCATTTTGTGCTCATAATAGTTGTCCATGGCGAAGCGCACCTGCATCATGCTTTCCCTTTCTGTATCGTCGTAAAAGAAATGGATGGTGCCGTATGGAAACTCTTCTGTAGGTTCCTCCACATGGTCGAAGTAGAGTTCGTAGCCTTTCTTTGCCAAGTCTGGATTGATTACATGGGTTATCATGTATTTCTGGCGTTCGATGGCCACATCGTCCAACTCATTTTCGAGAATGAGTATCTTTTCCTTCAGGCGGTTCAGCCCGAACACGCCACGGAAGGTGTAATTGCCAGCCATGCTGAAGCCGCCTTCTGGCAGTTCCATAGGTTCATAGTCGTAATCGTCGGGCTTGTAGAAGTCGAAGAACAACATGAACTGGTGTTTCATGTCGTGATAGAGGAATCCTGCCGGAATGCCTGTCACCTCGCCACAGTGAGGGCAATGATACATAAACAACTCGTCAGAGAATATCTTTTCTCTGAGTTCCGGATTCAAGTCCACATTTACTGACGACCAAAAGCTGAACACTCCTTCTTGGTGGCAGTGTGGACACGTTATGTTTTCTTTTCTCAACTGTGACATATTCTTATTCTTTTAATTTGTTGGCAAGTTACAGACAAGTTAGAATTAACCATATAACTACTTGATAATCAACCACACTTACTTTATTTATTATATTACGAGCCTTTCTTGGCAAGTTACAGGCAAGTTAAACTCATGCCCATATCGGAATGTATCTCATATAGCGTGGAGCTGTATCTGGGTCAACAGGCTTTATCAGTTTCTTGGTCTGCACCTCTTTTATCAATCTTGATACCATACCCGATGAGGTCGCCTTGAGACCAAAGCGTTCTCGTAAGGAAGAGTTTGACAGTGCGTCTCCCTCTATGTATTTGATGCAAGCGTGCAGATAAGTTGACCAGATACGGTCGTCTGTCTGAATATTTACGAAATCCAGATAGGCAAATAGCGACACACGAGTTGACTCTTGGTAAACGTTGATGCGTGGTGCAGCCAAATATTTGCTTTCGCAACTGATTACCATTCTGTCCCAACCACGTCCTAACTCTTCGCACATGCCAAGGCGGCGCATCACGGAGGCAAGTTTCTCGTTTCTCGACTTAGGCGGATTGTCGATGATGCGCATCACATCCACCAAAGGAACACCAGGATTGGTCACTTCCACTCGGTTCTCGAACAACTCCACTACAGGCCCTGCTCCTGTGATATAAAAATCTTGGTGAATGACCGAGTTCGCCACACTTTCCCTTATGGCTGGTAGAGGAAAAGTGCTGACAGTTCGCAGTTGTACTTCGCTCGGATCTTCCTTGGAAGGCAGGAGTGTAAAGACGTATTTAACTGCCTTTTCCAAACTCGTGGCATATCCCTCATCAAAAGTTTCTTCTTTGAGAATGGTCAGACGGTTGTGTTTGTCGTATTGCACCACACGAATAGCTTTGCGACCCAACCGAGGAAAGTCAGAGAGTCGTTTTGCCAAAAGGATGGCACCGAGATTGGTAATGGAGTATAGTCCATCGTCTTGACGCACCAGAAACTGTTCTTCAAGCATATAGTGTACTATCTGCTCTATATCATCTGGCATAGGGATGTGCAGCAGATTGAAATATGCCTCATAGTTGAGCAAGCGCAGGGCTTTTTTGTCGGTCAAGCCAATTTGGGACGGTGTGTCCTCAAACTGGCTGTGGCGCAACTTGTCCCATAGTTGTGCTTGGAGTGTAGGAAACTCTATCAGTTTCTTTGTATAACTACCCGAACGGATGTAGTCCACCTTTTCAAAGGTCACGGGGAGTCCTTCGGCTCGTGTTATCACTATCAATTCCACATGATTGCCATCAATGTCCACATCATGAAACTCAAAGTTGGCATTCTTTGAAAGCAAGTAGCGCAACCAATTTTCCAGTTCTTGGTTGCCTTTCTTCTCACTTTTCAGCCTCACCTTGGTTCCAATGATATCGTGGGTTTCATCGTCCACGCCCCATATCATGTAGGCATGACTATGGTCTGCAAGCACAGCACTGTTGGCGAGAGCACTGATGTCTTCACCTATCATCTGGGGTGACCAGTTGTTGTGTTTGAACTCAACCCAACCAGATTCATTGGGTTGCTTACATAGCTCCTTTACGAGTATATCTAAATTCTCCATCTGCTTCTCTATTATTTGTTCCAACTCTCGATTTCTTGCTCAACTAAGGATATAGCCTTGCGCTCATTGCAGTTAGCCAGATAACGCTTGGTATAGGCATCCTTTACCAATTTGTCAATCTCTTCCATCGTTTCTTTTTCTACGACAGGGACAGGAATCTCCAATACAAGACGAGGAATAGGACGACAAAGTTTTGTCCCGGCTTGCAAATTTCTTAACAGTCGAAAACCGTAATCAGATGCGAGCCAAGCATACAAATAGCCTGACGACACTTTCCCATTGGTTTTCAGACGAATAAATTCACCAGATACCAGTTGCCCAACTAAATCTTCATTTGCGTATATAGCTCGGCAAAATGTTTCGTTTTCGCCAAGGGTTCCAACCCCAGCTATTAAGACTTCACCATATTCAACCAAGTTGTTTGTCTTGACGTTTCGTTTTGAAATATATTTCCCTTTAACGATAGTATCAAAAATATCTTTTTGGTTGATAAGCATTATTCCACATCCCTCTTTTACTTCTATGCGAGGAAAAGAACCAGTAGAGAATGTATCACCTCCGAACAACACCTCTTTTAATGGAACTGTTGGACAGGTTATTGACGCTTTCGTGTTACGAATTCTCTCAGAATGATTGAACGCATTGATAGTTGTTGTGTCTATATCTTTGCGCTTTCTAACGAAACACGAAACTTTACGACCACTATTGTTCAATCCATAGTAGTCGTAATCTTCTGGAGTCAAATCACGCAGTTTCGCTGCTTCCTTTAAGATTTTCTCAGCTTCGTTCAACTCGTCGGTCGCTTCCTCTCTTAGCCTGGATGCTCCTTGCATCAAGTCATCCACTTCCTCTTGGAAAGTCTCGGGAAAGTGTGGAATTGGAAGAGAGCCAACGAAGTCTGGCTCAATATGCTGAATAACAGCTCCGAACATTCCCTGTGTTAGTAGCGAATGTCCATATTTAGAGGCGAGGTATGCATATACCAAGCCTCCTCTGAGGATGTTATTCGGCACTAGCCGAATAACATGCTCAGAAGCAAGCTTCTGAGCATGTTTCGCGTTAGCGAAAGCGCAATTGCCAATAGTGCCCGAACGAGAAATCAATGTCCATCCTTTTTGAAGCAACATCCGGTCTATCTCTGGAGTATATTTCTTTGACGCTATTTTTACATGTTCTAAATCTCCTTTCAGAATGTCTGAACTGCTCAGAAAAGGAATCCCATGCTCAATACTACTTACATAAATGCGCTTTGCTCTATTACCTATAAATATATCATTAGACACATCTTTTATCTGCATCAATGGATACGGCGAAGATTCTATGTCCTTTTGAACAATTTGTCCTTCGCTTAAATGATAACTGGCATCGGTACGCAGACGCGCTGACCGTACGTTTTTTATGTTAATGGTAGAAACCTTCATACTCTTCCCTCCTTAAACTCCTTATACGCCTTGGCAACCTTTGGAAGATCATCGGCAAGATGTTTGATGCGCTCTTTGCGTTGTTTTATTATTTCTCTACCGTTCTCTGCAATGGAAAGCCATTTCTTGGTGTGCTCAAAGAGAATTTCTGCACCGTCATCGTCTTTCTCATAAACAGGTACGCCACGGCGGTCTTTGCCCACTTGCTCCACAATGCCCATAAAGACATCATAGTCCTCATTCTCAATAGGCACAAGCATCTCTGCATCGGTCTTCTTCTGGAGGAAGAGGAGCGACGCTTGTACACCTACCTGTGGCAGGAAAGTTTCTACTGGAAGGTCAACACTGGCTATCAGCTTGAAATGCTTCAATATCCAAAGGCGCACGCTCTCCGTGTTGGGATTGCCAAGAATGCCGTCGGGGAGAACGATAGCCATCTTTCCACCTGGCTTTAGGAAGTTGTAGCATGCCTCGATGAAGAGCACTTCGGGCGCCTTGCTGCTCAGCTCGTAGCGTTCAGCAATCTCTTGGTCCACTTCAACCTTTGTGCCGAAAGGTGGATTGGTGAATACCATGTCGAACTTGCCTTGGGCATTGTCTTTTGATGTTCCGAAATGAAAATCCTTGTCTGCACTATGCTCAATGCTTTGGTTCACGGCCTTGGCAATAAGTGGCACATCGGGCTTGCTGCCATGAGGGTAATCGAGTGAGTTGATGTTGTAGATGTTGGAATGGCCGTCACCCGACATCACCATATTCATACGTGCCGCCTTCTTCAAGTCAGGATCGAAGTCGAAGCCGAAAATCATCTTCTCGGCATACTCACGCACAGTTTCGTTCACCTCTGGAGAGTTGTACTTGGCTTCAAGACGCACCTCGTCAAGGTCTGGATAAAGGTTCTTGGTAATCTTTTTGCGCACATGGTCGAGTACCATCACGAGGAATCCGCCAGAACCACAGGCTGGGTCGAGCACACGGGTGTTCTGGTCAGGATCCATCATCTCCACCATACATTTGATGATGTTACGTGGAGTGAAGAACTGACCTGCCGACTGCTTCAACGTGTTGCTGACGATGGTCTCATATGCTGTGCCCTTCACATCGACAGTAGCGTCGAGGAAAGAATATTTGGCAAGTTCGCTGGCAACATAGGCGAGTCCACGGTCGGAAAGAGTAATCTGTTCACTGCCGTCAAACACATCCTTAAACACATGGCTCTCTTTCAAATCCTCAAAGATGCCCTTGATACGGGCAGCTACAGCTGCCTGTCCTTCCTTGGTGTTCTGCTCCTTCACACCCACCCAGAAACGACGGCGGTAACTGATGCCTTCTTTGGCATCAGAGAAACGGCGTTTCTCATCATAGAGCTTGCAGAAGATAAGGTTGAGCAGTTCCCAAAAAGCCGTTTTCTTCATGCCTTCATTGCCGTAGATATAGTCATGGCAACGCTTGAATGTCTTCACGAGCGACTCGTTGGCTGGCTTACGAGGCATAGCACGCTCTCCTTGAGCTTCGAGGTCTGCAAGGGTCTGTCCTTCACCAGGAAAGTCAGAAATAGCCTCGCAAGTTACCTGTCCGAAGCTATCTTCACAGGCATGAACATACTGCAAGTCTTCACCGTTTGTCCAACAGGCAAACTCGCAGTCGGTTGTGCAAAGAATATTGTCGGTAGTGGCTTCCACGCCAGCCTTTTTGTCGTTGGGTTTCACCTTGGCATCCTTGGCAACGATGATAAAACGGATAAGTTCATCGGTGTCATGGGCATGCCCAGCGTTGAAGATGGCTAAGTCTACCTTCTGCGTCTTGGTTTTGCCGCTGTCCTGATCCTCATACTTCACCTTGAAGTCACGTTCCATGTCTTCCGATGCAAAGCCATACTCTTCTGCCATCATCGCAATCATGGATTGCAATGTCATTTCCTTATCCGTAGCTTTCACCACGCGATTGGTGAGAGAACAAACCATTTCGTTCTCTCCAAGTACTATCTCATTCTGAGATGCTGCTATGTTATCTTTTTCTTTCGTTACCATAATTGGGTGCAAAATTATACTATTATACTCAGGAATAGGCATTTCTGCCTTATCCAAGTTAGTCCATATTCCTCACGTACGCTATTAGACACAGCAAAATGCGCTAACTTTGTACATTTTTCCTTCTACTTTCGGTAGAAGATAACTCCTTCTTCCTTGGTAGAGTTGAGCAAATCCTTCATGTCCACATCAAGCAGAGCCGCAACCCTCGACAATGTCGCCAAGTCGGGCTGAGAGGTGTTTGTACACCACTTTGAAATGGTTGCAGGGTCTTTTCCCAGTTGCTCTGCCAACCATTTATTGGTTTTCTTCTTTTCCACAAGAACAACCTTAATGCGATTCAAATCTTTCATCGTGAATATCGTTTTTATTGCGTTTGGCGCAAATTTACTAAATTTCTGCCACATTTGCATGACACTACTGTCATTTTTACGTTTTATTACGTTAATTCTTCCGATTGGCACGGATTATGCACTAACTTTATTGCAATATTGCACATCACCCCTTAAAAGTACGGCAAGGAGGCCACTATTCATAAATCTTACCGCTTACTTGTTTTTGTAAGATTTATCCTATCGACTTAGCCCTTTGCCCTTTCTGGGTTTTACCATTCGAGTTGCCTGTCGCAAGCATCGTCTTATCCATTCTATCTCATCTTCGTCCTTCTCACGTCCCCAGTCTTTGGTGTCGCTACCGCCGCCACCTTGGCTTTCAGCAAAGTTGGTAGCCTCGTTGATATAGCCAACATACAGGTACATAGCACAATAGATGATTTTGTCACCGTAATTGATGAAGTCCATTGCAAAGCTATCATCAAATAGGCTGCTGTCGTGAATGCTCGTCATACGTGGATAGATGTCTGCTATCTCTGCCAACGCTTTCATACCAGCCTGCGCCCAAATCTTATTGATCATCTGTTGCTGGTATGAAACAGCTGTTTTTTCAAAAT
>ERZ1026858.345-NODE-345-length-25643-cov-9.724246_pt1 | contig 25643 bp, 19 predicted proteins | sample MGYA00380159_ERZ1026858 | MGnify/ENA primary metagenome ERZ1026858 (study PRJEB33269, sample SAMEA4719795) | human gut metagenome | biome: human-associated habitat; feature: organic feature; material: feces | place: Cameroon | collected 2013-10 ...
AAATCACAGTCAATCGACTAAACTAAATGCGCTTTTTAGTTAAAGCTACTTTTATAAAAGTGATCGGTTATAGTGCTCAATCTTGACAAAACCGAGAATTAGAGTATCTTTTAACTGTTTTAATTTTTGTCAATTGTTAACTACGGGTAACATTTAATATGACTATTAAAGTTGGTATTAACGGCTTTGGCCGTATCGGTCGTTTCGTATTCCGTGCTTCAATCTATCGTCCAGAGTTAGGCATTCAGGTTGTTGGTATTAATGATTTATTACCACCAGATTACATGGCTTACATGTTAAAGTACGATACAATGCACGGTCAGTTCCAGGGCAAAGTAGAAGTTAAAGATGGTCACCTGGTTGTAAACGGCAACACCATCCGCGTAACTGCTGAGCGTGATCCTGCAAACTTAAAGTGGGGTGACATCGGTGTTGATTACGTTGTTGAGTCAACTGGTTTCTTCTTAACAGACGAGTTAGCACGTAAGCACATCCAGGCTGGTGCACGTCGCGTTGTTATGTCAGCTCCTTCAAAGGATTCAACCCCAATGTTTGTAATGGGCGTTAACAACGACACTTATGCTGGTCAGGATATCGTTTCTAACGCATCATGCACAACAAACTGCTTAGCTCCTTTAGCTAAGGTTATCAACGATGAGTTCGGTTTAGAGCAGGGCTTAATGACTACTGTTCACTCAACAACTGCTACTCAGCGTACTGTTGACGGTCCTTCAATGAAGGATTGGCGTGGTGGCCGTGGTGCTGCTGGCAACATCATTCCTTCATCAACTGGTGCTGCAAAGGCAGTTGGTAAGGTTATCCCTTCATTAAACGGTAAGTTAACTGGTATGTCAATCCGTGTTCCAACACTAGACGTTTCAGTTGTTGACTTAACCTGTACCTTAAAGAAGGGTGCTACATATGCTGATATCTGTGCTGCTATCAAGAATGCAGTTGCAGGTCCTATGAAGGGCATTATGGATTACACCGACGAAGCTGTTGTATCTTCAGACTTCTTAGGCAACACCCACACTTCAATCTTTGATGAGAAGGCAGGTATTGCTTTAACTGATAAGTTCGTTAAGTTAGTATCATGGTACGATAACGAAATCGGTTACTCAAACAAGGTTCTTGAGTTAATCAAGTCAATGGAAGAGTCAGGCAAATAATTTTTGCTAGATAATTTCTAAGAAATGCCCCTTATTTGGGGCATTTTTGTTTTTTAACGCAAAGAAAATTAATGCGCCTATTAGCGCATTAGTTATAATGTCATCTACTCGAAATCATCCTGTTTTAAAGGAGTCTTTTCTTTTAGATCGAATTTAGCTTTCTTGCCTAAGACCTCATTTAACAAGTAAGGTTCTAAACCTAAAGCTGGTCTTACAGAACGAACATGCTCTTTTGATAGGATCTCCCCTTTCTTAAGATCTTGTACAAGATAAATTGAACGTCTTCCTGCTCTCATTGGATATTCGTCTTCCTGTAGATGTATTCCTTTAACTCCTAAAGATTTAGCAACCATCTTACAGTCTTTTACAAGCTTTATAAGATCATTCATCTCCATTGAAAAAGCGCTGTCTACACCACCATTTTTCTTATCGTCTGTGAAGTGCTTTTCAATCATATCAGCACCTAGAGCCGTAGCTGCTATATCTAGCTCATCGCCTATCGCATGGTTAGATAAACCACTTCTGCATTGATATCTCTCTTTTAAATATGGGATTGAGTTTAAATTGAACTTTTCAGGATCAGCAGGATATCTACTCTCACAGTGAAGCAATGTAAGATCTTCAATACCACTTTTTCTAACTACATCAACTGCTCTGTCAATTTCTTCTAAGGTAGCAAGACCTGTTGACATCACCATAGGTTTACCTTTAGAAGCACAATAATCAATTAGTCCTATATCGTTTAATTCATATGAAGCAATTTTGTAGACTGGACATCCAGCTTCTTCTAGGCAGTCAACATCTTCATATGAAAAAGGGGAGCTGAATAAAAAAATTCCATGAGCCTTTGCATGATTAAAAAGTGGTTTCATCCATTCGCGTGGAGTTTTAGCTTTTTTATAGAGTTCATAGTAGGTCTGACCTCCCCATAAACCGCCTTCTAACTTAAACTCTGACCTGTCTGAATCTAATGTAAGTGAATCCTCAGTATAAGTTTGAATTTTGACAGCATCAGCTCCACATTCGTGAGCTAATTCCATAAGTTCTATGGCTCTGTTTAATGAGCCATTATGGTTTCCAGACAGCTCAGCCACAATAACAGGCATTTTCTTATTCTTATACATATTTCACCTATAAAAAACTCCGATGACTTATTTTAGTTATCGGAGTTTAGTGTAATTTATTCAGTATTACTACTGCTATAAAGAGAATTTATGGATCTTGCTTACAAACTACATTGAGCGTAATGCAGCTATTCTCTTCTCTAATGGAGGGTGGGACATAAATAGCTCAGATACAGTTACTGGTCCATTGATGCACAAAGCCTGCATATAACTCTGATCTTTACGCTCTTTAGGCTGAATTCCTCGTTTTAATGCCACAAGAGCTCCTATCATACATTCCTTTCCATTAAGCATTGCAGAGCCAGCATCGGCCCTATACTCTCTGAATCTTGAGAACCACATTAAGATCATAGTTGCTAATAATCCAAAGACCATTTGCATTATTGAGTTAATTGTATAGAACATCATAGATGAACCAAAAGAAACATTACGATTATCTGAATTATTTCCCCTGGTTGCATTAACAATTGCAAAGGCTGCTACATAAGAAAAGAAATAAACAAAGGTATTTAGAACACCCTGTAATAAAGCCATAGTTACCATATCACCATTTTTGATATGGGAAATTTCATGACCTAAAACACCGGTTACTTCTGATTGACTCATAGAATTTAATAAGCCTGTGGATACTGCAACTAATGCAGCATCTTTTGAAGCACCTGTTGCAAAGGCATTAGGATCAGGTGAATTATAGATACCAACCTCTGGCATAGCTAATCCATCTTTTTGAGTAAGCATTCTTACAGTACTTAATAAAAAAGCTTCCTGCTGATTTCTGGGGGTAGTAATTACCTGTACTCCATAAGCTCTTTTGCACATTGTTTTTGATAAGAACAGTGAAATTACCGATCCTACACAGCCAAAGATTGCGCACATTACTAGTAAAGATGCATAGCTTTGAGTATCAATCTGAATACCAAAGATATTAAGCAGGATTGAACCTACGATGCTTACAAGCAGTAAAACAGCAATTTGCATTGCAATATAAAGAACTAATCTCATATTCTGTTTCCTCTATTCATTTAAGAGATTACAGTAGTTTTCTTATCTGTAACTTAGATATGAAAAGTTAATTTACATTAACAATAGTTGAATTTAACAAATCTCATTAAAGTGAATCTAAATCAATTGTTAGATCTTTTTTCACTGACTTTTCGTCACTCTCATCTGACTTTATATCAGAATTGATATCTACACCATTTAAGGTAATTTTATTACCATTTAATTCAAGTACAGTTGAGTAGTTGCTGCCGTCTGATGATATTGCACCTGTTTTTAAATAATCTTCAAGACCGACTTTGTACTGTGAATCTACCCACTCATCCACAAAATCTACAGGAGACTTAGCAAACAGTTTTAAGTAAACCTTCTCTGGCTTTTTAGTTACTGAATTAAATGAGACTGAACTTTGACCTTGAAACTTGGTTTCTTTGCCATTGTGAATGAATGAGAAGTTATCTAAATTTACTTTTACAGGCTTTGATAAATTCAAGATTAAGCTTTGCATAGGATCATCTGCATGTTTAATGGTCTTAAGCAGATTCATGAGATTGATACTGTCTAAAGAGCTCTCATAACTTAACCTAGATAAATCATAGAAAGCAACCGTTTGACCTTCTCTAATTCTTGGGAAAGCAAAGTAGGCATCCATAGATCCTTTTGAACTTACTTTTTGGAAGTTCTTATCTTCATTATCAAATGACACATCAACCTTAAAGTTCTTTACAGATAAACTATCTCTTAAAGTTTTATCTTTAACATTGTCATCTGGTTTAAAACCGATTAAGTACAAAGTTGAGGCATCAGCTGATAATTCATCAAAAGAAACAGAAAAAGAATCAAAAGATATTTTCTTTGAAGATAAATAAAACTTTGGTTTGGCTATCGTCTTTAAGTTCTGAAAAACAAATGTATAGGCCTCTCGACCTGAATAAATATCACGTCCTCGACAGTTGATGCCAGAGAACTTTAAGACAGTATCAATAGAACTTAAACTTCTACCTGAAACAGCAACAACGCTGTCACCGATACGGCAGCGACCATCTTCTAAATTTAAGTCAAAAGCAGAGGTTCTTAAGTTAGCATCTCCCTTTAACTGCCATGGATAGAAGTTAACTTCACCTGTCATATCAATTACAGGTAAACCAATTGATGAGAGTAATTCATCAATGTTACCGTCATAATTTTCCTTATGGAATCTAACTGTAAATGATGATACTGAGAAATTGATGTCAACCGCAAAGGTTGCTCTTAGTTCTCCTACAGGAGATTCAGGAACAGTAACTGATACTTTGCCCTTTTTAGAGAGCAAAGAACTTGATACGGGAGTGTAGACGATTCTGGCATAAGACTGTCTTGAATTTACTAGTCTTAAAGCATCATTGAACTTACTATCAAAGATATAACTTGCACAAAAAGTTAAAGCTAGCAGAACACTTAAAAGGAAAACTAAGATGAAAGCTAAGATCTTTACTGGCTTACGCATAACTATCTTTCATCCTGAAGTTTTGCAAGGATACTACCACTTTCTTTTAGAGCTTCTTCAGAGAAATCTCCAAAATACTTTCTTACATTTAAGAATCTCTCGGTAAAGATATCAACATCAGCCTCTTTGATAACCTTTAACTGTTCTTGCAAGCTGTTTACAAAATTTTCAATTAACTCATAATTCTGTTTTGATGACATGATGATGTCAGCATATAGACGAGGATCTTGAGCAAAAAGACGACCTACCATCATCAGCTCCAAGCGATAGATAGGACTTGAAAGATCTTTTAATTTATCTAAATTTGGTGCAATTTCACTTAAAAAATTACCATAACCATAAGTACTAAAGTGGCGTAGTGCCTGAATAATACTCATAGCTCTATCATGTTCTTTAGCAGAACATCTGCAGATATTAGCCCCCCAAATACGTAACTGCTCAACTAAAAATTCTGATGCTTTTTCATCTCTTTCAGGAACTGTAACTACAACCTGTTTTACAAGACTCTTCACGTCAGGACCGAACATAGGATGAAGACCTAATACAGGACCTTTGTGATATTTCATCATAGCTTCGACAATTGGTGCCTTCACTGAGGTGAAATCACATAAGATCTGATCTTCTCTTAACATTGGGGATAACTGTTTGATGATATCTATTGTGATATCAATTGGCACAGAAACAATTACAATCTTGGCATTTTTCAGGTATTCAGGAGCTTTATCCCAGCCACGATGACCAAATGAGAAGACTTTGTAACCTGATTTTTCAAAATAATCTGAAAAAATTCGGCCCATACCACCGTTACCGCCGACGATAACAACATCCCCATCTGTCTTTAAGCAACGTGGATAATTAAAGTCTGTATTTGAGCACAATTTATATGACTCTCTTAAAACTCTTTTCATAATGTCAGATAAGAGTCCTTTTGGAAGGTCATATTCTCTTGCTAACTTTTCACAGTTATCAATTACAAAAGCTTCTCTTTCATGTGAGTATGCACTTACACCAAGAGCTTTTTTGCAGGAAGCCGCCTTTATAACCAAATCCTGACGACGTTTTAAAAGACTAATTATCTCTTTATCTATAGCATCAATTTTCGATCTTACGTTTTCTAAATCAACAGCACTCATTAGTCATCAATCTCATCTAAATAGCTCTCAACATCTTTATCCTCTTTGTTTTCCATAGAGGCATTTGGATTGACCTTACCCTCTTGATACATCAGATAGACCTGTCGCAACTGAGCATAAGGATCAACAGCCTTGTCGATTGCCTCCTCTTGAGGAATTAAAGAAGCTCTTACATCAATACCGTTAATTACGGTACATGCAATTGAGGTCCAAGGAGTTATAAAATAATAAGGCCAATTATCTACAGCTGAAGCGTGAATACTTCTTTCTGTTGTAGGTCCATAAGCAGGAACCATGATATAGGCGCCCTGATCAACACCTGCTTTACCCATAACTGTATTCATACTCATAGATTTCTGTTCTAATCCCATGTGCTTTGCTACATCGATAAAACCTAACAAACCTACAGTTGAGTTAATGGTAAAACGCCCTAGTGAAACACCTGAGCTTACGGGATCTCCCACTAAAACGTTGTTAACAGTGTTGTTAAGCTCTGAAAGATTAGAAAAGAAATTATGCACTGATGATTTTGCAAAATCAGGCAATTTAGAATAGCCGTGTGCGACAGGTCTTAACAGATATCTATCTAAAACTACGTAATTTAATTTCCAGAACGCTTTTTTGTTGATGTATTCAATAGAGTCAATTGAATTTCCAGGTAATATAGATAAGCCATAGCTGTAATCAGCATGGCTTGCCTTCACAGATATCTGATGTGGAGCCATTGGGCTGTAATTTGAATGAGATGCGTTAGCTTCTGAAAAAAGAGAAAAAGAAACTAGTGCAGTGCATAGAATTTTTTTAATCATATAGACCTCACATACATACCTACATTTTACAACATGAAAGCCCTTTTTTCCGTTGTTAACTCATAGATGTTTCAAGATAATTTCACAAATGCGCCAAAGATCTGCATATCTAGATTAGTATTTTGTTATGATATACGTGTATACGTATATCTAAATAATCAGTAAGCTTCCATGGATACTATAGACGTTGATTTAAAGACTTCTGTCGATAAGTCCAATACGGATCTAAATAAGACAGAGTCAGAAACACAATCTGGTACAGCAAAAGCCCAGATAAATGCTAATGCCACTGCTAAATATATAAGTGTGATTTCAAAACACAAAGGTCTTTTAGCAGAGTCTCAGGCAAGGACATTTAATCAATTAAATTCAAGCCTAAACTCCTTTGTTAAGGATAGCTCATCTATTGCAAAAGAATCCTATAACAAGGATTCTGCCACGATGGGGCATTACAGAAAACTTACAGTACAAGTAATCAACAGAGATCCTAATCTGCAAGAGAAAGTTGCGTCAGATTTATCCTCTCAAAAAGAGATGGTACGCTCCCGTGATGCAGCTTCGGTTTTAGAATCTGATTTAAAGAATCTGCCTAAAGTTCTATCAGAAGGTACTGTAGCAGGTCAAAATCTTGGAAAATTTATCTGTCAGAGTGTTGTAAACCTTACTGATTACGAAAATATGGGGGCCGGTTTACAAAGAGATTTGGCAATAAGACAGGTATTTGCACCAACTGAAGAACTGTCATTACGATCAAAACAGGCTACTGCAGAAGTGCTTGCTGCCTCTATTGCATATGTAAAGAGCAATCAGCCCGAAGTATTAACTACACTAAAACCAGAACAGCAGGAAATTGTAAAACCAAAACCTGGTTCTACAACTCCTCAGATCATGACCCGTTATCTGCGTCAGGCTCTAGATGAGTTTCCTGATGATTCAACTTATCTTGATATCTTCAAACAAAACAAGAAAGTAGATGAGGCAGAGGACAACTTTAAAGATGATGTTTCAAAAGAAACCGCTAAGAGAATTCATGATCTGATTGCCAAAGCTGCCCTTACAGCAAGAAAGAGTAACCTTTTAAGCTCAAAAGAAGAAATTTCTCTTGAAAAGGCTGTAAGTACAAAAGCAGATTCTCCATCTGCAGTTGCTAATACTGCTGATGAAAAGTCTGTTGAAGCATCAAAACTCTCACTTTCAGAGCTTTCTGCCCGTGCAGCTAAACTGCAGCAGCAGTTTAGAGAAGAGAGAATGAGACTAGCAAGTGAAGGCAGGTTACCAGATCCTGCTGTAAAACCAAATTACACCTCAGATGGCTCTGCTTCAAACCTTGAGCTTACAAATCAAAGAATAGCTCAGGTAGATAGAGCAATTGATGAGAGAATTGCTAATAACAGTAATTTACAGGATCAACATGCTAAATCAAAAGAAAAGGCAGAACCTGTTCTTTCAGCTGAAGAAATCAAAAAGTTAGCTATAGATGCTGTAAAAGAAGCACTACAGGAAACTGTAAAATCTCAAATTGAAGCTAATAAGAATGCTGCAAAATTAGCAGCAACAGAAGCTGTAAATGCTTTAAAAGAGAGTGTCTTATCTAAATTTGAAGCTAATCAGAATACAACTAAAGAAGTTGCAGCTCAGGCTGTAAAAGAAGCTTTAGAGCAAAGCACTAAAGCTCAGCTTGAGGCAAGCCAAAACTCTGCAAAACAAGCCGTAGCAGAAGCTGTTAACTCCTTAAAAGAAAGTGTCTTCTCAAAATTAGAAGCAACACAGAACTCAACTAAAGAAATAGCAACTCAGGCAGTAAGAGAAGCTTTAGAACAAAGTTCTAAAGCTCAGCTTGAGGTAAGTCAGAATTCTGCTCGTGATGCTGCAACCGAAGCTGTTAATGCCTTAAAAGAAAGTGTCTTATCAAAGCTTACTGATAATGAGAACAACTCAAAGAGTGTAGCTGAACAGGCTGTAAAAGAAGCTTTAGCAAAATTTGAAGAAAGTCAAAGTCAGGCTAAAGATGCTACCACTCAGGCAGTAAAAGATCTTAAAGAAAGTGTAAAAGCTCAATTAGAAAAAACTCAGACTAGTGCAAAAGAAGCAGCCACATTAGCTGCTAAAACTGTCTTAGAAGAGAATGCTAAGACTCAAAATGAGAATGCTCAAAGTTCAGCTAAAGAAGCTGTAAAACAAGCATTAAAAGAAGCTCTTGAAGGCAGTCCTCTTGCTAAGAATGACTTAAGGCAGAATGCTTATGAAAAGCATCAGACCTTTAATATGTCATTTAGAGGTTCAGCTGTTGCTGATTTCGGTTCATACAACATGGGACCTACTCTATCAGTAAAGATCCCTGACGGTGTTGCTGACTATGCAAATGGTTCAAATGAAGTAAATGCAAAGAGCGATCTTAATTCTGTAAATACAGAACAGAAAGCTGAAGCTTTAAAAGAAGAGTTCTTAAAATCTCAGGCACAGGATGTTCGTGAAGAAACAGCAAAAGATGATGCAACTTCTTTTGAAAACACAAAGGTAACTGATGGCATTAAAACAGTTGGAAAAGCAGACAGTACAAATACTGTTTCAAAGTCAGTAACCACAGAGCAAAAAGCTTTCGAGTTCAGTACTACAAACGATGATGTCATCAACGCTGACACTGAAGATGAAACTTATGATGTTGCAGTTGATGAAAAGAATGTTTTAAGCAACGAAGATGATGTTAAATCTGATGAGGTACTTACTGACAAAAATAGCCTTAAGGACAAGGCATCAAATCTAAAAGAGCCTGTAGCAAGCACTGAAATTGATGAGCTTGTAACTGATGATAACAATGCAGTAGCGAAAGACAATGAAAAATTAGCATCTGACACAAAGGCATCTGTAAATACAGATAAAGACAGTGATGATATTCTAAAGCTAAATCAGATTTCTAACACACAGAAAGGCAGTGTTGCATCTACTGAGGTTACAGAAGAAACTTCAGAACAACCTGTTACAGAAAACAATTCAGGAGATAAACTAAGTAATGTTCTTGTTTCTCCTGTTGTAGCTAATGACAGTACTATTACTGATGACAGCCCAATAGAGATTGAAACTACTTTTACAATTCCAAAGGATAATGTTGCGTCTGGCAGTTCTAAAGTAATCACACCAGAAGAAAAAGCACTTGCTAATAGCGCTTTAGAACAGGCTAAAGCACAGAGTGAAACTGTTTTAAATAAGCCAACACCTGATAATTCTGTTCTTCATGATGAAGATGATATATTCAAATCAAACGATGAAAAATTAGAAAACTCAGACTTGCAGAGTGCGGTTAAAAACAGGCCTTCTGTTCTAGCAGGTTTAAGTGCAAAAGAAGGTTCAGATGTTGAGTCCTTGCCTGATGATAACCTAAGTGTAACTAATGGCACTAAGAACGATTTACAAGGTGCTGATAGTTCTTCTAAGAATAAGTCTGTTGAAAGCAAAATCTTAGCTTCTACTGTACCTTCAATGGAATTAGAAGATCAGGTTGTACCTTCAGATGTAAAGCAGGACTTAAATATAGAAAAGAAACTTACAGATAGTGCAAAAGAAAACTCTGATGAGTCAACACTCACTATCACTAAGATCCCTGAGAAGACCCCTGGGGCTGCCGCGATTACTCAAGGACAAAGTGAACCTATTCCTGAAAAGAGCGTGGTCGACAATGTCGCTGATGTGAAAGAAAAAACTGGCCTTTTCTCAAAAATTGCTTCAATTTTTGGTAAAAAAACAGTTGAATCACCTAAAAATGTAGCAGAAAGCGTAACCACGCCTGTAGCTACTGTTCCAAATTTAATGACGCTTATGTCTAAAGGATCTCCTTTAGACAGTCTCATGTACAGCTTAAAGGTACAGGCAAACAATACCGCTCTGCCTGATGCTCTAAGAGAAGAAGCTAAGAATTATTTAGACAAGTTGGAAAATCCTATCGATGACTTACCTTCTGTAGCAAACTGGTTGAACTTTACCTCAGGACCTATGTCCCCTACTTCACCACAGGCTTTAGCGCTTCATCAATGGGCTTTCATGCTTTTATCGATTAGATTTGCTCAATTAGGTAAATCCGTAGATAAGTTCTTAAAGAAAGATGTTGACCTCATGGAAGACAGATTTGATGAGACCTTAGACGAGATGAAAGCAAGCATTGATGCTAAAGGTAAGAACAACATTCCATCTTTATTAGATGAAACCTTAGATCAGATTGTAAGGTATCAAAATCCAAACAAAGAAAATCTGCCATTATTATTCCAGTATATACCGTTACCTCCAACTTATGATGGAGGTCGAGAAGGAGGCTTTAACGCTCGCCCTGTAATCGAAGAGGATGGTAAAAAGTCCTGGCATTTAAACTTTGTCTTCGATCTTGAAAATTTAGGTCCAATTGAAATCAAGGCTGAAGCTAAATTACCAGAGCTAAAAATCTCAGTTGTAGCAAGTACCTTTAATGGTCTGCAAAAAGTCCAAGAAGCTCTGCCAACTCTAAAAGAGAAGTTACAGGATCTTGGAATTACCACCCGTAATGCAACTGCTCGTATGGGTAAAGTTCATATTAGAGAGAAGAATGATCGTCCTGTAGTTGAAGTAAGAACTAAAAAAGACGGTTCAACTTTCTCTGTAGATATCTAGGTGAACTATGCAAAATACCGATGATAAAAATATAGATAACGAAAAAGCTACTAATGAAGAAGCATTAGATGCTACTGTTGTCGACAGTGAAAGTGGCAAAGAACTAGAGACTGAAACTCAAAATGTAGACGATAAAGATAACATCTCTATCAATGCTACCGATGAAGATCTGTCTTTTAAAGCCAGCTATGAGAAGGCTTCAGCTGCTGTTGCCATTTCTTATAACGAAGAGAAAAAGTCTCCTTTTGTAAGCGCTCTAGGCTATGAATCCAGAGCTCAAGCCATTATTGATATGGCAAAAGAACTAGGTGTTTATATTCACAAAGATCCTGTTTTATTAAATGAGCTTAAAGCTTTAAAGGAAGGTGAACAGGTTCCAGAGCAACTGTTCCAAATTATCGCCGAAATTTTAGCTTTCAGCTATCTTCTGCAGGGCAAAACACCAGAGAGCTACGTTAGAGCTGATGGAACCAAAGCTATCAATACTAAAGCCTAATTTAGTTATCTAAAGTAGAAAAGACAATTTCAACTACTTAAAAAGAAGGCTGGTACTTATGTATCAGCATTCTTTTGGGTTAACCAAAAAACAGACTGTTTATAAGTTAATCATTTGAAACATATGGTACTGGTACAGGCTCTGGATCTGCAACAATAGTACAGTTCTGATCAACGTACATTACTTTATCTACTCTTACAGGTAGTAAGTTCAAGCCTGGCAACATACAGGTATCAGCTACGATGTTGCCTGATTTATTGAAGTTTACAAACTTAATACCTTCAGGTTTCTTTAACTCAAGTGAGTTGACGCCACGCTCTTGTAAAAATCTGCCATAAACTCTCATAGCACCAGATGAACCGAACAGACCTGTTGATTTGTTGTTATCAAAACCTACCCAAGTTGCAACCACTAGATCTGAATCAATACCTACAGACCAGGTATCTCTGCTGTCATTAGTAGTACCGGTCTTGGTTGCAATGTTGACATTAGGGAATAATCTACCAATTCTTCGTCCTGTACCTATCTTAGTAGCTTCAGTCATCACATACATGGTTAGATATGAGTCTCTAGGATCAAGTGTTGGCTTTACTTTGGAATTGGCGCGCTCATATACAATCTTGCCATCTTTTACCACAGTGCGCAGTGTAGTTAAGTCTTTATAACTACCATCTGTTGCTAAACTTGTATAAATCTGAGTTACCTCAAATGGGGTTAACTCAATGGTTCCTAACAGCATTGATGGATAGAATGGAATTCTGCTCTTCTCAATGCCAACGTTCATCAATGTATCTCTTACATGGTTTAAACCAACTCTCATACCAATCTTAACTGTAGGTACATTCATAGAACGGGCCATAGCTACATAAGTAGGAATTCTGCCGTGGTACTTCTTGTCATCATTGTGAGGTTGCCATAATTTACCGTCAGCTAATTTTACGGTAATAGGAGCATCATTAACCATAGTGCCGGTATGAATACCATTATGGAAAGCGGTTAAGTACACAAAAGGCTTAATAATAGAACCTACCTGACGCTTACCTTCCATCACACGGTTAAAGCCAGCATACTGTGGTGTTCTACTGCCAACCACTGCAGAGACTTCAGCTGTACGCCATGAACTTACCACCATTGCTGCTTCCATACCACGAAGACCTGTTTCTTTTTCAATGGCGTTTAACTCATTTTGGACAGCATCTTCAGCTGACTGCTGAGCCTGAGGATCAAGACTTGTAAAGATCTTAATACCGTTACCTGATAGGAAATCAGGACCGAACTTTGAAGAAATCTCTTTCTTTAACACGCCCATAAAAGCTGGTGTCTTAGAATAGTTCATTGAACCACGCTTAATTACACCTAAAGGTCGGGCTGAATACTGTTCAAACTCGGTATCGTTGATGATACCTCTATTTCTTAAAACAGCTAGTACGGTATTACGTCTTTCTAAGGCCTGATCAGGATGTCTCCATGGGTCATAATAAGAAGGGCCTTTAATAATACCTACAAGTAAAGCCATCTGATCCTGAGTTAACTCAGAGATTGGTACTCCAAAATAAAAATATGAAGCAAGACCAAAACCATAGATACCCGCAGGTCCATTTTGACCTAAGTAAATTTCGTTCATATAAGCTTCTAAGATCTGATTTTTAGTATATCTATGGTTCATGATAAGAGCCATGATGATCTCTTTGAACTTACGGGTATAACTCTTTTGAGAATTTAGAAAATAGTTTTTAACTAGCTGCTGAGTAATTGTAGAACCGCCTTCAACAACAGAGTGAGCGATAGCATTCTTTATAAAGGCTCTAGCAATAGCAAAGAAGTTAACACCAATATTTGTTCTGAAAGAACGATCCTCAATTTCTAATAAAGTTGTAACCAGAGCTTCTGGTACCTCTGACAACTGAATAAAGATTCTGTCTTCTTTAGGATCAATACGGTTGATTCTGTCTAAAAGTACTGGATCCATTCTCACATAACCTAATTCCTCATGAGAGTCTGCATTGATGATCTGAGCTACTCTCTGACCGTTAAAGGTTACCAATAAAGATACCGTGTTTTCAGCGCCATCAGGAAATTCAAAAGGCCTGCGCAGAATAACTACACGACCAGTCTTAGGATTGGTTGCATACTCACCTGGCTTTTGAGGATTATTTACTTTTCTGTATTTTAAGAGCTTTAGCTCATACTCCATCTGTTTTAAAGACAGTTTCTGATCTGGATACAGCTCTAGAGGTCGTGAGTAGACTACCGCAGGTAGTACCCATTTATCATCAACTCCAAACTTTGATAAAACAACAGAGTCAAAGTAGACAAAAAGCAGAGCTAAAATTACAATGCCAACTACGCCTACCTTTAAGCAAAAATAAATTAACTTCTTTTTAATGCTCTTTTCTTTTTTAGGCTTTTTATCCTTTTTATTTGGATTTTCGATATTATCTTGAGCATTTACGCGCTCATTTGAGGCATTTCTTGATTGCTTAAAAGAATTCTCCTGGTATGAGTTATCTGAAAAATTGTTTTGAGAATAGTTATTCTCAGAATAATTACTCTGACAAAATGAAGGCTCTGTAAAGCCATCATCATTCTCAAGATTATTAGAGATACTGCGATCACCAAAGGTAGGTTCTGGTCGATTTGGATCTTCTTTCGTAGGATCTATTCTGTCAATACGGTCTTCAGAATCTACAGCGCTAAAGCCCTTTAAAAAATCGTCACTATTATTGTTATTCATTTCATTCTTTCTAAAAAAGTTTACGCTGTATTATAGCAAATGAACATGATTTAGAACGCTTTAAATAGTGGGAATATGAAAACTTAATTATACAAAGTAGAACTTATCAAGGTTAAGAGAAGATAAAAGCAAAATATATTTAGCAAAAACGAAACATACATCAATGAAATTGTGGATTTTATCTGTGTTTTTAGATCATGCGTCAAATAATCAATATCTATCCTTGATAGATAGTAAATAATAAAGCATAATTGCTCACTCAAAGAGAACCTAAAAATTTGGTTCTTTTATTTAAACAAATGATACTTAATACTTACACTGTATTTTTGGACAGTAATTAAGTTAAGGAAGAAGAATATGGCTGACAATGAAAAGACTGCTACTGCAATCGACTCTATGGGCCCTTTAGCAATCGCTGGTGTTGAACCTTACCAAGAACAACCTGGCGAAGAGTATATGAACGAGAAGCAGAAGGCTCATTTCAAAAAGATCCTGACTGCATGGCGCGATCAGCTACGCAATGAAGTAGATCGTACCGTAGGTCATATGAAGAGTGAGGCTGCAAATTTCCCAGATCCTCTAGATAGAGCATCACAGGAGGAAGAGTTTGCTCTTGAGTTACGTGCACGTGATCGTGAACGTAAGTTAATCAAGAAGATCGAAAAGACTTTAGCAAAGATTGATAATGATGAGTTCGGTTACTGTGAACAGTGCGGTACCGAGATTGGTATCAAACGTCTAGAAGCAAGACCAACTGCTGATTTATGCGTTGACTGCAAGTCATTAGCAGAAATCAAAGAAAAACAGCTTCAAGGCTAATCTATAATTCAAAGAAAAGCAGGTGACTATATGTCGCCTGTTTTTTTGTCCGCTATGTACGTAGGTCGTTTTGCCCCCTCTCCTTCAGGAAGACTTCATTTTGGCTCTTTAGTTGCAGCCTTAGGTTCTTATCTTAGAGCGCGTCATGAAAACGGGCGTATTCTTTTGCGAATTGAAGATCTCGACTTTTACAGATGCAAAAAGGAATACACCTCTCTTATCATCAATGAGTTGCATACTCTAGGTTTTGAATATGATGGAGAAACTTATATTCAATCGGAGCATACTGATGTGTATCTTGAAAAAGCAAAAGAGCTTATAGATAAAGGTGAAGCTTATTACTGTCACTGTACAAGGGCTATGAGAAAACAAGAGCCTTGTCACTGTAAAGAGCTACATTTACAGCAAACAGAGAATACAAATTATGCCTTAAATTATGAGGTACACGATGTTTGCAATAATACTTTTGAAGATGAGCTTTTAGGTAAAGTTCACTGTGAATATAAAACTCATGAGCTTACTTTAATTAGGACTGACAGAGTAATTTCATACAATTTAGGCTGTGTCGTAGATGATATCTTAGAAGGTGTAACCGAAATTGTAAGAGGAGCGGATTTAATTGATATCACACCGGCTCAACTCTCGCTCTATTCAAGTTTTAATAAAAATGCTCCACGCTATTTGCATTTACCTTTAATCATGCAAGATAGTGAAAGAAAACTCTCCAAACAGAATCATTCTCCTGCCGTACTTGATTTGGCAAGTCCACAGAAATTGCTGATTACGGGTCTTAAGTTTCTGAATCAAGAAACTGAAGATTTGAACGAAGACATGTCTGTTTACAAGATACTTTCAAAAGCAGTAGATCGCTTTTGTATTGAAAACATCAGCAAGAGACCTTTATTGATGATCAAACTACAACATAGTCAATAAGCCTCTATATAAGAGGCTTAATTTAGATACTTTCTCTGAAGGCTAATTTTATAATTCTAACTGAGATACGCTCCAAATAGATTTTGCCTTTAACGCCATATCTTTTTGGTGTCTGTCAATAGCTTCTGGAGACCACTCTTTGTAGTTATTTGCTACCAATTGAGTTGTCTTTATAGTGCATTCTGACAATACTTTAATTTTTTCAGAATAATCTTCAACTCCAATATCTCTATTTTTACTTGGTTGCAAAAGAACCATATTACCAAGTCTATATACCATTTCCATACAAGCTTCACTTGTGAAGCCATTCCACCCATCTGGTGCGTTTTGAGGCAATATGTGCTCAATGTTCAAAGAATCAGAGGTAAAATCCAATGATGTTCCAGATATTTTTTTTTCTATGGCACATAAAATATATCTAACCAATTTTCGCGATCTTGAATCTGATGTATTTATTGATTTACTACTAAAATCAAGATAAAAACGATCATCGTCTATATATATTGGCTTTAGATATGACCACACATCATTCAAATCAATAATTTCTTTTGAACTTATTTTTTCTGCAACTTCACAATAAACTTTTTCTTGGTCAGCTGGAGAATATGAACCTATCGTATTGTATCTAAAGGTAATTACCACAATAGCTCTTAGTAAAGAAGAAAATTCTTTTTGTTTAAATTCACGTTTTGCTGAAAGAAGCAAAGGGTATGGCTGTCTAACCCTAAACATCCTAAGAAGTGCAAGGTTGTTTTTATCTGACTCGCTAAAATCCGATAGTTCAGGAGAAATCAAAGCCAAGTAATTATCAAGATCTGATTCTAACCCTTTAATTAAATCAAAAACTCCTGCTCTGTCTTTAACATTATTTTTAACTGTTTTGAAAAGTTCTGAATGTCTTGATAACTTGTACTTGCTGTTCCAATAAACTCTTAAAAAATCAGGAAACTTTTCTGATTGCAATCTTGCTTCCAGTTGCAACCATCTCTTTTCTAAAATGTCTAGTTCGTATTGAGATTTACTATTCGTATCCAACACTGAAAATAAGTAGTTTTTTAGAAGATCAGTAGAAGACAGTCTTACACCACGTGAATTTAAAGTTTCAAAGACCTTATATGCATTGAGTTCATCAGTAACAGTAATTACTGTAAAAAATAGCACATCACTCAAATCTTCGACAAATTTAGCTAAGTATTGTCCTTTATCAGAGACAACTGATTTTAAAAGATATGAAACATGGGTATCAAACCATTCAAAAGACTTACGTAAAAGATGCTCAGAAGCCTTAAAACCTCTTTGAGGAAGTTTCTCTAAAGGTACTATGTAATGCTGAAAATAATCGTTGTTATTATGATTTAATGTCAATTTTGACTTTGAAACTAAAGAAACTGGATCTAGGTAACCAATGTAAGTCTGTCTAATTTGATTAATACGCTGAATATTCTGTTCAGGTTCAATTTTCTCGTCAATGAGTCTTTGCAAATTTTTTATAACAGCCAATATAATCAAAGTCAATGTTGTCAGTCTTTGTTGACCATCAATGACTTCAAAGGTCTTATCATCAGTAGACTGTAATACCAAATACCCCATGTAATGAGAATCATTCTCTTGAGAAGGATCTTCTATTGTATTTAAAATATCTGTCCACAAATCTTCCCACTGTTCAAGAGTCCAACTATAATCTCTCTGAAATCTAGGAATTTTATAAAACAATCCATTTCCAAGCAGTTTTCTTAAAGAATTATTCTCAGTTTTGAAATTAGTTGATCTCATTTTTAGCTCTCATTAACATCATTCAGGAAGCATAGTAATTTTACCTTATTATGAATATTAAAAAATGCAATATCTACAATAATCAGAAAGATAAAAATCTTATATAAACTAGCTAAACTCTCATGTCTGCAAGACAGCCTTAAAAATGGTATAATGCGCACGTTTTAAAAGAGTAAATTTGGAGTAAGAAAAATTACTGCACCATTGCAAGGACTTAATACAGAAAGTCTAAAAAAATTCAAAACAAACGCCAAGAAAAAAGGCTTTGCTCAAAACATAGTATCAGCAAGTGAACTGGGGCTTGATTTATCATCTCTATCAAAAGCAGCAGTTCAGGTCGTTTCTACCCTTCAAAAGCATAAGTTTAAAGCCTATTTAGTAGGTGGTTGTATCCGTGATCTTCTATTAGGAAAGAAACCTAAAGATTTTGATGTATCTACAGATGCAACCCCTGAGCAGGTTCATAGGATCTTTTCAAATTCTAGAATCATAGGCAGAAGATTTAAGATTGTTCACGTTGTCTTTAGTGGACAGAATATTATTGAAGTTACAACCTTTAGAAGTAACTCCACAGCAAAAAAAGGTAAAATAAATCCAACTAGAGTGTCAGCAGAGTCTGGCATGCTTTTAAGAGACAATGTTTACGGTAAAAGCATTGTTGAGGATTCTCAAAGACGTGACTTTACCATTAACGCTTTATATCTTGATCCTGTAAAAAAAGAGATCTACGACTACAACGGCGGTCTTTACGATATGCAAAATGGCATCATCGATATCATCGGTGATCCTGACACTAGATACAGTGAAGATCCTGTTCGTATGATCAGAGCTTTAAGATTTAGCGCAAAACTGGGATTTAAGCTCTCAAAGAGGACATCTGATCCGATTAAGAGACTGTCAGCTTTATTACTTGAAGTTTCAAATGCCCGTATGTTTGAAGAAGTTAACAAACTCTTTATTACAGGTCATGGCTATAACAGCTTCAAGATTTTAAGAAAGTACAACATCTTTGAACTGTTGTTCCCTGATGCTGGAGACTTTTTAGATAACAAGAGCTATATCGACTTTGTTGAATACGCACTTTCAAGCTCTGATAAAAGATACGCTGAGAACAAGAGAAATATGCCTCATTTCTTATATTCAGTAATTCTGTGGGGCGTATTCCAAAACAATGTCTTCAGATTAAGACGCTACAGCGAATCTATGGTGTCTCCAATGGAAGACAATGACATTGTACGATTAGCTTTAGATTCTGTATTTGATAATCAGGATAAAGTAACTGACATTCCTATGGCTGTAAGCGACAGCATCAAGTCATTGTGGAGAATGCAACTAGTTCTGCAGCAAATAGAGTTACTAAAAGACTATGATGAAGTTTCAAACAGAACCATCTTTAGGGCAGCCTTTGATTTCATCTCCTTGCGCACAAAGTTTGAACCATATTTAGCTACATGCGTTAATTTCTGGCAACCTTACTATGTAAAATCAGCAGCAATTGCTGCTAAGAGAAAGGCTTTAAAAGATCAGAAATATCAGCAGAAGTTTTCTAATAAAAAGAAATCTAAAAAGCAAAAAGGGGCTAAAAATCCAGCCACAGAAGGCTTTGAGGATGAGACCAATTTAAGTGCTAAGCGTAAAGAGCAGTTAGCTAAAGCAAGAGCATGGAGAGCATCCATGAACTTAGGTAACTAAGATGACCAAAGTTTTACTCTCATTAGGTTCTAATCTAGGTGACAGCATCGATATCTTAAATCATGCCATCGATGACATTAAAGGCAAAGATGGCATTAAAAAGGTAGAAGTATCTCCTTTTTATAAAACCAAACCCGTAGGCTTTTTAGACCAGGATGATTTTGTAAATTTAGCATTATCTCTTGAAACAGATATCGACTCTTATGAGTTACTTGAATTTCTGTCATCACTTGAACAGAAATATAAAAGAGTACGCCTTTTCAAAGACGGTCCTAGAACTCTTGATATAGATATCATCGCGTACGGAGATACTAGAAGTGATGATAAAAAGCTTACTCTGCCGCATCCTAGAATGCAGAAAAGAGCTTTTGTGCTGGCACCATTAAAGGACATTGAGCCTGACTTTTTAGTTACAAAATTTAATCAGAGCATCAAAGAACTTTTTGATGCTCTACCTACAAAGGAAAAACAAGACGTTAAGGTTATAAATGGCTAACGACAAGTGCAATATCAAACTGATTGTAGGTCTGGGTAATCCTGGTTCTGAATATGAACACACCAGACACAACATCGGTGTTGATTTTTTATATAAGCTTGCAGATAAATACAGAATTGACATGCGTCCTGAAGGCAAGTTTTCAGGAATTTTAGGTAGAGGCATGATCTTAGATCACGAAGTAAGGCTGGTATTCCCTACTACCTTTATGAATGAATCTGGTCGTTCTGTAGCTGCCCTGTGCAATTTCTACAAGATTAAACCTGAGGAAATCTTAGTTTGTCATGACGATCTTGATCTTCCGGCAGGTCACATGAAGTTCAAATTTGGCGGTGGTTTGGCAGGTCACAATGGACTTCGCAGCATCACTGCTAATTTATCTAATTCACAAAACTATTACCGATTACGTCTCGGTATTGGTAAACCACCTTCACATGAGGTAATCAACTGGGTTTTAGGTAAGCCTTCTGCTAATGACAAGAAGCTTATCGATGATGCTTATGAAGAAGCTCTTTTAGCAATAGACAAGCTCTTTACAGATGGGGTTTCTAAAGCAACATCAATGATTAATGGTTACAAGCCTAACTAGGAGAATAATAAAATGGGTTTTAAATGCGGTATTGTAGGTCTGCCTAATGTTGGTAAATCTACCTTGTTCAATGCACTAACTAAAGCAGGAATTGCAGCAGAAAACTTTCCATTCTGCACTATCGAACCTAATACCGGTATCGTTCCAGTACCAGATCCACGTTTAGACGCAATTGCAGCTATCGTAAAACCAGCTAAGATTGTTCCAACTTCAATGGAGTTCGTGGATATTGCAGGTTTAGTAAAAGGAGCTTCAAAAGGTGAAGGTTTAGGTAACCAGTTCTTAATGAACATTCGTGAAACCGATGCGATTGCACACGTAGTTCGTTGCTTTGATGACGAGAACGTTATCCACGTTGCAGGTAAGGTTGATCCTGTTGAAGATATCGAAGTTATTAACACCGAGCTTGCGCTGAGCGATCTTGATATCTGTGATAAGGCATTACAGAGATTAGAGAAAAGAGCTAGAACCGGTGGTGATAAGGAAGCTTTAGCTCAGGTTGTAGCTTTAGAGAAGTGCAAACCAGCTTTAGAGCAGGGCAAAATGTTACGTTCTGTTGACTTTACTGATGCTGACAGAGCTGCTTTAAGAAACTTCAACTTCTTAACCATTAAGCCTGTTATGTACATTGCTAACGTATCTGAAGATGGCTTTACCAACAATCCTTATTTAGATGCTGTTAAGAAGTTAGCTGATGAGGAAAAATCAATCGTAGTTCCAGTATCTGCTGCAATTGAGTCTGATTTAGCATCTATGGATGAAGCTGACAGAAAAGAGTTCATGGACAGCTTAGGCATTGAAGAACCAGGTTTGAACCGTGTAATTCGTGCTGGCTATCAGTTATTAGGTCTACAGACATTCTTTACAGCAGGACCTAAGGAAGTAAGAGCATGGACTGTTAAAGTTGGTGCTACTGCTCCACAGGCAGCAGGTAAAATCCACTCTGACTTTGAAAGAGGTTTCATCCGCGCTCAGACTATCGCTTATGACGATTTCATCAAGTACAATGGTGAAGCAGGCGCTAAAGAAGCTGGTAAGTTAAGATCAGAAGGAAAGGACTACATCGTTCACGACGGTGACTTATTCGAATTTTTATTCAACGTTTAATTTGATTTAAACGTTAAGAGGAGAAGACAGAAAATAAACTGTCTTCTCTTTTTGTATCTACCCTCGTAAACACTTTCTTAATCTCTATAAAGTCAATTCAAAAGAGATAGCTCTTTTTTCAAGGAAGTCTTCAAGTACTTTTAGGTACTTCTCATCAACTACTAAAGAGAACTTCTCTTTAATAGTATTATCTAAAGGTACAACCTTACCCTCTCCGATTTCAAAAGGTAACCGAAGCTCGGTGGCTATAGTGTAAATGATGCCTTTAGATACAGAAGGATCTTCAACTATTTGTGTGTTAATTGAATTTTCGATAACAACTTTTACCTTTTTGTCTATGTATTCACTATTGCTTTTCGTTAGTAGATGCAATTTATGTAAATTGTTTGGTTAGATGTGTAATAATCAGGTAAGAAAGCTGACTTTGAGGTGATTTTTATAGTCCGCTATATTGTGAAAGTTTTAATTGAAACAATTGTAGCTTTTGCTACTCTGTTATTATTTAGATAAATTATTTATGTTTCAATAAGATAGTAATACTATCTTTGAATATTGACTTATAGAGAATACTTATAGCTAGCTTTTGATGATAAAGAGGTATGGCTTCAGACTATAAAAGTGATGTGGTATAGATTGTCAGAGATGTGATGGATATTAAAAGAAATGTTGTAGATAACTTTTTCTGAAAAGTAAACCAAACGTCACAAGAGCACAGCTTAAAACCGCACTCTTGTAGCGTTGTGCATAGATAAAAGTATCTGTCTTATCTTACTTGTCTAACTTCTCTGAGTTAACAATAAAGATATCACCTTTGATCTGCTCTAAAACTATTTCACCGGCAGATGAATTGATTGAACCTAAGAAAGTGCTACGTGGAGTTGTGCCCATGCAAACCATACGTGCATTAAACTTCTCACATAGTCTTGGGATCTCTTCATCAATTCGACCTTCAACTACATGAACATTCTCTAGAGGAACTTTGTGCTTTAAAGCAAACTCTTCAGCTAGCTTGAAGTGAACACCAACTCTGCTCTCAAGACCACCTGATGAAACAATCTTAGACTGGCTTAGGTTACCACCCATTAAACCAGGATTTTTTGGAGTTACACAGTTTGCAATATGAACTGTACCATCAAAGCTCTTTGCAAAGGATGAAGCTGCATCAAATAAGTAGTCGTCTAATTTACCTACCTGAGCTGCATCAGTAAAATCAATTGCTAAAATTACCGACTGACCTAAAGTTGCAGTTGATGAAGCATCACGTACCACCAGTAAAGGAATAGTGCACTTGCGCATGATCTGACTATCAACATTGCTGATAAATAGATCTTTCAAAGCATGTCTCTTGTTAGCGGAAATAACAGCTAAAGAGTAATTGCCTGTTTTACACTCAGCATTAAATCCTCCAGCTACATTCTTATCAAATACTACTTTGAAATCAAAGTTCTTAATACTTGCATACTTACGCTTCAACATCTCAAAGTTAGCTTTTTCTTTTAGAGTGATCTGCTCTACATTCTCCTCTTTGTAGTTATTTACTACTCTAACAGCTACAACTGAAATAGAAGGATCAACTCTTGAGTACTGTGCAGCACGATCTAAAGCAGGTTGCTCATCAGTTGGTTTTAATAAAACAGCAAATTTATTAGGGGTTGTCATAGTAACCTCCTTCTTAAAAAATAACTTTTCTTAAATAAGAACTTTCAATGTTTTATATTTTGATTTTAAAACGAAAAATAAATAAATGCCTTCGATTTTTATAAATAATGCGACATAGCTTAATTTTTATCGTAAAAGTGATTCACCATGCTTTGTCAAAGAGTTTTCAAGAATGCGATATATAACACTAGAATTCTCTTTTCACACATTGTAACGGCCAAAGTGAGAAAAAAGAGCAATCATTCTTATATTGCAAAAAATGCAACGTATTACTTTTTATGTTGCACTTTAAAAATTGCAGACCTATAATGACACTCATCACATTTTGTTAAATCAATAAACACATAAAGTAAGATTAAGAAATAAAAGGTTATTAAAAGGCTTATATGACACAGCGTACTATTACCTTTACAGAAGCAGTTTTTGCTCTAGATGAAGAAAGAACCGTTAATTTAGGATCACTTACAATTACCCCTAATGATCTTATTGTGCTAATCGGCGGTAATGGTAGCGGTAAGACCTCTATTGCAAAAGCCTTAAATGGAGAGGTACCTTTAAAGTCAGGTGTGGCACCTACTAACTATCATCCTGTATTAGTTTCATTTGAAAAGCAGATGGAATTATTCGAAGCTGATTATGAGATGAGAAATTCTGACTGTACCACTCCTGAAGAAGAAATTGGTATCACTCCTGCTTTAATCTTAAAAGATGATGATCCTGAGTTACTTCCTGATTTAATCAAGGGATTAAATCTTGAGAAACTGATGGAAAAACCAATAAGACAGCTATCAGGTGGTGAAGGCAGAAAAGTACTTTTAGCTCATGCTCTTGCTTCAAAGCCTAATCTCATCATTTTTGATACACCTTTTGATGCTCTAGATGTTGAAACTCGTGCTGAATTATTGAAACTGATTAACGAGATCCACACTAAATATCAGACACCTACAGTATTGATTGTTAACAGACCTACTGAAATTCCAGAATCTTTAACCTCAATGGGTATCATTCAGAACTGTGCTATTTCAAAGCTAGCTTCACGTGAAGAAATTGAAGCTGACGATGATGCAAAGTCACTTTTAGGTTATGCTTCAATTCCAGATGTAACTCTGCCAAAGCCACCAGTTAAGTTTGCACTGCCTCCTATAAAGGGCGACACCATTGTTTCTTTAAAGAAAGTTACAGTTGAATATCAGCGCGTGGTTTTAGATCATCTTGATTTTGAAGTAAAGAAAGGCGAACAGTGGCATATAATGGGGCCTAATGGTGCCGGTAAGTCTACCCTTCTGTCCATGATCACTGGTGATAATCCTCTTGTATATGCAAATGACGTTACCGTATTTGGGTATCGTCGTGGTACCGGTGAATCTATTTGGGATATTAAAAAGTACTATGGTGTAGTATCAGGAGCACTGCATCTTGATTACAGAGTAAATGGGCCTGCTCTACACGTTGTTCTTTCAGGCTTCTACGACTCAATTGGTCTTTATAAGCAACCTTCAGATGAAGAAGTAGCAATTGCAAGAAAGTGGCTGCGTCTAGCAGGTCTTCAGGACCGAGAGCATGACTCATTTAAGTCATTATCATTCGGTCAGCAAAGACTGCTTTTGATTGTAAGAGCTTTAGTTAAGAATCCTCCTCTGCTAATTCTTGATGAGCCTTTACAGGGGCTAGATGGTTACGCAAGAGCTTTAGTAAAGTCATTTATTAGCTATGTAATGCAAAACGGTAACACCAGCATTTTGTTTGTTTCTCATCATGAAGAGGACTTACCTGAAGGATTTACTAACAGACTGTCATTTGTAAAAGATGGTGATAACTTTAAGGTTGTACAAGAAAAGCTTACAAAGTAAGAGGATACTCTTTAAGTAAAAAACAAGATTTGACAAGAAGATCTGTAGCTTTAAAGTTGCAGATCTTTTTTTTGTATAAGCTAGGATTTAGATAATAGATCTAACACCTGTCTCTTATACACATCTGACGCTGCCGACGA